>Ga0209831_1004812_pt1 | contig 10422 bp, 8 predicted proteins | sample Maine_Asex4_meta_FD_187451 | JGI IMG/M metagenome (GOLD analysis project Ga0209831, IMG submission 187451) | Marine algal microbial communities from Maine, USA - Maine_Asex4_metaG (SPAdes) (version 2) | ecosystem: Host-associated > Algae > Red algae > Unclassified | place: Maine, USA | collected...
ATTCCTCAACTTTGCTTTGCTTCTAAAAAGGCTAAAAAGCAATATTATGATGCCATTTGGTTCAGTCGCATTCGCGAAATTAAGTGCGTTACTAGTTAGCTTTTAAATAAATGTGTCAGGCAGTCAGGTCTCCCACTAAATGTCCTGCAGTATCATTGACTAACTTAAAACGGTCTAAATCGAGATAGCACAATACAGAAGGGATCTGAGAATTCAAAGTTTCATCTACTAAGTTTTTTAAATGGCTGATGAATTGTTGCCGATTAACCAATCCAGTTAAAAAATCATAGGACGCTTGATAGGCAATAGTTTTAGATAGATTATACTCCTGTGTTATTTCTCTTTTAATTCCTCTATATCCAAGATACTGATTCTTTTTGCTGTAAATAGGTTTTCCATTTAGTTGAAAAATCTTTAATTCATTATTTGGCTGTTTAACTTGATAAATTAAATTTTCAATCGGCAATCTTTCTTTAATATTTTTGTTATAAGTATCCCAAGGGAAATCAAAGTTAGAGTTATTGCCATATAATTCTAGCCAAGACTTACCCAATATTTCCTCCAAGATTTTGTTGAAAAAAGAGGCGATATCTCCAGAGACATAAGAAAAATGTGAGTTAGTATCTATTTCCCAAAATATATTCGCACCAGCTTCAGCCAAATCTTTATAGCGAGATTCATTTTCAGTTAATATTTTTTTGGTAATCGAGGCTCGTCTAATCACCTCCATTAGTAACAAAATAATTAATAATGCTACACCAAAAGCAGAGGTAGTAAACCAAACTAACCTTTTATATTTTTGATAGAAAGAGGCATTTTTATTAATTATTTCTGCATCTTCTGGCAACTTTTCTAAGTCAATATCAAATTCTCGTAGTTGCTCGGCATCAAATATCCAATTATTCTCAGCTTTAGTAACAGGATTGATTGTCTCTACTGATGTTCCTTGTAAAATTTTTTCCGCTATTTTTGTAGCTTGTTTGCCGTGATATTTTCCTTCAAGAAATTTTCCGCCTATGATTCCTCTATTTAACATTTGTAGATTCAAACCGTAGATCGGATTTTTGACTTGCGATTTAAGAATTTGAATACTATCTGTAAAGCTATATAGTTTGCCTGTAAAAGAATCTTTTCTAATTTGTCCAATCAATAGAATAGGAGTATTCTTTGCTTCCCGCTCAAAAACATTTTGAATACCATCCGAAGTTAAGTCATCGATAACTGTAATATCTGAAGGACAACCAACTAATCCATAACACTCATTTATTTTAGCTAGATTTGCCTGTCCAGTTTGAGTTGTATCATTTATGACGATTATCCGATCTGAATTTGCTTGTTTTGAAGCCTCGATGATGGTTTCTGCCACGTCCCTATTTTCAAATACACCAGTAGCATTCGGTAAATTCAGTATTTCAGGATCTACATGATTGATTCCTAAATAAACAATGGGAATGTCGGCAAAATATTTTTCTCTTTGTTCTGAAATCACTGCTAGTCCAGGATCGTCAGATACCATAAGCATATTTAAATCTGTATGGTGATACTTTTCTTCTATATATTCTAAAAATAATTGGCTATGATGCAGCAGGGGATGGGTTTTTGCATCTAGAAACTCGTGAAAAACTTGAACGTCATCGGTATTTTTAGATATTTCCTCATCAATTCCTTCTCTAATATCTTTTGTCCAAGAGTTATCTTCTTTATAGGAGTGTATAACTAAAATATTTTTTTGCGCATATACTTTATTAGGACTAGTAAGAGAGAATAAGAGCAGACCAGGAAAAAACAATAAATATTTTATTGCTTTAATACTGAATAACTTTCTATTAAACATTAGTATTTTTAGAGCCTAGTAATATTATTGGTCTAATTATAAAATCCAATCTTACTATGATTCTATTCTACTATGATGTGATTTATGTCATGGCATGACCTAATCTCAGTTTTATTTTGTCTATCTAACTGCTCCACTATCTAATAAAAAAAGGGGGGGGTTTGAGCTCAAATTGTTATTTATATTACAGTTGCTTAAATATACCTATCTTGAGGAAAAATATTGCCAAACTTGGAATAAATTCAGCTTAATTCTGATATACAGTAGCAAATAGCAAGTAGGGAATAAGATTTTTCTGCTTCTAAGAGGGTGTTTGAAAAGTAAAAAAGCTTTCATGGGATAGTTTATCGAGATAACTACATCCGATAGCGCCATGAAAGCAACATATAAATCCTATCCCAGTAATCTGACAGCCGAACAATGGATGTTCATTTCGCCATATCTACCCGTAGCAAAATCAGGGGGAAGACCACGAAGGACTGACTTGCAAGCAGTACTCAATGCCATTTTTTATGTTCTGTGTTCAGGGTGTTCCTGGAGAATGTTGCCAGGAGATTTTCCTGCATGGCAAACAGTATATAGCTACTTTCGGCGATGGCGATTAGATGGGACTTGGGTTAGGATTCATCGCTATCTCAGAGATTGGGTACGTTTACATTTGTGTCGCCGTACTAGTCCCAGCGTCGCAATAATCGATTCACAATCTGTGAGGATTGGTGTGCTATCCAACAACTCAGTTGGATATGATGGTGGCAAAAATATAAAAGGTCGGAAGCGTCACATACTGGTTGATACCATGGGTCTCATGCTGATGGTAGTCGTAACTGCAGCAAATATCTCCGATCAAGCTGGTGCGAAAACGCTCTTTGCCAGGTTAAAGTCTCACAAACGTTGGCTGGAAAGACTATTTCTTATCTATACCGATGGCACATATCGTGGAGAGGCTTTTGTAAGATGGACTTTTGATACCTATGACTGGATTCTTGAAGCTGTTTTGCGTCGCGATCGCCACAAAGGCTTTCGTGTTCTTCCTAAACGCTGGGTCGTTGAGCGTACATTCGGTTGGATGCACTGGTGTCGTCGATTAAGCAAGGACTATGAGAGGTTGCCTCATACCTCTGAGGCTTTTATTTATTTGGCTATGATACGTATTATGCTCAAACGTTTGGCGTAATGTATGTAACTTTTCAAACACCCTCTAATACAAATAGTACTGCTTCGCTTAAGTAGCAGGTGAGATATAGTCAGGCTTTGAGATCGATCAAATAGTGTCTTTATTTACGCCCGTGTCCACTAGATTGTTGCTCTATCTACTCAATCCAAAAACTATGGTTTTCTAGATTGACGAGGTTTGATAAAAAGAAACAGAACGCACCGTTAAAATTACTACTGACATCATAAAAGCCTTTCGTCCTCTATTCGCTCGCTTTAAGGAATAACATTTACTGTATAGCTCAATTCAAAGGGCGTAAAACTCTCATCCTTAGCCGTACCGCTAATCTCTAATTCGTAAGCGCCAGCCTGGGGAAAAACCACCTTCGCACCAGGGATGTCCTGATATTTTTCCACATCTAGAGCCACTAATTTAGGATTAAGAAGCGGTTGGGCATAATCAGTACGAGGAACGGCATAAACATTCAGCTTACAGTCACATTCAGATAGAGGAATACTGCTGCCACCACGACGAGTTAAAGCAAACCAAGCTGTCGAGGGTTGATTCGCTTTAGGGTTGTGATTGGGTTCGATATGGAAGGTTGCAGCTACCTCATTGGAGATTTCGACATTATGAGCGATCGCAGGTATAGCAGCTACTGTTAAAAGCGAAACAACAGTTGCGATTTTAAAACGATTAATAGTAAACATATTTTTATTTATATTCTGGACACTAGACAATCGATCGCTCGGCTTGTAGTAATCGGCGAGCGATCGCCAACAAAGTTATCTAACTAACAAAGATTGTAATTAGCGCACTGTAACCTTAATTGGTTCGGAGATTACAGGGTTATCATGGGGTACGTGGAGATAGTTGCCCAAAACTAGACGGAGAGTATGTTCTCCTGGCTCTAGGGTAAGTTCGGTATCGGTTTGCGCCTTGCCAAAATGACGTATTTGCTCGGTTGCTGGTAGAGAAGCGTTCAGTTCGGGTAATTCTTGTTTGTCGATTAACAGGTGATGATGTCCCGTATTGGGTTTATCGATTCCCGCAGGAGCGAGATCCATTCCCGATAAGCCAAATTTAACGGTAAATGTTTCGGGAACGACAGCGCCATCGGCTGGCTCGGCAATATACACCTGAGCATCTTCGGGAGCATGAGTAATTAAATCTGGCGCGTCTACAGCGAGCGCACTACCAGAAGTAAATAGCACCAGCAAAGCAACGATTGTGCTGGCAATTAGATTGACAAAATTCATATATTTAAAAGTTTTAAAAGTTATTTAACAGCTACGTTAACAATGCTTAATATCTTCTATCCTAGCAAAAATAGCGATCGCGATCTTGGATTATTTCAAAAGGACTTATTGCTGTAAAGCTAAGAAGAACTCAAAGAAGGAACAAAACTAACGATCTGCGGGAAGATAATAATCAAAGTCAAAACTAGTAGCTGGAGCAAAATAAAGGGAATTGCCCCACGATAAATATCTTCAGTTTTAAGTTCTGGTGGCGCAACGCCTCTAAGGTAAAAGAGGGCAAAGCCAAAGGGAGGAGTTAGGAAAGAAGTTTGTAAATTAGCGCCAATAATTACCCCATACCAAATTAAATCTAATCCAAGCTGTTCGGCAATTGGTTGAAAGATCGGAATAATAATAAAGGCGATCTCAAAGAAATCGATAAAAAAGCCCAGTATAAAAATTACCAGCATATTTACTAGCAAAAAGCCTATCTTTCCCCCAGGCAGATCGATCAAAATGTTCTCCATAAAGCGATCGCCACCCAAGCCACGAAATACCAGACTAAAAGCAGTCGAGCCGATCAGAATAAACATTACCATCGTCGTCACGCGCATGGTTGCATCGCACACTTCTCGCAGTGCAGACCAGCTTAAGCGACGGTTGAGGGCTGCCAAGATAATTGTTCCCACCGAACCTAATGCACCCGCTTCTGTCGGGGTAGCAATACCAAAAAAGATGCTACCTAGGATTAACATAATTAGGAGTAGAGGTGGCAACATTACCGTAATCACTCTAACCACCAGTTTCTTCCCGCCAATCATAACGCTAGCAGGAAGGGCAGGAGCAACTTCTGGCTTGAGCCAAGCCACAATTAGGACGTGAAGGGCAAAAGCACTCGCCATCATCAATCCTGGAATTAGCGAACCCAAAAATAAATCTCCAACGGGAACACCAAGCTGATCTCCCAGAACCACTAGCACCACACTGGGAGGAATAATTTGTCCCAGCGTCCCCGATGCCACAATTACCCCCGCAGCAAGTTCTTTGCTATAGCCATAGCGCAGCATGATTGGTAGAGAAATTAAGCCCATTGTCACTACCGTCGCAGCAACTACCCCCGTCGAAGCAGCTAATAATGCCCCTACTACAACTACTGCCAAAGCCAAACCACCGCGCATCCTGCCAAAGAGAATGCCCATTGTCTCTAATAGCTTTTCGGCAATTCCCGTTTTCTCCAGCATCGAACCGAGAAAAATAAAATAGGGAATCGCTAGCAACGTATAGTTAGACATAATGCCAAAGATACGGCTGGGCATAGCGTTGAAAAAGCTAAAGCTAAATTCGCCGACTGCCGAACCAATTAGGGCAAAAAGAATTGCTACCCCGCCCAAAGAAAAAGCTACGGGGAAGCCTAAAGATAGTAAAACTAACGCCCCCGCAAACATTGCCATTCCTAACCAGTCCATTAGCTATCCTCCTGACTGGCGAATGTCTCTTTATATATCTGCCAGTTTTTAATCGCTTCAGAAATACCTTGTAAAATCAATAAAATAAAAGCCAAAATAATCGTAAATTTAATCGGATAGCGGGGTAAACCACCAGGATCGGCGGACATCTCCTTGATTTTCCAAGAATTAACCACCGTTGCCCAGGAATAGTAAATCATCAGACTGCTGAAGGGGATTAAAAAGAGGAGGTTGCCCAAGAAGTTCGCTAATGCCTGACGACGACGACTCCAGCTTTTATAAAAAACATCGACTCGTACGTGTTCGTTATATTTCAAGGCATAGGCAGCCCCGAATAAAAAGACTATATCGAAGAGATACCACTGGATTTCGATTAGAGAATTGGAGGTCAGATTCGTGCCAATAATCTTGCCTAAGTAACGTCCAACAACATTCCATGCGCCGACTGCAACCATTAACAGCACCAGCCAGTAAGTAAGACGACCAATCCATTCATTTAGCAGATCGATCGCCCTAGCTATTTTTAGTAGCTTCCTCAATCTTTTTCCCCCGATCGCGATTTTATCTAACAGCACATGCTAATGCTTTTAGTAGTTCAAGTCTAGGGGGATAAATCAGGTAGAGACGTTACATGTAAAGTCTCTACAGAAAATCAAACAATAAAACGTCCTGGGTTGAGAATGTTTTGTGGATCGAACTTGTTTTTTATTGCCTGCATGGTTTTAATTCCGTTGCCTGAATAGCCCCAGATGTCTGCTTGCTGTTTCAATTCTTTAGGTGCATTAAGAATAGTCAAGAAACCCTGGTTTTGCTGGCAGTGCGATCGCAAATTATTAAGATAGTCCAGTTGCATTTTTAAATCGAGATTACTATCTGACTCTATCTGTAGCTGCCCGATACCGCTACTGGCATAAATTCTAGCTAATACAGAGTAATTATTAATTTTCTCAAATAAACTCACCGCAGCAGCAGGGGCAATCCCAATTTTGCAGGTTATGGCTGCTGGGGAATGGACGGTATTAATTATATCCGTACAGTCTTGCCATAGTTTTTCTTCCGTCTCATCCCGATAGGTATTGCTAGTTAGATCTAACTGTTGGGCGATCGCTTTTACCTCAGACACCTGCTGTTCGATACTTTCGGTAATTGTTTGCCAGCGCAGGATTAAGCCTGTCGATTTGTCCAAACCTAGTTTACTTACTACCTGAGATGAGAGTAGATCCATCGCCGTGGGGGTTAAGCCAGAATTGCGGATCGTTTGACTAATTTTAGCGATCTCTTTTGGTTCGCCTGTTAAAACTAAAGTTTGGGAATTAGTAATCAGGGGATAGGTGCGGAAAGTTAGCTGAGTTATGATGCCCAACGTGCCATACCCCCCCGTAAATAGCTTCATTAGGTCGTAACCCGCAACATTTTTAACAACCCTGCCTCCAGCTTTGGCAATCTCTCCATCTGTCCGCACAAAAGACAAGCCTAGTAACAGATCTCGCACTCCTCCATAACGCTGTCGGCAACTTCCCGTATCTGCCGTTGCCACAATACCCCCTAAAGTCGCCTCGTTATAGTTTGCATCAATCGGCAAAAATTGATTGTGCGATCGCAGCTTAGCCTGAAGATCGACTAGCTTCATTCCCGCTTCTACCGTTACGGTTAAATCTCCTACTGCATGTTCGATGAGGCGATCGCATTTTTGAGTACTAACTACTAGCTGAATATTCTGGGTAATTTTGCCCCAGTCAATCTTTGTGGCATTGCCACAGATGAGTATACGCCACTGCTGCTGTGCTGCCTGCTTAACAATCTCTGCTAACGCCTCTATATTATGAGGAAACAAAAGATAGGGCTGACTATTTTTACTATCGTCTAATACTCGATCGAGCTTTTGCCAGTATTCATCGGCATTATTTAACTTTATTAGCTCAGTGTCGGTAATTAATTCTAATTGAGTTGCGATCGCAGTTGTCATATTAGCAGTAGTTTTGATATTAGGTGAGAGACGGGACACCTTAAAAGTATAGGTTTCGTTGAGGATGAGGAGCTAACGGTTTATATTCTATTCAATTTGAAAAATACGGGTGGCTCAATATTTCTGTCATCACTTTACCAATTACCCCACTTAAGTCGAATAGAAATTAAGTTTGACGCAGATATCAAATCAGGTTGAAAATTTCTCAAACTTACTGTTGTCAAAAAGAGATCGCTATTCTCGTATTTTAAGCTTTTATTACTTGTTTTGACTCTCAAATTTTATTTACAGTGTTTAGTAAAAAACTAAAAAAGAACGTTAGATTTACTGTAGTTAATCACAAACGTCCAGCCTCAATTATTAATATATTTCTCATCTAATTCTAATGTTCGTGAATGATATTAGTACTGATTTTTGCGACTTATATTACGATCGCTTTTATCTATCTCATTAGGATTAATACTCTGCTTGCTTGCTTTTAGTAAATTTAGCATCAATAATCATTCAAACTAATTTTACTATTTCGTTTGGCTGAGTAATTGTACGGAGTCTAATTATCATCCTGACTTGAAAGCGATCTTCCTAGACGTATCCCTGAAGAATGTAATATGGCTAGCTAATAAATCAAGAAAATCTACGAACTTAAATAACCGAGTAGTAACAATATGTCAGAGACTAATATTACCGTAACGGTTGAAAATCTTGCACCTGAAAATGGCACATTTATTACCCCAACCTGGGTAGGATTTCACAATGGCGAGTTTGACACTTACGATCGCGGTCGGCAAGTATCACCAGGCTTAGAAAGTTTGGCAGAAGATGGAGCTACAGAAGGTATTGCAGCCGAATTTCTGGCTAGTGGCGACGGTACGATCGAAGGAACATTAGTGGGTTTAGAAGGGGTTGAAGGTCCAATCGACCCAGGTGAAAGTGTAAGCCAGACTTTTACTTTAGACAGTGACGATCCAAATAGTCGTTATTTTAACTATGCCTCAATGGTTTTGCCGTCTAACGATGCTTTTATTGCTAATGGCAATCCTCTAGGAGTTCCTGTTTTTGACGATGCGGGCAATTTTATTGGCGCCGACTTTATTGTCTATGGCGATCGCGTATTAGACGCAGGTACAGAAATAAATGATGAATTAGCAAACAGTACGGCTTTCTTTGGTCAGTCTGCACCTAACACGGGAGAAACCGAAGATGGCGTAGTTAAATTACACCCAGGGTTTATTGACGACGGCAGAATTTTAACTGAAGACGGTAGCGATGAGAATGCCGTAGCTGCCTTTACTAGTGCTGACTTTAGCGAACCAGGCTATCAACTAGCGAGAATCAGCGTTCGCAATACTGACGATCCTTTACCTCCCCCACCAGATTTGGTAGAAGTGACGATTACGGTTGAAAACCTCAGTCCAGAAAACGGTACAGCGCTAACGCCTTTATGGTTTGGCTTGCATGATGGCGATTTTGATACTTACGATCGCGGTAGATCGGTTTCAGACGGTTTAGAAAGTTTGGCAGAAGATGGTGATACCGCAGATATTTCTGGCGAATTTCTGGCTAGCGGGACGGGATTTGCCGATGGCACAGTTACAGGGGACGACGGCGCAACCCCAGGAATTATTGACGTGGGAGAAACTACCAGCCTGACTTTTACTGTCGATCGCTCTTTGGCTAGTAGTCGTTATTTGAACTATGCCTCAATGGTTTTGCCTTCCAACGATGCTTTTGTTGCTAACGGTAATCCGATGGCGCATCAAATATTTGATGCTGATGGTAACTTTACTGGTGCAGACTTTGTTATCTCTGGAGATGAAGTTCTAGATGCAGGTACGGAAGTAAACGACGAAGCAGCAGACAGTACGGCTTTCTTTGGTCAATCTGCACCCAATACGGGGGAAACTGAAAACGGAGTTGTGGGAGTTCATCCTGGTTTTGAACCCGAAGGTAGAATTCTTAGTTCGGCTGAATTTGCCAATGCTGACTTTACGGCAGATAGTTTCGATCTCGCGAGGATTACCGTAACTACAGAAGATTTACCGACTGTAATCACCGAAGATTCGGCTCAAAGCGTTGAACCCAGTCGCTTAATTCAGGGAACAGAAAATAGCGATCGCTTACTGGGTGGCGCTAATGCTGACTATCTCAGTGGTGGTGCTGGAGACGATTTCTTGGATGGTGCAGAGGGCAGAACTATTTATAACGGTGGTGCTGGTAGCGATACATTTGTCATTCATAACGATGCTGCGATCGATTGGGTACAAGATTTTGAACTCGGTACAGATACTATTGCCTTAGCTGACGATCTTACTTTTGGACAGCTAGAAATTACGGGTAATAACAACAGCTTTATCTTTGCTGATGGTGAAAAAATTGGCGTATTACTGGGAGTCAATCCAGAAGATCTGACTGCTGGCAATTTTGAACAGGTCTAATTAGATCTAATTTGCAATTTTGATGTTTGGTAATAACCTGGCTATATTTTTCAGTCAGGTTTTTTTTTAAGTAGTAGTTAGGAGGTAGTGGGTAGAGACGTTACATATAATGTCTCGACAAAGGTAGGAGGCAAAAAAAAGACATGCTTCATCGCTGTGGCGATCGTTATAACAATTAACAATTAACAATTAACAACTAATAACTGATGTTACGCAAAAGCTATTATACGAGAATGGATATCAAGCTTTTGGAATTATACAGTGACTATATCATCAGCTCGTTTGGGCAGATAACAGCAACGGGATTATCAAGAGCATTAGAAGGGAGGG
>Ga0209831_1004819_pt1 | contig 10409 bp, 7 predicted proteins | sample Maine_Asex4_meta_FD_187451 | JGI IMG/M metagenome (GOLD analysis project Ga0209831, IMG submission 187451) | Marine algal microbial communities from Maine, USA - Maine_Asex4_metaG (SPAdes) (version 2) | ecosystem: Host-associated > Algae > Red algae > Unclassified | place: Maine, USA | collected...
CTCTGGATATATTAAAATTTGTTCTTTAGATTTTGGTTCAATTTCAATATATAAGTCTCCTATTTGTAAGGTGTCTTTATTAATAGTTGCGGTGCCAATATATTGATAGCGGTTGGCCTTGTCTCTAAATAAGGTTAAGTTGGGGTCGTTGGTGTTTCTGCCATAGCTTGACATTTTTACTCTTAAATCTTGCCTTTTAGGGCCTTTACTTTTAATTTGAAAACCTCTTTTGCCAAATACATAGGTTCTTATTTTAAATTGATTTAGATAATCGGAAAAATATTTAACTAATAATTGGTCGTCAAATGTTTTTTTTAAGATGAATTTACTGGCAACAAATTCAACTAAGTAGGGGTCCTTTTCTATGTTTCGTATAATACTACTTAATTGATATTCGATATTTGGATCGTTACCTTTAGCCAACTGCCTTGCCAAGTGTATTCTATGATCTTTTTCTTTTTCACTATCTAATACAAAAATGTAAATAGCTAAAAATAGCGCACCAAAAGTTAACCAAACAAAAAAACTATTGGTTGAAAATTTTGAGGTTTTATTTTTTCCGTAATATTGAAATATAATGGCTACCGCAATTAGTAAAGCTGCAAAACCAAAGCATAAATAATCATAATTTTGTTTTGAAAATTTTGAAACCCCAAAATCAATTAAAAATACTAAAGTAAAGGCTGCAGTAATGCTTAGCAATTTGTAAAAATCTTTAAATTCAACTGCTTCATTTAGCTTTTGAAGTATATTAAATAAGCAGTAAAATATGGTGAGCAATAGCACCATACAAAGCAAGGCCAAAAGTAAATTGTTAAGGTTGCTGCTATCTAAAAAAGAGAACACATCAAACTCAATAGTAGAATCGATAACTAAGCTGGCAATAATTTTTGAGATATAAATACCGCCTAAAACAAACATAAAAGCAAAACCAAAGTGTAGTGCTATTTGTGCAGTTGGATTAATTTTTGCTACTGGTTTTAGATTAAGCGTTCTATACAAAAATGCTACCAACCAAGTAATTAAAACTAAACTCAAAAATAAATCTCCTAATGAGCCAGAAAATTTTGAAGAGGCATATAGTGAAGGATCGAATAATTGTAAATCGTTAAAACCGGGCACATAATCTAATAAAAGAATGATGAAACCAATTAATATAATACCAGAAACAATAATACCATAACCTATTTTAAGCTTGTTTTGTTTTAAATAAGTTAAGGCCAAATTATTTATGTATAATAGTGTAATTACCAGGCCAGCTATAAAAAGTAATATAGATAAGAAGGAATATTTTTTTAGCTCATTTTTATTTATCGTTATCGAAAATAAATAATTACCGTTTGATTGATTAATATGTGTGGTAAAGGGAGGTATTTCATCTTTATTTTTTAAAACAATGTCATACAATTTACCCAGCTTAAATGCATCGTTAAATTTCTTTTTTAAATATTTGCTTTCAATTTCGTACTTGTAGTAAATAGGCAGCAAACCTGCTATTGTGTATATATCATCTTTACCAACTTGCTTTGTTTTGCTATGTATATAGTAATAACCATTGTTTAGTAAAATCAACTTTTTAGTTTGGTTTAACCGCTTTATATATTCATTCGAAATAGTAGTACCGTTTTTATTCCAAAATATAAGAGAGTCATTTTTAAAAGTCAAAATAATATGGTCACTATCCTCATATTTCGAGTAATCCTCAAAAGAAATATCTGGTAATAAATTAATTATTTCTTTGCTTTCTTTCTCAAAATTTTCGTCAAATGCCTCTATATAAGTAGTAACATGTTTAAAATTTGATTGGTTGGTTTTAGAAAAATAGTTGTAATAATGTATAAGAAACCCCAATATTAGTAGGCCTAAACCTATATTAAGCAAATAAATATTTCTGTAAGCGTTATTATCCATTTTGGCAAAACCAGTTCAAATTTACTATTTAATAAACCAAAACAACTACTTTTTGTTATTAGATAGAATATAATTATTACTGCCGCAAAAGCAATGCCATTTACTATATTTGTATTTGTTTTAATAAATGACTGGAAATAGATTTGTAATATTGTTGGTGATCACCTTTTTGGTTTGTCTTTTTATTTTTTGTAGAACGCCAGCAACTGTTGTTCAATCAGCCAATGTTTATTTAAACCATAATGATACTGTAGCCTATATTGGTTCTGAAAGTTGTAAAACCTGCCATTTAGATAAGTTTGATAGCTTTATGCATACCGGCATGGGCGAGTCCTTTGATGTGGCTACCAAACAAAAAAGCGCCTCCATTATTAATGAACACACCCTTATTTTCGATTCTATAAATAATTACTATTACAAACCTTTTTGGCGCAACGATTCATTATTAGTAAAAGAATTTAGGTTAAAAAATAAGGATACCCTATACCAAAGAACAGAACATATTAAATATATTATCGGTTCTGGCCATCATACCAACTCTCATATTTACGAAAAAAATGGCTATTTGTATCAAGCCCCAATTACCTTTTATACACAAAAAAAAATTTGGGATTTTGCCCCAGGCTTTGCAGCAGGCTTTAATAACAGGTTTGATCGATTGATTGGCACAGAATGTATGAACTGCCACAACAGTTTTTGCGAACAACCAAAAGGAGCAGAAAATAAGTACAATTGGGTAGCAAATGGTATTGGTTGCGAAAGATGCCACGGCCCCGGCGAAGTACATGTTAAGTTAAAAACAAACGGCGAAGTAATTGATACCGCCACTCAAATTGATTATTCAATTGTAAACCCAGCTAACCTAAGCCGTACCGCACAAATGCAGGTTTGTATGCGCTGCCACGTACAAGGTATTAGTGTTTTAAAAGAAGAGCATACTTTTTACGACTTTAAACCGGGCCAAGCTTTAGATACCATTATGGATGTTTTTTTACCAAGATACAAAGGAGCCAATACTAAATTTATAATGGCTTCGCAGGCAGACAGGTTAATGCAAAGCGCCTGCTACCAAAACACAGATATGACTTGTATAACTTGCCACAACCCACACATAAGTACCCGAGTTACTTCAATTAATTATTTTAATAAGAAATGCCAAAACTGCCATATTGAAAAAGATAAAACCGATTGCACTTTAGCTTTTAATAAAAGAATAAAAGCCGAGAATAACTGTTCGGGTTGTCATATGCCCGAATCGCCTTCAATCGACATTCCGCACGTAACCGTTACCGATCACTTAATAAGAGTGCAGCCTACCGAGGCAGAAAGGCAATTGCCAAGCGGGTTTTCGCATTTGCAAAGTATTATTTCGGCCAAAACCGACCCAGCAATAAAAGCATTAGGCTATTTATCTTTTTATGAAAAATTTACAGAGAATAAAGCTTTTTTAGATTCTGCAAGTTTATTTTTAAGGCTAAACACCAAACATCCTCTAAAAGCTTTTGAAGCAACAATTTGGCTCAATTTTATTAAAGGAAATTACCATCAAAATACGAAATTAGTGTTAAATAAAGCTAACCAAAAAATAAATGATGCTTGGACAGCCTACCGACTTGCAGCTTCGTTTGATGCGATCAAAAAATTTGAAAAAGCAGCATTTTATTATGCACAAGCAGTTGAATTACAGCAATTTAATTTAGATTTTTTAAATAAATATGGTACCTCATTAATAAAAATAAACAACTTTGGTAAAGCTAAAGAAGTGTTAGAATTTTTGATTGTAGAAAACGATCAACATTTAAGCGGATTAACTAACTTAGGCTTTGTTTACTTAAATTTGGGCCTTTTAAACAAAGCAGCAGAAATGTATAACAAAGCACTTAATTTAAACCCTGATTATGTGCCTGCTTTAATGAACAAAGTTGGCTTATGTATGGTGAATAAAGATCGACAGCAAGCGCAAAAATTATTAGATCATATTTTAACAATTGACCCTAAAAATAGGAAAGCTAAGCAACTCATTACCCAATTAAATGCTTTTTAAATATTATGTTGAAAAAGATATTATTAGTTATTGGTATGGTATTGATGGTGGCTTTGGTTGGCGCCTTTTGGGCCTATAGTATTGTTTTTAGTGATAACGTTAAGCTAACAAAACCAACCAGCATTTATATAAAAACAGGAACTTCTTATGCTGATTTATTAAATCAACTAAAAGATATGGATGTATTAAGTAGTTGGTCGGGTTTTGAAACCTTGGCTGGTAAAATGAACTTGCCTAATAACATTCATCCGGGGCATTATATAGTTACAGAAAACCTAAGCAATATTGATTTAATCAGAAAATTTAGGGGCGCTCATCAGGAGCCAGTAAAAGTTACTTTTAACAAACACCGCACGGTGGAAGAACTTGCCCAAACAATTAGTCAGCAAATTGAAGCAGATTCTGCAACCTTCGTTACTTTGTTAAAAGACAGGGCTTATCTAAAACAATTTAACTTAGATACTAACACCATTCTCGCCAAATTTATACCCAATACTTACGAATTGTATTGGAATACCTCTGCCGAAAAATTTACAAAAAAAATGTTGAAAGCGGCCGACGATTTTTGGAATGATGAAAGAATGGCTAAAGCAACTTTACTCAATTTATCGAAGTTAGAAGTAATTACCTTAGCTTCAATTGTAGAAGAAGAAAGCAATAAAAGTGATGAATTAGCAAGAGTTGCTGGCGTATATTTAAACCGGTTAAAAAAAGGTTGGCATTTACAGGCCGACCCAACCGTAAAATTTGCTGCTCAAGATTTTACTATAAAACGCATCCTTAATAAACACTTAAAAATTGATTCGCCATACAATACCTACAAAGTAATTGGATTACCGCCAGGGCCAATATGTTTGCCTTCTACCAAAACTATTGATGCCGTATTAAATGCCGAAAAACACAATTATATGTACTTTTGCGCCCGAGCAGATTTTTCGGGATACCACAATTTTGCGCAGACATTAACAGAACATAATGCCAATGCCCGAAATTATCACAAAGCTTTAAACAACCGTAAAATTTTTTAACTAAAAATGGCACTAAAAGAACGTATAGCAAAAAACAAATTGATTAATAATTTTATACTGTTTGCCCAAAGTGTAAGCTTGCCGGGTTTCAGCAATGTTTCGCTTTATAATGTAGGTTTATTTTTTATTGATGAAATAACGCGAGACTCTATAAATATAAGAGCCGCATCAATTTCGTATAATTTATTTCTGGCTTTCTTTCCTTTAACTATATTTTTATTTACATTAATACCCTATATACCAATTGATAATTTAGAAGGCGAGCTACTTCATTTTATGAACGAATTACTACCAGAGTACACCTATAAAACTATTGAATCTACCATACAAGATATTGTAAACATACCAAGACGAGGCTTAACTTCTATAGGTTTTTTACTGGCCCTCTTTTTTGCCAGTAATGGTGTTAGCAGTATGATTGAAGCCTTTGAAAAAGAGAACTCTGCATTTAAAAATGAAGTTTTTTACATTAAGAAATTAAAAGCAATAGGCATCACTATTTTACTAACTCTTATATTATTGGTTACCATCATTTTAATTATTGGTGGCCAGCTATTACTCAACAAAATAACCAACGTTTTTAATATTGAAGATGGCATAGTACATTACTTATTGTTGTTTATAGAGTTTTTAACCTTCTTTTTTCTAACCCTAAATTCTATTGCCTTAATATATTATATGGCACCCTCTGTAAAAGATAGATGGAGTTATTTTTCGCCAGGCGTTACATTTACTACGGTAGTGGTTTTACTAACGACTTATGGCTTTACATTTTTTATCAACAACTTTAATTCTTATAATCGGGTGTATGGTTCAATTGGTGCAATAATGGCGGTAATGTTATTAATTTATTTGTTTTCCTTATTTTTAATTATTGGTTTTGAGTTGAATGCCAGCATTGCTTTAAATAAAAGTTTGGGTAATAATATGGAAAAGTTGGGTTTAGTTAAAGAACAATAAAGATTGCCATTTAGAGTTAGATAAAACATTTTTTCGACCACAGTTCATATTTAAAAATTTTTATGCTATAAGTGAAATAATTAGATGGGCTGCTCAACTTTTCACCCTACCAATTTTTTTTTGTAGCATTAATATTTTTAACTCATCCAAAACTGCGGGGTCTTCAATGGTGGAGGGTGGCGTATAAGGTTTAGCATCGGCTATGGAGCGCATGGTTGCTCGCAGTATCTTTCCTGAGCGAGTTTTGGGTAAGCGTTTGGCAATCACCGCTCTTTTAAAACTGGCTACCGGGCCTACCGTTTTACGAACCATTTTAATGAGTTCGGCTTCCAACGCACCTTCACTAATGGTTGCGCCGGTCTTCAATATTACAAAACCAACCGGCACTTGACCTTTTAACTCATCAGCTACCCCAATTACAGCACACTCTGCCACTACATCGTAAGAAGCCACTACTTCTTCAATAGTTGAAGTAGACAGGCGATGCCCGGCTACATTAATTACATCGTCAATTCTACCAGTTATAAATAGGTAGCCATCTTCATCTTTGTAACCACCGTCGCCAGCCAAATAGTAGCCTTCGTATTTACTTAGATAGGCTTCTTTAAATCGGGCATCGTTATTCCATAAAGTAGGCAAGCAACCAGGAGGCAACGGTAATTTTATGGCGACTGCTCCTTCTACATGGGGCGCTTGTTCATCTCCAACTTCGTCTAAAATGCGAATATCATAGCCACATACGGGCTTGGTTGCCGAACCTGGTTTTACGGGCAACAATCCATAACCAACCGCATTGCCAATCATAGGCCAACCCGATTCGCTTTGCCACCAATGGTCAATTACTTCTACTTTTAATAAATTGCTCAACCAATTATAGGTGGCTACATCGCAACGTTCTCCGGCGAGAAAAACGTATTTTAAACAAGAAGTATCGTAGCGTTGATGTTTCAAACCATCGGGGTCTTCTTTTTTAATGGCCCGTATGGCTGTTGGTGCCGTAAAAAGTGCCTTTACCTTATATTGTTGTATAATGCGCCAAAAAGTTCCAGCATCTGGTGTTTTAATTGGTTTGCCTTCAAACAACACCGTGGTGCAACCTTGTATTAAAGGTGCATAAACTATATAGGAGTGACCAACAATCCACCCAACATCAGAAGCGGACCAAAATACCTCACCGGGGTTAATGCCATAAAAATATTGCATACTGTATTTTAAAGCTACTGCGTGGCCGCCATTGTCTCTAATAATGCCTTTGGGTTTACCTGTGGTGCCAGAAGTATATAAAATGTATAATGGATCGGTAGCATCTAACTCAATGTAAGTACAAGGTGTGGCGGCCTTAAGCAGCGTAGCCCAATCAAAATCTCTACCTTTTTTAAGCCCTGCTGTAACAAAAGGGCGTTGCCAAACCACTACTTTTTCAACTTTATGTTCAGCTAATTCAATGGCTTTATCTACCAAAGGTTTGTATTGTATGATGCGTGTTATCTCCACTCCACCACTTGCGGTTAGTAGTAATTTTGGTTTGGCATCATCAATTCGTACGGCTAACTCGTTGGGGGCAAAACCACCAAATACAACCGAGTGAATAACACCAAGCCTTGCACAAGCCAACATTGCAAAAACCACCTGCGGAATCATAGGCATATAAATTACTACGGTGTCTCCCTTTACCAAACCTTGCGCCTTTAGTAAGCCAGCCAACAATTCTGTTTCTTCTAATGCTTGTTTGTAGGTGTAGGTTTTAGTAGTATGGCTAACTGGTGATTCATACACAATTGCAGCTTGATCGGCTCTACCATTGTTAACATGAAAATCGAGAGCCAGATAACTATTATTTAATTTACCACCTTTAAACCAGCGGTGTAATCCGTTTTCGTTTGTAGTGATGCCTTGTGTTGGTTCAACAAACCAATCAATAGCTTTTGCCTCTTCCATCCAAAAACTTTCGGGGTCTTTAAGGCTTCGCTTATATTCTGATGTATAATTTTGCATACAATTTTTTTTCTTTAATGATCCATTTCAACTACAACCCTTCCTTTTGATTCCCCTTTCAACATCGCCTCAATGTAAGGTTCTAATTCGTTGAGTTTACATATAGTGGCCAGGCTATCCATATTGGGTAATTGCCAGTTGCTTGCTAATTTATTCCAAACTTCTTGTCGTTGTTTTATGGGGAAGGTGGCAGAATCGAGCCCCAGAAGATTGACTCCATTTAAGATAAACGGAAATACGGTTGTTGATAAAATAGGTGAACTCACCAGTCCGCAAGCCGCTATATTACCCTGTGGTTGACAGCCTTTTATTAAAGTGGATAAGGTACTTCCGCCAACGGTATCAATTGCGCCTGCCCATTTCGGTTTTATTAAGGGGCGGCTGGAATCGTCGGTTACAAATGCTCTATCAACCACCTTGGTAGCTCCCAAATTTTTTAGGTACTCGGTACAATCTGTTTTGCCTGTAGATGCGATTACTTCATAACCTGCTTTTGCTAAAATACCAATTGCCATACTGCCCACACCACCCGACGCACCGCTTACTGCAATAGCACCTTGGTCGGGTTTTTGGCCCATCTTTTCCATTTTATATAAGCCCATACCTGCTGTTAAACCGGCCGTGCCAATAATCATACTTTCTTTTAAATTGATACCCTCTGGTAATGGAATTACCCAAGCGGCCGGCACACTAATATATTCTGCAAATGCGCCATCGGTATTCATTCCGAGATCGTAACTGGTTACTAATACTTTATCACCAGCTTTAAACTGCGCTGTTTTACTTTCTGCTATTATGCCTGCGCCATCAATGCCAGGCGTGTGTGGATATTTTCGGGTAACGCCTCTATTGCCCGAGAAAGACAAAGCATCTTTATAGTTGAGTGCCGCATATTGCACTTTAATTAGTACATCTCCCTTTGGTAAGTCGGCTATATTTCTTTCTATGATTTGCCTGTTGTATTTCCCATCCGATTGTTCACTTACCCTAAAAGCTTTAAAAGTTTTTATATTCATAATATTTTATGATTATTGTTATAAAGTTCAACAAATTAAGGAAAACAATTATAAATCGAATTAGTTGTATTAGTTTTTTAGCAGATGCGCTTTATATGTTGCTTCAAAATTGTGAGTGTACCTTCAACATCGTCATCTAATAGCAAATTGTTGATCGCCACATTGGCTATGGTTTTTAAACCTGCTTTAATAGTATTATAAACCTGCACAGCGATTAAAGTACCTTTAAATCTATCTGCTACAATAAAATTTTTTTTATAGTATATGAGCTTAGTTTACACTATTAAACAAAGCGTATTACAATATAATTTAGGTGCAAAAACTAAAATAAAACACCTATGAAAATCAACTTGCTAAACGCAAGCTTAATTGTAAAACCAACACAAAAAATGTGGCTAAGATGCTTTATTTAATACTGCCCATTTCGATGATGGCCGCTAAGGTTTTTACCTCTTTATTAGCTGAAAACCGGAAAACAAAAATTGACTATTATAAAAGTAGTTGAAGTAGGTGATAACACCATACAGGACAAAATATTAATAAATTGTTAATATGAGATCATTAGTTCAACCACAATTATTTTTTGTTGACTATTTAACTTAATATAGAAATGGACAGTTGGCTAAACAATATGCAAGAATTGTTTTGTGAAAATAATATTACCCTACATTTTATTCAAACGCAACTTGCCAAAAGGTTTTTTAGCATTACCAATTTAAAAAATGAACTTGTTAAGTTGAAGTAATTAATTTTCCTTTTGGTCTTCTTCTTCGCCACGATCCTCTTTTATTTTATCAAACAAGGCCTTCATTTTAAAAACCTCATCTAAGCTTTCGTCTAAATAAAACTCTAACTGTGGCATTAAACGTAACTTATTTTTAATACGCAATACCAAAGATTTTTTTATTGCGTGGTGATTAGTGTTAATTTTATCTAAAACCTCTTGCTTGTCAGCGTTATATATGCTTAGATAAATTTTTGCAGTTTGTAAATCAGGTGTCATTTTAATGTCATAAATAGTAACAAAAGCACTTCCGTAAAAATAAGTACCTTCTCTACTAAACACTTCGCTTAGGCCTAATTTTATTAGGTTGGCAACCTGTAATTGTCTTTTACTCTCCATTTTGGTAAATATACTATTTCATAATTCAACAATCAACTTATAAAAAATGCCAAATATAAATTTATGCTTCTAATATCCAAAATCAATAACTATAAATCGTAAATCTCAAAAAATAAATTAACTTTGTATTTCTTAAAAAAAAGGCAGTTATGGCTGAAAAAGAACTGATTATGCCTAAAATGGGCGAAAGTATAATTGAAGCAACCATTTTAAAGTGGTTAAAGCAAGAGGGCGAGTCATTTGACTTAGATGAAACCATTTTAGAAATAGCAACCGATAAGGTAGACTCAGAAGTTCCGGCAACTGAAGCTGGTGTATTAACTAAAATATTA
>Ga0209831_1004820_pt1 | contig 10406 bp, 7 predicted proteins | sample Maine_Asex4_meta_FD_187451 | JGI IMG/M metagenome (GOLD analysis project Ga0209831, IMG submission 187451) | Marine algal microbial communities from Maine, USA - Maine_Asex4_metaG (SPAdes) (version 2) | ecosystem: Host-associated > Algae > Red algae > Unclassified | place: Maine, USA | collected...
AAAATTCAAATCGCAAGGTCTTTACTAATTTTGAGAGAAAAAAACAGGGCAAACACTGCAAGCAGCGAAGCCCTGTAACCCCAAAAAAACAATATAAAACTATGTTCTATCCGAAAAAAAATCTTTTAATTGCCTTGAAAATTCAAATCGCAAGGTCTTTACTAATTTTGAGAGAAAAAAACAGGGCAAACACTGCAAGCAGCGAAGCCCTGTAACCCCAAAAAAACAATATAAAACTATGTTCTATCCGAAAAAAAGTCTTTTAATTACCTTAAAAATTCAAATCGCAAGGTCTTTACTAATTTTGAGAGAAAAAACAGGGCAAACACTGCAAGCAGCGAAGCCCTGTAACCCCAAAAAAACAATATAAAACTATGTTCTATCCGAAAAAAGTCTTTTAATTGCCTTAAAAATTCAAATCGCAAGGTCTTTACTAATTTTGAGAGAAAAAAACAGGGCAAACACTGCAAGCAGCGAAGCCCTGTAACCCCAAAAAAACAATATAAAACTATGTTCTATCCGAAAAATTTCTTTTTGATTGCGCCATCAAAACCTATCTTAATATAGATTTTATTTTTATGACGTCTTGTTAGTACAAAGGTAACATATTTAAGAACAGAAAAACAAATTTTTTGTTAGGTTTTTTGCTAAAAATTTGAATATGTTTATTGAGCAAGAAAATGATATAAGTTATTGAAAACAACTAACAACTTAATTTTACACAATACTCCCATCTCCTTTAAGTACAACACAAAGATATACCAAGTTTTTCTAAAAAACAAATTTATTTTCAATCAAAGGGGAATTTTTATGACATAGTAAATGATTAAGGTGAGATAAGCATTTATAATATAGTTGGTTTTCGATAGTTAATCTGTTGCTAATCAGTAGCTAAGAAAAATGTAATGGGGAATAATTTTATTTTTAAGGCTAAAAAAAGTATAATTTTATTAGGTTGATGAAAGTGTGTATAACAATAAGTATACCAATATTGCTCCAATTGATGAAAGGAAAGAATAGATTAGGGATAAAAGGATAATAAACACTATATCTTCCCGTCGTTATTTTTCCTTTACACTTCACCAAATTTTCCTTAAATACAGTGAGTATTCGCGTCAAATTTGGTTCGTCTAAAGAAAAAATAATGACGCGAAGAATGTACATTTATTTAATTCCTGATACTAAAAGAACAATAAGAATGAGGGGATGAGGAGGTTTGATTTTTATTATCGATGTTTGCCCCTGACGGGGCTATTGAATGTGAAATCCTGTCCTGTAAAGGTAAATATCGGTTTTATGCAATTGCCATAATTCATCCGTTAGTACATTTCCATTTTCCCAAAAGAAAGCCTAACTTGCATGTTCATTCAAACAAATTTGAATCCTACATGCTGACCTACTTCGTTATACTTATTTTCCTGCTGCTTTCCGGTTTTTTTTCTGGGACGGAAATCGCCTTTGTCTCTGCCAGTCGGCTCAAAGTCGAACTCAAGCGGCAACAGGGAAATCGACGAGGGCATTTACTCGCTGGTTTTTTTGAACGACCGTCCAAATTTATCGGTACTACATTAGTCGGAAATAATATCGCACTGGTATTTTTCAGTTTATTGGTCGAGCAGCTTATCGAAACCCAATTCAAGGAATCGCTCGTCCCTTTTTTACAAAAAGACTTCCCTTTTCTGCTTTTTCTGACGCTTATTACGACCATTATTGTATTAATTTTCGGCGAATTTATTCCAAAAATTCTCTTTCGATTGAGTCCGGTCAATCTGCTATATTTTTTCACCTATCCTTTATATGTCATTGGTTTTTTACTGACGCCCTTAGTTTGGGTGATGGTCAGGGCATCGCACCGATTGCTGGCTCTGTTATTTAAAACTGAAATCAAAGTAGACGAACAAGTATTTACTCGCAACGATTTGGAAAACTTTATCAAAACCAGCGATACCGAAGGTGAGGAGGAAATTGATAAAGAATTATTTGAAAACGCACTCTACCTCAATGATGTAAAAGTCCGCGAGTGCATGATACCCCGTACCGAAATCAAAGGCGTTGACATCAGCGTGAGTGTTGAAGAACTCCGTGCGGAGTTCATAGAATCCAAGCTCTCCAAGCTCATTATTTATGATGAATCACTGGACGAAATACGTGGTTATTTTCATCATCAGCAAATGCTCAACCCGCCGGAAGATATTACACGGAAAAATATTTTACCTATTGATTTTGTCCCGGAAGTGATGTCTGCACGCGAATTGATGAATCAATTTATCCGAAAAAGAGTTAGCATTGCCTGTGTGGTCGATGAGTTTGGCGGTACGGCGGGTATCATTACGCTCGAAGATATTTTAGAAGAAATCGTAGGCGAAATCGAAGACGAACACGATAAAGAAGACTATATCGAAGATGAACTCGGCAACGGCGAATACCTCTTTTCGGGTAGACTCGAAATCGACCAACTCAACGAAAAATACGACCTCAACCTTCCCGAAGGCGAGTATAATACGCTCTCTGGCTACATCGTCATCACCACCGAAACCATTCCCGAACAAGGTAAAACCATCGAACTCGAAGGCTATCAATTTGTACTTGAAAAAGTCAGCGAACGAAAGATTGAAACCATTCGAGTGATACGTTTGGAAGAAGAGTAACTTCAACCTCAACCTCAACTTCAACTTCAACCTCAACCTCAACCTCAACTTCAACTTCAACCTCAACCTCAACTTCAACTTCAACTTCAAATTTAAATTTAAATTTAAATTGCGAAATTTAAATTGCGAAATTTGGCTTCGCCAAATCATAATAGTAATATAAAGAGTTTGCTTAGTAAATTCTGATAATTTGAGATTGTATTTGAGGTTGAGGTTGAAGTTGAGGTTGAGGTTGAGGTTGAAGTTGAAGTTGAAGTTGAAAATTTAACTCATGCAAGCATCATCATATCTTACTCGCGCCGGACTGACATGGCTAACCTATGCCGTTTTGATTGTCGCATTATTGACCTCCAAATTTTTGTTGACAGTCGGGATGGTGGCTTTAGTTGCGCTGGGTTTGTGTAGAAAAGATATTAAAACGGTTTGGCAAAACTTCATTGCCAATAAAGCATTAGTCGCCATCACATCCATATTTTTTATCGTCTTATTGAGTGCTTTGTATTCCGAAAATACGACCTACCTCATAGAGCGTTTGCGGATAAAACTACCTTTTTTGCTCCTACCGATTGCCTTCGCAGGATTACCCAAACTCACTGAACAACAGTATTTTAGCTTGCTTTATCTGCTTGTCGTAGTGATGCTTATTAGTAGTGTGGGCGTAGGACTGAATTATGCCCTGAATTTTGAAGCGATAAATTACGACATCGGGCATAGCGGTTCTATCCCGACGCCGATTAGCCACATCAGATATAGCCTTTTGCTTGCGCTATCCGTATTTGCAGGTATTTTTTTATATCATAAAAAATTCTATTTAAAATTTTCTTCGGAAAAATATCTACTGCTCGCTTGTGCCTTATTTTTGTTGATTTTTATGCACATTTTGTCGGTGCGTAGCGGTTTATTGGGTTTATATCTTGCGAGTTTCGCGCTAGTCGTTCGGTATATTTTAGGTACAAAACGTTATGTTGTCGGCACTATAATGGCTTTAGCGATTGTGGCTTTGCCTATCTTAGCATTTCAGTTTTCGCCCGGATTTCGCGCACAAGCCTATCTAATGCGGCATAATTATATCGAATTTTTCATTAAAAAAAATGTAGGCGATTACTCTGATACACAGCGACTTGCCTCCTACCAAATGGCAATCAAGGCCGCCGCACACAGTCCCCTCACGGGCGTAGGTATGGGCGACATCAAAGACGCTACCGCTGCCGCCTATAAGCTGCATTACCCTGAAGTAAGTCCCAAATTACCGCACAATCAGTTCTTATTTTTTTATACCGCAACGGGCTTGGTAGGTTTGCTCTTGTTTATAGTCGCGTTTTTCTTTCCTTTATTTTATCGAAAACGGTATCAACAGACGCTCTTTTTGGCGTTTTATGTGATTGTTTTCACTTCGTTTATGGTAGAAAGTACCCTCGAAACAGCGATAGGGACAGCGTTTTTTATGGTGTTTTTATTGATAATGCTTAGTGAGAATGAGTAAATAAAAAGTAAAAAATAAAATGAACCACTAATCCCGTATAGTTATCGGGATTAGTGGTTCAACTTAGGAAAGAGGAAGAAAATAATCTACCCCAAATGAAGAAGTTATTTTTTTTATATGTTTGGCTAAATTTGATGCGCATAGCCGAGCTACGTAAGGAAGATTTAGTGAAAGAAATTAAATAAATTGTTCCATAATGCGCCGTAATTTTTTTTTCTAAAGAATTCAAAAAATTGTTGCATAGCCATAGCTACGGAACTATTTTTTGTGTTTTTTAGAAGGAAAAAGAACAAGCATAATGGGGCAAGTTATTTATTTTCTTTCACTAAGTGAAACATATAAGAAAAAAAACAATTCAGACGGGTAGATTATTTTTTTCGTCTTCCCTTATTTAATTCCTTTTACATATATGACAAAACGAGTAAATACGTTGAGGCAATTTATACATTTGCCCATCTATTCACTTATTCTACGATAGTCATGTAATAAGGCCGCGCGAAGGTATTACCAAAGCCATCTTCTACGATAAATACAATTTCAATTCTATCGCCTACATCATAGCTGTCCGCATCTACGGTAAACGGATAGGACACTCCGGCTGTTGTACCTTCGAGGTTTTCGGTGTAGTCCAACGAACCATTTACATCTACTTGAAATTCATCCAAACCTCTGTTATCACTCAAATTCATGCTGAACGTAGCGACAGTACCCAATTGATGCTCCCCTTCTCCCGAAAGCGAAATGGCATTATCTACCTTTAAATCAAAAATACCAGGGTCAGTATCGTCAGCGTGATTTTGACAAGCAGCTACGGATAAGGTAATGGCTAAAAGAAATGCGAATATTTTCATTGCAGTATTCATTTTTAGTAATTTTAGTCAACTTGTAAACTGTATTAGACTTTATTTAGGAATATTTTGTATGCATGGAATTTTGTATTTTTTCGATAATCGAGCCTCATTTTGAGCTGCATACCCTACGGTACGGAACGAAAAATAGGGGAAGAGTATCGGAAAAAGAAAATGTTGGCTGCATACAAAGTATTTCTAAATAAAGTCTATTATATACTTACAAGAAAGTTATGAAATATGATAATTTTTGTAATTAATCTTTTTCAAAAAGTAAGCCAAAGTTAATAAATGAATAGATAAGTAGTTGAATAAATGAGTAAATAAACTCAGCAATGCGACAACATTTATTCATATACTCATTTAACAAACTGCCCGCTCACCACTTGGTGACGGATTTTTATTTTTACAAAATAAATACCTTTCGCCAAATCTGCTACATCAATACGAGAAGATTGGCTGCCCCAGCCTTCGGCACTTTGTTGGTGTACCAATTTACCCTGTGCATCAAGTATCGCAATTTGTGCTGTTCTGCCGGGTTCATTATTGGAAAAACTAATATCAATATAATCCGTCGCAGGGTTCGGGAAAATTTCTAATTTAGGCGCTATCGAGGTCGTGTTTTCCACAGCTACCGCCATATCAATCTGCATAATCGAATCCAGCGGAAAGGTCTGAATAGACCGCGCAAAAGTAGCAGCTACGACTTCATTTTTCGCCTCATTCCATGCCAAATCATATACAGGAATTGCGGGCATATTTGAGCCTAGACGTTCCCATGTCGTACCTGCATCGAGCGTGGCATATACACCGCCATCCGTAGCAGCGATTAAGAGGCTATCGTTCGTAGCAGGATGTATAAGCACATCATTTAGAGCCAATTGCGGCAAGTTTGATGAAATATCTGTCCAAGTCGCACCTCTATCATCCGAGCGATGTAGGTGTGGAATAAAGTCATTCGATTTATAGCCTGAAATGGTCGCAAAAACTCTATCGGCATCATTGGGCGAAGCCTTCATTGAAGTAACATATCTTTCAGGAATACCTGCCGAGATATTGACCCAATTTGCGCCTGCATCTGGAGAATGCCAGAGTTTACCATTCGTCGTACCTGCATAAAGGTGGTCGGTATTTACGGGCGATTCTGCTACCGTAGAAATGGCAGGTCGAACGCCGCCCTCCCCTACTAAATCATCGCTAATCGCCTCCCAAAAACCAAACACGCCACCCGTATTTTTATACACAGCCTCTGCTCCCGAATATAGCAAATCAGGGTCGGCAGCACTAATAATAAAAGGCGTATCCCAATGCGGCGTGCCTATAAAACCAAACAAATCAATCCAATTATATCCATCGTCATCAGTGCCATATATGCTACCGCGTTGGGTCGAAAAATAGTAGGTATTTGGGTCGGTCGGGTGAAAAGCCATTTGGAAACCATCGCCGCCAAAAAGTCGGGGCCAGTCTGTTATATCGGCATTGCCGGAGGTCGTACCATTGTCTTGTGCGCCGCCGTAATAGAGGTCGGGCTGATGCGGATTATAGGCAGTTCGATAAAATTGTGTCGCAGGAATGCTCTCAATATCCGTCCAGTTTGCGCCATCATCATCGGATTGATACAAACCACCGTCCGTTGCCAAGACAATTGAACCCGAAGACGTAAATACCAAATCATGTTTATCGGCATGTACTTCGTAGCTCCACCACGGCGGTCCTATCAGATTCCAATTCGCCCCACCATCTTCCGAGCGATGCAAATCAATCCCCAAAACATAAACTTCCTCATCATCGACAGGGTTCACCCTGATTTTGCCAAAATACCAACCAAAACCACCCAAAGCACTACCTAAACCATCGGCATTCAAGTCCTCCCAATTCGCGCCACTATCTGTTGTTTTGAAAATCCCTTCTACATTATAGCTCTCACCATCTACATATAAGGCATAAATTTTTTGTGGATTAGTAGGAGAAATCGCCAGCCCAATACGGCTTTCTGGCGTGGTCGGCAAGCCATTGGTGAGTACTTCCCAATTTGCGCCGCCATCGGTCGTTTTCCAGATTTGTGCTTCGTCACTTTGTGAAATATTGATGTCATTGCTACGAACGCGCGTCCATGCCGCCGCATAAAGAACATCCGGGTTCGTCGGATCCATGACCATATCAACGATGCCCGTGCTGTCGTTTACAAACAGGCTTTGTGTCCAAGTCGTGCCGCCATCGGTGGTTTTGTAGAGTCCTTTTTCGTCATTTGGTATGAATGGCAAACCCATCGTGCTGACGTAAACCGTATTCGGCTCGTCAGGATGTGGGATAATTTTGGAGGTAATGCGCTGCGCTGCCAAGCCGATATTTGTCCATGTTTCGCCCGCATCAGTGCTTTTATAAACACCATCGCCAATAAAAGGATAACCTGAAATATTGACATCGCCCGTGCCTACATATACTGTGTTTGGGTCGTTTGGGTCTAGCACAATATCCCCAATCGCAAGAAAGGCTTGGTCATCAAAAATCGGTGTCCATTCCTCACCGCCGTTGGTCGTTTTGAATACACCGCCGCCCGAAAACCCAACATACATAATCGCCTCATCTTGCGGATTGACCACAACGGTATTGATTCGTGCGCCGATATTTTTTGGTCCCTGTTGCGTCCATTCTGCATCAAAACCCTGCTGGGCAGATTTCAATTTAATGTCTTGATTTACAGCGTGTAATGCTGCGCTATATGCTTTCACGTCAGGCGTTGCATCTGGGTAGGCGCGTTGAAAGAAAAGGTGTTCAGCAGGGCGAAATTTTTCTGCCATACGGTCTTTATCGTAGTCCGAAGATTTTTGTTTGCTTGACTTTGGCTTCGTAATTTTTCCCTCGGAAGGAACACAGAGAAATGTCTGTGTTAGATAAATTCCCGCGATAGCGGAAATTAACATGAGTGTAGTGAATATTGTTTTTTTCATAATAGAAATTTAATATAGACAATTTACACGACGAATGACGGTATTTTTGTCTGTTTAGTATTTTGTGAATAGAAAGATAGGCTATCAGTCTAAGGTTGGACAAGATAACAGGCATTTTGAAAATGCCTATTATCTCTTAGTACTGAAAATCAGGACTTTGTATAAACAAGTATAAATAACTGATTATCAAGGTATCCAACGTTAGATGGGTAGCCGAAAATTCACTCGAACATAAAAAAGATGTGGGGTATCCGTATATTTTAAAAATGTCCGCGAACTCACGCAATCGAAAAGGCGTTCAGTATTCTGCAAAAAACTATGACGAGCCGGAAGTTCGCGCTACGAATGAGCCGTAAATTGTCATCCACCCGAAGTATAGAATTGTAAGCATGGCAACACCTGTCATCCATATATTTTTTTCTGGATATAAATATAAAATAATTCCATTAGAAAGGAAAAAAAGAACAGTATTGAGGATATTTAATTTTTTGAAATGCGGTGTGCGGCTTGGATGCACGTATTTGAGCGGAACGAAGTGCATCACACAAAAAAAGATGATAAGAGCGAGGTTGAGCCATTGATTTAAATTGAGAACAAAAAACATGGCATAAACCACCATATTCCATACCACAGGGAATCCGATAAAATATAGGTCGTCAGATATCATGTCCATTTTGCCATAATACATTGCCGAAACCAATAGAATCGCGAATACAGCCGGGAGTTTACACGCTTCGGGGAGTAGCTCTGTTTGGTAGAAAAAGAAGGCAGGAATGACGGCGTAGGTCAGAAAATCAATGACATAATCAATGGCTTTGCCATCCCATCCGGGTAGTACTTCGTTGGCTTTTACAGCGCGAGCCATTGCACCATCCACCCCATCAATAATCAGCGCGAGTATTAGCCAGAGCATCGCTTCACGTTGCCAATCTATTTGTGCTTCGCTAATCGCAAGTATCGCCATAAACGCCGCCAATACTCCCGTAGAAGTGAATAGATGAACGCCCATTGCAAGGGCTTTTTGTGTATACGTGTAGTTCATAAAAATGAGTAGATGAGTAGATGAATAAATGTTTTGAATGCGGTTTTTCTTATTAACGTATTATAGCATTGACGCATTGTAGTATTATACCTTACTCATCTAATCATTTATTCAGTCGTCCCCTCGGTCAGTGCTTGCGTCTGGCTCGTCGGGGTCAATAACGTCGTCGGCAGTTTGTTCCATTTTTAGGATTTTGTTTTTGTCGAGGGAGTTTTTGTGCATATTGAAGTAGTTGTGGCGATTTCTGGCAATATCCATTGCGAGAAACATTGCGGAGCGAAATGAGGAAGGGTCAGCTATGTTTTGTCCGGCTATATCATGTCCTGTGCCGTGGTCGGGCGAGGTACGTATGGCAGACAAACCTGCGGTATAATTGACCCCTGCACCAAAGGAAAGTGCTTTAAATGGTATCAATCCTTGGTCGTGATACATAGCGAGTACGCCATCGAATTGTTTGTATTGACGCGAACCAAAGAACCCATCGGCAGGATAAGGACCGAAGGCAAAAATGCCCAATTGTTCGGCAGTTTTTAATGCGGGCTGTATGATTGTCTTTTCTTCTTCACCGATGAGTCCGCCGTCGCCTGCGTGCGGATTGAGTCCGAGTACGGCAATACGCGGTTTGTCTATACCAAAGTCTTTTTTGAGGGTTTCGTTCATTATCATCAGTTTTTTGCAGATAATATCTTCGCTGATGGTCGTGGCTACCTTTGATACCGGGATGTGATTGGTTGCCAAGCCTATGCGGAGGTCGTCATTGACCATAAACATAAGGCTTTCTTCGGCTTTGAATTTGCTGGTCAAAAACTCGGTGTGTCCCGGGTATTTAAAGCCTGCCATTTGCATGGCTTGCTTGTTGATGGGGGCGGTCACGAGGGCATCAATATACCTTGATTCGAGTTCGTAAACTGCTGCATGAAGGGACTTCATGGCATAGCTTCCGCCATCCTCGTTGATGCGTCCGAGTTGGATATTGACGCTATCTTGCCAGCAGTTGACCACATTGACCGTACCGTGAAATACACGCTCTGCCGAGTTGATATTTTTGTATTGAAATGCCTCGCTTTCTACAATGTTTCGATGGTAAGCCATCACCTTTGACGAGCCATAAATAACGGGTGTGCAAAGACTCGTTATTCGCTCATCTGCAAGGGTTTTGAGTATGACTTCAAGGCCGATGCCATTTACATCTCCAATAGAGATGCCTATTTTTATTTTTTCCAAAACGATTTTTTAATGGTTAATGGTTAATGGTTAATGGTTAATTTTTAATCGCTAATGGTTAATTTTCATTGTGAAAAAAACATTCATTACTTATTAAAAATTAACCGTTAACCATTAACCATTAACCGTTATTACCCAGATTTTTCTTTTTTGTTTTGATGGAAGCAGTTAGAATTTTGATGATTTCAATGGCATCAGCACTCATAGATT
>Ga0209831_1004821_pt1 | contig 10405 bp, 3 predicted proteins | sample Maine_Asex4_meta_FD_187451 | JGI IMG/M metagenome (GOLD analysis project Ga0209831, IMG submission 187451) | Marine algal microbial communities from Maine, USA - Maine_Asex4_metaG (SPAdes) (version 2) | ecosystem: Host-associated > Algae > Red algae > Unclassified | place: Maine, USA | collected...
TAGCAAAGTCCATCGCGACGTTTGGGATATGGGGCCCCCAGGATGGTCTTTCCATTCAGGGACCCACACGTTGCACCTCCAGATGGGGTTAAATGGAAGATGGGGCCGACGTTGCTGGGATTGCCCTGAGGCTTGACAGTTTGCAAGATGAGACAAACGCCTGATGCTTTTTGACGTGCTCCTTCTGATGGTGCTCGCTACGATCTTCATGCTTCTCTCTTTGTCACGTTGCACTTGTATCTGTCGCAGAACAAAAGTCACGTACATTCGACCAGGACGGAGAGCCTTGAACGAAATAGCTCTTTCAGAGGCAGTCCGCATGGATTACAGTGCGTTCTCGTTACAAGAGACAGCTGATTCAGCTCAATATGAATGAAAGTGGCCTACACGGTCTGGAGTGCAAGACTCGCGACCCTTATTCTCTTGTAAACGCACTGTAGTAGGCTACTTCTGAACCAAGCGTCCCTGGAGGCGTCGACCTTTGAATACCTCTACCTCCGTTCGGCACTGCACAAAAAAACTGAGACTTCTCAAGTAAGCGCCACACTTGTTGATGACCCTATTCGTTAGGGGAACCGATGATCCGATTCCTGCGAATGAAAATTCATTTAATTTCCAATTAAGTTCTTTTGTAAACTTTTGTAGCCCCCTATGTCAGCGTTCGACGTGACCACATGAAAGAAATACACTGAAATGCTGACATGACTGACGGCGAGGGATAAGAGGGGATACGATGACCGAGGCTGCGAGGTGGAGAAGAGGTGACGATGCCTGTCACTTTGACGATGACGGTACCCAGAGCTCTGGGTACCGTCATCGTCAAAGTGACAGGCATCGTCACCTCTTCGGGGGCGCCCCCGTGCGCGCTCGCGGCCATGGGGCGGGCCGGCGTGCCCCGTGTCGATGCGTTGCCGAGCGCGCCACCGCCCTGAAGGCCAGGGTATTGCACGCACGTGCCTGGAATTGTTATCACCGAGATGGGGTCGATGACGTTGATGGCCGATCAGCCAGGCCCCATTTCCTTAGTACAGAGACACGTGTGTGCCACGTTACGCCACGTTTCGTAAATATGACTTGGGGCCGACGTTGCAGGGTTTGCCCACAGGGAGTGACGCCATTGACCGAGATTGACTCGACATCCTTCGAGTGGGCGCGGTCAGTTAGCCAGTCTATTCCAAATGTTGACCATTCTGTCGACCTTCTCAGCACCACGCTTGCTCCACGACATACGATGCATACATGTGGAAAGAGGAGAGCATGAGGAGTACGACGGTGGTTTTATCTTTTCTCATAGCGTGCGTTGATAGTGATTGATGAGCAGAAGAAGAAGAACTGGTGTAACGGGATGCGTCTTGAATGTTGACTATCCGTCTGAGCCAATCATGCTGTCGGTTTTTTGACGTGGCGCGTCACACGCCAATCAATTTTGACGCATTACAGTGCCTTTCCCACGCTTTGGGAGGTGCGGGAACCTGCAGGGCTTTCTGAGGCGCCTCCTGGCATGACCAAGAAATACTGGAAAAAGAGAATAAGAAATAGCACGAGAAGGCTGTTTGTGCCCGGTGTCCCATTCTTCGTCAGAATATCAACAAGACCTACATGCATACATCTGGTGAAAAAGGCACTCTTGGAGCTGCTGTAGGCCGTCTTCTAGGAACTGGTACGCAGAGTATTCCCGCTGTGCCTTTATCCAGGTCACGGAATCGGCGCGAACAACCCCGCGGGGAGGTCTCGAGTCTGGTTAAAATTTCCTGCGGTGGTCAACATTTGACACAGCACTGCTACACCCTTGCGCCAGGCTCGCTTGTCGAGCTCAAGAGCCCAACAGTGCAATCACCGCATCAATCGACTTGAACAGTACAACTGTGGCCGGATCAATTGGTGTGTACTTACTGAGAATCTCCAGAAGCCAGAAAATGCGGCAGTGTGAGCACAGCGCCTCGGGCGCTGCTGAGGAGCCCCCCCAACACCCACCCGACACGCTGTGCGCGTCACCGCCTCGACAACCGCTCGCCGTCGCGTCACCCCGCTGTCGCCCAGGGCGCAAGCCTCCGCTGGCTCCTCTCTCTTAGTGTGGTGCACGGAGGTGGCGACGGACCTGTCCGTTTTGTTCTGTCTTTGTTGTCGACCAGCAGCCGATCGTTCTGTTCCCCGCGTACGTGTGGCGACTTGCATCGGGCGCGGGACAGCAGTAGATTCATGCGTGGGCCGGCTGTTCATACGCGCCGCTCGCGGGCCACAAGCACTGGGTGGTGTCTTGGCGGCGATTGCGTTGGCATTTGACGCTCGTTTAGCTCTTCCCTCCTGGCTTTGGGTGCGTGCACGCTGCGCCTCGTTTGAGTTTTGATTCCTTTTTCTTTTCTTCCTGTGTTTTTGATTTCCTTACCGAGCCCGTTGACCGGTCGAGCTCGCGGCTCGGCCAGTCGGTGTCTTGCTTCAGAGCGCGCACCATGGGTGCAAACGGTGCCGGTGGTGGTGGCAGCGGCAACGGCAACGGCAATGGCGGTGATGGTGGTAGTGGCAACGGCGGCGGTGGCGGTGGCGGCCAAGCGTCGGGCGGTCACCCGCCCGCTGCGCGTACCCGCTCTGCTCGGAAGCGCGCCGCGTCGGCCTCGGTTGGGGCGCCAGCGACGCCAGGGGCGGCGTCGGTTTCTTCCTCTGCCCTCGCCCCGCCCCCGCCGCGTTCGCCCGTGGCGGCCTTGCTGTCGCCCGCCGTCGGCGGGCGGGGATCGGCGGCGGCTACGCCACCGCGTGCGGGCGCCGGTGGGGCACCCCCATCAGAGTCGTCGGCCATCTCGGCGGCGGCAGTACCTGTGCACAAGCGTCGGCGAACTTCCGGTGGCACGTCGGCGGGCGGCGGTGGCCACGAGGCGGGCGCGGCAGGGGAGGGGGCGCCGGCTGCGGCGGCGCCCGCGTCTCCGGCGCCAGCGGGTATGTTGCGCCCGCTGGGGGTGGCGACTGGGGCCCGCCAGTTGGGTGGTGGTGCAGGCGGGACGCCCCCGCCGGGCGCGGTGGTAGACGCCGTGTCGTCGCCGCCGCCTGCGGCGCGGGGGGCGGGTGGGGGTGGTGTTGGCGGCGGTGGCGGCGACGGTGGTGGGGGCGGGGCGGGCGACCAAGCTATTTCCCGCTTGGTGCCGCGGCCTGTCGTCGGTGCGGCTGGGGCTCGTGCGGCCAGTGTGGTCGCATCACCCCAGTCAGGGATGGACCTCAGTGGCGGGGGCAGGGGCGGGGGCGCCGACGGTGCGAGGCCGGCGGGCACGGTATCGGTGGATCGGCGGGCGTCCCCCCCCCGCGGCGACACCGCCTCGATCATTGCACACGGCACCGAGTCGGGCGGCGCCCGACCGACGGTGCCCGCTGACGCCTTTGTCGCTGAGCAGAGTTCGGTGCCCGAACCCCGGGCGGCCGCTGGCCTGGAGCCCACCGCGAATCAGGGAAAGGGCGGCACCCCGCCTGTCGGCACCGGCGCTGGCGCCGCGGGTGGGGCGGCGGTGACAACGGTGGCTGCGGCCGCGCCCGCGGGCGCTGCGTCTGCGGCCGGCGCCACCCCGGCGGGGGCGGGTGCTGGCGGCGCCATCCGGACGGCGCCGACTGCGCCAGGGGCGACCACAACATCGACGTTGACCACCGGGGATGATGTCCAGAAGGTGTACGAACTGTTGACGCGGCTGGCGGCGGCCCTTCAGTCCGTCGTGCCCAAGGGGATCGCCGGTGTCGTGGGTATCGGCGACGGCTCCAACTCTAAGGACGGCACCTCGCCGGGGGCGGCGGCGTCGGCGGCTGCGGCAGCGGCCGCCACCGCGGTTAAGAAACCCCCCCCCCCCCCCCCCCCTGCAAAGCTCTACTGGGGCAACCTGCTCTCCCACACCTCCGCGCAGGCCAACGTGTCTCTCAAAGGCCTGGTCTTCTCCGTTGGCCGAGGGTCTCGCTGTCAGCTGCAGTTGCGGGATCCCTCTGTGAGCTGTATTGTCCTCCGCATGTCTCCGCTGCGGGGGCGCGTCGTCGTCGAATCGCACTCCAACTCGACGCTGACCACCGTTGACGCCAAGCCGCTGGCCAAGGGCTCCCGCGTGTGGTTGGCAGACGGGTCCGAGGTGGCGATCACCACCGCCTCGGGCCGGGCGTACACGTACATTTTCCAGAACTTGTTGCCGCCGGCTGAGGCGGGCGACGCCGTCGTCGCCCCGGACGGCGGGGCGGCTGTTGCCGCTGCCCCCACCGTGCCGACGGCGAAGGCCGCCGACGCGGTAGCAGCGCTGACCGCGACTGCCGCCGCCGTCAGCGGGCTGCCGTCGCCACCTGCGGGTGGAACGGCGCCACCCGTGGTTGGTGTGAGCGCCTCGTCGAGCGCGCCCGGCCCGCCGTTGTCGGCGGGTACGGGGGTGCTGGCAGCGGCGGCGGTGGTGGCGCCCGCGGGCGCCGCCAAGGCGCCGCCCGCCCCTCCGGCGTCGGTGGCAGCCTCCCCAGAGCTGTCTCCCGACGGAAAGTTTATCAACTTGCGGCTGCCGTTGGCCGGCGCGGCGGTCAAGGCCTTGAAGGGGGCGGGCGTGCCGCACTCCTGGGCGGCGCTATTGAGCGAGGCGGCCAGTGGCGTGCGGCCGCCGCCCACGCGCGAAGCGGGGACGGCCCCGGGCATGGCGGCGGGCGCGGCTCCAGGTGGCGGCACCACGTCCACGAGCAGCACCCAGGCGGCGGCCGCGGGGGCGGATGCTGACACGGCGGCCGCTTCCGCGGCTGCCGCCGCCGCAGCGACGGCGGCTGTTGTCACCGCCGCGTCCGTGCCGCCTGACACGGACACGGCGGAGCTACGCAAAGCATCTGAAGCGCTGACCGCAGAGTTGTCGGCGACCGACGCTGATTTGCCGCAGTCGGGAGGGGTCGTACGGCTTCTCGAGCTGGTGCAGACACTCGTTAAGGAGCAGCGGGCTGTGGTCTCAGGGGCGCCCCCGCCCCGGTCGGGGCAGTCGTCGGGGGCCAAGGCCGCCGCAGACGGCGGGCAGACGCCGCCGACCGAGAAGGGAGTGATTACCGGTGCTCCTGCAGAGGTGGAGGCGGTAGACAAGGAGCCCGCTGTTGTGACTGACACGACCGGCGATGCCATGGCGGTGGACACCCCCGTGACGGCCAAGGAGCCCCCGTCTGCTGCTACCGCCACCGTCGCTGCGGGCACGGCCAGCCCGTCGACGCCGGCCGCCGCCACCGCTCCCGTCGGCGGGGAAACTCCTGCCAGCGATCCACCGGCGCAGGCAGACCCGCGGCCGACCCCTGGAGTCGTTGACGCGGTACTCGAAACGCCGCCGCAGTCGGCTCGTGCCGATACGGTGGGGAGCACGCCCGCTGTTGACACGGCCGACGCCGCGTTGATGCTCGGCGTGGCGCCGCCCGCCAGTCGGACCGTAGACGGCGCCACCGCTGCCGTGTCGGGCGACAAGGCCAAGTCGTCGGCCGTAGCCACCACCACGGAGGACGCGGCTCTAACTGAGGACGTGCGGGCGGCTGGCAAAGAACTCTTTGTCAAGAGCCTCGTTGCAGGCACCGACGACCCACCCGTGACGCTGGCGGCCTTTCCCTACTCGCATCTAAGCCTGGACTTGCGCGACGTGCTCGTCCACACCGCCTACGTTCACCTGCACCATCCGGAAACGGCAGAGCGCGTGTTTGAGCGCCTGTCCACCTTCCGGCCGCGGGTGCTCCTGGTCGGCCCATCGGGCACCGAAACGTACCAGGAGAAACTTGTACGCGCGCTCGCCAACCACCTCAGCGCCGCACTGGCGGTTGTCGACTTGGCCGCCCTGGCCAGCGCTTCGTCGACGGCTGACGGGGCGGGCGGCGGTGGTGCGGCGGCGACGGAGGTAGTCGAGCCGCTGGACGAGCCGCTCAAAGTCGCGGCTACGCCGGGCGAGACGGACAATGTGTCCGAGGGGCGTTCAGCGTCGGCATGTGCTGCGGGCCTGGGCGACGATGATGGGATGGACGTGGATGCCCGGGGGGCTACGGCAGCTGCGGAGGATACCGACAAGTCGCGCGACTCTGGCACGGTGAAGGGGGACGCCAAGCCGACGGACAAGGCGACCGCGAAGGACGAGGCGGCGCCATCCGGTGATAAGGATGCGGATGTGGTGATGGACGCGGCGGCCATGGCGGCGGTGGATGGTGCGGCGGCGCCGGGGGAGGCGCCCGCATCGCCGCGGCTGCCAACGCCGCCACCACCGTCCGCGTCCAGCGCGCCAGCACCGAAAGCGGCTGAGGCAGACCCCAAGGCGCCACCGTCAGCGGTGACGACGGCGGCGGCGGCGGCGTCTGTGCCTGCGTCGCAAGCACCGCCACCCTCCGCGTCCATGCCTTCCCGTGCCAAGCCTCCGGTGCCGCCTACCGCAGCGCCGGCATCCGCCGGGCTCGGTATCACAGGGTCGTCGGCCAAGGCGGCTACCGGGGCGGTCGCGGCCTCAAACCTCTCCGCCGCCAACAAGCAGTCTGTCCCCGGTGAGGGAGAGGCACCGGGGGCTGTACCCGCCCCTGCCGCCGACAGCAAGGAGAAGGAGCCCGTTTCGGCTGCAGCGTCGGCCGTAGAGGCGGTGGCGGCTGCAGTTAAGGCGGCGGCCGAGCTCGCCCGCTCCCACAAAGTCAACTGGGCGGTGCCGCTCGACAGCGAGATCCCCGCCGATGCCAAGGCTGCTCGTGGCCGCGGCGGAGATCGCGGGGTGTTCCAGGTCGGTGACCGCGTGCGATTTGTTGGCTCAGCAACGGCCAATGTCCTCGCTCGCGGCCCGTCGTCGCTCGCGTACAAGCGGGCTGAGCGGCGCCTCCGCAACCGCCACGCGGCCACGTCCGCGCGGCGGGGCGGGGACAGCTCGCCCTTGCCGCTGCTGCCGCCGATGCCCTTTTTGCCGCCGTCACTGGGCGACTCGGCGGCAGGGCGGCCGTTTATTGATGACGAGCTGCAGCGGGCGCTATTCCTGACGGGCTCGTCAGCCGCGCCGGGTTTCCTGCGCCCACGCTCTTCGGTCCGGGTTGTCGGCATTGGGAACTTGTCTGGATCTGGCAGTCCGGGCGGCCCCTCGTCGGGTGCCACTGGTCAAGTACTACTGACCTTCGCCGGCAGCACGCGCGTCGGGGTGCGCTTTGACTTGCCCATCTCTCGCGGGAGCAACCTTGGCAACCGCTGTGAGGGCGCCCACGGGTATTTTTGCATGAGCACGGATCTCGAGCCGGAGGTGGCGGGCGACCCCGGGGACCCGACGCGCACCGTTGCTGTCTCGTCCATTTCCCTCCTCGACGCGATTGTTGAAGCGGCGGGCGCCTCGCTGGCCGCTCCGGACGCGCGGCCGCTCATCCTGTACGTCCGCGACGCGGAGCAGCTGGTGGCCGGCGGGGAAGAGGCAGACGCCATGGCGTCGCGCCTCCACGCTGCGCTCGCCAAGCTCCCCCCGCGGGTGCTACTGATTGGCTCCATGACCTCCACGGACGCAGTGCGGAGCGCGGCGGCAGGCAGCGGCCGGCCATCGGGCTCCGGTGCGGCGTTCGGAGACCTGTCCCGGCCGTCAGCACTGGCGGGTCTCTTCTTCCCCCGCGCCGGCGGGTCGGGTGGTGGCGCCGGCGGTGTTGGTGGCAGTGGCGGCCGCGGAGACTTGTCGGGGATGTTTAACTTCAACGTCCTCGAACAGCTGACGCGGATGGAGGAGCGGATGGACCGGGGCACGGTCGCGGGCGGCACCGCGGCGGGTGCTGGCGGTGCTGCCGGCGCAGCCGCGGCCACCGCTGTCCCTGCCAGTGTCGCCCTCTTCCCCGTGCGCGTGCCAATCCTTCCACCGCTTGACGAGGAGAAGGCGACGGCTTGGCGGGCGGAGGTTGACAAGGATATTGCGGCGGGGAAGCGCAAGGTCAACCAGGCCCGCCTTGCGGAGGTGTTGACGTCCGTGCGAATGGAGTGCGCGGCCCTCGACGCGATTGCGGATGTAGACATTTCGGCCGAGACGCTGTCGGCGGAAGCCGCCGAGCGGATCGTGGCGTTCGCGGCGAGCATCCAGCTCAAATCTAACGACCTGCGCGCCAAGCGCGAGGCGCGTCGGCGACGCCGCGCTGAGGCCGCGGGTGCTGTGCCGGCTGCGACCGCCAAGGATGGGGCCGATGGCGAGGGTCCGACCACAGCATCTGCTGCAGCTGAGACACCTAATCTTGTTGCTGCTGATGCTTCTACGTCTGCTACGCCTGCCGTTGATGCTTCTACGTCTGCTACGCCTGCCGTTGATGCTTCTACATCTGCTACGACTGCCGTTCCTGCCACCTCTGCGCCTGATGCCGCTGCTTGTACCGATTTGCCCTTGGACGAGGTGCCGCTCGAGCCCGAGCTGGTGCGCCGCGCGGCCGAGGCTGCATCGGCCAAGGCCGCTCTGGTCGCCTCCGCCACTGCCACGGGGGACAAGGCGCCGACACCGACTGGCGAGGACGCCTCCGCGGGTGTCGTTACGATGGACGACACGCCTTCCGACGCCAAGTCTGCTGACGGAGCCGCTGTACAGCCTGGCCGCGAAGCAGCCTCGGACGTACCCAAGGACGCCCCGCAGCCCGACGCAGGCGCACCGGCGGTGCCGTCGGCGACTGCCAAGGATGGCAAAGAGGCTAAGAAGGCTGACACGGCGGCCGCGCCTGAACCTCCCCTTTTGCGCCTGACGGCCGAGGCGCTGGCGAAGGGCATTCGCCTCTTCAAGTCGGACCATCCTGAGGCTGATAAGACCGGGCGCGCTGCGTCGCTCCGGAACGTGACGACCGACAATGACTTTGAGAAGCGGCTGCTGAGTGACGTGGTCCCGGCTGACGAACTCGGTGTGACCTTTGAGTCCATCGGCGCTCTCGACAAGATCAAAGAGACGCTTCACGAGATTGTCATGCTGCCGCTGCAGCGGCCCGAGCTGTTCCGCCGAGGCAACCTCGCAAAGCCTACTAAGGGAGTGCTGCTCTTCGGGCCGCCCGGCACGGGTAAGACGATGCTGGCCAAGGCGGTCGCGACCGAGGCGGGCGCCAACTTTATGAACGTCTCCCTCTCGTCTGTCGCCTCAAAATGGTTTGGGGAGGGCGAGAAGTTTGTCAAGGCGGTCTTTTCGCTCGCCCGCAAGATCGCCCCGTCGGTCATCTTCATCGACGAAGTCGACTCGATGCTCGGCAAGCGCGGGGAGAAGCGATCGGAGCACGAGGCGACGCGCAAGATGAAGAACGAGTTTATGTCGTCATGGGATGGGTTGCGGACCAAGGACTCGGAGCGGGTTCTGGTGCTTGCCGCCACCAACCGCCCGTTTGACTTGGACGACGCGGTTCTGCGGCGGATGCCCCGGCGGCTGCTCGTTGATTTGCCCGACTCGACCAACCGCGCCAAAATCCTGCGCGTCATTACCCGGGATGAGGAACTGGGGCCGGACGTGGACCTGGACGAGCTCTCAACGCTGCTTCACGGCTACTCGGGGTCGGACCTGCGGAACCTGTGCATTGCCGCGGCGTACAATCCCATCCGAGAGCTCCTCAAGGCCGAGAAGTCGGGCAAGGTGCCCAAAGGGGCGGCCGCGGCGGCCGTCAAGGCCAAGGCCGCCGCTGCTGTCACTGGCAACGTCGCTGCGATTGTCGATGGCGCGGCAGCCACCGCCGTCACCGCCGATGCGGACGCCGACAAGGTGGTGGTCGACGCGGACACCGCGACCCCCTCTGTCGCTGCCCTGGTGGCGCCCGTCGACGGCTACGCCGACAGCGAGGACAGCAGCGACGAGGAGGACCCGCTGAGCGCCGTCATGCTCGTCCCCGAGGACGTGCCGACGCCGACCATCCGCCCGCTGTCTCAGGCGGACTTTCTCAAAGCCAAGGAGGAGGTCAGCTCGAGCGTGTCGGAAGACGCGATCAGCATCGCGGAGCTCCGCAAGTGGGGGGAGGAGTACGGAGATGGGTTTGGGAATGGGACCAAGAGCAAGGCGCTCACCTACTTTTTGTAGGGTGTGGGTGGCTCGGGCGTCTGGTGGTTGGCGGTGGAAGCCGGCGGTGGGGCGGGGGGTGGACAGGGGCGGCGCGCGCGATGGACAGTTGGGCAAGATTTGGGGGCGCAAGCGCTCCGTGGGTGTGTGGATGGGCCGCCGCTGTCGCCAGCCGGTGGCCCGTCCTTGTGAATAGGACGGACGAGTAGGGAGCGCGCGTGGGCGCGTCGGTTGGACGCGGCGCGTGTCGTGCTTGTGTGCGCGTGTGTATGTGTGCATGCCCTCGTCGCTGGCGACGCGGCGGGGTGGGGGCCGCCCCCTGCGCGCCCAGTGTTGTGGTCGAGCCACCCACGCGGCGCGGGCGTCGGGGCAGCAGTGGAAAGTAAACGAAGAGAGCCCCCTGCCGCGGGCGGTCCGTACTGTAGTGTTCTCCGCGAGCCGGCCGGCCGCCG
>Ga0209831_1004825_pt1 | contig 10396 bp, 5 predicted proteins | sample Maine_Asex4_meta_FD_187451 | JGI IMG/M metagenome (GOLD analysis project Ga0209831, IMG submission 187451) | Marine algal microbial communities from Maine, USA - Maine_Asex4_metaG (SPAdes) (version 2) | ecosystem: Host-associated > Algae > Red algae > Unclassified | place: Maine, USA | collected...
TGCCTTATATTGTTGAAGTACTGTTGAAGTACTGTTGAAGTTGGCTTTGAACGATCGATGGTTTGAAGAACACAACGTAACGTCACCCACCGTTAACAAAGATGCCAGGATTACAGAATGTCGCCCGGTTGATAATGGATTATCTCCTCCGAGAGATCAGACTTCAGCGCTTCGACCTGAGATTGGAAGTGAGCAATCTGAGCCAACGCGGCCCCCGAGTTCTTGCGACCTTCGGCTAAAATCTGAGCCAACTGATCTTCGTTAAGCGGAATGTCGGCGTCGTCTTTGAGGCGGTCGAGCAGGTTGTTGCGATCAATTTTTCCTTCCCGCAGATCATTCACCGTCGCAACGGCATGTTTTTTAATCGCTTTATGGGCCGTTTCGCGGCCGACTCCGGCTTTGACGGCTTCCATCATGATCGTGGTGGTCATCAAAAACGGTAAGTAATATTCGTTCTCTGCATCGATCACTGACGGATAGGCGTCCATCTGATTGAGGATTGTTAAGAAGGTTTCATACATTCCGTCGATCGCAAAGAATGCGTCGGGAAGCATCACCCGTCGAACGACCGAACAAGAAACGTCGCCTTCGTTCCATTGGTCACCTGCCAGCCCCGCAGCCATCGCGAGATAGCCTTTTAAAATAGTGTGAAAACCATTGACGCGTTCGCAAGATCTCGAATTCATCTTATGAGGCATTGCACTAGAACCTGTTTGACCGGGCGCGAAACCTTCGCTGGCCGTTTCGTTGCCGGCCATCAGACGCAATGTTTTGCAAAATGAAGACGGACCCGAAGCTAGTTCCGTTAATGCTGAGACCGTCGAAAGGTCTAAACTTCGTGGGTACACTTGTCCAACATTGACGCAGGTGGCCGGCATTTTCAGGTATTGGACGATGCGGGATTCAAGCTCAATTACCTTTTGGGGATCACCGTTAAAAAGTGAAATTGTATCCATCTGAGTTCCAACGGCGCCCTTTAGGCCGCGTACAGGATATCGCTCAAACAATGCGTTCAACGTTTGCAGCGACCCTAAAAGTTCTTCACCAAACATCGAGATCCGTTTCCCCAGCGTTGTCGGCTGAGCAGCGACGTTATGGGTGCGCGCCGTGACCAATAATGATTTGAAACGGTCTGCCAGTTCCGCCATGCGGATCAGTGTCGTCGCGGTTTTATTGCGGATGATTAATAGGCTGCGAAAGACCTGAAGCTGTTCAACGTTTTCGGTCAGGTCGCGTGATGTCATGCCTTTGTGGATGTGTTGGTGACCCGCCAATTCATTAAATTCTTCAATTCGAGCTTTCACATCGTGACGGGTAACTTTCTCCCGAGCGTCAATTGACTCTAAGTCGATTTGGCCAATGACCGACTCGTAGTCCGCAATCGCGGTAGAGGGAATGTCCAGTCCAAGGGCTTGCTGGGACTTCATGACAGCAATCCAAAATTCGCGTTCGAGGCGAATTCGACCCTCGCCAGACCAAATATCAGAAATTTGTTGAGAAGCGTAGCGCTGGGCCAAAACGTTGGGAATCATACTATTGCGTTAGATCTGGTGAGGTAATTTGATTATTTCTGCTTAGTACTATCGTTTTGATAGAATCGGCATTGGTAAAATCCTTAAAAGTTAGAGCTGCTAAGCATAACTAAATCCATTGGATTGGCTAGGATTCTCGATTCGCGTTAACTAGTGTTAAAAAAATCCGATAAAAGCAATTGCTCTCGCTGTGATGAAGCGATCTCTTCGGTACGATAATGGCCGATTAAACGCAAAGTTTCAGTTTTTTGGATTGCCCGATTGCGGGTTGTTCGAAACGCTTGTTTGGTCGATAAGAAAAATAGGCTAATAGATTGAAAACTTCGCTGAATTTTCTGCGAACCTCTTCCTCGTTTGGCCCGTTAAAATAGCATAGTTTTGAGTCAGATTTTGCGCAGGGTTTGCCCCCATGACCTCAATGGCGGTTAGCGAGCGTTTGTTTTAAGGAGAGTTCTGTGGGATTGCGAACCATCGCATTGCTAGTTTCTGTCGTTTCGATCTGTTCAGGTTTTGCTGCTGGTGAAGCTGTTGCTCAGCAACGATTTACCAGCGAGTATTATCTGCCTGCCAACACTCGCGCTTGGTTCTCAATTCCAAATCTTCAGACGCTCAATAAGCATCTCGACGCGAGCCAAATGGGGCAGCTGTCCAAAGATCCAGCTCTTAAACCGTTCATCGATAGTGCTCGCTCGCAAATGCGTAAATGGCTGGATGATAAGGGAGTCAAATTCGAGTTTTCCATCGAAGATTTTGATGACATCGATACCGGTGAAATAAGTATTGCGGGTGTTTTGCCGCAGGCCGTGGATGGTCAAGCGATGGCTGGCACCCATGGTATCGTGCTGATGGCTGACGGCTCCAAAGATCTCGATTCTGTAAGGCAGCTAATTGGACGGGTCGATGGGCAATTGCAAAAACGTGGTGCGACAAAGGAGTTGCTCGAGGTCAATGGAATCGAAGTGACCAAATGGCAGTATCCTGAGAAACGGAAATGGGTAAAGCATAAAAAAGTATCTTTCCAAGCAATCGTTGACGGCTGGTTCTTGGTATCGAATAACGACGAGATTTTTCGCCAAGTGTTACGTCGCGTGATGAATTTGGTAGACCCGAGCGTTGCGGGTAATCTCGCGTCTCAGGAATCTTTTAAGTACGCTCTTTCACGTTGTAAATTAAATGCCCAAGGGGAGCAAGAAGTAGCGGCAGATGTACGATGGTTCGTTGAACCATTTGGATATGTGAAATTAGCGCGAGCGATTGAGATCGAAAATGAACCGGTTAAGAAGATGGAAGATGACTGGACTGCGGTACTCGCGGCCAACGGACTCAAAGCGATTCGCTCCGTTGCAGGTGCGGCAACGATCGCAACTAACGAAAAGGAGGCGGTCTTTCGTTTGTTTGTTCACGCTCCCAAGGACAAGACTCGCGACGCTGCCGAAGCTCGGATGCTCAGTATCCTTGACTTCGCGCCAATAGATCGTTCCGAGACGGTACCTCCAGCGTGGGTGCCAAAATCAATATCAGGATCCTTCACAGCCCAGTGGGATTTTAGCAAAGCCCTCGCCGGCGTCGGGCCGATTGTGGATTCGTTTTTGAAAGAAGATGGTGCATTTGAGGATTTGTTGGACACCGTTAAAAACGAGCCTGATTTCCGAGTCGACATCATAAAGCTCGTGAGCCAATTGGATAAACGGTTTACGATTATTTCCGAGACTGTAAAACCGCTGGGGGTGGAAAGTGAAAAACTTGCAATTGGAATTCAATTGATTGATCCAATGGCCGAAGCGGATCAAACCATTATGATCGACAGCATCGCTCGCGCGATTCGAGGAGACTTGATTGACCTTAGCGGCTTCCGAGTGGTTGTTGATGATCGAACCGAGGAAGAGTTCGAAGATGAAGATGATTTTGACTTCGAAGGTGGTCTGCCGTTCGAGGAAGAGGAGGAAGAGGACAAGTTTGCTGGAGGAGGTGCTGGCGGCGAGGGTTTCACGTTGTTTGAAAAGAAGTACATTGCGATTGCCAAAGGCCATTTGTTTGTATGTAACGACAAGGACTATTTGAAGAAGTTGCTGACGAGCAAAGACACTGAATCGCTAGATGGGCAATTGGATTTTATTGTGATGCGGGATGAAATTTCGAAGTTCGTGGATATGAAAAAGGTGCGGGCCATTCGATTCGGGCGTATTGATAAAGTTCTGGAACTGAACTACGACATGATTAAAAAAGGTGAATTGGCGAACTCAAAGTCGATATTGGGTAAGGCCGCCAATGCGATTTTGACCGAAGAAGGCGATGGTTCGAAAACACCCGAAATTCAGGTTGATGTAAGCAAATTGCCTGACGATTACGAATCAGCGATCGCGAAGTATCTGGGCACCATGGGCTGGATGACGGAGAACGAGGTCGGCGGCTGGCGAATCACAGGTTGCGTTTTAAAGAAGTAGAAACGCTTTGTTTGACCTAGATCGCAATGGTAGTTTAACGACAAGCCGGCAGGCAACCGTGTTTTGCCGGCTGAAATGGCGTCGCCGCACGGCTAATCTCCAAACGAATGAAATGCTCCTTACCTCCCGTTATGGCGATTGAAATTTCCGTAACAATTCAGCTATCTGAAGTTGCACTTATCAGCCGCAACGCGATAGCGTCCGGTTCCGTTGTAATTTGAGGGGACGAAACCGGGGGCTATCGCCCAATGGCACTTACTTTAGACGAAACGTGGGATAATCTTATCAGCCTCCACGCGATAGCGTCCGGTCCTAAGCGCGTAAAACCGGACGCTATCGCGTGGCGGCTGACGGGTTGATGCGTTGCATCACGCTAAAGTAAGTGCCATTAGGCTATCGCCCGGCGGCTGATTTGCGTATTCCTTCGGATGTAGCATCACAATTTCAGACCGCTGAAGTATTACAAATTACCTAAGAATCAGTGGGTTCAACTACTTTCATTTTTCTTAAGGATTCGATCCGCGGCCTGCCGATGCTTGCAGGATCTCCCAACGTTCACTGCGTGCAAGATCGGCGTTTAGATACTTAATTTCGATCGCATGATCGGCAGGGCCTGCGGCTGCGGTATCAACCGACAATGTCGCCATCCCCCAACGTCGATCGAAGGGCGTTTGAGCTATCGCGGTTGCCTGGATTTTATCGAAGAATGTCAAACTGATTTTCCGAGTCAAAATTCCGCTTCGGTAGACGACACCGAATGCGGTGCGTGCAAAACAAACGGTGTGGCTTTTCTTAATTGCATAGGTCACCAGTGCTGGTATCGCAATCAATGCGAGGGCCAGTCCCCAGGTACTGAAAAAAAAGTAACCTATTGGTGCCAGTAATAGCGAAACAAAAACTGCAATTCTCACCATTCGTTGGCTTGCTTTGGGAGATAACGATTGCCAATCATATTGTTCAGGTTGCCACTGCAAACCGGGGCGTAGGTTGCCAATCATTTCTTCAACGTCATCGGTGGGTATCACGGGGATAAACCAGCGTCTGGAAACGGTGGTCGTGGCGTTTTCATTCTCGGAGCTTGCCCCGCCGGCGGTTTCGATTCGAATCGAAGACAGCCCAAGGAGACGCGACACGAAATTGCTGTGCACGCTGATGAACTGAATACGTTTGCGAGGCACCGTCGCAGAAACTTTGGTGAAGAGACCGCAAGATATCTTGAAATCATCGCCAGAGAGGCTCAAACGATATCCGAAGAATCGCAGAATGTACCAAGCCACTCCCAGCATCCGCATCAGCACTAACCCAAGAATTCCTGCAGCGAACACCGCCGTCGTCGCAACGTAGATGTTGGTGAACTCTGGTAACCATCCTGAGAAAAAGCTGAAGTCATAGTCTTGTCCCTGGCGTCTATCAAACTGAAAGTAGAGGCCAAGTAGGACGCCCACCATAATTAGCCCGCGATTGCTGGCAAAACCTGCTTTTGCCAACCAAGAAAGTGGAATTTTCAAAATCGTAGAATCGTCATGTTGGACCGCCTCCGTATCGTAGTTCTCGAAAGGACTATCCGTAGGCACGCTTGCAAGGTCTGCTGAGTTAGCCGATGCCATTTCCGGCGATAGTGCAGCGGAGGAATCAGGCACAGCAAAGTGAGACTCAGTTGCTTTTTGCTGGAACACATTGCGGCGAAGAAGCCCTACCTGCGACAACGAAAGCACGCTGAGTACGGCTTCGGGTTTGGTGCCGCTTGCGGTTTCGACACGCACTTCAGCGACTTTAAAGATGCGGTGTAGCACGCCTTGAACCAGATCAATGTTTTGGATTCTCTCCACTGGAACCGTGCGCGTTCGACGAAAGAACAAACCTTCATTAACGACTAATTCACCGCCAGAGATCCGATATCGGACGGTGAAATAGCGAATGACAGAAATCAGCAACGCAGGTACGAGAAAAATTACCGCCAGGAAAATGTAAAACAGATTCCCGTTGGTTGCCCCTAAGACACCAAAGATAGCTGGGATCAAATTAGATTTCACCTGACCGATCAACGAAAACAGCAGTGAAATCGGGTGGAGATATTTGTCTTGTTCGGACCCTGCCGCTGCCGATAAGGATGAACTTGAAGTAGTAGCAGCAAACGGGTTTAGCGGGTCGTTTGACGCGGCAGAATTGTCGCCGTTTTGGTCAGTGGGGTCAGACGACATCGTGTTCCTTCCGCTGCCGAATGATTTCGTCGCGCAGTTGGACAGCCCGCTGGTGAGCCAGCCCTTCGATGGTGACCGACGAATTTTTTGTGCCGGCGGTATGGATGGTTAGACTGCCAATTTCGTACAAGCGCTGAAGAGGGCCCTGCGAAACGTCTGCGTGCTGGGCTCGCGCCCACGGGATCGCGATTTCCGTCTTCCAAAGAACTCCTCGCCGAATCTCAAGTCCGACGTCGCTAAGCTTCCAATGGATGTGTCGATATTCTATTTGTGGCCAAAAAACTGTTTTCCAGAGCAGCCCCACACAAAGCGAAGACATACCAATCCCTACTAACACGACAAGGATCTGGTCAGCTCCCGACAGCCACATTGTCAGACCAGCGATCACCGAACCGAATGTTACCAAGACAAGGAGAATCAAAGAAGACAGCCTTTGGACCGGAATGTATCTTGGGTCAATCGAGTGAAAATCAATAGAATTCGTTCCCTCAATCACGCTGTCCATTGAACTCTGGTCGCCCTGTTCCACTGCCGCGCCCGGAGACTGTCCTGAAGACGCAGCCTCCGCCCCCCGAGGTTGGTCACCTTGTATGTCGTCACCAAAGGAGAAGGGCTGATTACTGGATGAATTCATCTGACTCCGCCATGACTTGTTTCCGCAAACTCGCCAATTGAACCTCTACTGTGCTGCGAAACGCACGAGGGCCATTATGATTACCCTGCGAGAACACTAGGCCGCGTTCTATAAATCGTTTTCGATTCGAATATGCACTCTGTTGTGAGCGGCAAGGCGGTAGCCGCCGGTAAATCACGCAAAGAACCGGCGGCTAGCGCCCAATGGCACTTACTTTTGACAAAACGCAGGATAATCTTATCAGCCGCCACGCGATAGCGTCCGGTCCTACGCGCTAAAAACCGGACGCTATCGCGTGGCGGCTGATGCGCAAATGCGTTGCATCAAGCTAAAGTAAGTGCCATCAGGCTAGCGCCTTGCCGCTCATATCTAACAAACGCGGCCTAGACGACGGCGCTCACAACTCGGAAACACCCCCTAAAGGATTCGAACCTCTGTCTTTGGACGGAAAGTCCAACGTCCTAGGCCGCTAGACGAAGGGGGCAAACGACGACAAATATAGCAAACGACGCCGAGCATCGCATGTGGAGTATTCGCCTAACTTTATTGATTACCGTTTGCAATGCGACGTTTTATCTTATTGATTGAGGAACGGGTTTGTGCTTTCAACACCATCGTTTGTTCGCGCTGAGCCATCTCTTGTAACGCGGGTAGGCTTTTTTCCGTACCAATCTTTCCAATCAAGTTACATGCTCGCAAACGAATATCGGGGTCTTGATGCGAAAGATAAGGAATCACCGGACCTTCACTGGTTGATCCAAACGACCTCAGTAGGCTCGAGATTCGGTCAACGTCGTCGGTGGCGAAACGTTTTGCCAACGGCTCAATCGCGCGGCGATCACCGATTTGACGCAACATTTGATAGGCCATACTGCGGATCGTAAACGATGTATCATCTACACGCGCAAAGATATACGGAAAGCTCTGATCTGGATCTCGGTTAGATAAAATCTCTAAAGCTGCTTCACGATTGTATTTGTGATCAGAACTGGCGCAGTTGATTAATAGTTTGATTAAGGTGGGTAGGCGGTTACTGGGCCACTTTAATTTAAAATACTCCAGAGCCCGAACTGCCTCGCGGGGCTGATTGGGTTCATTAAGCAGCAAAAGTGCGGCGCGTTGAATTTCTGGTGGCAGTGCTGCCACGTTACTTTCGGAAACTGAAAATAGGTATTTCGGATTAACCCGCTGGCTGACGGCTTTGTCAGGCGGCTGGATGGTCGTTACGTCCAGATCGCCAATGTTGCGGCTGATATGCACGATTGGCTTCGGAGGTTCTAGATCTGCAGCGGTCAATTCGTTAGCTTCAGTGGTTTCGGCTACAGCAACGGTAGCAGGCGGCGGTGCAACCGGCTCAGTGGAGTCTGGTTGCGCGGCTACTGGTTCAGGCGTTATTGGTTCAGGTGTTATTGGATCAGGTGCTATTGCCATAGTCGTAGCTGGTATTTTGGCTGGCGTGCCGGGAGCGTTGATTGCGCGAATGCGCTCTTGGTCGCCTACGGACAACATTGAAAATGGAATCTGTTTTATCTGGCCATCGGGCAGTTTTAGTAAAACGCTATCGCCATCCCTTTTCTCAAAGGACGCCTTGATCTTGAACTGCCCAGATGAATCAACCCAGGTTCTTACTTCTCGGGTACCAGCGGCGAGCCCCGAAGGCATGGCTTCATCGCCAGAAACCGTCGGGGGCGGATCAATTGACTCGGTTTCGGCTGGCTTGATAGGAGCGTCGATTTCGCGAATACGCTCTTGGTCGCCTACGGATAACATTGAAAATGGAATCTGTTTTACTTCACCATCGGGCAATTTGAGAAAAACGTTTTCGCCTTCCAATTTTTCATAAGTCGCCTCGATTTTAAATTTCCCAGACGAATCAACCCAGGTTCTTACTTCTTGGGCGTTAACGCAATGTGACCAACAGAGCAAAACAAGCGTTGCTGCTGCGTAGACCATTGCTGCGAAAGTGCGAGTTAGTTGTTGGGTCGCTGTCATTGTTCCGATGTTGATGCGAGTGATTTTGAGTTGAGTATTTCTAAAGTTCATCTCTTGGGAAATCCAGAACCAGTATTACCGAACCAGTTTTACCGCACCAGTTTTACCTCACCCTTAAGCAAAAAAACACGCCCGCAACTGCCAATGACTCACCAATTGGTCGGTAACATCGAATCAAAGCGGAAGGATTTGCTGTGCGGCAGATATTGATTGTTCGGTTTCTTAATCGTTCAACTTAACAAACATCATAGCGTATCGACATCAACATTTTAGTTAGTGTTTGAAGATTTCGTTGGAGAACTGCAAAGTGGCGATCTGCGGCCGCGCATTTGGCTTCCGCAGTTCCTTTGAGAGATTCGCCAAGACGTTGGGGGATTCACGATGCGGCCCGAAATTCTTTTCGTGCTCGCCTAACTTGAACGAAGAGGGCACGTTAAGTGCGTGCTTGAGATGATCCAACGGATCGTCTTTTCAGCCGCTTGGTGATAGCCCGATGGCACTTGCGTTAGATTGATGCAACGCAACCCGTCAGCCGCCAACGGAAAAGCGTCCGGTTTTTAGCGTGTAGGACCGGACGCTTTTCCGTTGTCGGCTGATAAGATTATCCCACGTTTCGTCTAAAGTAAGTGCCCTTGGGCTACCGCCTGACCGGCTGATGCTCCCAACGCAAACGCTCTCCTCAGACAAACTGCTAGTTTAAGTTTCACGGCTGGGTTCAATGAAAAGGATAGAGAGTTCTTGCGGGCAATGGCTGTTCTTGATGCGTTGCTTTGCCCTTTGCTTCAGGCTATGGAAACATGGTTGCGGCGATAGTATTCGCCCGGGAATCAATCCGCTTCTTGCTTGGTTTTGAAGTGAGATGAGAAACAAAAAAAGCCATGTGCGATTTGCACATGGCTTTCGAGTTTAAAGTTCATCAACCGAGCTGGTTTAGAGATCCAGAACGTTAACAACGTTTCCATCGCTACGATCTGCAAGATCCCAGATGCCTTCTAGAGATACATCGGAACTGAGCGAGTGAGTCGATCCGTCGGCGAGACAGACGTTACAAGAACCAGAGTGAGCAGAACCGATTCGGTCTGAACCGAATGTAAAGTTTCCTGAGCTAGCGTTGTTGCCTGAGTGACCATTACCATCATTGTCTGCAAGTGGTCGACCAGCACCACGGAAACTAGTGAAATTTCCATGGCCCAGTGATCCATATAGTTCGCCAGATTCATTTCCAGTAGATCTTGAGGAGACAGCTTTCTCAGCAAATAGGATCGTGTTTGACGATCCGTCAGAGATACTGCCGTAATTGACTCTAGAAGTTTTACGAAATCCGTTCGCAACAGTAAATCCTCTATTGATAACCCCGGTCCAGAAGTTTGCTTCAAGATTGGTAGAGGTCGATGCGTTGGGAGCGTTTCCTGCCCCGAAGTTCGCCATATAATTGCTTCGACCAGGAAGATTCGTAATGTTCTCATTGACCAAAGCACCCGTTGTAGGCGCTGTCATTGAGGTATAGTCGCCACCAAAACATTGGATTTCGGGGTTTTGTGAACTCATGGTGTTGGGTTGTGAGTATGAACGTTGTCCACGAGATGGGCAAGT
>Ga0209831_1004826_pt1 | contig 10396 bp, 8 predicted proteins | sample Maine_Asex4_meta_FD_187451 | JGI IMG/M metagenome (GOLD analysis project Ga0209831, IMG submission 187451) | Marine algal microbial communities from Maine, USA - Maine_Asex4_metaG (SPAdes) (version 2) | ecosystem: Host-associated > Algae > Red algae > Unclassified | place: Maine, USA | collected...
CTGACGACCTCGCCGGCCTCGTCGCAGAGTCGAGTGACGTTGGTATCCGCAACGTCACAGCGGTCGCCGAACGCTGGACCGCGGGGACGGAACGTTTCGACCGACCGGGTGAACAGTTGCTGGTTGCGTGGGCAGGCTCTGCAACCATCGGCATCGGCGGCATCACGCAGTGCCCGGACGTGCCGGGTGCCCTTCGCGTTCGACGGTTCTACGTCAGCTCGGCGCACCGCCGTCGTGGTGTCGCCCGTCTGCTGGCCGAACCGCTGATCGCTGCTGCGTGGCAGCACACGGACACGATCACGTGCAATGCCCGAGCATCGGACGCTGCTCCCCCGTTCTGGGAGTCGATGGGCTTCGAACCCGTCGACACTGCTGGCATCACCCACCTGCTTCGTCGCTGCTGAGCTCGAACGCGTGTGGATATTGCGCACAGGGAGCGCAATATCCACACGCGTTCCGAGCTCACTCGATACGCAGGCCCGAGATGGTCCGGGGGATGACCAGCTGCTGGATCTGCTCGGTGCCTTCGAAGATGTCGTGGCTCACCTTCACCGGTTTTGTGAATGCCGCTCAGTGTTGCCACGTCCCGCTGACCAGGGGTTTCGCGATTGGGTTGTTCGCTCGGTGTTGCTCAGTCCGCTGAGTTCTAGGGCCGACTAGGGATGAAATCACGATTTCGGGACTTCGAAGATCTCGGAATTCTCGTCAGTCGATAGGGATTAAATCGCGTTTCCGGCACTTCCAAGATCTCAGGATTCACATGCTTGGCAAGGACGCCCAAACCGCCTCGCGTTCGTCGCCTGAGAGCTCCCGATGCTCAGCATCCGGAAAGAGCTTCGAGCGGGTTTCGATTGCCCGCTGGACCATTTGATCGAAGTTCGGGAACACCTGGACTTCGCCGTCGCCCCGTTCGTAGCTGTGTTCATGGTCGAGTTCGGTTGCGTCGGAGCCTCGGTACCAATGCGAGCCGAGTTGGTTGAGCCAGACCGCCCACCATTTCAACGTTGGCGGCGGCGCCGCCAACACGACCACGCCGTTGACTCGCTCGGTCCGAGCATGCCAGTCATGAGCGGACCACCGCTCGCCGGATGCGCTCTGCGCTTCGCGCAGCGCCTTTGACCCACCTGCTTCGAGTATCTCGTCGAGGCCTGTCGTCGAGAGCTTCACCGTCCCCTCCGAACCACCCATACGCCCCAGAAACTTCTTGAGATCTCTGACAGCACGAGAGGTGAGGTGAGCGATATCGGAGTTCATCAACACGATTGGAGAAGACTTGTCGGCATCGAAGGGGTTGGGAACGAGAAACCGAGAATCGACCACGAAGATCGTCCCTGCTCGACGCTGATAGGCCAACGCCCAGCTCACTCGCGCCAGAAGTTGTGCGCCGGCAACGTCGCTGAGCACGTGCCACGTCCCGTGGAAGTAGTTGGTCGCGAACCGGCATTGGGTCGACGGGCGGAGCGTGAACACAGTTGCCGGGCGCCCGTCCAGGACAGCGGTACGGCGATGAACCTTCAACAGGTCGCCGTGCTCCCCTCTCATTTCGGCCCGTACACATCGAAGCCGATTTCCAGGTTCAACCGTCCGAGTCGAGTCATCAAGCCCGGGTGGAGGCGCGGACCACCGTGACCGCTCTTCGATTCCCAGAAGCAGAAGATGTCCATTGACGCCGACCGCTCAGGACCGAGAGCAACCAGTTCATCAGCGTCCACGGAGTCGAGCAACCAATCGATGTGTCGGCTGAGGTCTCGCGAATCGACATGCTTCTCCGAACTCAGAAACCACGCGTTCGTCGTCCGGACTCCACCTGATCGCGATGAGATAGGATCGCCGATGCGATAGCCCGTCGAATGCTCGACGCCAAGAAGCCAATCAATCGCTTCGGGTTCCATGTCGCTCGAGAAGACTCGAAGCGACGCGTACGTGCGAGCGCACGTGGGGTACCCATCGTCGTACGAGGCAGGCAGCCGACTCGCAGTCAGAATCGCTTCAGTCCGCCAGCGGTCGAGGAGTTCTAGCGCCTCAGCAATCGGCAAACGCACTTCCTCGAACGTGTCGTAGTCGGCCGACACGATCAAGTGGCCGTCGGCGAATGAGATCGTCGACATGTTCCCCGACGACAGCTCGACGGGAGATCCATCATTGCGGCGAATACGCGCAAGTGTGAAATCGAGCCAATAGGTCGACGGTGCCGGCAAGTCGTCGCCCCGAGGCGGACGAGTGCCAAGCGAATCATTCAAGGCTTGCTCCAAGCCAGACCACTCGGCCGGCAAGGCAATGTCCACCACACCATCCGCGCGCAAGACAAAGGCCGCTTCCATCGGTTGATTCTCGCATCGTCGAACCCGGCCGACCGCGCCGGTTACTGATTCTCCGGCACGACCCACCTTCGAAGTTCTAGCCCGGCAAACCGGACGAAGTCTGCTGGGCCTCCCGGTCTCGGATCGCACACCAGCGAGGCAGTCGTATCGCGAGTACGTTCTCGTCGATGAGCGCATCCCTCCCAAGACGGCTGCGCTCGCTACTTGGAGCCGACATCGAGGACCTCACTGAGGCTCACCTCCAAGGCCTGATCGGGCAACCAGAGACTGACGATCTTGAGGTCAAGGCCGAGGTCTACGGGCGTGGGGATTCGGCGAAGCGTGAACTATGTGCCGACATGACTGCACTTGCGAACGCGCGCGGCGGGCTCCTACTAATCGGCGCATCGGAATCGGACGACGTCGTCGACGAACTCACGCCTGTTGAGACTGATGGTCAGGAGATCTGGATCCGACAGGTCCTCGCAAGCGGAATCGTGCCTCCGCTGCCCGTTCTCTCCCGCACGATCCCCGCAAGCTCAGCCGATGGAACCGGCTATATCGCGGTCGCCGTGGCCGCATCGGTGGACGCTCCACACGCAGCCATTCTCAATGACGACTTCCGCTATGTCGTACGGGATGGGCCGCGTAAACGCCCGATGCGGGAGCCGGAAGTGGCCGACCAACATCGTCGGCGCGTCGTCGCTGTCTCGGCCAGGAACGAACGGCTTGCGGATGTTCACGATTCGATAGTCGCTCACGTCGAACCGTCGGCTTCACCGACTTGGCTGGTACTCGCATCGGTACCGGACTCGCCCGGACGGTTCGACATCAGCAGCAGGACGCGCGACGAAACGAGAGACTGGATCCGGGCGCTCCGACCGCTACTCCCGATTCCAAACGCCCTCAGCAGCCTCGACGGGTCCTACGTCAGCACAGGCTTCCGACGCGTGATTCTCGGTGACTCGTCTATGTTCAACGGGGAGGCACCGGGCTACGGGATCGCCGAATTCCACACTGACGGATCGGTCGGCGTGGCAATCGCAATGGGAGGCAAACGCCCACACCCTCAGAGCGATGACGAGGCGATCTCGATTCCAGACATCGTCGTGCCGTTCTATGTCATCGCCGAACTCGTCCTGGCGGGACGGTGGGCTGAGCGGGTCGGTGCCGGAGGCCAGATCAACGTTTCTGGTGTCCTACGAAACAGGGAAGCCGCAGTCCTCGTTCAGAATCGTCGTGGATTCCTCGACAGGCTTCACGGCACCCGAAGTCTGACCGGAATGACTCCAACTTCGACACACACGTTCGGAGCTGAAGATCTCTGCTCGCCAGGCCCCGGGCTAGTCGCGAGCGCTGCGCTGATCTCGAACGACATCTTCAACTCGTTCGGCGCCGGACAGTGCCTGCACCTCGCCCCGTCCGGGGCGATTCGACAATCGTATGTCGACAACGACTACCGACGACCCGTGTCGGAGTGGGCCGAACGGAACGGCGTCGAGCTATCCGCTGAGACGATCGCATAGCTCGCCGGCCCCAACCCTGCGAGACAGTTCTCAGAGCGCACGCTACGCAGGCCGAGCCTTGAGGAGCTTGACTGCATCGTGTCTCGCTCGCTGCGGGATGCGCTTGTCCCTGCTCACCCTTGCAAGATCATCATGCAGACCGTCCAGCGGGCACCCAGCCTTCAACCACCCCACAGACTTGACCGTCCAGTGCGGACTCACCTCGGCCGTCAGCGCAAGCTTGACAGTGGGGCGCACAGGGATCGCGCCCAGAGCAGGCGTTTCGCGTTCGAGCTCCTCGATCTCAAGCCTCGCGACGTCCCAGTCGCGTTCCAGGAGAACGAGCAGCGAGATCGCCTCGGCGCCCACATCAGTTGGATGGCCAGAGGACCGTCTTCCCACAACCCACCGACCTGATTTTCGGCCCAGCCACAGCCCGGAGTCAGAGACCAGGAGCGCTGGCTCCCACGACGCGGAGAATCTCGGGGACCCTGCGTTGCGCCAGTCGATCAGATACTGCCGGAACGAAACGGGCGGATCCGTTCCTGGGTTGTCGTCGTTGCCAAACTCGAATCCGCAGTTCGGGCAGACCTCGTACGAAGGAAGCCCGAGGAGATCCTCGTACGGCGGCACGAGCATGACACCGCTCGGCGGAGGCCACGTTGCGTACGGAGGGACCTTCAATTCGTCGGCGCCGCACACCGGACATTCGAGCATGAAGCAAGTCTCGCAGCCCGCCAGTTCAGAGCACACCCAACTGGCTCCCGACGGCGTTCATCATCGCCGACTCAGAGATCGATACCCATTTCGATCGACGGCGGCTGCGGCTTCGGCCGTTGGAGTTCGACGCCTTGAGAGTCGGCCCATCGAACGAGCGATTCTCCGAGCTGACCCGTTCCGGGAAGTTCATCGTGGTCGGCAAGAACGGAGACGATCTCCACCAAGTCTGCTGGCCTGACGTCGCGGCCGTTCGCCCACTCCTTCCAGCGGTCGAGGACCTCGCAGAAGTCGACTGCCCGTTCGGCGGCTCCGCCGAGGTCCTCCCACTCATCGAGGATTCGGCGGGTCGAGTCGAACTGGCGGTGGTCGTCGATGATCCTGCGGAGGCCATCGAGTGGCGCACGGGTCGGTGCAGAAAGTTCCTCGGCTCGCGTCAGCCGGTCAGTGGCGGCAGCGAGGACGTCGGTCGCGGCTTCGACCTCTCGGCGCGCTGAGCGACGGTGAACTCGGCTGGACTTGCTCAGCTCGAACTCGGCATTCCACAGCGCTGAATGCGACTCGCTCACGAACTGCTTCGCGGCGGCGACCTTCTCGTTGAACGGGGCGTGCGCCGCCTCGGCCGCGGGCAGGTCGCGGCTTGCTTCAGCCACTCGCCTTTCGTCCGCGGCCCGCTCGGTGTTTCGTTCGTCGAGCGCGTGTTGGGCGGCTCGGAACTTCTCCTCGGCCGTCGCCCGCAACTCGTCGAACCATTCGGGGATCTGGACACGAGGCCGGGGCCCCGACTTCGGCACGGCTTCGGCGAGCGTTCGACGGTGGGTGGTTGCGGGGATGTCGGCGCGGTCGATGGCGATGGCTGCTTCGAGGATGCTGATGGCTTCGCTGATGTCGGGTGTGTCGGTGACGACGAGGGCGTGGTTCTCGTCGCGCCCTCTGGTCATGCCGACGTACAGGCCTCGGCCGGTTGTGGCCGTTGTGGTGAGGGTGATGCTGCGGTCGGCGGTTTCGCCTTGGGCGCCGTGTTCGGTAGTGGCGTAGGCGAGCTGCACGTGGTGGCGGACGTAGCCGGCGGGGAGGGTGATGGTGCCGTGTCCGTCGAGTCGGGTCACGGTGATCTCACCGTTCTGGTTGGTGTCGGTGATGGTCCAGCGTTCGCGGTTGCGGATGGGTTCGCCGGTGGTGGTGCGGAGTCGTCGGTCGTTGCGGCGGGTGGTGACGATGTCGCCGACCATCGCCCAGTCGTCGTCGATCTGGACGAGCGTGTTCTGGTCGAGTTCGCCGGCTTCGGTGCGGCGTTGTTGGATGTGGTGGTTGATGGCGTCGACGTGTTCGTTGCGAGTCGTCGTGATCGAGATCGTCTCGCCGTCGACGCGGCATCGGGTCCATGCGTCGGTGATCGTGTCGACGTGGTCGTCGAACGTGCCGGCCCGGATGCGTCCGAAGGTGTTGCAGAAGTGGAGTGCTTCGGGGTCGCCGGCTCGGAGTCGGAGTGAATTGGTGGCTTCCCACTCGTTGGTGAAGCGGTGGAGGTGTTCGAGTTCGACAGCGCGGCCGGTGGTACAGAGTTCTTGGAACATGCCGCCGCGGCCGACGGCTTGGAGTTGGTTCGGGTCTCCAACGAGCGCAAGTCGCCATTGGTGTAGTTCGGCGTGGACGACGAGTCGGTGGAGGTCGGCGGTGTTCAACATGCCGGCCTCGTCAACGATCACCGTCGTGCCCGGCCCGCAGTCCCACCACGACCGGTGCGGATCGGGGTGGTCGAGTTCGTAGAGGAGCTTGGCGACGGTGTCGGCTGGCATGCCGGTCTCGGTTTCCAGGACGCGGGCTGCCTTTGCCGTGGGTGCGAATCCGATGACCGGTCGGGTGTGTGCGTGGAGATCGGTGACGGCGGCTTGGAGCATGCGGGTCTTGCCGGCACCGGCGGGGCCGACGACAAGCACGAGCCGATCGTGTCCCGCGACCGCGCTCGCTGCGCCGTGTTGAGCGTCGTCAAGTGCGTGGTCGGTGACCGTCGTCGACGGCTCCGGCGTGCCCGCTTGAGCGTCCAGCGCCCATGTGATGATCCGCTCTTCCTGGGCCAGGACGTGCTCGCTCGTCGCCTGACGTGCGACGGGCTCGATATGCAGCGCCCGCCGATCGGATGATCGGCGGGGCGAGTTTGGTGCGGCGGGGTCGAGGTCGATGCAGGCATCGAGCACGGTGTCGGCGGCTTGGTCGAGCGCGGCTGCCCAGGTGTTGGCGTCGTGGCCGGGTTGCGGTGTGGCGAGGTCGGAGATGGCGCGCAATACGTCGAGGCGGTTCCATGTCGACCCGCGTTCGGCGAGCAGTTCGAGGACGTCGGCAACCGCGATCGGTAATGCTTTGAGCGGCCGCCGTTGCGCCTCCGTATTCACGGCGTCGACGAGTGCGACCGAGTCGTGGCCGAGGGTCGCAGCTTCTCGTGTCCACCGTGCTCGAAGTTCGGTGGCACCGAGTCCGGTCTTGCGGGCTCGGGTGTCGCCGGATGCTTCGCGTTCCATGGCGGAGAACTCGCGGTGGCTCGGTTCACGGCCGTTGCTCTCGATGAACTCCGCGACGCGGTGGTCCATCTCGATCGCGATGTCGTGGGCGCGTTTGGAGAACTGGTGCAGCAGCTCAGTCGGGACGCCGGCGATCTCGGCTTGGCCGTTCACGATGGGATCGAATGCAACGCCGTAACGGGCGGTCAGCTCGGCGCGGAGCACGGATTGGTAGAAGTAGCCGAACGCCTGCTGATGCCGTTTCAACACTCGCCCGTCGAGTGCGTACCAGCCGCCGTCGGCAGTCTGGACCTTGGACGAGATGACGACGTGGGTGTGGAGCTGTGGGTCGTCGGCTCGGCTCGTCGACTGACGGAACACACCGATCGTGAGCCCGCGGGTCTCGGGATGCAGCCGTGTCCCGTTCGACCGGATGCGGGTGGTCGAGCCGTACTTCTCGATCATCTCGATCGCCGCGTCGACGGCTCGGTCGTGGCACTCGGCGAAGCCTTCGTCGCCGGTGAGTCCCCACAGCACCGACACCGACTTCGGTGCCGAGAACGTCGCGTCGTATCCGGCGACGGCCTTGATCACGTTCCCCTTCTGATCGATGCGGTCGAGCAGGTCCCGACCGAGCGACTCCCCCGTGAATGGATGGCGGCCCAGCAGGACCGCTTCGAGACGATCGGGCGTGACCTCGCCGATGAGTCCGAGGTCGGGTGCCTGCTTGCCGGTCCACTGGCCGGGGAGTTCATGTTTGTTCTTGGTGAGGTAGTCGCCGTAGTAGGCCGCCGTTGCTTCCGCGGTGCGAGCGAACAGCGTCGTCACCCGGATCATGATCGGTCCCGACCGCCCGCGGGCACCTGTCTACGGGTTATTGATTTGTGGTTGTCGGCGGTTGGTTCGGTCATGGGGGTGTTCCTTCAGGAGTTGAAGGTGAGGGAGAGTTGTTCGGTGTCGGTCGTGGTGACCGTGTTGGTGGTGTTGGTGGTGGTTCGACGGTGTGTTGTCGGGTGTGGTCGTCGGTGGTTCGTCGTCGTTGATGTGTCGACGGCGAGGCAGACGGTCGGGACGTCGAGCCGGTAGGAGCCGGTCTGGAAGACGCCGCTGTCGGAGCGGTGTTGCTCGGCTTGGATCACGCCGAGGTCGCGGAGCCGACGAACGGCGCGAGCGACGGTGTCCTTCGCCAGGCCGAGTAACGAGGCGAGCGAACGGATCGACACCTGAGCGACGACGTGATCGCCGTCGCCGGTCGAACGCTGCATCATCTCTTCGAGAACGGCCCACGCCGTCGAGCCGACGTAGGCGCGCAACTCGTGCGCCCGTGGACCCAGAACGATTGAGCGGCGGGTCGGGTCAGCGTGCAACGGAGGCTCCCTCGACGGGTGCCTCCGCATCGCACAGCCGCACGACCCGGCCGGTCGTCACGAGTTCGATCAGTGCCCAGCGCGGAACCCGGTAGCACTCCTTGCTGAACCGGATCACCGGAAGCCCGGACGTGCCGCCCGAGTTCAGGTACTCGTGAGCGAGTTGGTAGCCGAGCGTGCGGCCGATCCGCAGGATCTTGCAGGCCTCGCGCATCGTGAGCAGTGGATGCTCCTCCGATTCAGCGAACTCCTCCAGCAACGACATGGACCATCAGAAGTACACCCATGTCATTCACTGCGCAAGCCCCGTGTTTATTGGCGTTCCGGACGATCTGGCACCAAAGAACACCAACGGATACTTACGGACATCAGCGAACACCAACGGACAATTCAGCTGTGACGAAGATCACGCCGCCTCCGCATGTCCTCAACTCCAGGACACGGCGGTACCCCCGTTGTACGTCGGCTCGTGGCGACGTCGTCAGCCAAAGAATCGAAGCATTGTCTGTTCACCCATGCGCTGAGCCGTGATCACACCACCGTCAACGAGGAGAGACTTAGAGTTGTCAAGATCCTCGATGATCCAGATCGGTTCGCACTCAAAGTTGTAGGCGGTTGATCCGTCGAAGAACCCGTCCTGCGTCTTGCGGAAGAGGCCATCGCCGAGCACACAGCGCGTTTCCCCCGTGTCCACTGAGAAGACTTCGGTGTCTCGTTCCGCCTCGAAGGTGGCGAATGCCTCACCGCCAAACACCCCGAGTTGGTTCACGATGCCCGGGCGCGTCCATTTGACGACAAAGCCATCCACATCGACTCCGAAGGTTCCGTCGAGTTCGCGGACAAGCAACGTTTCTGTCGATCCGAACATTGGCTCGATGCCGTACGGCCCCGGAAACGGGATCGAGTCAACGAGCTCTCCGGATCGCGAGTGGACCTGCAACGTCTCATCCGTCAGCACAAGAACGGCATCGGCGAAAGCTGCGACGGTCCCTCGACCGGACGCTGCCTGCCCGATGTCAATTTCGCTCGACACGACCTGAAAATCGGTCGTCGAGATCTCGACAAGAGCTTCGCCGGTGTCAGACACAATGGAGTTGAAGCCCTGCCCGACCGGGACGATGGTTGCGGCCACAGAGTCCGACCGGGGGTCGAAGACTTCAAAACCATCACCGGTCCCGCCGTTTCCGCGCGTCAGAAACCCCTCCCCCCAGAAATAACCAACGGGCCCCACCAGGGGTAACTCCGTTCCATCGATCAAGTCCACGAGGAAGTCATCTGAGGCTCCACCCTTCGTCGCGCTCACCAGCAACAGATCGCCGGACTGTTGGGCGTCGATGAACTTCCAACCATCGGCCTCGAACCGCCAGATCTGCTCGCCGGTCGCGATATCGCGAGCCACAAGTGAATGAACTCGCTCCCGAGACTGCTGCCACGTGACGAGCAAGCCACCGAACGCGAAAGCGTCGGTCATCGTGAAGCGATCGTTGGTGGTGGCCCACCGTTCGGACACTGTCGGTGAGAGAAACGGACGATTCGATCGAGCGTTGAAATACGTGCGGTCTTCATCGATCGTCATGTCGAGCGGGTCGATGTCGGAGGAACCGTCGAACAACGTCACAAGACCTTCAGCGGCAGGATCCGTCGTTGTCGTCGATGTCGAATCGATCGTCTCGCTGGCTGTCGTGGTCAACACCGGCTGATCAGTCGAGAGCGGCTCAGTGACCACCGGCTCACGGGTACCGCCTGTCGTGGCCTCCGGCCCAGGGTCCCCAGCCGAGCATGCTGCGATGGCGACGGATAGAACAGCTAGAGCCCGCTTCACCGCTTCAATCTAGATCGACTGCGCCCACAGGCACACTGCTCGCGCCCCCTTTGCGGGGAGTGTGCGCATGTCCGGCTCGCGGCACCGTGCTAGGCACAACCGATGGAGTTGACCTTCTCGGTACGCCGTCGGGCGCAGGTTCGAACTCATCTCAGGCGTGAGTCGCCGTGCCAGCGCTTCCGTCCCC
>Ga0209831_1004838_pt1 | contig 10381 bp, 5 predicted proteins | sample Maine_Asex4_meta_FD_187451 | JGI IMG/M metagenome (GOLD analysis project Ga0209831, IMG submission 187451) | Marine algal microbial communities from Maine, USA - Maine_Asex4_metaG (SPAdes) (version 2) | ecosystem: Host-associated > Algae > Red algae > Unclassified | place: Maine, USA | collected...
CCTCCTCTCTTGTAGAAGCAGGTGTCTTCACCACTTGTCTAGAAACTGTTTGGTATTGTGCAGGAATTACCTCCTCTCTTGTAGAAGCAGGTGTCTTCACTACTTGTCTAGAAACTGTTTTGTACTCTGCAGGAATTTCAACTTCTTGAACACCGGCAGGAGTTCTTAAAACACGTTGAGTACGAGTACCATACTGAGCAGGAACATCAACTGTTTTTACACAGTCTTCGCCATTGTCAGTATAACCAGCTGCACAACCCTTTCTAACACGCTTAGTAACCGTCTTATATTCTGCTGGTACTTCTACCAAACACCAAACAAGACAATCATTAGGATCTGCTGATAAACAGTTCTTGTCTGCTTTACGCTTCACCCATTTAGTAGCTGCTGCTTTTGTTTCAACCTGTTCTGTAACAGTTTCGTACTGTGCAGGAATCTTTTCGATACGAGTAGAAGCTTCCTTTGTAAGTACTTGTTCTGTAACAGTTTCATACGCCGCAGGAGTAGTAACCAATCTTTTAGAAGCAGCTTTCGCTAATACTTGCTCTGTAACTGTTTCATAAGTTGCAGGTACAGGAATTAATCTTCTAGACTCCTCTTGTACCAACATTTGCTCTGTAACTGTCTCATATTGTGCAGGTACAGGAATTAATCGCTGAGATTCCTCTTGTACCAACATTTGCTCTGATACCGTTTCGTATACAGCAGGTACAGGAATTAATCGTCTAGACTCCTCTTGTACTAATACTTGCTCTGATACCGTCTCAAATGAAGCAGGTACCGTAATTAATTCTTTAGAAGCTGCTTTTGAAAGCGCTTGCTCTGTAACTGTTTCATATTGCGCAGGTACAGGAATTAATCTAGAAGCCGCTGCTTTAGTTTCTATTTGATCAGAAACAGTCTCATAAGTTGCAGGAACTATTTCTACTCTTTTAGAAGCAGCTTTCGTCTCTATTTGCTCAGTGATTGTTTCGTATTCATCAGAAATCAAGCATTTAGCATAGCATTTTCCTGGTTCTCTGTCAATAGGGTCGTCCGATGCAGGCTGAGCTGACAAAGTTACTACCCCTAGCAAAAATACCATAGAAAGTAAAAATCCTAATTTTTTCATGATTGAAATGCCAGTTTTGATAATTAAAAAAAACGTAATTGCCCAGAAGGGACCGCTTTTCTTGATAGTTAGAATAAAAATCAGGAAAAGCGATCCTAATTTCCTCTTTTACAAGAAAGAAAGGTCCTTTAAAATAAAAAATCGAAATTTATCTAAAAAGGTCCTTCTAAAGAATTACAAATAAAAAAAATTAAATATTATTTAACAATATGTTTATAAAAAACAGCTTATTAACTATTTTGCGTCAAAAGTAGGATATATTTTTGGGATAACATAAATAATACTTAGTAATTATCTCTGTCTTAATCCCAAAATCGCTAATTTCTGACATCGGAAGAATTTTTCCACTTTTATAAAGCACCTTTATCTCTTCTTTTGAAGTATTATAGGCTCTATTTGTCTCTTTCCCAATGATTATTAAGTGGTCAATTTCCTTTTTATTTATGGGAAATTTCCTTAATATGTTTTGACGAATACTTTCTATATAGTCACTATTTATAGGCTGATCTTTTAACTCAACTTTAAATAATTTCCGATTGAGTATAGCTGTTGAAAGATAGGATAGAACTGGATCTTCCAACAAGGTAAATGCTTTTAGGGCTGCAAATATATCATAATCATCTAATCTGGCAAAATTATTTAGGATTTCCCTTGTATTTTCTTGCAACTCTCCCTCCGAAAAGTCATTATATAGGCAATATGCTAAACTATCAGGTACTTTTAGTACCACTCCTTGCTTCGCTAGCGACTTTGCTCGTTCTAATACTCTCACTAGCATTTGTTCGGCAGCAACTACTGTTTTATGCAAGTATACTTGCCAATACATTAAGCGTCTAGCTACCAAAAATTTCTCTATAGAATAAATGCCTTTTTCTTCCACTACTAATTCGTCCTCTTTTACTGCCAGCATTTTTATGATTCTATCATATCCTACTACTCCTTCATAAACTCCTGTAAAAAAACTATCTCTTGTTAAATAGTCTAAGCGATCCATATCCAACTGACCAGAAATTAATTGGTGTAAAAATCGCTTTGGGTACTGGTTTGTAAAAATTTCAATAGCCGTTGTTAAAGCCCCATTAAACTCCTCATTAAGGGCCTTCATAAAGGCAAGAGAAAGCGTTTCATGGTGTAAATCTATTATGGTGTGTTCTAAAGCGTGAGAAAAAGGACCGTGTCCAATATCATGTAATAATATGCCTATAGACGCTCCCAAAGCTTCCTTTTCCGTAATCTCTACGCCCTTTGAACGCAAAGATTCTATTGCTTGTGTCATCAAATGCAATGCCCCTAGTGCATGGTGGAAACGAGTATGTAAAGCACCTGGGTATACATAATCGGTCATCCCTAATTGCTTAATTCTTCGTAGCCTCTGAAAATAAGGATGTTCGATTAGATCAAATAATAACTCATAAGGAATAGTGATAAAACCATAAACAGGGTCATTAAAGATTTTTTTCTTGTTCCGCATGGTTAGGAGATAAGATAAGTGGCAGCTTTTGCTAAAATGCTGCAAAACTAAGGAACTGCGAGAGAAGTGTAACGATTTAGTAGCTTTTTGTTTTTTGGGGAATTTTTCTGATAAAAAAAAAGGCAGCCCATTGGGCTACCCATACTATGAGAAACGAAATTTTTTTATCAAATGAAGCATATACTCGCTCTAAAGAGCGTCCTTAATCGAGGACCTTTTAATAATATTGCAAAATTTAGTATATAAATACAAAGATACAAATTATATATTTATATAAAATTATATTTTAAATTATTTTAATAATTGAATAAAACACGACAAACTTGCAATTTTTTGTAGAAATATATATATATTTCTTACTGAGTTTTCTCTAAAAAAGGGTCTTTAGAACGCAAGTTTCCAACACTAGAGCGTCAGAAGTTAACAATCAAAAGCTAAAACATCTATATTTATTCAAAGTGATTGCCAACACCTTTTGCAATAGCGCTTGATTAATAATGTCAACCTACTTAACTCCCTAACAGCAAAAATAATTCCCAATTAATACAAATTGTACACTATATCTGGACTTTAGCCATTGGTCTTTAGTCTTTAGCGGCAGCCTGCCACTAAAGACTAAAGACCAATGGCTAAAGTCCGGTATATTCGAGTATAAAGAAAGTATCTAGTTAATTCCTATTGCCAAGCATAAGCGTACCAAAGACTAAAGACCAATGGCTAAAGTCCAGTTTATATATAAGGCATTTAAACAGAATAACTGTTTTAATAGATGTCCAATATAATATGCTGAACAATTACTCGTTTAGGAGAATGCTTCCAAGGCGCACATCGAAGACTTCATATAATAGACTTGTTACCCTTTAAGAAACACCTATCTGAAATGCTCTTTTTCTGTTATTTTCCTCTAAAAAATAACTCAATAAAATAATTATTCAGTGATTTTTTAAAGAAAACTAACAAAAAAATAGCTATTTCATATAGGCATTTCTTAAAGGGTAACAAGTCTAATGAGTTTTTACTGAAACTTATCTTCCTATCAATAGTTGTAATTTTGTAGGCTTTGAGGTAAAGCGGATTGTTAATCCGCTACAAATCGAAATTCATAGCGGATTAATCCGCTTTACAATACATAAACCACATGGATAAAATAAAAATTCTTTGGGCAGATGATGAGATAGATTTACTGAAGCCCCAATTGATGTTTTTAGAGAAAAAAGGATATAATGTAATCACTGTAAGCAATGGACATGATGCATTAGATGAATGCGAGCAGCATAATGATATTGATGTTGTTTTTTTAGATGAATCCATGCCCGGTATTACGGGTTTAGAAACCCTTGCTAAAATAAAAGAGCGAAGTCCTCATCTGCCCGTTGTAATGATTACGAAAAATGAAGCAGAGAATGTAATGGAGGAAGCCTTAGGCCAACAGATAAGCGATTATCTAATCAAACCTGTTAATCCTATGCAGGTTTTACTAACCTTAAAGAAAATTATAGATAATAAACGCTTAGTTAGTGAGCGAACCGCTTCTGATTATCAACAGGAGTTTCGCCAAATATCCATGGAAATTAATAATGACCTGGACTATAAAGAATGGGTGGATATTTACAAAAAGATCATTAGTTGGGAACTCAAGCTGGATGCTTCTAGCACTACGGATATGTCTGATATTTTGAGTATGCAAAAGACGGAAGCCAATGCTAGTTTTTCAAAGTTCATAGAACGCCATTATTTAGACTGGGTCAATGAAGTGGGAGAACCACCAATCATGTCTAATAATTTAATGCGTCGAAAGATTTTTCCGGAATTAAAAGCAGACAAGCCAACGGTCATGCTATTAATGGATAATTTACGGTTTGACCAGTGGAAAATTTTAGAGCCTATAATTTCTCAATTTTTTAGAGTAGAGGAAGAAGATTGTTTCTATAGTATCCTTCCTACTTCCACGCAATATAGTAGAAATGCTATTTTCGCTGGTTTGATGCCTTCTGAAATAGAGAAAAAATTTCCTGATTGGTGGAAAAATGATATGGATGAAGGTGGGAAAAACATGAAAGAAGCAGACTTATTAGAGGAACAAATTAACCGTATTTTCAGAAAACCTATCCGATTTAGTTATACAAAGATTACGAATGTATATAATGCCAAGTTACTGAACGATAATATCCTAAATCACCTGAATAATGACTTGACCGTAATTGTCTATAACTTTATAGACATGCTTTCTCACGCTCGTACGGAAATGGAAGTATTAAAGGAATTAGCAGGAGATGAAACGGCTTATCGTTCGCTTACGAAAGGATGGTTTGAACATTCTCATCTTTGGTCTGCACTACAAAAAATTGCAGAAAGAGATGTGCAGCTTATCATCACAACAGACCATGGAACGATTCGGGTAAAACAACCTTCAAAAGTGGTAGGTGATAGAGAAACGACTACTAATCTACGCTACAAGCATGGTAAAAACCTCAGATACGACAAACGGGATGTATTGGAGGTAAGAGATCCTAAAAGAGCGTTTTTGCCTCGCCCAAATATTAGTTCTTCCTTTATTTTCGCTAAAGAAGATAAATATTTCTTATATCCTAATAATTATAATTACTACAATAATTACTATCGAAATACTTTTCAGCATGGAGGTATTTCTTTAGAAGAGATAATTTGTCCGATTATTAAATTGTCTTCCAAGTAAGTGAGGCTGTTTATTTGTTTAGGTTGTTTATTTGTTTAGGTTGTTTATTTGTTTATTACCTGTCGTGTTGTGTAATAAATAAACAACCTAAACAATTAAACATCCCTAAATCATTCCTTCTTTTTCGGTTGTATTTCTTTAACCGATTTCTCCACATCCTTCGTTGCCTTTTTTAAAGCTTCCAATTGCTTTTGGCGTTTGGCTTGTTCTGCCAATAACTCTTCCTTTGTTTTGGGTGCAACCGAAGCTTTAGGTTTCTTAACTGTTTTTGTAACTTTTGTAACCGTAGGTGCTTTTGCAACCGCAGGAGCTTTTGCAACCGCAGGAGCTTTTGCAACCGCAGGAGCTTTTGTAACCGTAGGTGCTTTTGCAACCATAGGAGCAGCAACTTTCTTAGCTATTTTACCATTTTGCCCTGGATGTGGTTTATCGTCAAATATTAAAACATCTTTTTTGTCTGCGTGTACATAGATAGTTGCACCCGCCGCAAATTCTCCAGCTAGTAATTTTCTAGATAATTTATCAACCACTTCCTTTTGCAGTACCCGCTTCATTGGTCGAGCACCGAATTGAGGATCATAACCTAAATCAGCCAATACATCCATTGCCTTTTCGCTGATTTCTAATTTCAATTCCTGTCTGCCCAGCATTTTGCGCGTTTTTCGCAGCAATAAGCCCAAAATCTTTTTGATTTCTGCTCTATTCAATGGCAAGAACATAATTTTCTCATCAATTCGATTCAAAAACTCTGGACGTAAATGATCTTTTAATAAGTCAAATACCTCTTGCTTCGTTGTTTCCAAAATATCGGCTCGATGCTCCTCCCCTACTGCTTCTAAATCTTCAAAATTCTCTAGAATTACCTGTGCCCCCATATTAGAGGTCATAATGATAATCGTGTTTTTGAAATTGGCTACTCGACCTCTATTATCCGTCAAACGACCATCATCCAACACTTGTAATAAAATATTGAAGGTATCTGGATGCGCTTTTTCAATTTCGTCTAATAAGATAATAGAATAAGGGCGACGACGAACGGCTTCTGTTAATTGCCCACCTTCGTCATAACCTACATAACCGGGAGGAGCACCAACCAAACGAGAAACAGAATGTCGTTCTTGGTACTCACTCATGTCAATACGAGTAATTGCTTTTTCGTCATTAAATAAAACCTCTGCTAAAGATTTTGCTAATTCCGTTTTACCAACTCCCGTCGGACCTAAAAAGATGAAGGAACCAATAGGTCTGCCCACATCTTGCAAACCTGCCCGACTTCTACGTACCGCATCTGCCACTGCTCGAACAGCCTCATGTTGTCCAATTAATCGTTGGCCAATTTCCTCCTCGAGTTTTAGTAATTTATCTTTCTCCTTCTGCATCATTTTCGCAACAGGAATGCCTGTCCAACGAGCTACCACTTCTGCAATATCGTTAGCAGTAACTTCCTCGTTCGTAAAGCGATTCTCTTCTGGCAGATTACTCAATTTTTCTTCCGCCACTCGAAGCATAGTCTCTTGTTCTTTTATTTTACCGTATCGTATTTTAGCAACCGCTTCAAAGTCGCTTTCTCTTTCTGCCTTATCCGCTTCTTGTTCCAATTCTTCAATCGTCTTTCTAATATTCTGTACCGTATCCACTATTTCTTTCTCATTCAACCAGCCTGCTTTTAGGCCATCTAATTTTTCTTTAGCATTTGCAATTTGCTCCGTAATCGCTAAATTTTTTTTCTCACTACCCTCTCTGCTAAAAGCTGCTTTTTCGATTTCTAATTGTCGTACTCTTCGATCCGCTTCATCAATTTCGTCTGGTACAGAATCTAATTCTAAGCGTAATTTCGCTGCTGCTTCATCAATTAAATCAATCGCTTTATCTGGCAAGAATCGGTCAGCAATATACCGAGAAGATAATTCTACTGCAGCAATTAAGGCTTCATCCTTAATTTGAATTTTATGATATACTTCATAGCGTTCTTGTAAACCTCTCAAAATAGAAATGGAATCTTCTAAACCAGGTTCATCTATCTTAACGGTTTGAAACCGACGTACCAAGGCTTTGTCTTTTTCAAAGTACTTTTGATATTCGTCCGTTGTAGTTGCACCAATCGTATGTAATTCGCCCCTAGCCAAAGCAGGTTTTAAAATATTAGCAGCATCCATTCCTCCACTGCCACCACCTGCTCCAATGAGTGTATGAATTTCATCTATAAATAAAATAACATCTCCATTAGAACTAGCTACCTCTTTGATAACGGCTTTGAGTCGTTCTTCAAATTCTCCTTTATATTTTGCACCCGCAATAAGGGAGGCTATATCTAAAGTATAGATTTTTTTAGAGCGTAAATTTTCTGGAACATCCAATTTTACAATTCTCCAAGCTATTCCTTCTACTATCGCTGTCTTACCAACCCCGGGGTGTCCAATAAGAATAGGATTATTCTTTTTTCTTCTGGATAAGATATGTAATACTCGACGTATTTCTTCATCTCTACCAACGATGGGATCTAATTTTCCAGTTTCTGCTCGTTCATTTAAATTAATCCCAAATTTATCAAGCGCATTGTATTGGTTGTCGCTGCTTTGGTCCGTTACTTTAGTGCCTTTTCTCAATGCTTTAATAGCTGCTAGTAGACCTTTCTCTGTGGCACCTAATGCTTTTAGCATATTGGCCCCTTTATCTTTGCCCTGTAAGATTCCTAACAATATTAATTCCACAGAGATAAATTCATCCTTAAAGGACGATAAATCTTTTTTAGCTCTTGCTAGTGATTGATTGGCTTCTTTGCTCAAAAATTGTTTCTCTGCGCCTTGCTCTCTAGGATAGGTCTTTACTACTTTATCCAATTCATTCTTTAATTTCGGCACATTAACGCCCATTTTCTTGAGCAAAAAATTAGGCACATTTTCATCAATCTCTAAAATCCCTTTTAATAGATGAGGGGTATCTACCGTTTTTTGATCATATCCTGCGGCTATCTGCTGGGCTTTTAGGATACATTCCTGTGCTTTAATAGTAAAATTATCGTAAGTCATTTTTTTTAGTATGAAGTATAAGGTATGAAATGAAAAGTGAGAAACGTTTATTAGTATTGATTAAAAAATATTTGGTCTTTTTGTTTTTGAATTGACCTTTTTTCTCATAGGTTTTCAACCCATTAGAAAAAAGCCCATTTCAAAAACGACCAAATATTTTTTCATCGTTACTTAGTATTAGACTTGTTGGTCAATAAGTCTATTTTATTCACTTTTTATTACGCTACTAGAATTTCCACCCGCAAAATAATCATTCCTAGTTTGCTGTGCTTAATTTTTTAAAGAAAATATAGTTAAGTAACGAAGGAAAAATAAAATGAACATTTTATTTTTAAAGACCCCTCTCCATCAAGGTTTTATAAAACCAAAATGACGGAGTTATTTTTTGAGCGTTACTAAGGAGTAAGTTTGGATATTGGTTTTTAGTCTTTGGTGCAGACTAAAGCCCCAAGACTAAATTCGATTTTAGAGGAATATACTTAATTTGTTTTATAAACGGTAAGATATTACAAAGGAATCAGGACAGAATAATAACTGCTTTCATTTTACAAATGTATCATTTCCCTGCAAGTATTCTAGTCAATTCCACTAAATTTTTAGTTTCATCGAAAATAGCTTCAATAGCTATGCTAAAACCTTTTATTACTTTACTTTTCAAAGTACCCTCCGAAGACTTTAGGATAAGCTCATAAGTACCCGAATTACTGATTCGATATAATTCAAGTAGCTGTTTTTTGGGATCGATAATTATATATTCTACAACCCCATTGGCTTCATAATCTTTAAACTTAATGGTTCTATCATTCTTTGCAGTTCCTTTAGATAGCACCTCTACTATTAAATCTGGTGCAGGAAAAATACTTTGACCTTTTTTAAAATCTTTTGCTTTTTCGTTGGAAAAAAAACAAATATCTGGTTCATAGTCGTTTCGTTCCAATGCTATCATTATTTTTTCGATACCTACATAGCCCAGCTTATGTTTGCTTACATAAATGCTAATTAATTTATATAAAAATCCATTTGCATCGTTATGTTCCTTCTTTACAGGCGAATGCACAATAATAGCTCCGTTAATAAATTCCACCTTTTCCTCATCTGTAATGTCATTATAAAACGCTAGTCTACGTTTTTTCTCTTCTTTGAGTAAAGCGGTCGCCTCATTTACTAAAGAGCAAGCATTAGGATGCTTTAAAATTTGGTCCAGTAATTCTTTTTCGAGTGGTTTAGTCATCTTTTTTCACCAAATTTAAGCATTTTTTTTAAACAAATCTACACATACTGATACGCCCACCACAATAAAAAAAATTGTAAAGGTAGCCGCAACCACAAAAACCACATTTTAATTTTCATACCTGCCCCTTTAGATGTTAACATATAAATATTGGCTGGAAAAACTGCAACCAACAAAGCAATTATCCCCCAAGCAGCCCAAGATCGGGTCATCGGTATTAGTAAACCTATTGCTCCTGCTATTTCTGCTATGCCTACAATTACATTGATTGGCTGTGCCCATTTTTTAAGCGCAGGCGGTGTGATTTTGTAAAAGAACTTCGGGTTTTTAAAATGGGAATAGCCCGCATATAGGAAAAAAACGGCCATTATAAGTAAGGCGATGTGGTAAAGGTCGAATTCCATTTTGTTTTGTTTGTATGTCTCTTTAGAGGGAGCAAATTTATTTTGTTTTTTTGCAAAAAAACAAAATAAATTTGCTCCCTCTAAAAAACTATTTAAGGCTACCGCTTACCGAGGGCTAAAAGCTTTATTCTATACAATTTTGATTTTAGACACCTCAATTTGTTTTTATTTGATTTTAAATTCAGCGAAACGTAAGTCATAACTAGAGAAAATTCATAAATTTTCTCTAGTTGAGACTCGCAACTCCAACCAATCTATTATATCCTGAATAATCTCCGTTCGATTAGTTTCATTTAATAATTCATGTCTAGCATCAGGATACAAGGTACAGCTTACATCTTTTCTATCCGCTTTTTGATAGGCTGCATATACTTGTTTTACGCCTTTTCCCATATCACCAACAGGGTCTTTATCGCCAGCTAGTAACCAGATGGGTAAGT
>Ga0209831_1004839_pt1 | contig 10380 bp, 17 predicted proteins | sample Maine_Asex4_meta_FD_187451 | JGI IMG/M metagenome (GOLD analysis project Ga0209831, IMG submission 187451) | Marine algal microbial communities from Maine, USA - Maine_Asex4_metaG (SPAdes) (version 2) | ecosystem: Host-associated > Algae > Red algae > Unclassified | place: Maine, USA | collected...
TGGGGGCCTTGCCACCTTCCGCGGAGCACGAGTCGGCCCGTCCAGCCATACAGGGAGTACATGGGAAGAGGCAGCCTGTAGCCTTGAGGCACATGACCGCCCTCTCCTCTGGTTGATCGCACACGTACAGAAGAGGACGCGGTGACACGCGCATCTGTCCCCCGCCAGGAAGATCCAGCCACACACCCCGGTGACTGGCCAGCATAGACCGTCGGAACACGACGTGCAGGATGCGCTGCAGGAGCTCAGCGCGGACCTCGCTGCCCTTCCGCGACTCCAGGAACTTGGCCGCCACCTGGGGTATGAACTCCAGCGTGACCTACCGCACCTGCTCAAAGTTGATATTGACAACCCGCATGCGCAGCGGGTACGCCGATACGGCGCCGCTGCTGCTGAATAAGGTGGCGTCCGAGTAGAGATGCATCCCCAGTACGCGCTTGCCCCACTGTATCGTGCCCTCAACATGGGCGCGCTGCTCCCGGTACATCTCAGCGTCCCAGGCCCCCCGGAGTAGAATCGATTGGGGGGTTTCGTCCGTACTTGCGGTGTCCATCCCCGACGACGGCGATGGCGGGTTCACCGCGGGGTTCTCCTCATCCTTTCCCCAGCACAAGTCCCCCAGCTCCACCCCCATAATCTCCACCTGCACAACATCAATCGCGTCGCGAAAAAACACCGGGTACTGGCGACCGTCTATGTTCATGACGACCTTCTTCCAATCGAGGGGATATACCACTGGTTTCCAATGCCTTTCGGCTTGACGAACACGCCTGCAAACTTCCAGCGTGCGTTGGATATTATCCTCTCGGGCTGAAAGTGGCAGATATGCCTCATCTACTTAGACGATGTCATCATCTTCTTCGCGAACGCGGAACAACACGTCAAGGACGTTGACACGGTTCTGCACCGTCTCCGCGAAGCCGGGGTTACCCTGAACTTGGAAGAGTGCACATGGTTCTCCGACGAAGTCGAGTACCTCGGACACATTGTCCGCCCAGGGCAACTGCACGTGCATGAAAAGAACGTTGATGCTCTGAAGCATGCCAAATTTCCAACGACAAAGACCCAGCTGAAAAGCTTCTTGGGCATGTGCAACGTCTATCGACGTTTTGTCAAGGACTTCGCCAAACGAGCGAAGCTCATGAACGCTTCGCAACGTACTATTGTGCCCACCGGTACTTGCCTTGCCAAAGGCCGATCGGGAGCTCGTCATCGATGTTGAAGCATGTGCCGACCAAGTCGGGTGTACCCTCCTCCAGGAGGAACCGGGCGAACTGCTTCATCCTGTCGGATATTGGAGCCGAGGACTCGCTGCTGCAGAGAAAAACTACTCCAGCACGGAGCGCGAATGCCTCGGCGTCGTGTGGGCTGTCCTCAGGTTGAGGCAATTCCTCGACGGGCAACGGTTCCTCATCCGAACGGATCACGAATCACTGAGCTGGATCTACAGCTCGACCGACTCAAGAGGACGCTTAATGCGACGGCGACTTCGCCTTTCCGAATACACATTCGATATGGTTTATAAACCAGGTACATCGCACCACTTGCCCAACTTCCTGTCTCGTGCCTCCACGGTGGCACCGACCGAGGATATCCACGAGGATATACCTTGTCTGGCATTGGCCGATACAGCCAACGGCTTAAGGACGGGGTGGTACAGGGGTACCGACACACCCGAGCCGGTGGAGTTCGACGACGTTATCGAAGCACAACAAGCACACAACTACTATGTCGAGATGTCCACTCGCATGGAACGCGGAACGGCCAAGGCCTTCTTCCGCACCCAGCATCACGCTCTGTATCGCCGAACGCCTTAGGGCAACCAATTGGTCATACCAAAATCATTACGCGAACGCGTCTTGACGCACGAGCACCACGCCACAGTGGCAGCCCATCCTGGTATGAACCGGATGTAATACGCCATGCGAAAGGTATATTATTGGCCTTCGATGGTAACGGACATCCACACCGCCATCACCAAGTGCACAACTTATGCTCAAAACCGCCTCGCCTTGCGGCGACACACCACGCCCTTGACGCTGTTCTCGGCTACTGAGCCTCTCACGGCACTGTCCGTTGACATCTTTGGGCCCATCCCGGCCTCCAAGAAGGGCAATCACTTCATCTTGGTTATTACCGACCGCTTCGCCAAGCTTACCAAGTGTGTCGCCTTACGTCGAATTACGGCCATGTCCATGGCGTCAGCCCTCATCGACGCATGGGTGTTCGCCTACGGGCCACCGGACCGGATCCTATCGGACCAAGGGGCCCAGTTCATGTCGAACTTCTTCATCGCTGTGATGAAAAATGCTTGGCATTGAAACGGTTCGCACCACGGCGTATCACCCCCAAACCAATGGGCAAGTTGAACGGTACAACCGTACCATGGCTACTCAGCTGCAACACTACGTCGCTGATGACCCAATACGATGGGAGGAGCTACTCCCGGTAATTACCATGGCGTATCATAGCCAGCCGCACCGGTCTACATGTATCGCTCCATTTGAGCTTGTTATCCCAAGACGGATCACCCCTAGCTCGAAAACGCGAGTTCATGCCCCGCCTTCGCTGGAAGATCCCTTTCGTAGTCGAGGCGTTTCGTAAGACGCAACAACTTTACAAACGTAACTTCGACCACCGGGTCGCAACCCGCAATGCGGACGTCAAGATCGGTGACTACGTATGTACGACCATCCACGATCCGCAAACCAAGCTGCAAAGCAAGGCCATTGAACACTTCGTGGTCGTTGACGCGGATGCGGATGCCTCCAAGTTCGTCATTGAGATTGACGGGGAGGAAAAATGCGTCAGCAGTGACCATGTCACCCCAGCTCCTCGTCCAACGACGACGGACACGGTGCCGGACCCCCTTCTAGATGGTCTAGACCAACGCAAGCCACCCCCGGCAATCGCCGACGAGTACATGATTGACAAAATCTTAGGCTGACTCCAGACGGGTGACAGCTACAGCGCGAAGGTGCGCTGGTTCGACTACGGGTCGAAAGACGATACCTGGGAGCCCCTGTGGAGCCTTCCACGCAACATGGTTGTGCGTTTTCTTCGACAGAAGAAGAAGCATGTACCGGGGTACGATTGGCAAACGTCAGCACCGCAAAGTCGCAGACAAGCCGGGCTCACAACCAAGGCCAACATCGTCATGAACTCCACGTGGATACCCACTATCCAACATGCCCATGTTACCGGTGACGGAGTTATCCATGCCAATGTCTCGTGGACAGATTTATGTACCACCGCCGCAATTAAGCAAGTAATTCCTGTCGCGTGGCTGAAATAGACCTTGCCGTCCATGACGCGCAACTTTGCGTATGACCCCCAACTTGCCTTGCGGCATTTCCCTCGGCTGAACCGTGCGTACGGGCCGTAGACCTATGTGTGGCCAAAATCCGCGCAAGCGACACTGATCGGAGCCGATCCCTCGGTACCAGTGCTCCCCAACGGGTTCCTCGTACCACCGGTACAGCACTTGGATTCAATCCTTCGTCGCCTGGTGACCTCCACTGAGGAAGCAGCTGTGGTCATCCCGCAATGGACCAACACCAGTTGGCATGCAACCGCCATACGCGCATGTTTCGAGTACGAAGTACTTTTATCAACAGATGCGAGGGATACGAATCGCCCACCATGGGCCATGCTGGCCTGCCACTTCCTTCATAGCTATGATGACTAACAGAAAAACTGAGAAGTGGATACGAACATGTCAAACGACAAACGACAACAAGACGAAGAAACGTCAACACCGTAAAGGCGTAAGCCCCCGACATTAACACACCCTCCCGCCAGGGTCAGCCGAGAAAGTCATTGAGCAGTGAACCCTACTCCTCCTCCTCCTCATTGCTGCGACTCGAGTCGCGACGGCAAAGATGGCGAGAGGCAACGCTGGCCCCCGACTCCTGAGAGACGCTCCGCGCCCGCGTGTTGCGCGCCGACGGCGGGGCTCCACCCGACGGCCCCCCGTCCGCATGGACGCGACGCCCCAGAACGCTCTGAGAGTTGAAACGCGTCGGCGCGACCGCCTCCTCTGGCTGAACAGCCTCGAGGTGCTGAGAAAAGCGCTTTTAGTTGGCATCACTATCAACGGCACGAGCCGCGGCCTGCCCAAGGATGGCCGAGGCCGACTCAACCCCGTGCCCGTCCGCCCGCTCCACAGTGCGGCGCATCTTGCCATACAAGGCGTGTGCCGGCTCGACGTCAGGCGCTTGGCGCAGTTTGGACGTGTCCAAGACGGCGAAGTGACGAAGCGTCTTCTCGTGCAGACGGACAAAGACCTTGTCCTCTTGAAGGGTACGAACCCACGCGGAAATCAGGTTGCAGTAGTACTCCGAGTACACTACCTGCCAAGCAGAGCTATATTCGTTTCGCAACGAGTCCGGCAGGTATGACACCACCACCGGGGTCGCCACCCAAAGATCCGCGTTGTGCTCCCAATCGGGGACTGGCGGCAGCCAACGAGACAAGTCGAACGTCTTCGCAGCCCGGAGGAATCCGGCTGACCACTCCGTCGGCAGTAGCCCGCGCCCACGGAAGAACCGCGTGTCCGCCGCTCGACGATGGTCGGTCGCGAATAGCGGCAACCGAAAGGGGTTCGGTAGCTCGCTCATGCGAGGGCTTCGGTCTTCATCGACCGCGTCGTTCTCCTCCGCCGCCACCGGCGTAAGCTGATCCAGGTACTCCACCAAACCGGCTTCGTGGCCGATCTGTCCCGCGAGGTCCGTGGCCACCGAGCGCCCGAGAAAGACGGCCTTCGGCCAGTTCCGCAACAAGCGGCAAAACGAGTTGGCCGCCGCTTCGAATGTCTCTGTCCCCCTCACGGGAAGCAACAGAGAGTTGGTATACACCAAGCGGTGAAACCGGTGCAACGGCACTTGGTACCAAATGACCCGTTGCAAAACGACATGACCTCGTATATACGGCGCTGTGGCCCCTGGTTTCCAAAGAACGGGTCCCCATGGACCTCGGCCACGCGGTCAACAGCATGGCTGGGCGTGCCGGGGTCGGCCAACACGTCGATAAAGCCCGGCAGGGCCTCGCACCGCGCGTGGATACGCCGAGTGTGCGCGCGAGCGCGGTTGCGGACGCAAACGTCGTACAGACTCTGGTCAGCAATGACCGGGATCCCATCGAGCACCTCGTTCGGGCCAACGTGCGCGTAGAAAAAGCCGCTAGGCCGAAATTGGCACAACATCTCCGGGTCTGTGGACCGATCGACATCGGGTCCGTCACCCGAAACGGCGTGAGTCACGTGCGCCTCGCCGTTGGCGTTGCCGCCGTCCACCGCCATCGCCGCGGGATCGACCATTCTGGTGTACCTGGGTGTTAACCCTTGCCGCCTCCGTATGTAGCCGCCGGGCTTGGCGCTTGCGCCGCAAGGCGAACCGCCCGCGCCGCCGACCCTTGTCGCCCGCGCCGCCGGCCCTTGTCGCCCGCGCCGCCAGGCGAACCGCCCGCGCCGCCGGCCGGTGCCGCCCTTGCCCGTGCCCACGGCTTTGCCGCCCTCGCCCTTGCCCCCGGCCTTGCCGCCCGCGCCGCCGGCCTTGCCGCCCTTTCCGCCGCCGCGCTTAGCCGCCGGGCTTGCCGCCTGCGCCGCCGGGATTTTCGCCCGCGGCACCAGCCTTTCCACCCTTGTCGCCGCCGCTGGGCACGCCGCTTCCACCGGCCTTTCGCCCACACTCACCGGGTCCTCAACCTCGCGGTTGCCCACCTCACGGTGGCGCTCCCCAACTCAAGAAATGCCGTTAGGCCTCAACCTGTGCGCGAGACCGATGACACGGGGAAGCTTCGTGCCGACAACTAGTCAACCTGCGCAAGACACGGTTTCAACCGGCCGCAGGGTACGCAACCCCTCGGCACCACGGACCCGCGTCCCGGATTTCGCCTTGTCGCCGGGGTAGTCAAACCCCTATGAAGCTGGTGCCTCCCGGCACCGACGACGGTACCCCCAGCACGTGCTGCACGACACGCCTCAACACCCTCGGGTCTCAACCCCGGCACCCGGCACCCGGCACCCGGCCCCCGCACACGCACTCATGCGTAGAACCGCCTGCGCGGGTGTGCTTACGCGTAAGCGTCGATCTGACCCGCAGCGCACGCTGCTCGCCACACACGCACGCGCGTGCGTGGTCGGACGGTCGCGGCCGACGCCGGCGAGCCGCCACCTCCCCCCGATCGGGACGGATCGGCGCCCCTCCACGACTCCCGCCGCCCGAGCGGTTACGCCCGCGTGGGCCCGTAGGAGTCCTCGACCGCCCAATCGGGTGTCACCATCCTCGGATCTCACCGGGACGGTTCGAATCTCGCGTTGGAGGTATGTAGCATATCTTCGCCCGCAATTGGCAAATTGCCACAGGTAGCCCCCTTGACTGGCCAAAATCCCACGTACTGTGGCAATCGGCCTGTGGCATGCCCTTTGGGGTGTAACTTCCGCATTGTTCATTTTTTTTATTGTTCGTTTGCTTGCCTGTCTTATCTGTCTGCCGGCACTCATTACGATCGCTTGTGATCGGAGGGTCGATCGACCAGTGCCCTCGTTTACATTAAATCACCATGGGTCCGAGGTCGCCGTCGTGGGCATCACTCGGCTCCCCATCGGATGCTCTTCATCAAAAGGTCTTTCGTTCTCACCGCGACGGCGATAGAACTCGCTGTATTGCTTGGCTACGGTCGGTCCCAATAAACTGGTAATTGAACCAACATTATTAATACCACACTCTTCCTATGCCGGGTATCTGGCTGTGATCATGTATGTCAGTTGCCAGCTAGTGAGTATCTGAAAATTTCAGCCATGTACTGCAATGATGTACCCGTCCAGACAGAGCCCCCACCCGTCCTCGACATCTGCGTTGAGTCCGAGGACGACGTTTTTGTCACGAGTTGGCAGTCCTGTGACGTCTCTCTGATAAGTAGTGATGCTGTAGCGGCGGCTAATCCCGCCCTGAGCGCCACAGGCCCAGCAGGAGATGTCTTCCAAGCAGTGGTGGATCTGCAATCCGAGGTATTCCACGAGCTCAATGGGGCGCTCACTGCCCTTCTACCATCTCCCCTCCGTCAAAACGCGCGGCGCAGACAACCTTCCAGCCAGGAAAGACAAGCGTGCCGTACAGATGTACAAGCCCGCGGCCCGCGACGTCGACGACGTCGCTGCAGCAGAGAAAGAGGCACGGTGCGGGGTGACGGTGGTAGAGGTGAGAATAACAACCGATGAAATACTACTGGTGGGACATCAGCGAGCAGCACGGCGTGACCGTGATGCCAGACGATGTGCCTACCACGGTAGAGGAGCTGCGCGCCGCTCTGTTTTTCTTCTTTACCTTTGCGAGCGACCACTCAGGAGAGGAGGAGGACGGGGAGAGTGGGTAAAGGTAGGATTGCTTTTATCTGTACACGGCGAGATACACTGGTGCTCCCCGCGACAGCGCCGAAAGTAAGACAGGGATGTCTTGAGAACACCAGCTCGGAACTGCGCCTGACATATCTGCTCATGCAGCCGCAGCACGTCTGGCATGCCGCCGGAGCCTGCCTATTGATGAGGTTTGACCGACAAATCATCAGCGGAGCATCAGACGATACGTGTAGGACTGGGGTGACGGTTGGCAGTCCAGCAGTGAATGACGCGGGTTGATCCGTGACCGAGGGCTCTGGTAAGCTCTGAATCTCCCCAGATGCGCTGGCACTTCCTCCGACACTCTCCACTTTTAGCCTGCACTCGGGCGGGCTACATGTCCAGAATTATCGGCTACGTCCCGGGGTACAGGGCATCTGACATGTAGCCTGCGTTTCGTCCCAGATGGGCTAGAGTATATGGGCCATATCGGCCCCTAAGTATCCGGGAGCATAGAAATCAGCCCCTAGTACGTGCTCAGTATGCCCTCAGTACATGGAACACTTTCCCGACGATCAGCTCTCCAAAGGTGTGCTTTACGCCAACAACAGGCCGCGGGATCGTCAGAAAAATATTCCCTGGACTTCAGTCAGGGGTGTTTTCGCACACGCACACGTCGAAAAAAAGTCTATTTTTCTAGTGCACGTTGCGGGAGTACTTAAAAACGCTTTTGGCGGTCTGTTTGGCTCCCTACGCCGTTGGAGGACGTCCCCCGGCGCTTTCTTGACGATAGGAACATGCGTTGGGGCTGTCCGCATCTTTCTGTGAAGCTGCTAGAGGTGGCGACTTCTTCATCGCCCGTACGGTCCGCGGAAGCAGAATCGTGGTTCAAAAGGTACGTGAGGGCAGGCGCGGCGCTTACGGGGTCGTGAGGGCAGGTGGACGCGGCCACGAACGGGCATGATGTCACAGCTCCGCGGTAGTTGGTCAGAAGCGGGCTCTGCGGGCCCTGTAGGAGACGTCGTTTTTGAGTTTTCAAACAGGGGGTCGTGTTGGCGTGGAATGCGCTGCGGTCTTTGTAACCCTTCCCGCAACACCCGCGTGCGGCGGGTGGGGGCGGCGGCCACCGCCGCTGGCGGTGTTGCCGCCGCGACGCGGCGGTGAGCAGTGGACGACCGAGCGCACGACGGGCGCCGGCACACGGCAGTGAGTGTCGCCGGCTGCCGCGGCGGTGACGGCGGCGGCGGCGGCGGCGGCGTGGCGCCCCTGCTATTTTCTCGCTCCACCCCGCCACCCGCCCCCCCGTGCCATCGACGGCTTCTTCCCCCCCCCTCCCCCTCTGTGGCTCCGCATACCCCCACCTCCCCATCCACCGCGTCGCCGCCGCACACGTGCGCATCTCGCAGCTCGGCCTCGAGTCTGCACTGCGGCAAGCGGCGAACGACCAGCCAGCGTCGCCCGTTTGTTTCCCGGATGGTGGCGGCCGTGCCTCGGTGGCAGCCGCCGCCCGCCACGGCGGTGGCGGCCGCTGCTGATTCTCCGGTGGGTGCGGCAGGAGCCCCTCGCGGCCATCACCTACCCCCCCTCCGACGAGGACAAAGCGCTGGTCTTCGAGGAGCATGCTGGTGGCCGCTACCCACCAGTGGGCGGGTACCCCCCCGTCGGCACCGGCTGCCGCTCCTGCGGGCCGCGGTGGACGCCGCGGCGGCGGTGAGCGGAGCGCTCCCTACGCCAGCAAGCGGCGGTCACGTCGGCGACTGCCGCCACCGCCGCCATGGCCGCCTTTCTTGTCTCCTTTTTTTTGATCTCCCGCTCGCACGTGCGCTCCCAAGCGGCGCCGGTCGGGAGGCGGTGCTCGACTTGCCTACGCATCTTTCGTCGTGTGAAAACAGTTTTATCGTTTTGCCAGTTCAGGGCGTTTTCGCGAGCGCGCTTTCAGTGATTGGTTGTTATCTGGGGTCAGACGGATACACGGTTGAAGCCCCACTGCCCTGAGAAGGCGATACAAAACTGAATCGCGATACAATTTTCGTCTCAGCCACCCAGCTGTCTCCGAGTTTCCACCACAGCCAGTCATCTTTCTCCACCGTGCTCGACCGTTTTCGTAGACTATATTGCAGTCTCCCCAATTTTGTCCGATCCCGACAAGAACAACTGTGCAGATCAGATGCACGACAGCCATCCATCCCGCCGGATACGACCTCTCGACCAATCAGAAGTTGTGCGGACTGTAGGTTGTTCTTGTCCGGATCGGCCAGAATCGGAAAGACTGCAATATGTATTTAAAGCGGGCAGCTCCGTGCGCCACCTTAACTGGGCGTGATCGCATCCTGCAGGTCAGGTCTTGCTGTCCAGCTGTCGAGGGATCCAGAGGGTCTCTGCTGCTCTGCCACAATGGCACCTGGCCCTGCGCAGGGACAGGCCCTGCGCAGGGCCAGGTGCGCGCGCAAGCCCTGCGTGTGGTGTGCAGGGAGCGACCCCCCGTCCCCGACCCGTGCAGTGGACAGCACTGCGCCGCTGCGCGCTCCCAGCGTCTGTGCCAAGCGGTTCAAGAGCGACTCGGGGCGGCCCTTCAGCAGTTGTTGCGCAAACGACGCCTGCAACACTCTCTCGCCGCCGCCCCGACTCGCCATCCTGCCTCCCTTCCTCGGTCACTCTCCGTCTCCCTTCCTCCTTTCCCCTTCCTCCGTCCGCCCTCCCCCCTCTCCACTGCAGCAATGGCGTCGCCGACCGCCCCCCCCCCGGTGCTCGGCATCAAGGCGACCATGAACGGGGGTCCGACGCGGCGCCTCCGTGCGCCGTCACCCCTCACCTATGACGCCCTCATGGCCGCCCTGACCGACGCGTACGCGGGCACGCCGACGGTCTCGTGGACGGACGACGAGGGCGACGTCGTCGCTCTCTCCAGCTCCGCCGAGCTCACCGAAGCTGTCCGCGTTGTCGGCCCGTCGGGGGTGCTGCGTCTGGTCATTGAGCGCGTGACGCCGCCGTCGGCGGCCGCGGCGGGCGCGGCGGCTGCCGCCCCCGCCGCCGCCGCCGCCCCC
>Ga0209831_1004842_pt1 | contig 10377 bp, 12 predicted proteins | sample Maine_Asex4_meta_FD_187451 | JGI IMG/M metagenome (GOLD analysis project Ga0209831, IMG submission 187451) | Marine algal microbial communities from Maine, USA - Maine_Asex4_metaG (SPAdes) (version 2) | ecosystem: Host-associated > Algae > Red algae > Unclassified | place: Maine, USA | collected...
CTCGGACCCTCGGAAAACCCTCCTCAGACACCCTCAAAGGACCCTCGGAAAACCCTCCCCAGACTCCCTCAAAGGACCCTCGGAAAACCCTCCTCAGACACCCTCAAAGGACCCACGGAAAGCCCTCTCCTCAGGGCCCACTGGGCTCATAACCCGGAGGACGGCCGAAGCTTCGAATACCGCCTTGAGTAGAGGCGGGGGGGAAGGGTGCTACGTGACACCCTCGCGGTGCCCCGGAGTCAGGGGCACAAAGTAACATAAGTCGATAATCCAAGTGGGGTTTACAAAAAATTAGGCCCTTAAGTAGGGGCCCGCTCGAGGGGGTTATGAATCCCAGGGAAGTATTGGGATTGCAGTTGTGGTTGGTGAGCCACGAGATGATCACAAGTGGGTCGCCAACGGAACAATTTGAAATATGCGTTAGTGGGGCATATTTCCGGGGAATCTGGATCCCGGAGTGTGGGGGCCGAGTGACGGACTGTCACACATGGGTTGTCGTGACCATTTGTAATTGGGAAGCCCCAATACAGCAGGAGATGTGCTTTTCCATTGCATGCGTTTACTGTCTCACAGGACGTACACGTTGTACCTGCGAACTGAAGTGCGCACGAACCCACGGCACATGTCTCTTGTGATGTGCTCTAGCATAGAGCTTGTTGTGAGCATATACCAGGCGTTAAACTGGTCGTGGCTAGATCACCGCTTCGGCCAGCAGCTGCCGACGGAGATCACATCTTCAATGTAGCTGAATATGCGAGGAGGAACAAGCCAACAACACCAGCGGCTCTCGCGGCTGCCAAAGCCTCTGCAACGTGAATGCGAGCGTTGTCCAGCACAAGCATACATCGATTCGGCTGCACATTCCACGCCCTCCCGGCCTCCACCGCGTGCATATCGAGGCAGCACAAAGTTTGTCACAAACAATAGAAATTAAAAAGCGGTCTGCCCCGGGAAGGACGGATGATACACCGAAATAGCAAACGGTCGAATGCCATAGCCACGAAAAGGCTCGCTCGCACCCCCGCGGACGACGCGGCATACCGCTCCGCTCGCTCCTCACGAAGAGACCAATTCCACTGACGCCGCGCCGAGGGCCCGACTCGGTGGGCCTCGCCGATGTAGACACGATAGCGCAGTGGAATCTGCCACTGCGCTGCCACCCACGCCACCCGATGCGCCTCATTTCGCATGATTACGGCGTGTCAAATGACCTTTCCCGCTTACCAGTTGTGGGCAAGCACCCGTGCCACAGTCAACGGGCAGACCTCGACCGCCCTGGTCACCTGAACGGCGCCGACATTCACAGCGTCGGCGAGCTCGTCCAAAAACAGCTCCGGCTGCTCCTTGACATCTGACAGCACAGCGTCCCGCAGCCGCGGGGTATCGTGAAGGTCGTCCAATTGGCGCTTCCACTGTGTCGAGTGGCAGTAATACTGAACAGTTGTGTTCCGAAAGTACGTCAAAACTCGGGTGGCGGAGCGCACAGAAGTGTTCAGATCGCGGGCGGCCGATGCGACCCTACGCCCCTACTCCTGAAATATGAGCACCAGGTGCTCCCTTGTCTCCAAGGAATTTATTGAGTGAGAGGCCGTGCGACCTGAGAGGGGAACAAGAAGGTGCGGAGAGATGGGCGTGTTGGGGGGGCACAAGACCTCAGGGTTGGCGTTGGGGGGGCACAGGACCTTATCGGAGCGAGCAAGCAAAGTCAGCTGACAGAATACGCGAGTCACGCAGTCTGGTGTCAAAGGCAAGGCACCTGAGGTGGGTCCTAGCGCCCGAAGTTTGCCGGTGTTTGCGGCCAGTTTCTTTGCATCTCAGGTTGGCTCCGCAGCAGAAGCGGTCAAATTTCTGCCCTGCGACGCGTTCTTGCATGGGTACGCTCAAGAAAACCTCAGAGTGTGCGAGAGACGCCCAGAGCGCATCACAGGTCGCATGAGCGAGAGTCTCATTGGGAATCGTGGATCAGCAACTCCAGACTATTCTACCATCCAAGGGGCGAAAGGCGGGACAGCCGTTGGAATGACATCCAACAGAGGCACAAAAAGCTTTCAATGCTGCGCCGAGTGTGGTCACGAGAAAATGGCAAGTTACTCAATTGTGCCTGCAGACCTCATGACACAGGCAGGCCTCAGGCAGGCCTCACTTCTTCTCTAACTCCCGAATTGAATAATTGTTTCTCGCACTCGTGTTCCTGTTCGGATCGGCGAAAGTTTGGCAAACTGCTATAAGATGCACGAAAGACGCACAAGATGCACGTTCTCGTCGAGAGCTGTGGATGGTGCCGCTTTGTCGAAGAGCTACGAGAGGCCTGCCTCTGTGAGCTTCAAGGCGCATCTTTCTTGTCTCAAACGCGCGTGCAAAATTTGCGTCTACAACAAGAACCTGTGTTACCTGATAGTGCACGTTTCTGTGAGGCACGCTATAACAACGCTTTTTCTGGACTATCAGCGGCTCCCAGGAGTCCAAAATGTATTCTCAGTGAGAGAGCAGTCCGTGGTCAGACGTTCAGTTGAAGCCATTGAGATTTTACGTGCTCCACGTGTGGATGAAGCGCTCAGAATGCGGTTGAGCGACTGGGGCGCCACCGGTTTTTCTTGTCATACCAGTGGACTCAGCTGCAGACCAGACGTCGTTTTTCGTTGGGCCTGTGCCTATCGGGATATGAAGAAGGGACAAATACTTACTGTGGCAGACCTGAGTCCAGAAGAGAAGGCAGTCTGGGCCCGCGCGTGGAGCGCAGCTGACAAGCGGGCCTGGATAACGGGCTCAATGCCTTCAGGGCAGTGGAACGCCAGGAACGTCGAGGTGGAGTTGTTGGAAGCGCTTCGAGTTTACGACCCATTGTTAATGAACTGGCCAAGGCCGCGGCTCTTGTGATACTTTTCTGGTTTCAGGCGGCATGTCACCGTTTCCCCCAAGCATCCACTGCGCCTACCGCCACCCCAGCCGTCCCCTAATTTCTGTTTCGTAGCCCCCCGTTCTCGGAGCTTAGTGGTGTGATAGCTCCGCCTCTTTGTCCTCCCCTCGCTCCCTCCTCCCCGCATCCCCCCGATTACCGCTTGATACTAACCACAGCGGTGCCCCTTTCGGACGCAAATGCGCTTGACTTGACATATTTTGCATTGTTTCGCGAGGCGAGTGCGCGCATTCTTCTACGCGCCCTTGCAGTTTGCTAGCCAGTGCCATATCCCCAAGCATTGTTGATGCAGTGTGTCGACGCTGCACTGGCTGCTTCTCGTTGCGTCGGGGCCATGCGTACAGAACGTAAGCGCTCGGTGGACGCTAGAGGTGGTCCACAAGGCGCTATGGAAGAATAGCGCCGGATTCTGTGTGTATTGCGAGCGGTCGGTACGTATACTGCTTGATATCTGTTTCAAAATGATCGGAGTGGCTGAGGTGACAGCGCGAGGCCTCGACGGCTCCTGCGATCGCTGACACCTCGTAGTGGATTCCTGGTGTCTCTTCACGCTTGTGTTGGTGTCCGAGTCCCAGGCTGGTCCGGCGGTCGTGGACGCCATGCGTTTGGCCTCTACCCCTACTTCACGCACTCTGCTGCACTAAATGCTTCATAGCCAGGTGCCGCTCTACATCTTGCACAGATCCACGCCGCGCCCGTCGCTCAATCGGCGAGAGTCCTCGCCGGTCTCCTGTTGGCCTCCTGGCTATCCAGGAGAAGACTCGGCGGCTTGCATGGCTGGGTTCTAGTTGACCACCGTGGAGCGCGAAGGAGGGAAGTCGATGGGGGAGGTGCCCGGAAAGAGTAAATAGCGGGCGACGGGAGGCTCTACAGAAGGGGGGTGAGCGGGGGGAAGAGGAAAAAGGACAAGAGCAAGGGCAGTACCGACTCGGCGGTCCATGGGGCCGATATGGAGGCGACGTGACCGGCAACTGAGGAGTCTTGTGTGTGGTTCAAGTGCCGGTGGGGTGCCTTGCTGTATTCAGGTGCGATGCTTTTCATGCTGATGCTGAGAACCCCTCTCTGACACAGCACTGCAGAATGCTTCTGCATTGCTGTCTTCCCAAATTTGTCCGATCGGATCAAAGTCAACAGGGGGTGGATGAACTACGGTTTTCCGAAAGGTGTAAATTCCGGTGAAAGGCCTCGCTCGTATGCTGAACTGTTCCAATCAAAGGCTGCTTGAATCATCTTTTGCGGCAGATCTTGCTCCACTTTCGTCGTTATGGACATAATCGTAACGTATTTAAGCTCACCTGTCCTTGTGAAGTCCACTCCAACTCCTTACTTAGGTACCGTGGCTGCATACTTGCCAATCGTTCGTGCGTCCGAGTTGCACACAAAGCGGGCAATGGGCCAAAGCAGGCGTCTTCTGAAGCAACAAGTCGGGCCAACAAGGGGTAGGCCTGAAAACAGTCCAATAGCACCAGCGAATGCGAGGCAACCAGACAGATCTAAGCATTGTGCCGCTGTTCTCGGGCAGCGTGGCCCCGCCTGTGCAGTTTTTTCTTCACAGTGCATCACGCCATCGGGCATGTGCGCCATCTCGCGACGCACTCTCGTTCTGATCAAATGTGGCGCTTGCTCTCAGCTTTTACCTTGCTCCCCACCCTGCCCTTTGGTTTCCCTGCTGACTCCTGTGTCGGCACTGTGCTCCCCTGTTGCCCACTACTCCCCTTTTCCTCTTTCCAATAAAGTCGCCTGAGACGCGGCGGCACCTTGTTCGCATGGTGCTGGTGGAGGGCACAACCGTGGCTGCGGTATCCCGGTCTTTGGGTTCGTCTGTGCGGTTAGTGTCGCGGTCCCTGGGCTACTTTGGCGATACAGGCGGCGAGCTTCACTAAGAGCTGAACCGGCAGAATCGTCATGCTGATAACTTCTGCGGCGACCCCTGGTTGGGTGCTGCCGTTCTGACGGCCGTATATGAGCAACTAGTGCACTCCCTCGAAGAGATGGCCGACGCGGTCAACAACTTGGTGCAAGAGGTGGGGGTGGGCGTGCAGGTGTCGGCCGTTACGGTCGGACGAGTCCTCTCCAGGAGTTTACTCACCCGCAAGGTGATTGATCGTGCGTTCTTAACTCGCAATGAGGAGTAGCGAGCCCTCTGGGTGGAGATGAAATTGCGTATTCCTTTGCGCTGTTGCCTCGACGTCGATGAGGTCCATCGAGTGGGCCGGGCGGCGGAGCGGCGCTGGGCGTGGTCTTTCGGGAAGTTCAGATCCTCCATCTTGTGCTCTGGGCATGCCCATTTCGGCACGATGCCCAGATATAACTGCTGCCTCAACGTGTCCGCTGCGTGCCCTTTCTTACCGCAGACTGGGCACGCAGCAGAGCACTTGCCGCACGTGTGTTGACCGCAGCCGCACAAAATGTCCGGTGCGGTGGCGATCGGGCAGTGCCAAAAGTCATGATTGGGCAGCCGCTGTACGCCGCACCGACGGCCGTTTTAAATATCTGTGAGGAATGGAAAGAAAAAACGGAAGAGACGTGCCATAATCCAGAACCAGGAACCGTACAAACAGAAGGACAGGGGTCAGGCAAAGTTCGTGGGCGAGCTTGATTAAACGAAGGCATCCCTCGTATCTCCACCGCAGAGCAACCTCCCAGTAGGTCCGCGAGATAGCCAAAATCCTCCAATAATCGCTGACCACACCGTACCTGTTGGTGAAGAGGAACAACCAGTGGATTGCTCGCCGTCACCGCCTCCAGACCCCATGACATTGAAGCACGAACTCACTCAGTTGCCACGCGGTCGCGAGCGCAAGAGCGTTACAAGGCGTTGGCACCAACCGGCAATGACGCGCCGAGTGTCGTCGTTCGACGTCAGCCCTTACGGTTGAGGTCAGCAACGCGGGACGTAGCGCATTGCTCGGTATTCCATCTGCTGGTCGCCGACGGCGTGCGACGGCGTCGTAGTTGATGAAATTTGTGCATTGCCCAATTCGGGACGATCTGATCAACCGTCAAGAATTGAGAGTAACTTTCATGACTTATCTCAAAATGTGGAAATGTTCACAAAAAGTCATGTCCGCTTCTTGACCAAGACTTTGAGCAGGTCGGCCAATATTGAGAGAACAGCAATTGCTGCTGTCTCAGGGCTTTTCGGAGCCTGAGGATCCCACGGACACCATCATTGCTTCTTGGTACATATTGGGGAACAGCCCTCTTCGGTCTTGTTGTCCTCATCACTGTGTCTGTAGACCCTCTCGCCAAGATAGTGATACTCATGCTCACGTGAAGCGCCAGTCGCCGGTCACCTTCAGCAACTGTGGCGGCGGGTGACGCCAGCCGGGCCCGCCACCGCCGCCTCTGATGGTACGGCCTGCGGGTGCTGCGGCAGAGGAGGAGGTAGATTTCCTGGGGTTGATGAGGATGGATGCTCCACATCGGCTAGGAATCCGTCAGTCCGTCATCGTGGATGGGGGACGATGGGTGAGCTTCGGAAGAGCGTGTCGGGTAAATGAAATCGAGTTGGACACAGCAATGACCCGCACGATGCCATCAATCGGCACTTCTCCAACGAAGGTGTCGACGTGGAATGCCCATTGGGCCGTTGTGCTGCCTGTTGCCAAACTCAAACTGCTCCCGGGCTAACGCTAAAACTGCAGCTCTGCGCCCGGGTGAGATAGTCACCGTACGAAGAGAGGGGGAGGAATGGAAGAAGTTTTCAAACGCGGGTCTTGGTGGCAAAATCTCGACGACATCAGAAGTACTGATCTTTTGCTGCAGTCAACTTCGTATCGATCTACATACTTTATCCGATTCCATTGACTCATGCGCTTAACATATATGCCGGAGAGGCCGTCAAGGCAAACTCTCTCTTTGGTTGTCTTTTTACAATCCTCTGGTCCTTACCCCTACGCGATGTCCTCCTGAAACGAGCACCGTGTCTCATACTGATTTCCAGACTGGGTGGGCGGTGTTAATGCTGCAGCTCGGCGCGTCGGCCCGGGCCTTCCTCGACGGAACCGCTGTCAGTGGAGCAGGTTTTCTGGCTCAGCGTATGTCACGCGTGCAGGACGCGGCCGCCTTGTTGTCGCGCTTTAAAGTGGGCGAGTGAGCGTCCGCACACTGTGTCGTACTCCGGGGTCTTTTTTAACGGCACTTTCCCTTCTTCTTCTCTGCCGACGACGTGCTCTTGAACAATTGAAACCACGTACGTGCTCTGTCTGGAACGCCGTTTTTTCTGCAGGAAGACTATGGTCGACGTGTCAAGAGCCTTTGCATTTGCGCGCTCCGAGGTGGGGGCGGCGCGAGTATCCAACGCAGCAATCGAAGAGCTGGCCGCAGTTGGCGTTGCGGGGGACTGGATTGAGTGGCAGGTTGCGCTGTTCCCTGTGGCTCGCTCGCAGACAGCGGCTCATACAGAACAAGTCATTGCGTACGCCTCGTCCACTTTGCATTATGGCCAATCGGGAACAATGGGAGACATTGATGAAGTTGCGACCACATTTTCATGACACGTGCGTTTGTCTGTCGCTTCGCTTGTGGGAGGTGTTTGGCAGGGATAGCAAAGAGATGGGGCCTTTTTCTGATTGCGCCGCTGTGATGTTTGCGAAGGCATCATTTATACACTCCCGCATCCAGCTTCCTGCCGCGCGCGCAGGACTATGGCCTACGCGCGGCCGCTGTCCTTCTCTTCGAGACCGGCGGCGGTGCATGGTACCAGCAACTCCCGTTGTTTTCCAAACATAACAATGTCCGGAGTGGTGGCAGTGGAACCCTGTCACAAGGACAGCGTCTCTCGCTGAAGACGGCGCCAGCGGCTGCAGCTTCTCCAAGACGTTTGCTCGGGTGTAGCGATGGCATACTTCAGGCCACGTCGTGGCGTTTGTCAAAATCGCATATATCAAGAGGCCCAGGAAGGGATGCTCCCTGAGTTCTCCGGACGAACGCGCCCTTGGGACCAACGTTGACCCGTTGGGCAGCCGGCTCCGCACACGTCTTCATTTTTGTGGCGGCGGGGTGTTCTGAGGACGAAAAGGGGCGAGCATGGTAGCCAGCATTTTTCGTGCTGACCAGTTCTTTGAACCGATTGGCCAGACGTGGAGCAAACAGCGCTGCTGGCCGAGTCCCTTTTTATCCAGCACGTATCAGAGTCAGCTGCTGAGAACACCAGGCATTCGCGTAGGAGGGGCAGAACTCGGTGGCCCAAGTGGTTCTCTCAGCTGCGCGACCCATCGCAAAGCTCCCCTCTGTTTCTCACACGCACGGCAGCGGCGCTGGGGGTGGCCAGTACGCGCCTGAATAGCGTGCTTTTTGTTCCCGCAACACCGCTATATATGGCATGGGAGGCGTGACCCTTGCGGTGATTGGTGATCGCATGCACACCTCACAGCAGCGGGCACCGGGTGCTCCCTGGCGGGCCGAGCGAGACGGCGCGCACGTATCTATTTGTGCTTCTACGAATTCCGCACGGGGCAGTGGCGGGTGTTGCACTGGTATCTTGAAGTGCACGTGTCGACTGCGTGCGGAGTTGTACATGAACGTTCTCTAGGCAGCTATCTGGGAGCACGTTCGAGCCTGCGCAATAGCATGACCCCAATTTCACACGGTGAACAAGGTTCTCACTGTCCCACCTGGTTTGGTATCCATCAGTCCTTGCTTGCCTGCGGTGGTTGCTCTTCTGTGGCCTTGTGATGGCGGCTTGTTTGTCTGTGATTCCCCATGCAGATCCACAGCCATGTCATACCCGCCATCTCCGCGGTTGCCCCAAATCCCTTTCGTCCTACTGTCGTCCTTGATTGAAGGGAGGCGTGCCGCACCACCCCGTCGACACGCCCTTCCCCCCCTCCTTTTTCCCCTTTCGCGACTACCCACCTTTCTTGCTTCACGGACACCGCATCGTTCGTGGGGTGCAAGCCCCTCCCATGATCCACCGTCGTCCAGTCGATCAGCTGCGGCCAATGCTGGCGCCTTCACTAACCCGTTGGGGTTTACGCAGCAGTCGTTCAATAGTTCCGAGGAGGGTGAGTCGTCAACATTGGGTGACCACTTCTCGTTTTCGGGCGTACCCTCTGAAGGTGCGACGGTCTATCGAGACTCCTCTTCCCCCCACCCTTGTGGTTTACCATTTGAGATCGAGGAAGACACCCCAGCCGACGCGATTGCAGGGGGTACTACACTCCCATCTTCTGTTATTCAACTCGACGCTTCCGCCTTGGCGAAGAGGGCTACCGCGCTTCCCAGTCAACGCCTCAATGCCGATATTCCCCAGCCGAGCTCCCGCTATTCCGAGTCGTTGTCGGATTGAGACGGGGCTGGCGCGCGGGGTAACAGCCCGCGCGGGGCACGCAGGCAAGACCGTCGGCGGAGCGTTGGCGGCGTATCGCGCATGCGCGGGCGACGGTCGGGCAGCAGGGAGACAACCAATCTTCTTGCCGGTAATGAGGAAGCGGATGAGGACAGCGTGGGCAGCGAATCAAGTACGTCTGTGCGTTCAAGTAGCCCCCATTAAGAGACATTCGACTAGGACAGTGGCGACATTGAAGACGGATAGCTTCCTGCTCGTCTTGACCCTCGCCCGTTGGTCGCGTCTCGGCGGACCTCCCAAGCCACTGCCACTCCCTCTGCCGCGGCAAACCGGCCATCGACCGCGGCAAACCGGCAACCCCAGGCAGCGGAGCGGACTTTGCCTCTTCCTAGCTCCCGGGGTGGGTCAAGCGGGCAGTCGCGTCGCATGTCTGCCGCGGAGCAGGAGGGCCGTGCGGCGCTGGGGGCGGGTGATGCTCTGGCGATGGTGATGCCTGAGGCCTTTGCTGCGAGTGCGGCTGTCGCTGAGAAGAAAGCGGCGGTGGACGTGAAAGAATGAAAGGTCTACGAAGCTGCAGCGGAGAGGCGCGCCGCAGACGAGGCCACCAAGGCTGCTCGCCAGATGGACGTGGACGAGAGGCGCCAGAGTGCCGATCTGGTCTTGGCTGAGCGGTCTGTTGCGGTGGAGGATAAGAACGCGTCCGTGGCGGATAAGCGAAGCAGCTTGGAGACGATGCTGGCGCGGGTGGAGGTGGACAAGAAGCAGCTCAACATCTTTGGCCAGATGCACTCGGCGATTCCGATTGCAGAGCTCTTTTCCGCTGCCAAAGACGCGACCGAGGCCTGTAACCGTGCTGGTGGGGCGCCTGTGTCCACAAGGGAGATGGAGGGGGGACGGCAGGAGTAGAGCGTTGGGACATACACGACGGGACTTTCTTTTAGCTTCGTGGCAACGATGGACGTTATCTGGGGGGAAGTGCGACGCGTGGTGAGGGCAGGCATTTTGGGCGGACAGGCGAGGCGGCGCCGGTGGATACCCCGTCAGGGCACCAGCAGCTGCATGCCGTAGCTATGGTGACGCGTGGGGGGAGGGCGTTGGCAGGGTTGCCGAAGGTCAAGGCCCAATGCTGTTCATAGAGCTGCTCGGCAACCCTCAGGCATCTCAGGCC
>Ga0209831_1004848_pt1 | contig 10368 bp, 7 predicted proteins | sample Maine_Asex4_meta_FD_187451 | JGI IMG/M metagenome (GOLD analysis project Ga0209831, IMG submission 187451) | Marine algal microbial communities from Maine, USA - Maine_Asex4_metaG (SPAdes) (version 2) | ecosystem: Host-associated > Algae > Red algae > Unclassified | place: Maine, USA | collected...
ACAAGTCGACCATGGAGATCGAGGCGGAGGCCGACGGCACGCTGGGGTTCGTCAGCGGCGAGCCCGGCAGCGACATCGAGATCGGGCGCACCATCGGCTGGTTGTTCCAGCCGGGCGAGGATGTCTCGGTCGATCCGGGCGGGCCGGGGGGCGGTGCCGTGACGGCCGACGTACCGGATGCAGTGGACACGGCGGGTGTCACGGATGCCGCGAGCGTTCCGGATACCGCGGATACCGCGGATACCGCGGATACCGCGGGGGCGGGGCGCCGCGCGACGCCCATGGCCCGGCGCGTGGCACGCGAACGCGGCGTGTCGCTGGGCGAGGTGAGCGGATCCGGACCGCGTGAGCGCATCGTCGCCGCCGACGTTGCCTTCGCGCCCGCCTTCGAGCCCGCCTCCGAGGTCGACATCGAGGTCGACATCGAGGTCGACATCGACACGGGTGCAGGTGTCCTGGTCGGCGCACCCCCCGCTGCCGCCAGGCCGGACGGGGCTGCCACGGTGTCGTTCCGGGACGGGATCGCCTGGCGGCGGTGGGGGGCCGAGGACGGGGTGCCCTGCGTGCTGCTGCACGGGTTCGGGGGCGACGCCACCGCCTGGGCCGGCCTGGCGGCACGTCTGGTGCGGCACGGGCGTCACGTGATCGCCCCGGATCTTCCCGGGCACGGGCTGAGCGAGACCGGTGTCCCGGGTCCCGACGCGTTCGGACACGCTCTCGGCGCGCTGCACGACATCCTGCCCGCGAACCGGGCGTGCCATCTGGTGGCGCACTCGATGGGCGCGCTGCCCGCGCTGCAGCTTGCGCGTTCGCTCAAGCTCGCCTCGTTGTCGTTGCTGGCACCGATCGGCATGGGCGCGCACATCGATCGCGACTTCCTGACCGGTATGGCCGAGCCGGTTTCCCGCGCCGCGATGCAGCACCAGTTGCGCAAGCTCGGCGACCGGCCGCTGCCGATGTCCGAGGCGGCACTCGATGCGTTGCACGCCACGCTGGCCGAGGGCCGTCTGGTCGCGCTGGCACGCGCACTGGCCGGGCCGGCGGGTCAGGCGGTCGACATCGTGCCCGCGTTGGCCGAGCTGGCCGGACGCGTGCCGTGCCGCGTGGTGATCGGGCACCTGGACCGGATCCTTGACTGGCGTGACGCGCACCGGCTGGGCGCACGCGTGGCGGTTCACCACCTGCCGCTGGCGGGGCACATGCCGCACTGGGACGCGCCCGCCGAGGTGTGCGACGTGCTGATCGGCCCCGGCTGACGCGTTTCGGGAGCGACGGGCTGCACCGCGCACCGGTCCGGGGGCTTCGTCTCGCACCGCGCACCGGTCCGGGGGCTTCGTCTAGACTCCTCGCTGCGCGGCACGTCCCGCCGCGCGACAGCCACACGGTGCACCGGTCATGACCACACTAGCCATCATCGGCGGCACCGGGCTCGCCCGCATGGACGGGCTGGCGATCGAGCGGCGCGAGATGGTGAAGACCCCGTACGGGGCGCCCTCCTGCCCGCTGGTGTTCGGCACGCTGAACGGGATGTCGATCGTGTTCCTGGCACGCCACGGCTCGGCCGAGCGGATTCCGCCGCACCGCATCAACTACTGCGCGAACCTGTGGGCGCTGCATTCGGTCGGCGTGCGCCACGTCATCGCCACCAGTGCGGTGAGCGGGATCGGCGAGGCCTGCACCACGGGCGCGCTGGTGATTCCCGACCAGATCATCGACTACAGCCACGGGCGCGACTGCAGCTACTCGGACAGCTCGGCCGAGGCCTGGCGGCACGTGGACTTCACCGAGCCCTATTCGGGCGAGCTGCGCGGCGCGCTGATCGACAGCGCCCGTACCCTCGACGGCGAGACGCTGGTGGAGAGCGGTTGCTACGCCGCCGTGCAGGGGCCGCGGTTCGAGAGCGCCGCCGAGATCCGTCGCCTGGCACGCGACGGCAACACCATCGTCGGCATGACCGGCATGCCCGAAGCGGTGCTGGCACGCGAGCTGGACCTGTCGTACGCGTGCTGCGCGGTGGTGGTGATGCCCGCGCCGGGCACCGTGCCCGGTGGCATCGACCACGCCGCGATGACGCGTGCCCGGGTGTCCGGCATGGAGTCGGTGCGGCGGGTGCTCGGCTCGCTGTCGTGGAACGGGTAGAGGGGGCGCCCGAACGCCTGCCGCAGCGCTCGCGCTGGATGCTGGACGCGAACGCGTTCGACTACCTGCTCGACGAGCGTGTCGACCCGCGTGCGCTGTGCGCCGTGGCGGATGTCTACATCACCGACGTCCAGCACGGCGAACTGCTGGCGGTGCCCGACGCCCGACGCCGTCGGCGCCTCATCGGCGTGCTGTCGCAGATCGATCCGACGGTGCGCCCGGCCGATGCCCCGGTACCGGGCGCGCCGTCCGGAGCGGGCGCCTGCTCGCTCCGCGATCTGAAGGATCGCGCGATCGCCGCCGCGGCGCGGCGCGAACGGTGCACCGTCGTCACCGACGACCTGGCGTTCCGGCAGGCCCTGCTCGCCGAGGGTGCCGCCGGGCTGAGCTGTGCGGACGCGTTCGGCATGCTGACGCGACTGCCCGGCCCGGCCCGGCCGGCCGGCCCGTCGGGACGACCGGTGCGCAGGCGAGGCACCGGCCGGTCGAGAGGCCGGCCCCGGATTCGGCCCGGCGGGTGAGGTCCGCACTCTCGTCGGCGGTACAGCCAAACCGGATCACGCCATCGGGTTGTCGCGCCTCGTGCAATATCGTCACGCCGGCTGGCAACAGCTGCAGGTTCCCGTCCCACGTCCGGTCGCGCAGGCAAGATGACCGTTCTGCCACAGTGGCTACCCAGGGAATAACCGATACATGTCGATCACCACCACCTCGTTCCGCCTGACAGGCATCGCCGCCATCGTCCTTGCGGCCAGCATGCCCAATGCACATGCAGCTGCGCACAGCGAGGGTTGTGCGGGACTGCTGGCCATGGTCACCGATGCCGGCGACAACCTGCGCACCGAGTTCGGCGACGCGCCGCGCGTCGCTGCCGCCAATGACGATGACGCCTGCAACGTGTACCTGACACGCGTCACCGATGCTGGTGGAATCATCGTGGGCGAGGATGCGGTCATCGGGCAGCAGGCGGTTGACGTGCAGACGGAAACCGAGACCACCGAGACGGTCCAGGTCGAGCAGGAGGCCACCATCCAGGGCGAGGTGCAGGTCACGTTGCCCGATCCGCAAGTGGACATCGAGCAGCAGGCCGCCGAGGTCTCCGTGCGTACCGAGCAGCCGGACGTCACCATCGATCAGGCGCAGCCGACGATCACGATCCGCCAGGCCCAGCCGATCATCACCGTCGAGATGGCTCAGCCAACCATCACCGTGGAGCAGCCGGCACCGGAGATCGTCATCACCATGCCGGCACCCGGCGTGAACGTCGCCACCGCGCAGCCGACCGTCGAGGTCAACATTCCCGAGCCGCGCGTCACGGTCACCCAGGGTCAGCCGCAGCTGAATGTCGATCTGGACACCGAGATCGGTGATGTGGCCAGTGCCGATCCCGACCTGAACCGCATGGACGACAACGGCACGATGGTCGTCACCAAGAACGGCATGTCGAGCGATTCGCTGGCGCCGGTCGTGACCTACATGGACGCCGACGGCGAGCCGAACGTGTCGATCAACTCGGCCGCACCGCAGGTCGACTACGAGGCCGCCGAACCGGACGTCAGGTTCTCCAGCGCCGGTGAGCCGACCATCGAGGTGATCCAGAGCGGTGAGCCGAAGATCGTCATCCAGGAGTCCGCCATGGAGCAGGACGCGATGGAATCGGACGTGGCCGTCGTGCAGCCGCTGACGAGCGATGTCGAGGCGATGGCCGTGACGGATGTCGAGCAGCGTGATCCGTCGGATGCCTTCCTGGCCGATCCGTCCGATGCTGCCTACGATGGTTCGCCGAGTGCCGCCATCACCGTCCAGGAGCTGGACGGAATGGATGTGATCAACGGTCGTGGCGAGGAGCTGGGCAACGTCGAGCGCGTCGTGCGCAACGGTGCCGACACCTATGTCATCGTCGAGCACGGCGGCTGGTTCTTCGGTCTGAACGACAAGGAAGTGGCCTTCCCGGTCGCCAACGTCATGGTACGGGGTGGCGAGATGGTGCTGCGCGGCATGACCGAGGAGCAGATCCAGGCGATGCCCGACTACGACTACGCCAACGAGGTGGATCTCGGCACCGACGAGTCGGTCGAACTGATGAGCGTCCAGTAGGCCGATATCTCGTTGCGCCCCGGAACGGATCCGGGGCGCATCCCGACCCGCTGCGGTGATGTGCGCAGCGATTGCCCGCCGTCCCACCGACCGAACAGGTCGGTGGGGCGGCGGGCTTTTTCGTACCCGTGCTTCCCGCGCCGCGTCCCGGCTCAGGTGCCGCAGAACGTGCGTTCGACCCGCTCGTCGGGTGCCGGCGCCGCCGCATAGGCCTGTCGGTCCCGGTCCCCGCCGTCGGTCCACGGATCGGTCCACGGGTCGGCCAGCACCCGTTGCAGGGCGTGCAGTGGCTCGAGATCCCCGATGCGTGCCGCCTCGATCATCCGCTCGACCTGGTGGTTGCGCGGAATAATCACCGGGTTCGCGGCAGCGGCGTTGTCACGTGCCGCACCGACGGCGATGCCCGCCGCATCCAGCGCGGCCGCCCGATCGTCCCACCAGTCCTGTCGTTCCCGCGCGCTCGCGTCGGCGAAGCAGCGATCGAACGCGTCGCGATCGCGCAATGCCCGGAAGCCGAGCGTGAAATCGGCATCGCCGGCCTCCAGCAGTCCCAGCAGGCGTTGTCCGAGCGTCAACCGGACGTCCGCCTCGTCGCTGCCCTCGACGTGCGCACCGTCGAAACCGAGCTTTGCGCCCAGCCGGGCCGCCCACCGGTCGCGGAACAGCGCATCGAACCGGTCCACGCTGGCCTGGGCGAGCGGCAGGGCCACGTCGCGGTCCGCATCGATCAGCGGCAGCAGGCACTGCGCCAGCTGGGCGGTGTTCCAGTGCGCCATCGCCGGCTGGTTGCTCCAGGCGTAGCGCGCCTGCACATCGATCGAGCTGAACACGCGACCGGCGGCGAAGCTGTCCATGAACGCGCACGGGCCGTAGTCGATGGTGTCGCCGAGCACCGAGCAGTTGTCGGTGTTCATGACACCGTGGATGAATCCGAGCGACATCCAGTGCGCGACCAGCGCCGCCTGGCGCTGCATCACCGCATCGAGCAGGGCCAGGGCCGGGCGCTCGGCCGTCGCCAGTGCCGGGTAGTGGTGCGCGATCACGTGCTCCATCAACGCCTGCACCGCCTCGGTGTCACCGCGTGCCGTGAAGTACTGGAACGTGCCCACGCGCACGTGGCTGCGGGCCACCCGCGTCAGCACCGCGCCCGGCGAGGGGGTCTCGCGCAGCACGGTCTCGCCGGTGGCGACCGCCGCCAGCGCGCGGGTGGTCGGCACGCCCAGCGCGTGCATCGCCTCGCTCACGACGTACTCGCGCAGCACCGGACCGATGCCGGCGCGCCCGTCACCGCCGCGCGACCACGGTGTGCGGCCCGCACCCTTGAGCTGCACCTCGCGACGCGTGCCGTGCGCATCGATCAGCTCGCCGAGCAGGATGGCGCGCCCGTCGCCCAGCTGCGGCACCCAGTTGCCGAACTGGTGGCCGGCATACGCCATGGCGAGCGGATCGGCGCCGAGCGCCGCACGGGACCCGGCCAGCACCGCCACGCCCGGCTCGCTCGACAGGCGTCCGGCAGGCAGGCCCAGCTCGTTCGCCAGCGGTTCGTTGAGCGCCAGCAGGGCGGGCCGTGCGACCGGTGTCGGCGCGACACGCGCGTACAGCCGTTCCGGCAGGCGGGCGTACCCGTTGTCGAATCCGACGCCCAGGTCGACGGGCGGGGCTGGAAGTGGTGTCATGACGGGTCGGTGTCCGGTCCGGCGAAGGGTGGCCACGAGGGCCGCCGTGCACATCATCTGCAGAGGGAGATTCCATCATGGCGACGGATGCGGTGCATTGCGACGACGATGTCTGGCTGGACGCGACACGCATGGACATCGAGACGCTGCGGGCCGCCACCGCCCGGTGCACCCGGGCCGAGGAGGTGCCGCACGCGGTCGATGTGGTGAGCGGCGTGCCGGTCTACGACGGCGGCGCCGTCGATGCGCTGGCAGCGGATCCGCAGGCATCGCGGGCGCTGATGGCCGAGTGGAACCGCCTGCTGGAGCACGGCGCCGGCGTGTTCGCGGTGCGCCGCGCCTGGTCCGCGGCGTTGATCGATCGGGTGAACGTGCCCTTCGAGCGCATGCTGGACAGCGTGCCGGCCGACACCGGTGACCATTTCGCGGTCTCCGGCCGGAACGCGCGGGTGTGGAACGCGCACGAGAAGCTGGCCGTCGCCGACCCGGACGCCTTCATCGACTACGTGGCGGTGCCGACCCTGGCGCTCGCCGCCACCGCCTGGCTGGGTCCGGCCTACCAGGTCACCGCCCAGCTGAACCTGGTACGCCCCGGCGGGCGCGCCCAGGCACCGCACCGCGACTACCACCTGGGGTTCCAGAGCGCGGAGCGGGTGGTGCGCTGGCCGGCCAGCGCGCACCGGGCATCGGCTGCGCTGACGCTGCAGGGCGCGGTGGCGCACGTCGCGATGCCGATCGAGAGCGGACCGACGCAACTGCTGCCGCACTCGCAGGCCTGGTCGCACGGGTACGCCGTCAAGGGGCATCCCGACATCGACCTGCTGTTCGCCGAGCGCCGGGTGCAGATCGCGCTGGAACCCGGGGACGCCCTGTTCTTCAATCCCGCGCTGCTGCACGCTGCCGGTGACAACGACAGCCGTGATGTGCAGCGCCTGGCCAACCTGCTGCAGATCGGCTCGGCGTTCGGCCGCACGATGGAGATCGTCGATCGGCCCCGGCTGGTGCGGGCGCTCTACCCGACGTTGCTGGCGCGACGGCACGAACGGTCCCTGTCGGGCGAGGCGCTGGCGCGGGTCGTTGCCGCCAGTGCCGACGGCTATCCGTTTCCGGTCAACCTGGAGCGGGAGCCGCCGCTCGCGGACGGGCCACCGGCCAGTCAGCAGGACCTGCTGCGCGATGCGCTGAGGGCGGGTACGCCGGTCGAGCGGTTCGAACGCACGCTCGCCGCGTTCGAGGGGCTGAAGCGTTCGTGCTGAACGCCGGCCCGGCGTGCGTGGTGCCGCGACGAATCGCCCGGCGTCGAGGCCGGGCAGGATGCCTTCGCGTATAAGGTCGCGATGACGTCAGCCGCCAGCCCCGCACCGATCCCGCCCACCACGCCGATCCTCGCCGCCCACCGCCGGTTGCAGGTCGCGCCGATGATGGAACTCACCGACCGGCACTTCCGCACCCTGGCCCGGCTGCTCAGCCGGCACGTGCTGCTGTGGACCGAGATGCTGACCGCCCGGGCGGTGGTGCACGGCGATCGGGACCGCCTGCTCGGACACGATGCCGGGGACGGGCCGGTGGTGCTGCAGCTGGGGGGCTCGGAACCTGCGGTGATGCGCGAGGCGGCGGTGATCGGTGCCGACCACGGCTACGGCGAGATCAACATCAACGTCGGATGCCCGAGCGACCGGGTCAAGGCGGGGCGCTTCGGTGCCTGCCTGATGGCCGAGCCCGCCCTGGTGGCGGAACTGGTCGACACGATGCAGGCGGCGGTGACGGTGCCGGTCACGGTCAAGTGCCGGCTGGGCATCGACCGGGACGACAGCTTCGAGGCACTCGAACGCTTCGTCGCGCACATCGTCGCGGCCGGATGCCGCCACGTGGTCGTGCATGCCCGCAAGGCCTGGCTGGACGGTCTGAGTCCGAAGGAGAACCGCAGCGTGCCACCGTTGCGCCACGAGTACGTGCACCGGCTGAAGACCCTCTACCCGGACCTGCACGTGTCGATCAACGGCGGCATCGAGGACTGGCAGGGCATCGAGACGCACCTGCAGCGGGTGGACGGGGTGATGATCGGTCGGGCCGGCTACTACCGTCCGACCCTGCTGGCCGAGGCCGATGCCCGGCTGTTCGGCGAGCTGGGACCCGGCAAGGGCACCGTCCGGGACGGTGCGATCGACATCGACCTGCTGGCGGGCGTGGCACGCGAGTACGCCCGCTACATGCATCGTCAGGCGCTTGGCGGGGCGCGCATCGCCACGATGGCCCGCCACCTCATCGCGCTGGTGCAGGACCGGCCCGGCGCAAGGTCATGGCGCCGGCGCCTGTCGGAAGGCGCACCGCGCGCGACCGATGCGATCGCGCTGGTCGAGAGTGCCCTCGAGGCGGTCGAGCGCGCTCAGTTCGGGCGCACGGGATGATCGGGGTGACGGTGGCCGGTGCACACCGCGCGCCCGTCGCGGGGGGTAGCCGCTGATGGCCGGCCGCGAACAGGCGCCGCACAGCAATCGTCGGGATCTGCAGAACCTGGCGACCATCGGCACCTACCTGTGGGCCTACCGCGGTCGCGTGCTGCTGTCACTGGCCTTCCTGGTGGTGGCCAAGCTTGCGATCGTGGCGGTGCCGCTGGTGCTCAAGCGCATCGTCGACACGCTCGACAGCGGTCGTTCGCAAGGGGCGGACGGTACCGGCGATGCGGTCGCGACCGGTGAACAGGCCGCCACGATCGGGAGCGGCGGGCTGCTCGACGGCTTCACCGGCGACGACCTGCTGCTGGTGGCGCTCGGGTTCGTGGCCGCCTACGGCATGCTGCGCATCGCCAGTTCGCTGTTCAACGAGTTGCGCGACAGCGTGTTCTCGCGGGTGCGCTACCGCGTCATGCACACCTTGTCCACGCGCGTGCTGTCGCACCTGCACGCCCTGTCGCTGGCCTTTCACCTGGAGCGGCGCACCGGCAGCATCGCCAAGGACCTGTCGCGCGGCACCTCCAGCCTGTCGACCATCACCAACCTGCTGGTGTTCAACATCGTGCCCACCATGGCGGAATTCCTGCTGGTGGCCGGCATCCTGCTCAACGGCTACGGCTGGCACTACACGGTGGTGGTGGTCACCACCGTCGGGCTCTACGTCGCCTTCACGCTGCTGTTCTCGGGCTGGCGCATGCGCTTTCGCCACGAGATGAACCGGCTGGACTCGCTGTCCAGCGGGCGGGCGGTGGACAGCCTGCTGAACTACGAGACGGTCAAGTACTTCAACAACGAACGCCTGGAGATCGACGCCTACGACGAGCAGATGAGCGGCTGGGCCGATGCCGGCGTGAAGAGCCAGGTGACCATGAGCACGCTGAACTTCGGCCAGTCGGCCCTGGTGGCGGTGGGCGTGACGCTGATCCTGATGCTGGCCGCGCGCGATGTGGCCGCCGGCATCATCACGCTGGGCGACATCGTGCTGATCAACGCGCTGATGCTGCAGCTGTTCGTGCCGCTGAACTTCCTGGGCGTGGTGTATCGAGGCCTGCAGTACGCGCTGGCCGACATGGACCTGGTGCTGCGGCTGCTGGAGCGCACCCCCGAGATCGCCGACCGGGAGGGTGCGCTCGAGCTGCAGGTGCACGAGGCGCGCATCGCCTTCGACGACGTGCACTTCGCCTACCTGCCCGAGCGCCCGATCCTGAAGGGGCTGAGCTTCGTGGTGGAGCCCGGCAGCAAGGTCGCCGTGGTGGGCCCGTCGGGGGCCGGCAAGTCGACGCTGTCGCGGTTGCTGTTCCGCTTCTACGACGTGGATGCCGGTGCCATCCGCGTCGACGGGCACGATGTGCGCGACATCACCCAGGCCTCCTTGCGCCGCGCCCTGGGCGTGGTGCCGCAGGACACCGTGATGTTCAACGACACCATCCGCTACAACCTCGCCTACGCCGACCCGTCGGTGGACCAGGCGACGATCGAGCGGGTGGCCGAGCGCGCCAACCTGTCGGACTTCATCGCGCAGCTGCCCGAAGGCTACGACACCGTGGTCGGCGAGCGCGGCCTGAAGCTGTCCGGAGGCGAGAAGCAGCGCATGGCGATCGCGCGGGTGATGCTGAAGGATCCGCCGATCATCGTGTTCGACGAGGCCACCTCCAGCCTGGACACCCGCACCGAGCAGGCCATCCTGGTGGGGCTGAACGCCGTCGCCCGGCGCGCCACCTCGCTGGTCATCGCGCACCGCCTGTCGACGGTGGTCGATGCGGACCAGATCCTGGTGCTGGACGAGGGCATGATCGTGGAGCGCGGTACCCACGACGAACTGCTGGTCAGCGGCGGGCTGTACGCGAAGCTGTGGGCGCTGCAGCAGGGCGAGGAGGGGCAGGACGACCCGGCGCCCCCCGTGCTGGACAAGGCCCCGGCCGGCGGTGCCGGCTAGCGACGGTTCGACGCGTGCCGGGCGATGACGGTCGCCAGGCGTGCGGTGTCGATCGGCTTGGTCACGT
>Ga0209831_1004854_pt1 | contig 10363 bp, 8 predicted proteins | sample Maine_Asex4_meta_FD_187451 | JGI IMG/M metagenome (GOLD analysis project Ga0209831, IMG submission 187451) | Marine algal microbial communities from Maine, USA - Maine_Asex4_metaG (SPAdes) (version 2) | ecosystem: Host-associated > Algae > Red algae > Unclassified | place: Maine, USA | collected...
GGTTGTGGGGTTGATTTTATGGAAGAATAACTGACAGGATGAAGCAGTCGGTACTATTTTCTGCTGTCAATTTTTTAGCGTCTTCCGACTGTAGTGTATAGCCACTGTGCGCGACAAGGTGAAGCAATCGGGTATAGTTTCTACCGTCATTCCTTTGTCATTTCCTAGCCAGATTGACAGTCTTTATATGTGACAAGATGACATCGTTAAACACAATACCCGTGCGTTACTATGTCATCCTGTCGGTTTTTGTCATCTTGTCAGCTTCTTTCATCCTGTCAGCCTTTTACCTTGTTCAAAATCACGCCGCAACTCCACCTCTTTTTCGTGCGCAGCTTTGCGCCCTTCATCCATCGCGAAATCTAGCCGCGACCGAAAGGTCCCGTCGTCTTGTGCATCATCCGTTGGCCCAAAGAGATAGTTAACCACTGCGCCACCGGCAATGCCGATAGCGGCCCCTATAATAAAGTTCGAAATTTTTCCCATATGCGTATTATATCCTGTTATCGATTTAGCGTCTAGTGCATCATCAAGCCTGGGTGCATCCCAAATTTGGGGTAAAGATACAGATAGTGCAATTGACCAAAATGAATGGCAAATGCACCCTTCTTCAACGTCCATTAATCATCCTGCCCCTAAGCTGCTTACCTTTGCCCAATAACACAAAGAGGTGCCGATAGATACTATCGGCACCTCTTTGTGTTATTCTTTAGTTCACCTATCCATATTTCTACAGGATCGTAATCTCTTCTTCAATTTTATCATCAATAATAATCTCATCCCGCGAAGCGTTGCGTTGTTTAGAGGAACCCGATGATGGCAACAGAATTGCTAGAATCGCATATGGCACAATAGGCATTCCCCACGTACCGATGCTTAGAATTGCAACGCCCAAACGAACCAAGTTGGCATCAATCCCAATAGCCTGACCAATTCCACCACAAACACCTGCTGCAACTCGATTGCTGCGGCTGCGCTTAATCGGCATTCCTTGACGGAGGTCCATAATACCGCTTCGAATGCTGCCACGATTAATATTGTCAAACTGCGGCATTCCCTCACTATTGCGCATAGAGTTTGCTCGATCTCGTACGTTGGTCCAACCATTGCTAAAGCTATCTTGATAGTTTTTATCACCATTGCGATTTAGCAGTAATAACCCGACCATAATGAAGAGTGCAGGCCAGAAAACAACACCAAGGACCGCAGCGGTGCCCCTAAATACAAACGAGAGGACACCGAAATTCCACAGTAACCATGCAATGCCAAAGGCAATCATCCCATATGATGCACGGCTTAAATTCTGCTCGGTCATCTCGATCTTGCCTGGGCGCACAAATCCATTGCGCTTTGTACCAACTGGCAGCACAAGCGCCAAAGCTAAATAAGCCAATATGCCTGCACCATTAGTCATCACGGTTGCGATAACCCACAACACCCGCACAAGCACTGGGTCCCAGCCGATGTAGTCAGCAATCCCACTACAGACGCCAGCGACCATTCTGTTACTTGGGTGGCGATAGAGCATGTTCAAAAAGCCACCGTGGCGATCTTTTGACTGTTTTGATGCGTCGGCTACAATTAATGGCGTCATCGGCTCTTCAATAATAATAGGGTCGTCTGCTACAGTACTGTCTGCTACTGTATTTTCTGTATCCATCACATCAACAACCTCCACCTCAACAGTAGAGCGTTTACGGGCTGGGCTCTTCTTATCGCTACTCTTCTTATCGCTACTCTTCTTATCGCTACTCTTCTTATCGCTACTCTTCTTAGCAGTCGATTTAGCTGTCTCTTTCTTCACTGTATCCTTTTGTGCAGTTACACTTGTTACTTTTTTAGCTGACGTTTTTTTTGCTGTCGTCTTTTTAGCTGCTGGCTTTTTAGCCGTTGCAGACTTTTTTTGTGGAGATTTCTTCTCTGTAGCGTCTGGCGCTACGCTCTCTTGTATCGATTCAGTCATTTCGTCTCCTCGCTTATTCTATATACTTATGCTAACTCTACATATGTGTACTACATGTATGTGTACTACTTTATCCACAAAGAGTTTATCTATAAAGGGATAATCAGAGCTAGAATGATTCAGATTCTTGCAAGAACAGCTTTGGTATCTCAGCATTCTCGTTTTTTGTTGCTCATGTTAAACAGTACGCAGCGTACCGAAAAAGGTTTCTAAAAATGGTAAAATAAATTTTATGAGTACCCAAACAGATGTCACCAAACTTACGGACCATCGCCCATGGCCGTTGCCAACCAGCCCATGGATTATGGTACAAAGCTGGCTCGATCTACTCTTCGCGCATTGGCCGATTCCTGTCGATGCGATGCAGGCGCTGATCCCGCCGCAATTAACACTCGATACGTTTGAGGGCAACGCGTGGGTTGGCGTTGTGCCGTTCCGCATGAAAGATGTGCGCCCGCGTGGAATGCAATCCGTCCCGTGGCTCTCTGCATTTCCCGAATTTAATATCCGTACCTACGTGCGTTCATCCGATCCAGCAGACCCGAAGCCAGGCGTATATTTTTTTAGTCTCGATGCTGGTAATCCTGTGGCCGTCTCGGTTGCCCGCACTTTTTTTCTGCTACCCTATTTCAATGCCAAAATGAGCCTTGAGCATAGTATGGGCAAATCAAGTGGTGTATATCAGCCCGAACATATTCACTATAAAAGTAGACGCACCCATCGCAACGCGCCAGCGGCAGAATTTGTGGGAACCTATGGCCCAACAGGCGCTATCTACCGTGCGCAACCAAATACGCTTGAACATTGGTTGACCGAACGATATTGTCTCTATTCAATTGGCAGGAAGGGGCAGGTATACCGAGGCGATATCCATCATGCACCGTGGCCGCTTCAGCCCGCATACGCCAATATTTCGATTAACACAATGGCGGCAGCCAGCAAGATCGAATTGCCCAATGCGGAACCGCTGCTGCACTTTGCTAAGCATTTAGACGTTGTCGTATGGCCTATTACAAACATTGGTTAGGCCATTATCTCAAGACTCAGTAGCTGAGTCGAGGCTCAAGATGTCGAACTCTAAAAATTCAGCGCAACAGACCGAGCGTTATCGGTTAGGCATTCCGGTTAAGGTTGTCGGAGCAGATTTGCGATCACATGATAGCCGCCGCTGGCAGAACCAACCTCACCTTAGCGTGAGTTTGGCCTATGTGCGCGACATTTTCGAATATTTGAACAATCGCAATATTCGCTTCTATCGTCTAGCTGGCGCGCTTGCTCCTTATCTTACCCACCCCAACATGCCCCAGTTCCATAATCAATTAGACGAATGCAGCACAGAGCTAGCCGCCACTGGTGACCTAGCGCGGCTCTATGGGATTCGGCTCACCATGCATCCGGGCTTCTACATTCAGTTAAGCAGCCCGGACAAAGGACTTGTACAGCGTTCGATAGAGGAATTAACAGGTGCGGCTGCGTTGCTCGATGCCATGGGGGCGGGGACTGAATCGGCAATAGTTATTCATATTGGAGGCGCGTATGATGATAAGTTTGCTAGCCGCGCTCGCTTTGTCGAAAAGGTGAATCAGTTGCCCCTGCATTTGCGTGGTCGCGTTGTGCTAGAGAATGATGATCGTCTTTTTGATCTTGAGGATGTACTGTGGGCTCACCAAAAAACGGGGATACGTGTCGTGCTAGATATATTGCACCATCGCTGCCTAAACCACAGCGGAATCTCAACAATCGAGGCATTACGGTTGGCCTTGTCAACGTGGCCTGCGAATCAGAAGCCGAAGATCCATTTCAGTAGCCCGCGGACGGAAGCACGCCAGCTGTTTCGCAATGGGCGACCTCATTTACAGATGCCAATGGCGCGACAACATAGCGATTTTTTGAACCCATTCGAGTTTATTGATCTCTTGCGTGAGGCGCGTACGGCGAAGTTGCGTCCATTTGATGTCATGTTGGAGGCAAAGGGAAAAGATTTGGCGCTTTTGAGGTTGCGCGAGGATGTGAATCGCTACGCACCAGAATTGGCAGGCTTTGTGCAATAATCACTCTTTCAATAAAATCATATCGTCGCGGTGAATCACTGTTTGGCTATACATGTAGCCAAGCCGTTTTTCAATTTCATCCGAGCGGCAACCGATGATCTTTTCTAATTCCTGTCCACCGTATGAAGCGATACCGCGGGCAAGTAGCGCACCGGCTTCGTCCAAGACGTTCACCGTATCACCACGGACAAATGTCCCCTCCACACGCAGCAATCCAACCGGCAGTAGGCTGCTTCCCTGATAACAGAGCGCTTTCGTCGCACCCTGATCAATGATGAGTTTCCCCGTTGGCCGTGCGCCGGTAAGAATCCAGCGGCGGCGGTTTCCAAGACGAGTCTCCGAGCGATTCTCTTGGACGGGAAAACGCGTGCCCACCTGCTCCCCCGCTACGGCACGAAGGATTACATCTGGCCCTCTTCCACTGGCAATAATCACGTCAACACCGGCTTGGCGCGCTTTGGCCGCAGCTTCAATCTTGGTAATCATCCCGCCTACGCCGAGTCCACTACTGCTGTTCCCGCCAGCAAGCCCACGTACTTTTTCATCAATCGTTTGCACTTCCTCGATTAATCTTGCATCAGAATTTGTGAGCGGGTCTTTTGTAAAGAGACCTTGCTGATCCGTTAGCAGCAGCAATAAATTTGCCTGTATCAATGTTGCAACCAAAGCAGAAAGATTGTCATTATCTCCCACGCGCAATTCTTCCGTCGCAATGGCATCATTTTCATTAATAATCGGCACAATTCCATTATCAAGCAGCGCGGTTAACACATCGCGCGCATTCAAAAAGCGCTGAGGGTTCACAACATCTGCATGGGAAAGCAAAATCTGCCCCACATTAATATTGTAAATTTCAAAAAGCCGCTCCCACGTCAACATTAAACGGCTTTGTCCAACGGCGGCAAGCAACTGTTTGCTGGCAATGCCGGGAGGTAAATTGGGATTACCCAAGCGCGAACGCCCAACGGCCACCGCGGCCGAGGTGCAAATAACCACTCGGTGTCCTTGACTTTGAAGCATGGCGCACTGTCGTACCAAGTCGACCATGCGCGACTGATCAAGTGTCAGCTCCCCACCAGTTAATACGCTTGTGCCAAGTTTGACGACGATAGATTTTGCAGTACGCTTTTGGTTTACCTGATGTTCGTTGTTTTTACTATTATATTTCATCGCTCTTTTTCTTTGTTTTTTTGGTTCTCTGATGTTTTGTGGGGTGGCCCACAGAATGAATTCTGCGTCTGGTATGAGAAACCTGTTCAAACAGGTCAGATGTCATAAATTCAACGTGATAGATCACGTTTCCCGTATCAGGCTAGGAATTCATTCCTAGTTACCCCTTAAGGTTTGGTTAAGAAGTGTTGGCTTAGCTAAATCTGACGGATATAAATGCGATAGTAATTACAAATATACTAGAAAATTGTAGCATACTCACAGGGACATGCTATACTAATGAATGACTCGAATTTAGGGTTATAGAAAGAAATTTTGCACGTATCGATACGCTTATTATGGGCGACAAACTAAAATTGCACCGTTTATCCTTAAAATTATGAGCAATTTTGGCCGCACAATGGTATAAGCCAACACAGATATACATTTACCCCCCTGTTAGTAAGGAAGAGAATTTTAATGCCGAGGACTTTACGTTTATCGGACGGAAACTATATGCGACGACTTGACGTCGAAGGCATTATTCATCATTTACGCGAAATGAACTGCGTCGAGATGATTGGCTACAGCAATATAGGGAAGTCGGCACTTCTTCGTCTTCTATCGCAACGTGATGTGTGGATTAGCGAGCTGGGTGAAGCAGGTGGTGATATTGTACCGATCTACATTGACTGCAATCGTATGCTCGACATGACCGACCAAGGATTCTACGAGGTTGTGCTGCGCTGTTTACGCGAAAGTGCAGAAGATATAGCGAATCTCGAAGAGTTGATATCTGCATACAATATGTTGATCGAGCGTCCTAGCCCGTTCCAGATTCCGCTTAGCTTTAACCAAGGTCTTACCGCTGTTTTAAAACATGTTCCTGGTAAGCTTGTGCTTCTTTTTGATGAATTTGATGAACCTTTCGCACGCATTGATTCTCGCGTCTTTCTTAACCTTCGCGCATTAGTGGATCGACATGGGAAAAAGCTTGTCTATATTACGGCGACTGTAAATCCTCTTATTTCGCAAAACATCGAGGGCGACCATCGTGGCGAATTTTGCGAGTTGTTTCATCGCAGATGGTTCTTATCGACGTTAACCCGCCGCGATGTCGAACGGTATACACGCCAATACATGGAAACAAATGAAGTTACGTTCAGCGATGTTGACATTGATTTCATACATATTTGGGCAGGTGGACATCCACGCCTGCTAGAAGAGGTAGCCCGACTATTAGAGGAGGCGATCAAAAATGCGCCTAGCAAATCAGTCGAGCATGCAAAGCTGCACGAAAATCTAGCGAAACAGTTCCGCTCGAACGAAAAACTCATTTTCGAATGCGCAAAGATATGGGACACGCGCAGCGAGCGCGATAAAGAGACTCTACTTGCTCTCTTCACTGCGCATGAAGAGCCAGACCCAGATTCATTGGCCGAGCTGCGACGACGGCATATTATCACTACTGTGGATGGAAAACCGCAAACGTTTTCCCGAGTTTTTACCGAGTATATACACCGCAAGGCAGCACAAAAGCAGCCCGAAGCAGCTAAGCTATGGGTTGATATAGATAGTGGTGAAGTTACTGTTGGGGGAACTGCCTCCGAATCGCTAACAAATCTAGAATATAAGCTTATGCTCTTACTCTTCCAAAATTCGGAAAAAATTGTCGACAAGTATCAAATTGTGACAAATGTTTGGGGCGAAAGCTATATTGATGAAGTAGATGACGCCCGTATTGAAAAGTTAGTAAGCCGATTGCGCCAGAAAATTGAGCCAGACCCAAGTAATCCGTCTTTCTTAACAACTGTGCGCGGGCGCGGTTACCGACTTGCCTTAACGTAGCAAACCGCTGCCATATGCCGAACTTAGGTGTGCCAAAATTTGGGCTGTAGCCTAATTGTCGCTATACTTTATAAGCTGTTTCCCATCAATATAGCACTGATAATATCAGATGGAAAACTGTATGAAATGTGTTATAGAAATTATTTAGAACAACTGATTATTTAAGATTTGGATCAGAATTTTTTGGGTATGCATATCGCGCATGCAAATATGACGCCTTGCATATTTTAATATAAATAAGCTTTTACGAAAATGCGTTAAGGAGTAAACTATGGCCGACGAACTAGAGACGGCTGTCGAAGCAGAAGATAGCTCTACAGAAACAGTTGTTGAAGAAACAAAAGAAGCTGTGTCCGATGCTACAAATAATGACGGCGTTGAGGAATCTGTGGAAGCTATCATGGAGGAGAACGCTGCTGAAGGTTCTGTACAGGATGCTACAAAGGTTTCCGAGACAGAACATGACGAGGTAATCGAAACGGATGAAGAAGCTGCACCCCCCAGCAGATTTATCGGCGATATGATATTTAGCCCTGCAACCAAAAATCCGGCCATGGGTCTTGCTATGACGTTGGGCGGTATGCTTGCTTTTACAATGGGAATGCACACGTTCTTTCAGATTGCAATGGCATGGACATTTGTGATTTGGGGTCTGTTGTTGATATTTGTGTCTGTTTTGAATATTTATCAGAAATTCGAGGCTAATGATCAAGGTCTGTCGATCCGTAATCCGCTTCGTTTTTGGAGCTTGAACAAGTTCTGGGATTGGTCAACCATTAGCCGGATTGATGTAATGTCTTCGCGCCGTGATACTCGGCCCGAAGAACTTGATATGCACATTTATCGTGAAGTTGCCGGTGAGATGGTAAAGGAGCGCGAAGATGTTAAGTTTGATTCAGACATGGCGCAAGTAATTATCGAGCGTGCATCGTTAAAGCCTGTTGATGATCAAACTCCTTCTGATCTTGACCGAGTGCCTCTCAGCACTAAGGCAACCTATCACTGGACAAAGAGCGGTTCTTTGGCTTAATACAAAGATACAGAAGCAATAAATAAAAATCCCGCGCCAAGTATCTTGGCGCGGGATTTTTATTTATTGCTTCTGTGTTGTTTTATTCTCCACCGTCACGCATAAACTTTTCTGCTTGCTCGACCAGCTCTCGATTGCCAACATAAAATGGCACTCTGTGGTGTAAATCTGTGGGTTGGATATCTAAAATGCGTTGGCAACCATCTGATGCGTATCCGCCTGCCTGCTCGGCCAAAAATGCCAAAGGTCCAGCCTCATAAAGAAGATGCAGTTTCCCTTTTTGTCGCTCGGAATTTTTTGTATCTGCCGGATAATAGAAGATCCCACCTGCTAACAAATTACGGTGGAAGTCAGCAACTAGCGAGCCAATATAGCGTAGGGAAAGTGGCTCACGACCGTCGCCACCTTGCAACCATTTAGTAAAGCGTTCTGTGGGTTCGGGCCAGTGAATTTGGTAACCTTGATTGACGCTATAGTATCGAGGCGTACTCGGGATTTTTATGTTCGGGTGAGAAAGCAGGAACTCGCCGATAACTGGATCGAGTGTAAAACCATGTACACCATTACCGGTGGAGTAGACTAGCATTGTGCTCGATCCATAGATGACATAGCCAGCAGCAACAAGATTTGCGCCTTTTTGTAAACAATCATCTAGCGTTCCATGCGCATTGCCAGTAGACATTCGTTTATATATCGCGAAAATTGTGCCGATACTCACATTATAATCGATGTTCGACAGGCCATCTAGCGGATCATAGAGCAGCACATACTCACCAGTGGGGTAGCGCTCTGGAATCGGAATAATGTGTGCGTGCTCCTCTGACGCCATTACGGCCAAACGCCCAGTATGGTCATTCAGTCGATGGATAATGGTTTCCGCATACTGATTGAGGTCCATCTGCTCATCGGCATCCGTTTGAGGTATGCTCATTGCGCCTAATATTTCGGGTAGGTCGCCTCGATTCGTTCGTTTTGCAATATATTTGGCCGAAAGTGCTAAGTCGTAAAGCAGATTGGTTAGTTCGCCCGTATCGTCAGAATCATTTGATATCTGCTGTTCGAATATATAGCGTTCGATTGTTACAATTTTGTTTGCCATTGAGCCATTATCGTCTACCACAGATCACTCCTCTGTTACCAGAATGTTTAATATACTTAGCAGCGCTACAAAGGAACATTCTCTTCTTGCACTTTTGTTTCAATCAAATGTATTTCTGTTTCTGCTGCGGCGTATAACTTGTATAGGTTCGTTTTTTTGCCACGATTATAATTCGCGTTTGGAGCCACATTTTAGGTGAAAGGGAATTTATTTTAACATAAAAGCTCAATTATTGAGGCTGACGTAACCAGCGTGAATATATACCACCCTCAAACCACTTTGGCAGGTCTATTGATTCTAGCGTTTCATGCGCTGAAGCCCATGCCTTACAATTTTTAGTTCCTCTGCTCTTAGAATGATCAACATGCCCACGTATACTACCAGCCCGCAACCGCCTAAGGCAACAATCTGAAATAGGTCACCGCCAATATTTTCTGCGAATTGTGCTCCCCATCTCCACTGTAATGCCATAACCGCCAGCACCATACCCATAGCGGCGGGCACAATTGTTTGCGCAACGCGCCAGAGTTCGGTCATCATCCCGCCCACTTGGTTCTGCAAAACGCCCAGCATGATCAGCGCATGGCTGGCGTGCTTTGCCGTATCTGCCCACACAAGCCCCAAATAGCCCAGCGGCGTCAACAGTGCGAAAGTAACCAGTAGATAAACCAGCACGCTTGCTACACCAACCACTGCGGGAATCAACGTGTTGCCCCGTGCATACATTGCATAATTTAGCGGGTAGTCAATTGCCGCGAAGAGCATTCCAATCAGGTAGACAGTCAGTGCGGATGCAACGTTCACCGTATCTATTGCGGTAAATTCGCCACGCTGAAAAAGCAGACGCGTCACGGGTGTCCCCAAGAGCCAAAGCACAATTGCGGCGGGCACAATTAAGAGCATGACCATCCGCAGCCCGCGTATTAATGTTTTGCGATAGGCAAGCTCATCATTTGCAGAAAAGTACTGGCTCAATTTTGGCAGAGCTGCAAGCGCAATGGCAACACTGATCAAGCCCAGAGGCATCTGCTGTAGCGTGGTAGCGAATTGCATCCACGAGACGCTGTTAGGGCCAGTACTCGTAGCGAGCCGCCTATCCACGCCCACCTGAAAAATTGAAAGAAGCATCCCTGCGGCGATGGGTAGATAGAGGCGCAAGATCCTTCTTAGCGCGGGGTGTCGCCAATCGAGGCGAAAGCGAAATTTCTCGGCTGTCTTTATAT
>Ga0209831_1004856_pt1 | contig 10359 bp, 5 predicted proteins | sample Maine_Asex4_meta_FD_187451 | JGI IMG/M metagenome (GOLD analysis project Ga0209831, IMG submission 187451) | Marine algal microbial communities from Maine, USA - Maine_Asex4_metaG (SPAdes) (version 2) | ecosystem: Host-associated > Algae > Red algae > Unclassified | place: Maine, USA | collected...
TCAGTCGATCATTAAAGTTAGTGATGGAATGCAACCGCCAGGCAAAAGAATAATTTGTTCCGCTACAGAAAAATTAAATCAAACTACAACTGAGCAGATTGCCAATAAAAATGCATCTGATAAAAATAAAGGAGTAACAAAAGAAACATCTGATAAAAATGAAGAAGTAGCTAAAAATACATCTGATAAAAATAAAGAAGTAACAAAAGAAGCATCTGATAAAAATGAAGGAGCAACAAAAGAGGCATTTGATAAAAATGAAGGAGTAGCTAAAAATGCATCTGATAAAAATGAAGGAGCAACAAAAGAAACATCTGATAAAAATGAAGGAGCAACAAAAGAAACATCTGATAAAAATGAAGGAGTTGTGCCGACTAATAATAAGGGCATATTAAAAATAGATGCCAGCATTGCGGATCAAAAAATAAAATATCCAACTGATGCCAGTTTGCTGACTCGTTGCAGGGAAGAAAGTGAACGGCTGATTGATTTACTATATAAAAAAAGTAGTTTTGATAAAAAGCCTCGCACTTATCGGCAGGTAGCTAAAGGCTTGTCGGTCAATTTTTTAAAAGCTAAGAAGCCCAGAAAATCGACCATCAGAAAGTACATTAGAAAGCAGTTGGGTTACTTGAAGCGCAACTTTGGTTACCTTAATGAGTTGTTAGATGATATGGCTGCGGGCAAGCAAAATAGTGTGCTGCCAACGGGTTTGAAGGTAGCTAATGGGTTTGCAGATAAGTTTCCTTTGCCTTATCGCGATTAGAAAATATACTGGGTTATTCAGTTGATTTATGAGCAACAGTTGGAGATGTATGAAAATAAAGTGAATCGTTGTGATGACCGGATTGTTAATATTTATCAGCCTTATGTTCGGCCGATGGTGCGGGGCAAAGCTAAAATTAATGTTGAATTTGGTTCAAAAATAAGTGCCAGCGAAAGTGGTGGCATGTGTAGAATAGAATATTTGAGTTGGAATGCTTACAATGAATGTGGTATATTAATAATGCAGGTTGAACAATACTATAAATTACATGGCAGATATCCGAAATATGTATTGGTGGATAGGATTTATTTAACACGTGCCAACCGGGCTTATTTAAAAAAAAGAAACATTGAACATTTAGCCAAGCCTTTGGGCAGGCCATCAAAAGAACAACCTACCGCTTACCAAAAACGGAAAGCTCAAAAAATTCGTAACCAAAGAAACTTGATAGCGGGTAAATTTGGTCAAGGCAAAAATGCTTACGGATTGAGTAATATTGCTGCCAAACGGATGGATACTTCTGAAAGCTGGATTGGAGCAATTGGTTTTGTAATGAATTTGACGAGTTTATTGAAGCAAAAAAATAAACTGAATAAGCAGCAAGAAAAAAAATACTGGTTTTGGGCTTATTTGGGCTGCGGTAGGCAAGCCTGTGTTGCTTATTTATTGAACTTTATATGCTACAATAGCTTCAGACAAGCAGATGTAGTAAATAATTGAATGTTATTTTGCTAAATGTGTTGATGGCTTTGGAGAAAGTCAGCAAGCCCTAAATATAACAATGGGGAGAGACTGCCAAGCCGTTCTACGGGCTGCACTTTTTCGCAGCGTGACGAACACGGAAAACCTAACAAACGTCCTGCTGCGATCTGTTGCGAAACTTCAGAGGCGCAGTATCTTCCTAAGCATAACGATGTGAAGACACTACGCGAACTCTTCCATTGGCTGTGCTTTTTCGCAGCGTGACGGAACGGAAAACCCAACAAACCTCCTGCTGCGATCTGTTGCGAAACTTCAGAGGCGCAGTATCTTCCTAAGTATAGTTTCTATGCTTTTTCACAGCGTGATGGAGCACAATATTACCCTAAACATCACCAAATAAAGAGCATAAAAAAACTACCGAATAATAAGAAAATGAACAAAAATTTTGTCAAGTAAAAAAAACTACATATATTGGTTAATATTAGTTAAAGATAGTGACTAATCATTTAACCTAAAAACATAAACTATTATGCGCAACATTAATCAACGCAAACAACTAAAAAAACCATTAATGCTAAATGCCGGGCTATTTAAATACTGGCTAAACCGAACTAATGTAAACTAAAACAACCACCCTATGTCAGCCAACCAATACAAGAATTTAACCACCTCAAACAACGGGCTCAATGTAATGCCCTTGCTGCAACCCCAATCGCATTTCTTTTTACAAGTCAATAGGTTTACCAAAATCATAGCCAATAGTTTTGGTGTGGTATCTATTGGATTAATGGAAATACAAACGATAATTAAAAATTAAAACAATGCCAGACGTACCACAAACCAGCAAGCAAATGGAGGAATTGACCACCTCGCAAAATGGAACTAACCGGGTGTCAAGGCTAAAGCCAGAATCTCATTTTTATATAAAAGGAGGCAATCAAGTTGGCGATTTTAAACAAACGCCAAATCAAGCTTTTGGAGTTACAAGCCCTACTAAATTTCGCACAACCGCAACAGTAACATTTACCGGAAGCAAAGATATCTATGCAATATGTATGGGCACGGCTTTTTTACAGCCCGGAGGCTCCAACAAAGTCAATTTAATTTTAAGACCATTTAAACAACCGGTAAAAGGCTTAAACATCAAGTATATAATTTACAGAGGCTTAAAAAAAACCGACTTTATTACAAGTGCCGGTAAGGTAGCCGGTAACGAAACCAATGGCTCAGGATTTGTACAATATTTATGGGAACAGTTTAATAAATTTTATAAAGTAGCAGACGGTGAAACTGCACCAGATTTTAAAGCCGGTTTTATAGGTTTTCCGCATACCGCAAATGAATTAGCCCTGCAAAAAGAAGAACATTTAATAGATCAATATTTTTTTAAGAAAGCTAAGTTTACAGAATCCGCTACACCCGAAGAAGAACCGGAGACCGCTTTTGAATTGCCCGTAATACCCAGAGGCTTACACCTTGGTAAAGCAACCGCAAAAATAGGGATTGATATAGTATTAAACGATGGAGACTACATTATTGAAAACGACAATCACCCATTTAAACTGAACCTGGCTTATGCAAGAGCAGCTACCTACACTATAAACACCAATACCGAAACCAATGATTTTAGAAAAAAACTATTACGAGAAACCGCCACTAAGTTTATTGACATAGCCGCATTTTACGGCTTACACGCCAATGGTGCTGGTAAACTATATGTTGATGATATGGAAAAGCCCTTAATCAATAAAGCAGACATTGCCTCGAGGCTGCAAAATTTTAACACTAAAAACAATTTTTATCTCTACATACAAGCCAACAGGCAGCGTTCTTACAATTTTTACGACAATTATACACATTCTGAAACCAACACCAATACCATAAAAATTGGCACGGCCGAAGATAGTTTAACAGAAACTACTTATGGCACTAAGGGATGGCCTGTACACATAATTAACGAGGAACAGGAAGCTGCCACCCCAAACAACACCATTACATTTCAATTAACAACAGATAACTATGATGGGGCGGCCTTGTTTACGCAAATAGGAGAGCTAACAACGCCACACGAAGAAAACTTTGTACGTAATACAAATTTATTACAACAGCCACCCGAAGATGACACCGTTGAAGTAGATTTTAATTATACCCAAGCCATACAAATAAGTACCCCGGCTATAGGTAAAAACACTATTGCGTCATTTTCGCAATGTATTTATGAAGGAAGATTAGTAGAAGTTACGGATAATGCTGATCCAGAACAAGTGTATTTTTTAAAAGATATAGATGATGTTTTTGGGTTGATTAATGCCAAGTCTATATTCTCTATCGAAGAAGATCAATTACCTATAATTGTTGATGAAACAATACAAATCGTTAACTTTTCAAATTCGGAAACAGGTGATGATATAGGAGTCGTAAAACATCAAAGAATAGAAGATAAAATAGAAACCATAAATTCTGATACTTTTTTGGATAGGGTAACTTACGAGAGCATAATTCTTAATATTAACATAAAAGATTCTCCTGTTCCAAATAAATCTACGGCTAATATAGATAGTATTAATGGAGGCATAAACCAAAGTCGATTTTACAAACCTAAGTTACCCTATGTATTAGATAGGCAGCTATTTAATCATTCTAATAGCACAATTACTGGTATTAAATTAATTACTCAAAACGGAGATATTTCAACAAAAAAAATATTAGGACTTACTAAAGAAGAAAACCAAAGATTAATAGATGTGGTAGTTGCAAATAATTTGATAAATACACAGATATTTTTTAAAAATGAACTGGATCTTGAGGAAGAAACTTATTCTTCGGTGGAAGATATAGAATATAGAGTATATCAATTAGGGATAATAGCAGAAAATAGTTCAGGAAAACTGCATTTTTATAAAGTAACAGATAAAATAATTATTTATACAATAGATAATTTCATATATGTGAGCAGCGATTATAGTAACTATATCCCATTTATTAGTAAAGAGAATTTTGCGAACACACAAATACCGGAACTATAATGGACGCAGTACTAAATTATCATGGGTTTCCTATTAAAGTAGAAACGGAATCGTATAATATTAGATCAAGTTATAGACTTAATCAAACAGGAACTTTAAATTCATTTAAAATTAACGGTACACAATATCACTTTTTTTCTTTGTCAAATTTCAAAAGTGCAGACAGAGAATATAAAACAGCTAGAATGGGATATTACAATGTTGAATATTTTTCAAGTTATAAAAGAGGAGATATAACATTGGCTTTGCTACATTCAGATGGACTGTTTGATGAAACTAACTTTAAGACTGCAGAAGAGGGTGATATAGTGTATCTAAGAAGACTTAATCCCAAAGCCCCTTATACAGAATACTATTATAGAGACATTTATCAATTTAAAGTAAAAGAACCGGTTATAGGGTATAAGAAAAAAACCGATTTTCCTCCCATAGATAATAATGTTAATAGCCCTGATTATTCCGTATTTGAGAGTGCAATACATTCTACCAACGATTCTTTCACAAAAGTTTATTATGCTAAAAATTTTGGAGATTTTGTGGAAAGTTGGCAAATACCAGATGAGTTAAGTGAATATTCATTTATAGATATAGATGACATAGAAGAAGATAACGTAGAATATAGTAAAGAGCAATTTGCAAGGATAATGACTTTTATATGTTGGAAACTTCATCACATAAAAAAAGATATTTTATCCGTTTTAGCAATTACAGAAATTTCTCTACTCAAAGAATTTTATGCAAGTAAAATTCAATTAGATCAAAATCCCGCAATAACAGATCAAACGATTATCTCATTTGCTGAAGGTTATGATACGTTACCACTAATAGACAAGATAATAGCAGAGTTGCTGCATCAATGGGGAGTAATTAAGTTCGATTATAAAATACTTATAAACGACTTCCCAAATACATTTAATGCTGGATCTACTTATGATGAAATGCTGTACTATTACAATGCATTAAATAATTTTTATGAAAGCATTAGATATAGTAAAGAACAATTATTATTTCCTACTAACACCAATGGTGTGCCAATTGATTTTGATGGTGATGTAATAACTGAAGCAGAAGATAGTGCCAGGAGAGTTCAATATTTATTAAATCTATCTACAAATGCTGTACAGGCATTACCTTTTTCTAATAGACTAAATATATTAAAAGAATTTAGAGTTAAAATAGAGTTAACAGAAAACGAACAAAGAATAGTCGTAAGACTAATGAATTCTTTTGACAGCGAGCAAGATGCAGATCCTATTTTAGATTATTTTTTAGAATTAGGAAATGGTAAAACGACAAATTTTGAAGACTTATATTACAAATTGGATGATGCAAGGTTAGAACGATACACCATAATAAATTGGTTTGTAGATCGTCAAACTAATAGAAAGTTCTTTATTTATGTATTACATAAAATTTGGAAAAAATCGAAGTACGAATATACGTTTGTACCAACAGGAGGGATTACTAACGATTTAGGAAACAACGCTTTTGGCTTCTTTTTGCTTACAGGGTCAAACGGAGGTGATCAATACATGCCTAAATACGATGCTGAAGGAAACATAACAAGTGGTGCTGAAACATTTTTAGAGTTTCATACTATAGCACCTGACGGTACAAATTCTTACACCACTACTCAGGTTTCTACAAGTATAGGTTATGAGGCAGGAAAACCGTTGGAAAAACATATAGTTACTATTAATAAATATAATGAAACAACCTATATACGTAATATAAGTAGACGACATGGAGATCCAATACATAAAGTTAAGAAAAAAGAGAAGTTTGGAGAATACCATTTATACCAACCCTTATCTTTATTAGGATATCAACCAAACTTAAACCTAAAAGTGCCTAATGTAGATGCCATACCAGCTTTTTTACTGTATTATTCAGATGAATTTGATGAAATTTACGATGTAGATGCAGCTATTTCTTTCGGTATAGATGTAGTAGTAGAAATTGGGCTTTTCTTTGTATTTGGAGGTGCTGGTGCAATCAGACATTTAAAACATATAAGACAATTAACTAAGTTTAAGCATTTAAAAATAGTTGGGAGTGGACAGTCTGCAACTTTACAGTTAGTAGGTGTAACTGCTAACGAGACAATGATTGCCTGGAAAGTACTAAGCGGTACTACGGAGGTTGTATCTGTTACGGCAAGTGTTTTTATGTCTTTTTACACTTACAAAGCTGCCATAGAAGACGACCCGGCTAAAAATGAAGTATATCAAAATATAGCCAATGTATTTATGTATATGGCAATAGGTACTGCTGTGGGTTCTGCATTATCTAGAGTAAAAGCCACAAAAGTAGCTAACGACATTTTAGAAAATACACCACCAAGTGTAATAAATGATTTTCCAGATGATGTGATAGATGTTTTAAAAAGTTTAAAAGGACGAAAGCTAAAGGCAATTTTAAATTTTGGAAATAAACTAGAAAATCTAGGCACTTCTTCTACAAACTTATTAGGTAAGTTTTTTGCTTCTTTAGATGATTTGCCAGAATTAAAAGATCTGTTTTATAGAGACTTTGAAAAAATAAATGATATTAATATTTGGAACAAGTTAAACGATACAAACATTTTAAGCAGATGGAAGCAATTGGCAGAGTTAAATATTGCAGAGCGTGTAAACCTTAAAATATTGGATGATTTAGATAAAGTTAAAGCTATTACCAGATATTATGAAAAACCTTCGTTGAGAATAACTTTAGAAGGGATGACTTTCGAAAGAAGGTGGATTTACTTAAGTAAAAGGGGAATTATAGATTTTATAGATTTAGATCTTTTAGCTTTAAATCCTAAAGGTATCGATTTACATATAGCTGCTTTTAAAAGACCTAATGGTGCATCTTATTTAATGACAAATTATCAAGTAACTAGATTTATAAGATACAATAATAATCCTGTTCTAACAAGCTATCTTATAGAATTACAAAAACCTGTTGATTGGAATCAAATAACGAATTTGTATAGAAAAAGGGTTAAAGTTCTAGATATATCTAATAGCGAATTAAAGGCATTTAGTAATAGATTTATTGATGATTTACCAAAAGGTGATTCAAAAGCAGCTAAAAGTGCCAGAAGAATTTTTAAAAGGGCAAACAAACTCTATATGAAAAGTTTTAAAGTGTCTAATTCCGGAACTTTAATAGATGATTTAGATACAAGTAACATTAATTTTATATCTTCTAAATTAGATGATGTTGATAAACACTTATTAGGCAGTAACTCACCTGCATCGCAGGCCTTTAAGAACAGTTTCGTAAATGTTAAAGATCCAGATTTACAAAAAGGTTATAAATGGTTTTCAGAAGCAGCTTATGACGTTAAAAATAGATTTAGAGGTAATGATACAGAAATTAAGTTTATCGATTGGTTTTTAAGTAATCAATGGCATCGAGGAAATAAATTTGACATTGAGCTTGAATCTGTACTATTTGCTTGTGAGTCCTGTCAGCGCCATTTAAAGATGCTTATTGAATTTGGGAGAAAAAACGGAAAAACAATAAACATAAAGTTTTACTCACACCCCGAAGTATTTTCACTTGGAGATGTAAGGAAAAATAGCAAATAATTATGAATATAGAAATTTTAACAAATTTAAGAGATAATCCTGAAAGATATTCAAATAAGTTAGAAAATGAAGGACTTCCAATAGAAGAAATACAAGCTTTAGAGCAAACTTGGAACAAGGGAAATCCATTTCCTCAGGCATTGAGAGAACTCCTGTTTTTAGCAGGAAAATATTGTTATGTATTAGATTATAATATTCATGAAACACAACAAGAAATGCAAGATGAGTTAAGAGATGCTATGCAGGATAGTGGCCATTCATTTTCACGACCATTTTATATCATTGATAATTATGGAGGTGATCAGTTTTTATTTACTTATTTAGATGAGACTTTGGATGATCCTCTTGTTTACGAATACGCATCAGATGCAATTGAAAGAGAAAGACCAATTGATAGATCCTTAAAATTAACATTAAGTCAGTTAATAAATAATAGTATAAAAGTGGCAAAAGAAGGAAGGAATCCGTTTTGATTTTATGCAAACAAAATATGATTATAAGTAATGCAATTTTATAAACGTCTTTTAGATACAATTATAACGAACTATATGAACAATTCTAAATAAAAGAAATATATGCCTAATGAAAAATTAACATACCGGTTTTATCCTGCGCTTTCAAGCGTAGTTAATCAAGACGAAATTCCTGATGTATTAGGTTTTTTAAAAGATGGCATTGTTTCCCTGCTAAAGCGTGTTCATTTTAAAGATTTACAATACAGCAAAAGCCCAAGAGGCGATGCGGCTTTTTACAGTTTGTCTATAGTTTCTAAAAACAGAATTGATATTGAAATACCCGGTACCAGCATCTATTTAATTTTAAATCCAGATATTGAAGGAGGAGATGTCAGCATATCAGCATTCCCTATTACTATTGAGTACGAGTGGCGGCTGCTGGCTTATTTGCGGTCTTTTAATTTAGACCAATTCGATTTTTCGCCTAAAGCATTTTTTGAAACCGCCTTACGGGTATTAAGTATTTCAGAAGAGCAGGCTATTGCCAATTTCATCAATACCTTTACTGAACCAGTAAATTTAAACACCAGCAGTTTACAGCAATTTGTTAAAGATCTAAATGAATTTAACAGCGAGGCAAAGCTGTTAACGCCAACACAAGAAACCAAAATTACCGATGTTGTAAAAGATATTTATGCCAAAACAGGCGATTATGCCACCATTATGGCATTTGGTGCATACATCTTAAAAAATGACCTCGACGAAACGAAAGTAAAATTAAAAGAATTCTTTAAAAGCCTGTTGCCCCAGGATATTGAAGAATACATTAAAGATATTTTAATCCCAAAATTTAAAGCCACCTTACGTTTAAGCGCAGGTATTGAATTCCCCAGGAAGATATTACAACCGGTGTACCCTGTAGGGCATCCCAAACAATACAACCTAATTCCACAAGAAAATGAAGACGGTTACCCCAGGGCAGGTTTCCGTTTTGCAGAAGCATTGTTTTATGCCGGTACAGAAGATGGTTTTGGCTATGAAATGGATATGGCCTTGACTGCTCCCTCGCCTGCCATGATCGGCAATACAGGCATTATTTTAACTATTGAGCGCCTTAAAGTAGATTTAAGTGATAGTGAAAATATTCCGGAAGCTGATGAAGAAGGCAGACCCGCCTCTTTTAAAGGCGTTTATGCCGATGAGGTATCTATAATTCTACCACCCAAATGGTTTGACGAAGGAGCTAATCACCTGGGCACAACCGCTAAATTAGGCGGTTATAAAATGCTCATTGGCTCAGGTGGAATTTCAGGAACCATTGTTTTAGAAGCGATACAAATACCACCAGCTACAGTTACCGATTATTATGAAGATTGTTTTAATTTTCAATATCCAATAGAGGCAACATCTAAAGGTAATGACACAAAAATTAATTCTTACGGAGAGCTTTTAATCTATTTAGATGGTTTAACAGCTAAATATGACTTTAAGTTTCCGCTTTCGGTTAAGGTGTTAGATACAAACGAAGTCAAAACTTTCAATAATGCCGGAGACTATGGCTTGTTTCTCGCAGATTGCAATTCGGAAACACCTGTTCGTTTAGTTAAAAGATTAGGAAAAAACGGCTTCGAAATATGGTTTACCAGTTTTGATATCGCTTTCCAACAAGGGCGCATAACAGAATCCAATATTAAAGGCGGTCTAAAAATCCCCAGACTAAAAGATGCCAATAACAATATAGCCAGCATTGAAATTAGCGGGCATCTGGATGATGATGGTGGTTTTAACATAACCGCCTCAGAGCAAGATGGCTTTGCACCCATTACGCTACC
>Ga0209831_1004859_pt1 | contig 10354 bp, 10 predicted proteins | sample Maine_Asex4_meta_FD_187451 | JGI IMG/M metagenome (GOLD analysis project Ga0209831, IMG submission 187451) | Marine algal microbial communities from Maine, USA - Maine_Asex4_metaG (SPAdes) (version 2) | ecosystem: Host-associated > Algae > Red algae > Unclassified | place: Maine, USA | collected...
GCGTCAAAGCCCAAGGCTTGTCGCTGCGCTGCAATGAGGTCTTGGTAATGGAGCCACACGGCCGAACGCTGATCATGAAAGGGTGCACGACTCCTTATTGGATGGCACTAGATGTTTAAGGAGGCTTACGGAACATGATTGGATGCTTCAAGTCGCTTCGAGAAGCTATCAGAACAGGAGCTGCGAAATTTGTGGAAAGCCAATCAGAACTCATGAAGGCATCCGAGAAGCCATCATGCACTGTCAGGACCCAGCGATCCGACCAAGACTCGTCCAGACCCCTGTTGGCCCGTGGGAGAACCGCGATATCGCGGTTTTATCGCGCATCTGTTCCCGTAGGGCCTTGCGAGGGGGTCATCCCCACCTCGACGGCTCGTGGAGGCGTGGCTGCCGCGGCTCCGCAGGTCCAGCGGCCGCCGACCGCGCCGCGGGGCCGCGCCCCTTCGACTGCCCACTGGCAGACACCCGGCGCTCCCGACCGGGTCGTCGCCCCAGCTAAAGGGACTGCTGCCCGGCTTTTCCGCCCGTCGAGGCCGGCGGCTTCCCCGAGGTCGGTGGCCGTCGGCATCGTGGTTGGCTGGCCCGTCGCGGGCGTCGGCGCCATCTCGAAGAGGACCTGCACGTGCGCCGTGGGGTGCCCCACGGCGGCGCAGCTGCGGCGACCTGTAGGTCGACGCGGTCCGGCGCTGTTTGATCCTGTTCTGTGTAGAATTTATTCCTCGGGGGGGCGTTTGTTTCCTCCATCGCCCTGCAGAAGGGCGGCGGGCTCCGACGTCGCCAAGCACGCACCAACACAGTGTCCGCAGTCGCGCGTGTTGGTCGTCCTCCATGGTAGGCGCCCGATCTTTCCTCAAGTGCCTTGGGTGTCTCCCCTTCCCCCCCGCCCCCCCGGCTCCTCCCTGTCGAGCCCGGCGGCATCCTCCCCTACATGGCCGCCGCTGCGATGGTAGACTGCCTGCAGAACAACCCCAGGAAACAGAGGGCCGCGCTTCTAAAGGGTGGGGGAGGCGCGCCGTGGGATGGCGGAGGGTGGGGGGGTGGTTGTCGCCACGGCCACCGGGTCAGACGGCGTCCGCGGAAAGCGACTCTGTCGTGCCCGTACGTTGCCTCCCAGTGGCATTGGTGGGGCGGCCTTCGCGGCGGGGCCTGTGCTACCTGCACGTGGAAGGCAGCCGCAAAGTGCAGCCAAAGTAGTCTGGGGGGGACCCTCCTACTCCTGGATCCAGAATCACCACACCTCACGAGGCCCGACGCATCGTCGTGCGTGCCCGTGGGCCCCCCCCCGCGCGCCACCAAGCGCGCCCGCACCCGCATAACTGGGCGCGCCCGCCGCCGGTGGTCAAACTAAATATCGACCGTCCAGGTCCGATGCGCCATCGCCGATCTATGGGCAGGCAGCGCCACCGAGGACAAAGACGGGGTCGACCGTGGAGGAGGCAAGAACAACGTGCGGTGTGGCGCCCGAGTCCTTTATGGACCTTGCCGACTTGCCTCTACAGGCGGTGAGAATGGCGGCAAATGCGCCGAGAGAGCTTCGACGAGGTAAAAATGGAATATGTCGAGGCCGCCGCACATACGCAGCATGACTCGTACTGCAACACCGACCACAAGGACACCCCATAGTTCCGGGTTACAACGTAGGCTTGCCCCCCGAAGAACCCGATGTCCTTGCCCTTCTTTCTCGTACACAAGATGGGCCCGTCAAAAACTTCGCCAGCCGTCATGGTGGGGTTCAGAATGATGCGGTCCAGCATCGACAGGTCTCTTGCGTAGAACCTGGCCAGCGCCGCATCCCCGTATTGCAGCTGCAGTCGTGACTTAGAGGTCGCCCCCCGACACACCCGCCCGTTCATCCGCAAGCCAGCGGGGTAGATGAGGATGACCTGCTCCTTTGGTCGATGCTCCACCTTCGTGATTGTGAACGAAGTGCAAAAAGGACCTCCCCCAGCGGCCTTGTAAAAGCCGTTCACGTGGAGTGTGGGGCCGACGCGGAAAGCACGCGAGGCGAACGGGAGCGTTGACCCTTCCTCGTCCGAGACACCATCAGCCGCTGACGAGGGAGCAGCGAGCAAAGCCAGGGCGGCGGCTTCCGACTCAAGGCGATCACGGACAGAGCCACGGAAGCCACTGCTGCTGGTTGCAATGCGCACATCTGGCGTCGACGCCTCGCTGGTCGCAGCAAGGAGGGCAGGGGCTTGCCCACCTGACGCGGCCGCCACCATGGCGGCAGTAGCGGCGATCAGGATTGTGATGGCAGTTGCACTCGCCCACTGGCGGAGCGTACCAACGCGGTAGCCATGGCGGGAAGAGGAGGGGACCCCGATGGAGGGACCAGTTGTCCCGTGGCGCATCATGGTAGAGTTGGGAAGGGACGCTGCACAGTGGGAGATACAGTGCGGGATGGGCGGGGGTGGGGGGGTAGCCGACGCGGAAGGCGATCGAGACCTTGTCCGTCACGACGGGCGTCCAGGCCGACGCAGCCCTCACTCGGCGGCCAGAAGACCTCAGCTGCCCCCCCCTCACGACGGCGACCAGGCCGCGGGGAGCGTGGTATTTCTATAGGCGGGCCACGAGAGCGGAACATGGCTGGGTCTCGCTTCCCAGTCTGTCAGACGTCGCCCTCGATTTCTCAACGCAGAACTTGGCGCTCAGACGGCCAAGAGCACCAAGATCGAAAAGATTATTGGCTAAATTTCCTCCCAAATAATCATCCTGCTTGCCATGAAGTTTACACTGGTACACCCTGCTATTCTGTTTTCATTTGAGGCAACGAAAGTGGCCGTTGTTGTCCTATGTGCCAAATATGAGGATAAATAGATCAATAGATCTCATCCGTCACGTCCTTGATGGCAGGGATGAAAGTTCAGGACAAATGGGTAGCTGGTTCTACTTCCATAATTAACCGGAACATCAGCTTTTGTCTTACTCGACGTGGTGGCCATTTCCTACTGGCGAAACGTTCCAGGTGTGACTGTCTGCTTGCGCAACCGGACCACCCGCATTTGGTAGCTGGCGTACGATTCTTTCATGCTGATGAGGTGTCTCACCATCAGGCCCCTGGCAGATCACTCGTCTCACTGCGGTGATGTGGTGTGGATGCGCCGGAGAAGGCCAGGTCAGGATGGATCGAGCTCTGCGGCCGTCCCGACGCTAGTTCTTTTTCAAATACATGGAGAACGGACAAGTTCGCAAGACGGGAAGAGAACTAAACCTGAACGCCCTGTCGTTTAAGTGAACCAGGTGGATTCCCCCCACATGTGGCGAACCGGAACAAACGCGGACGATTCTTTTTGGCAGCGAAGCGTTGTGATTCTAACAAGCCTTCATTCAGCTCATCTCGGGAGCTTATATTGATTTGCAAGGCGCTTTTCAGCCCGATACTGCTTTTCTGAGGGCGTCGAGGGAACTGTGCCATGTTTCGCAGTTCATCGAATTTGAGGGCATATTGTCCTACGGGCAGTCGTGTCCCACCTGCTGGGCGCGTCGTAGATCCTGGAAGATTGGATGAACATTTAATCGGTCCAGGCCAGGAGACGAGTCGATGAAGACATGGAACAAGTGGACGAGGCCACGAGATAAGTGGTGGAGGCTTGCGGACGATCTCAAGAGGCCAGGGGACAATCCGAGGAGGCCAGCGGACAATCCGACGAGGCCAGCGAACGATCCGACGAGGTCAGTGGACGATCCGACGAGGTCAGCGGACGATCCGACGAGGTCAGCGGACGATCCGACGAGGTCAGCGGACGATCATATATGGCCAGGGATATGGCAGATCCCTGTTCCTAGAACCCCAACCGGCAGAACTCTTCCAGGAAATGCGTTTCACCCCCCCTAGCGGCACCGACAGCACAGCAGGGCTGTCCAAGAGGACGTTACGGACAGGACCGACCCGTCCATCTGGTCTTAGGGCATGTCTAGCAAAGGAGCGAACCGACTGAAACTCTTAACGTGGATTACCGTGGCACCGTTCGCTCCACAGCGCGTTGCTCGCTCTTCCTTATTTAATCCTCGTGTCAAACGCGAAGTTTCCTGAGGAAAATTCTGGGGATCGTTTTTCGACTGCAGCCACATCGATCCTAGTGGTCGCGATAACCGATTTCTGAGATCATCCAGTAACGATCTCAGGACCGAAGCAGAATAGTCCTCCGGTTCTTTCGTGGATCTATCTTGATATGGTCCTTTAACTAGAATGGGATGAGACAAAGAACCTTTCAGTCAGAATGACCTGGGAACTATTTTTGCGCTTCAGTACCCGTGTTCTTCAGAACTGTTCCGCGGATCATATCAGGATCGGACCTGGACCGCTCGGTGGATAGTTCGCGAGAACAAACGAAAGACCGAGCACCGAACTGACCGTCGGATCATCTCGCGGATGATCTGACTTCTTTTTTGCCATCCGATCAGCCTCGCGGAAGCAAGATGGTCTTTGACAAATGCTCTGAACCTGTCGCATGGATAGACATGAGGATAGTCACCAGACTAAGGGAGATCTCCGATGAGGCCAGTGCAGCGGCCCGTATCCGGACCTGGACTGCGGGCACGAGCGAAACTGATCTTGCGTGCATCGACGTCCTGCATTTTGTCAAGCGCGCATGTTGCTCTCTTACTACCTTTCGACCGATAGACTTGGCTTCGTCGTGCGTGGTCCCCTTGACTCGTCCTGTCCTGTTGCAATCCTGACGGCCTCGTCGCCCGGCTGCCCACTTCTTGTTACCGCCGAGCTGTGTCACTCGTACCGCAAGAGCTCGATTCGATTCCACTTGTGCCCTTTTGCGGCCCCTCGTACCGTCCTTGCCCACGATACCTGCTTTCGTCGACACTCTTCTATCACTTACTATCGCCTCGCAGCCGGCTCTCGCTGGGGGCTCGAATAAATGAAGCGTCGCAGGCGCGGCCCGCGAGGGGCGGCCTTCTTCAATTTTTTCGATAGTAACTTGATGCATATGGAAGCCCAGAGTGCTACCGCCCCTGTTGACGTGAACACGACCGGCGTCGAGGAACCCAGAAGCAACGTCACGGGGCGTGTTGAGACTCTTGGCGAAACAAACATGCCCTCCGCGGCTTCAACGGATGGCTATGCAGAGGTTGCATTGTCGACGGACTCTGAGCGGCAAGGATGCCCCTCTGAAGACACAGAGTTTTCAAGTGACGAGGACAGTTCTGCTGGCGAGTTCACTTCTCGCAGAGAGTTCCTATGCTTCGGATACCTCTTTGGCCGAGCTCGTGTCACCTTCAGGCAGTACGACGTCATGCGGGAGGCCGAGAACTCTTTTAACCCGAAGGAGAAGTGGCCATCGAGGTGGCGCCTGCAAAGGCTGCGCAAGCTGCTGCTGAAGCTAGCTGTGCCTCTTCGACGGGAGGTGACGACCCGACAGCTACCCGTTGGCAAAGGGAAAGCATTGCGCAAACTCCCCGATGTGACGGTTTCATATATTCCGTTCTCTGAACACATCAAGCGTGACTTTGGAGATCCTGTCACGGCAGCGCTGTTCCACAACAAAGGGGGCTCCGGGGCAGGGACCGTTGAGCGGCCCGCAGAGTTCTTTCAAACCGTAGCCGCCAGAGATCCTGCTCGGTTTAGCTTCAAGAATGCCTTCTTCCGTGCTGGGTACAGGTATGACATCGGCTGTGTTGTCCAAATCTCCTTTGACAGCACTACGTCGCTTCAGGCCCGCTTGGAGAGCACCGCCATTGCCCCCGATGGAGATGTTACAATCTCAGCATCAACGTACGCTCGTCAGAGTACGCTAAGAGTTGGAGACATGATAGCGCTATTTGAAGTTCTTCCAGGCGTCGAGCCCCCTAAGCGCTGGGCTTCGTGCTTCACAACCGATCGCAGGCTAACGCTGAGGTTCAACCGGTCCGGAGGAGTGTTCGTCATTAATGTGTGGGGCTCAGACGAGCGTGAGAAGGACTCCTGGTCGGCTTTGACAGCGCCGCAGCCTCTAGAGCTGTCCCAGGTGGCTGAACAAACGAACGATGCGCTCCCAGAGAAGGATCCATACACTCTATATGTATCTCTGTACGGGGATGAATTCAACGTGTACAAGAGGCGTCGAGGGAGCTTGGAGGGGTACTATGGGGGCTATACATCTTTATCATTGGAAGATCGTGCATTCTCCGTTCGACCACTCTTCTACCTGCCACCAGGGGCAAACTCCGATGCTCTGATCAGGCGTGTCGTGGATGATGCTCTGCAAATGGGCAGCGAGGGTGTCGCCGTTTATGACGCGTTCAAGCGCAAGAATGCTGTTGTAAGGGTGTACTTGTGCCTCGGTGTGTTCGACTTCCCCATGGCTGCCACGTTCTCAAACTCCGTTGGCCCTAGAGGTACTGAGCACTGCACAAGCTGCGACATTGTGCATCCAAAGACGACATCAGAGAGGAGGGAGCGCGCGATGAGCAGCACAGTGTCTGTCGACGTCCAGGACGCTCGTTACTGTCGAGTGCAGGAACGCACGGCTGTCATCATGTCCACTGTGAAGGGCTCGCCCGACCTCTCGGCCGATGCTTTGAAGGAAGCTCTATTGCTGAACGGCATCACAGACAAGAGTGGTACGTTGCTGATGCGCCTGGAGCAGGCCCGTGGTGAAGGGAGCTTTGATATACATTCCCATGTTATTGTCGCTCCCTCGCACCTGCTGTACTATAACATCGGCGCTAATCTCTTGATGGAAGCGTATGAGGCACTGTCCGTTGAACAGCGCGACAGGTTCATGCGGGAAATGCGTCGCAGCGCTAAGCATATCCCAACTCACACCGTCCTGTCGTCTCTTGAGCCAGAGAAGATGGGTGGCACAACTCTGTCAATGTCTGACTATGCAGTCCTGCTGACGGTGGGCCCCACGGTGCTACAGTACCTTGTACACACCGATGCCACGACACCACACGCCCTTGCGGCGCTTAGTGCTCTCAAGGCTCTGCGCATGTTTTCCATATCTTTTTTCTATCTACCAACCCTTGCCTCTGATGGAGAACAAGCAATGAGAGGACGCCCGACTGTAGCCGCGCTCCAGGTTCTGGGTGAGCAGTTGATGATGGAGCTACGTCGACTGGTACCTTTTGAAGGAAGTTGGGAGCGCCCGGCAGTTCACAGATTACTGGAGCTTCTGTACCGCACGCTCCCCCTTGTGCAGCTCGGACCAGCAGTGTGCGAGCTGATCTTCGAAAAGTTTCACCAACTGGCAAAGCAGGAGGTAAGCCAGAGCAACAGCCGGAACCCCGCTGAGTACTCCATGCAGAGATGGAGGGACACCGAGCACTTCTCGAGACTGCTGTCAATGCCAGACGAGTATGGAATTCCTGCGTCGTGGCTGCTTGGGAGGAGTGGCCAGCCCCTGAAGGCGGTCCAGTTCCACAGACTAGCTCCGCACGGGCGACCCTCGTCTGCTGTCGACGTGAACTGGCGCCCGAAGAAAGCCCTGCACACTGTCCGATCTTCTACCGAGGAGTTGTGGAGACGCCAGGCCCCTAATGCTGTCCTCGCGTTCTACGGGAAGGCAACGCACCCACACAGATCATTCGTGATCCGAGAAGGGTCGACACTCTCTGTTTCTGAGGAGAGGGAGGGCTCCTCAGAAGAACCAAGCTCCGAAGCGACGGATTCTGATGCGCAGCTCTTCGTTCGTGTGCATTCCATTGGAACGATTGACGGAGAGCTACACGTCGCCGTGGAGAAGTGGAAATTACCACCGATGGCGCTCTCTATCCTCGGACAGCCCGTGCTGGTAGCAATCGACGTAGCAGCTGGCGTCACGATTACCCGAGCTCACCATGTGCGGCAGATAGCCTTCGTGCTGCCTTGTGGTCAGCACGACGTCCTGTTCTCCAAGAGGTCGGGATTTCATTTCAAGAGTGGCTAGTCAGGGGCATAGCCTTCCACTGCTTTGTTTCTGTTTCGTTCGTCGCTTGTGCGATCTGTCGGAAACGAATAAAGTGTCTTAAATTGCCATGAGAAAGGAATGCAGACAACATGTTGCGCTCTAGAGGGCATATGAATGGCCCTCCGCCCACTGCAAAGAAGATTTAAGGTCCCAAAAAATGACAATAAACAACAGCAGAAAAAAACACTTCGGCCACATCACGACCTCCCTTCTTCCCCATCAACCGCTACCACGTTCTTCAGGTGCTCCACCATCAAGGACACGCGGCCATTGGCCAGTCGCTGTACCACAAGAGGGACATGAGCATCCACGGGTTGGGTCCCTGCTAGAGGAGTCTTGCGGAGTCGATCGTGCTCGCCATCGCATACATCTGGCGCGCACTCCAAGCAGCAAAAAGGCGCAAACTTAGCCGCTTCGTCTCCGAGCTCCTCAATGCACGTCTGGCAGACAACCACGGAGAGCCAAGCCACTTTTCCGCAGTGGGGACATGACGCGCCGTCCACCGAGTAGTCCGTCACCTTTGCAGCATCCTCATGTGGAATCACGAGGGGGTCCCCTTTCGTGTCGACAGCATTGTCAGCAACGAATTGCTGCACAAGCTGAGGGGCGCGGTCGAGTCCCACGACTGTCGGCGTCTTGCCGACGCAAGTACGGTGCGCATCCATTTTCATGTAAGCCAGGACGCGGTCGAGATACTTGTCGAGATAGGCCACCATCACGAGGAGGTCCCGTCGGAACTCGGCTGGGTCGCAAGCTTCATATGTTTTTGCATTGCCGACCCACCATTCTCCATCAACAAGCTTCATAGCGGCCAGCACCAACAGCTTCTCAAATGGGATCAGGATTGCGAGCTTTCCGTGCCACTGCGCCGCGTGCTCCATTGCATATGAAAGCCAGCCGGTGCATGCAAGGTTCACGGCCGACGCCACGTTCTTACCTCCGTTAAAGCCACTGTGGGGAACCCCGTACCCAGTCACGACATAGTCCCCGACCTCCATCGCGTGGAAACCAACTCTGATTCCGTGAGCAAGGAAGAACGTAGCTGGCCACAAAACGGCCTTCTTCGCTAGAACCGTCCACACATCACCCCCAGCAGCTTGTAGTACGTCTGGGTCCATGTGTTCTTCCAGGACGCGCACCATCAGGGGGAGCTCGGATCTGGGCACAAAGAACCAGTATTTACTCGCCCCGGTCTGCAAGTACGAGACGGACAGGAGCAGGCTGTCCTCCACGTGCCAGCTGAAGAAAGATCCCATGGTTCCCATGTAGAGCAAGTTGGTATTGACACCTTCACATGTTGACCCCGCTCCGAGCATACTGTGATGGTTCAGGGTACGCGGGTTCTGCAGTCGGTCGGTGGGGAAGGACTGGTCCACTGCGGCCTTGCACGCGGGATCTCCCAGACTCCTGCTGCACCCGTCCTCATTTTCAGGCGAAAAGTCCGACACATAGTACACATCAATTGGGTGAGGCTTCCCAGGACCCAACACCGCTTTCTCGTGGCCAGCAGCGGTCACCTCTCGGACCCAGGTCACATTGGCGTCGTTCACGTTCCTGAGGAAGCTAGAAACAGTGAGGTCCTTGTACCGGGATATCATGGCGTTGGAACTCTCCTCGATCCTGGCACTCAGCCGGCTTGCTGACATCCACTTCTGGCCTTCAGCTGGCAGCTGGTTCTGTAGCTCTCTGCCCTTCACGCTGCGGTCCATAGCACGGCGACCACGGAACGTGTCGCTGACAATTGTCGGGAACTGTGGGAAGCTTTGAATGCGAACCCTGACGTTGTCCCCGACAAGTCGCTTTGGAGCCCTGCTAGGAACCGGGCGCACCGCGGGTGCAACCACTCGGAACACGTGCGCACCGGAAGTCCGCATCGATGCCAACTTGGATCGAATCAGACCATGCAGTCCAAGCTCCGGAACGGTACTTATACAAGTAATTGGAATTCTGTGAAAGTCCATCGGACGCCGCTGTAAAGTGCCCGTCTCGACATTTGGCCGTACTTCGCGTAGACGCGATGCCTCAAGTGAGCCACAGGCATCTCTGTCGGCGCGGGCAGGTGCTCTACGTAGCGTTGCTTCCCTCCTCTCAGCGCTATCGTCGCCAGCAGGGTGGCCTGCAGTGGCCCCCGGGCGTGGCTCTGCACGAATGGCTGCGACGCCAGCGGCGCCCGGTTCTGCGTCGCCATCAACCACAGTTCCAGGGCTAGGACCGTTCGTGCGCGCCTCTGCTGAGCCACCACCGTCAGCTTCTGCAGCTATGTGTCGAGGACATGGTGTCACAGGAGCAAAACCGGCGAGGATGTTGAGGTCTGCAGAGTCCAAGCTATTCAACGCATCACCAAGACGCTAAGCGTGACCCAAACCGAGGAGTTCAAACCCTAGGCCAGCGACATCCAACCGCTCTTCCGTCTGGGCCACGGAACCGGCGCCCTCCGTTGAGGAGCTGGCAGCATCAGGCTCCGCCGCAGC
>Ga0209831_1004860_pt1 | contig 10353 bp, 11 predicted proteins | sample Maine_Asex4_meta_FD_187451 | JGI IMG/M metagenome (GOLD analysis project Ga0209831, IMG submission 187451) | Marine algal microbial communities from Maine, USA - Maine_Asex4_metaG (SPAdes) (version 2) | ecosystem: Host-associated > Algae > Red algae > Unclassified | place: Maine, USA | collected...
GTCCCCCCGTCATCAGCGGCCGCTGGCCGCACACCGGCCGCCGACCCCCCCGCACAAACCACCGACCCCCGTGCACCAACCGCCGACCCCCCCGTCCCGGCTGCCGACGCCTTCGCACCAGAAGACGACACCCCAGAGGCATGGCCTTCGACCAGGCAGTCGCGACATGCACCACAACTATTCGGGCGCGAGCAGATGCGTCGCGGATCGGGTGGCGACGCGACAGGAGGAGGCCACCGCGACGAACCCGCCCCCTCCGCCAACACCAAGCCATCGCGGCTCTACGAGTAGACCAGACAAACGCGGCACAGCATCTCGTCAAGCGTGTCCCGTGCGAGGACCGAAACATCCATTGCAAGCGGCACAATCAAATAATGGTTGCCCTGGGAAGACACTGTCGGCAGCGCCGCGCGCATGGAATTGTGGAAGAGAGCAGTCCGGAGAACAGGCAGCGCTGCGGCTCGTGGACCGCCGCCTGGCAGGCGTGCCACCGCCAGCATGTTGCGGACGGCCGCCTCGTCGCGGCTGAATGCGAGAGTAGGAGTCAGTTCCCTCGCCACGCGAGCGGCGTCTTGAGACCCACGCGCATTCACGGGTGGAGTGCCTTGCGGCGGCGGCGTCCGAACCCGCCATCGAAGCTGCCTTCGTCGAGTCCCCCCAAGACGCGGTCGATAACCCCTGCAGATGCGAGGGGATGTCGCTATGCCCATCAGGAAGGCCATGCTGCCACGACCGCGAGTTTTCTTCCGGCAAGGCCCCCGAGGCGAAGACCGCTGCAAGCCGCCCGCCGCCGAGGTATTGTGCCATCTCCGCCTCGCGCTTCCCCGACGCTTCGCGCTGCGTGATGACTGCACGTGCCAGAGACGCTCGACTCTGCACCTCTTGCAGCATGGCATGCAGTGACGGCCGCGACAAATGAAGCATGCGACAGAGAATGTGGCGAACCTGTGCGCCTGAACCCAACTCCGCGACGAAGGCCGCCGCCACCAGGCGCGCGCGCGCCCGAGACGGGCGGGCGGGGAGGGAGAATAACGCGGCGTCGCGTGACTCCTCGGACGTCCCGGAGGCGCCACTGTCGTGCGAATCGACCGCACTCCGTTTCTCTTTCTGCAGAAATGTCTTCTGCGCCGCCATGGAGTCCTTCGAGCATCCTGAGTGGTGCACAGCTCGGGTCGGCGAGGGAGCATGCATGCGCCTCCACGAGTGGTAGACCGAGCAATACATCCCCATCGGGGGAGGCGGCGACTACAGCCGTAGAGACACAACAGAGGTTGGTGGTGCCTTGGCGGACGCCGTGTCCTGCCGCCGCCGTCCCGCGTAGACAACATCGCTGTCAACTGCTGGAGGCAAAGCTACGGCCGCGAGATGGACCCGCGAATCGTCGCTCCCTTGGCGGTGCTGCTGCGCCGTGCTGGCGGGCAGCGGCTCGGCCCTGTCCTTGAAGACGACGACAGCCCCCGCAGCCAGTGTTGTCGGTTCAGAAGTCCGCGCAGCCGGCTGTGTTGGGGTGGGTACAAGCGTGGGATCGGAGAAGCTGGCAGTCCCCTCGCCAGACAGCAACCGCTTCTTCCGCGGCGGAGCGCGGTGGCCTTCCGAGACACCATCAGGTTCCCCGTCAGCGTCTCGCGTGTGGACAATGGGAAAAGCATCTGGCGGTGGTCCGGATGCGTGTGAAGAAACCTCCCAATGCTGCCGCCAGACCACATGTCGGTTTACGCGCAAAGCCGTCTCCACCTCAAACCGCCGCTGCCGGCGAGCGCGCCGCTGCGTTCGCCGCGCACTCCGCGCAACCACACGCCACAACGCCTGCCGGTCTCTCGAGCGGGCAGCGACAGCGCCATCAATCTCAAACTCCGCGTCAATAGACGATGCGCTCTCGTCTGTGGGAGGGTCCGCATCGCACCACTCGCCCCCCGCGTGCGAATCATTCCGCGGCATCGTCTCGCACACGTCGGTCCGTCCGGTCAAGAAGCTGATTGACGGCGCCCACCCGGGGGACGGCGGCGCCTAGCGCTGCGTCCTCGTCGACTGCGGCACCAAACCCCACCCGCTGCGCGCGCGCCGCGACGACCTTCCCTCCGTGGCCATTCCCCTCGCCCTAGTAGAGAGTCAAGCACGTCGGGGTCTACACGCGCCGCGATGGCCTAGCCGCACTTGGAGACCGCCCCGACGTCGACGACTGCGGGGCCGAAAAGGAAGGCCTCCATGTGCGCCGCGACGGCCGTGACGCCGTTGACAACCGAAGCGTCGTCAACGGCCGGGACGTTGACAAACAGGACTGCGTCCACGTGCGCCGCGACGGCCTTGACGCCGTCGAGGACCGCCGTGTCGTCGCCGACGACGGCACCGTAACACAGGACCGCCTCCACGTTCGACTCGGCGGCCTTGACGCCATTGACGACCGCCCAGTCGTCGCTGTCCGCGTGCAGGTCCACCCGCAAAAGGGCCCGCGCTGCGTACGCCGCAAAGGGCTTACCGCCCTCGCCAACCTCCGCGGCGTCGTTGACGTCGGTGGTGCCAATCAAATCCTGGGTGACATCAACGTGGGCTTTCTTGCCGCTCTCACCAGCGACCGCGTTGTCGCGACAGGGACCTGGCAGCCGCCAAACGCCCTCGACGAGGCAGCGCGCCGCCGTTGCCGACCGTGGCGTCCTCCCGTCGTCGACCGCGCGCTGCCGATGCCAAAAGAGCAACTGCTGCACGACCTCGGCGGCCGCCTTGCCGCCACCGCAGCTGCCAACCACGGCCGTGGTGCAGTCGACGACCGCAGAGCTGCCACCAGCCCCACCCGCGTTGGTGAACACAATGCTGTTGCCAGCTGTTCTCAAAGAGAAGCATCGTGGCACGGGAAACCGCTGGGAGACGCAACCCTGACGGCGTTCCCGACCCGACTCGTAGGAGGGGCGTCGTGCAACTCGAGGCCGATGGAGGCGGACGGGGGTTGTGGTGGAGGTGCCCTGAAGTGCTTTCAAATCACTGACAGTGAGATCGGCACCTCTCTGATGGCGAGGACATCTCGCCCAGAACTCTCGGTAAGAGCCCACTTGTTGAATTTAAATGGCGGATTGTGTGTATTCCATCAAACGCTGTTTGCATCTCATGGGATCTTCCAACGGGAAGATCGTGGTCCGTGCGCCACGGCGCTCATTGGCTCGGCCGTTGGGCTTGTCCCATGCTTTTGTGCATGCAAGGGATGGCGCCACGGCATGCTTAGGACACACTCAACCCGGCCCCCGCATCGCAGCGCGTCGTCCCATGCCTTCGCGTAGGCACCTGCTGACACACACCTTTTGGCCAGCACGAAATCTCACGCAACCCAACCCGCGTGTGTCACCGTGACCACTGTCTATTTCTCCTGATCAGTTCCGCCTTGTGCTCTTATATATTTTTTCATTTAATCTTTGTCTCATCCCACCCTTCGAAATGCTCCGTCGCCACTTGCAGAGCGACACTGCGACCAGCACCAAGTGGCGGCCAAGACCCGCGGGTCACAAGACGCTGTGCAACCGGTGCGCCAAGACACTGCCCGGCTGATACGCACACCACAGATCCCTCCAACCGAGACGCTGCCCCCCATCATAAAACCCTAACGTTCCCCCCGCAGCCTTGGTCCTCAGCCGCCGCCGGGTTGGCCACGGCTGGTGCCACCGCCGCCATCGCCACCAAGCCGGCCGTTGCTGCTACAGAGGCGACGCCGGGAGCTGGCGCGTTGGTGAAGGTGGAGACCTGTTCTGCGCCCTAGGTCTCTGTTGTGCGTTGACGTGTTTTTCTTTATAAAGCGACCGGGAGAGCATGTCAGCGTGCGTTGTCTCAATTGTTCACAAGGCGGCGTGGGGAGAGGTACCCGTAATCTCATTGTCAAAACGTTTCAGCGGCGTACCCATGCGACGGACCGATGGCAGATAGGCCACCATTATGCATGCGGGGAGCCGCGGGCATCAGCGAGTGGCGCGACGTGGGTCGTGTAGCTAGACACATGTGCCTCCCGTGCACAAACAACCTATGAGGAGAGGCTGTACGGGAGCGGCAACTGCGTCGTTCGGCCATGACCTGGGGAACGCGTTGCTGCGTTGCATGGAAAAGCGACCTTTTGTTTCAGAACAATCAGTTGGAGAGTGGATGTGGCTGACTGAAAAAAACTAAGAGCCTGTTCCCACCTTATGGTGATGGCAGCTTTGGAACCTCCTGTCCACGGCTAACACGTGGAAGTCGCTGGCAGACCGCCTCACACCGAGCGTCGACCTTTGACACCCTCCTGCGAAGACATTGTTCAGACTTCGTCTCGCGTGGGAATCGCACAGACCACCAAACGGGGTCACGCGAGGCCCGCATGATTCACTTTTACAGCGTGCGTGGTCAACCTTTCAACGTCCGTCAGCAAAATGTATTCCGGGGCATGTGCATGAGGGCCGTGGGTGGGCGCTTCCCATTCATGAAAAATGGACAGATCGCTTTTCATGACGCATTCTCTTCATCAAAACCTCGATCCCAGAACTTTCCCGGACTTTTTTTCGAAAAGGACCTGTCAGAGAAAACTTTTGACGTCACCACGCCATCTTGTGGACAGCAGGAAAAGCAAATTGCTTGCATTTACCGAACAGTTCCACATGTACTGAAGAAAGTCCAATGCGCGGTCCGGATCCGTTGCCGCTGCGAGAAGTGATGCGTGACGAAGTCGACTGCCTCGTCTTCTCGAGAATCGCGCGCCTGAATGTGCCTGCACGCGCCGGCCTGCACCTGCACGCGCCTCCTCCAACGTTTTGCTTCACAACCTGACAACTCCCTGATTCCCGTCGGCGCAACTGCCGGCTTCGGCACCAATGTTTGACGCAGACAACAGGGCTCCCACAGTGCGCGCCACACGTGCTGCTTCGTTCCGTTGCTACTCTTAAAACCCGCCGGCAGCACCTTCCTTCTCGGGCAGCGCCCATCACACTATGCTGCGTCCGAGTCGACACCTAAGTGGCCCGCACCGATTCGTCTTTCACCATGAGAGTGACATCCGCGCAGCGGTCCACGGGCCCCTGGGAGCGAGGGCGGCTTTAGCGGAAGCATGCATGCTGCCTGTGTGTGGCGGGATTGCCACAGGATGGCCGCCGAGTGTGACAAAATACGAGAGAAAAAACTAGTGTCCCATGACCCCCACTCCCGCACACGCTCATGATGCTCGTCTCACATTGTCCCGCCAGCACCATGCACCTGTTAATCAACGTCATACACGCGCTCCTCGCTGCTGGCCGTGCCACTCCCTACCCCACTACCGGCACCACTGTCAACTGTGGAGCCCCGTATATCCTCCTCGTCGGCACTGGCGTCCGTCGCCGGTCGCCGCCGCCGCTTCCTTCCTCGAACCTCGACCGCCGCTGTCGCGGCGTCACGATGAAGTTTGGACAGCCATGTCGCCAGCATCATGAGGATGTTGATGTTTGGCTTTGTTTTGCGAGTGGATCACAATTGCTCAGGAAAGCGTGCGGGAGTGACAACGCCGCAGGTAATCATGACGCCGATCAACATGTTTGCTCGCGCCCCGTTGACAAAGTCAGCTTTGAGATCCGGGGTGTGGGTGGCCATGTCCTTGAAAGCACCAACGTGAGCCGCGACAGCGAGCTGCTCCGCGTCCATGTCGCTAAGTGAAGGCCAATCAAATGGCTCCATCTGGCGGTCGAAGGTCTCGCGCGCCCCGTCGGGCCACCTAAACGGGCTGTTTATAGCCGCAACATCAGGAACCTGAGAAGGCACGAAGCGCCCCGCCTCGCCACCGGCCGCCGATCCAGAACGAGAGCCCACGGGGGATGACGCCGACCCTGTCATCGACAGGCGGCGGGCAACGTTCAGCCCAGCGTCGGACACCGACGCGTTGTGCACCGCGAACAGCTTGGCGACACTCGACTTGGAGCCCCCAAGAGCGCTGCCGTACGCCCGCCTCCGGAAGGTTTCCCGATGCGCCCAACAGTCCGTCGCCTGCTGCCTGCGCGCGTCGCTGTGCTGCAACCGCCGCCGACGGAGCGGCACATGCCCCAAGAGCGGAGTCAACGGCCGACACCGACGGATCTTGTAGAAAGCGCGTCGACTTCTCCCAATGACCCCGGTTTTCCGTCGTTGGCGTGGCCCCCTCCATGCCTTACGTATTCATGACGTTGAACGCTGCGGTCGCGTCCAACCCCGTGTCGGCCGTGTTACCGACCCGCTCGTCGGCGAAGCCCGCCAGCCGCGCCTTGTCCGCCAGCTTCTTCTGGTAGTCCGACACGGCCGCCGCACGAAAACCGTCGACTTGTGTTTCCATGATCTTCGTGCACACGTAGTCCGCGCCGCAGAGTGGCGGTGCTTTGTCCCGTCGCAAGATGCTGTCGCCGTTGCTGCTGCAGTAGTTCATGCCGTCGATGACCAGCGTCCGGTTTTTGTGGCCCATCTGGTTGCACGACGTGCACCGGAATTTGCACGGGCAGCTGAGGTCCGTACATGCCGTCTTGTGGCGCTCAAAGACGTTCCCGACGGGCAGTGTCCGACCGCACGGGAAGCTGCGCAGCGTGCAGGACCCTTGCGTATGGCCGGATTGCGAGCCGGATTCAAATCCGCAGAGAAGGCATCGTGTCATGGTGCACGCAAGTGCAGACCCCCTCCGCGATCAGCGCCCCAAACCAAAGCCGCGCACAAGAGGACACGCCGTCGCCGACACTACCACCCGCGCCGACCGCGCACGCCGGCCCCCTCCCCACAAGCAGGCGACCACGCACGCCAACGCCACTGCCACAAGAGTCAACAACAGACGCCAACCGCCTCTCTTACTCACACCACACACACTGCGCGCTCGCATGCCACGGGCAAGCGCACGCCGTGGGGTGCAGCACGGCAAGCCGCACAAACAGCAGCGGAGGTCCCGGTGCACAACGCCCCTAGCGATGCCGATGACGTAACGGTGCGACGACTTCTCAGCGGTGCGAGGACGGCGCTGCGGTGCGACGACATCGCAGCGGTGCGAAAACGGCGCTGCGGTGCGACAACATCGCAACGGCGCCACGACAGCGCAACGGCGGCACATCGGCGCAGCGGCGCCACGTCGGCGCAACGGCGCCACGACGGCGCAACGGCGGAACGACGGCGCAACGGCGCCGCGACGGCGCAATGGCGCCGCGACGGCGCAATGGCGCCACGCGGCGCGCCGACGGCGCACCGGGACAACAGCGGCGCGACGACGGCGCAGCGGGGCGACGACGGCGCGACGACGGCGCAGCGGGGCGGCGACGGTGCGAAGACGGCGCAGCGGGGCGACGACAGCGCGACGGCGCGACCGCGCGACGCTGACCAAGACATGGGGGATGACTTGGGCGTGCGTGTAGAAGGCCGCCCTAGGGGCGTGGGCGGGGACCCGCCAGCCAAAGAGGGACGCGTGGCGGTCACGAGTCACCAACACCCCCGAAACTGGCCTGGAGGGGGTCCCTGGACAGAGGCCCGCTGGCTACCTGCGAGACCGGTGCAGGTCATTGCGTCACATCAGCGCCCCACGTACCGGAGTGGGCACGGCGCACGCTGGCGAACAGCCAAATTGCTCCAGATCCCCCAGTGGACTTGCCACGTGGGGGGACGGTTATTTTTTGCCGCTGACGACGTCTGCACGTTTTTCGGCTCGGCGCCGCATCGCGTCCATTCCTGGCAACCACGAATTGAGAGGACCTCCACACAGGCCCCCGTGGGGGTCGCAAGGAAAAATGGACCGGAGGAAGATTAGGAACTATTAAGAGCTTTTCCGACTGGTGACACTCGTAGCCCTCGGGTGGCTCAATCTGATTCACGGATTTGGCCTGTGGGGCACCACACGCTCTGTCGATGCGCCTTTAACGCGCGACGGTGCCAATTACCCGAAGAATCGCACTCGTGTGGGTCTTTTTTTTTCTCCACCGGTCTCACTGACGGTGTCGGAATCGCCCCTCATGGCCTGTCTGGTGGGGGGAAAAAAAAAACCGGACTGTAACACGTCCTTGCCCTGCCATCAAATTTTGAGGAAGTGCCATATGCTCCTTGTTTTGCGTAAACGCGGCTAAGAACCATTGACGTGTCAACGAACATTTGTCAAAGGCGCTTTTCTGCTCCAAAACTTCGGGTGCTCCGAAACATGAGGCAGCACATGACAGCAATGCGCCCTCCATCGCTCTTTCTGGCCCCCCACAACGTGGAGCCGGGCCCTTCGGCCATTCTGGCTGGTACCCCATTGGCAAGCGTGCCAGGGGTCACACGTCCAGTTTGAATGTTCAGAGCGCGGAGGTCGGCCCGTTAGGCAATCTGGGCTGACGGCCCAGTGCGAGGTGGACAGAGACCAGATGATCTCCTCCTGTGTGCTATTTTGGGACGATGGCAAGTCCATTGCGAAATCATCGGGAGTCGCAGCATATCTTGATCCTGGTCTGATCCCTGAACAATGGCCCGACGGTCGAGATTATGAGCCCGTTCTCGGTCGCTAAAAACTGCATTCGGAAAGTTGCGACAAGCCGGGCTCATATTGCAGGATGCTCAATTTTGGCCGATCCGAACAGGAACACGAGTACAGCGAACAATGATACAATTCGAAAGTTTATGAATGTTCACCATTCTGTGCCTGTGAGCGACCTCTGAGATGTCGTTTGGAGGCCCCAAAATCGGCGCTTGACTCATCGTGCTCGAGGATTTTCAAGCATTCATGATTGTGCCTGAAGCCAAGCTATGTCATTCCAACAGCTGTCCTGTTTGTCGCTCTGTTCGTGAGAATGCAGTCCTCGTTTCCCCTCCTGATTTGCAACGCGAAGTCCCTCAGACGGAGCAGACGTGCTCTCTGGGGGCTGCATCCCGATTCGGAGGGAGTCTGAGGCAAACTGGGGCGATAGCGACGCCGTCTGCGCAAAATTGATCGCATCTCGTCCGGATCCAGGCTGAGACGGAAGAAAACTGGCCGCAAACGCCGGGAGAAGCAGGGCATTGGGGCCAGTCCCGAGCACGTCTGGCTTTGACTGTCGCCCTCCATCACTCGCATCAGCTCGGATCCGACAACTTCTCCTGCCTCCCAAGTGGCCTCCTGCCTCATTAACGCCAATGTTGCCGCCTCACGTTCCCTCTCACCCTCCCCACTCCCGCACCTGCCCCTGCTTCTCTCGTCGTTTCCGTGCGATCATAGTGAATAGCGCCCAACTTCGACGCCTGCCTCATGCTCACAGTCCAGCCAAATGCTGCATCATATCACCGGGCGTAGGAGCCGCGGCTTAACGCCCGCGGCTCCGCGCCTACACAACCTGTACGCGCCCAAAAAACGAAGAGAAAGACCTCTGCACATATGGCCCAAAGGGCACCAAAAAAATCACAACCAGCACAACTCTGATCGGCAGACGAATGCGCCCCTCCCCGCCGCCGACGAGTCCGTCGTTGCCGCCGCCGCCTGGCCGCACGCCTCGTCGCGGCCGCGCCGCCGCCCAAATCGCCATTCGTGTCATCATCGGCGGCGAATCGGCGGCGGAGGCAGCGACGGCGGCGGCGAGGCCGTGCCGCAGTGCCGCCTCGCAGGTGGCGCGGGGGAAGTCACGCGGCCTGGCGCCGCAGCAGGGGGATCGTTACCCCCCCGCGGCCCGCAGAGCGGCCAACGCCGAATATACGGCGGTGACCACGCCACAGCTTCCCCCAGCCCAGCACCCCCCCCTCCACGCACAACGGCGGGTCGCTCTTGCCGCCGCCGCGCCGCGCCCCGCTGCCGACGATGCCGTGGCTGCCGCAGTCCCCTGGCCGCTCGCCCCGTCGCGGCCGCGCCGCCGCCAAAATCACCCTTGTCGTCTCCGTAGGCTGCTGCGAGGCCGCGGTGGCAGCGGCGGCGGTTGCGCGGCATGCCACCGACGCGAGGGTCCTCAGGCAGCCGCTGCCGCCAATGCCGCCGTCGCCGACGATGCGGCCGTAGTGCTGACGGGGCCGCAGCAGCGGCAGCCGCTCCAAAACACGAGCCACTCACGCCGCCGCCGGCAGCGCCGCCGAGCCACGAAAAAACCCCCCTCCCGCCCAGCAATCCTCCCCCCAACTCGCACCGACGCGCAGCTCTTGCCGCCGCCCCGCCTCGCCTCGCCGCCGACGACGCCGTGGTTAGCATCGCCACCTTGCCGCACGCCTCGACGCAGGGCCACATCAGTGCCGCCGCGCGGGTGGGGCGGCGGCGGTCGCGCGGCCTGCCGCCAACGCGGAAAGGCTCATCCCCTCGCTGCCGGCAAAGCCGCCGGCGCCGATGTTGCAGCCGTAGCGGTGCCCGGGGTGCGGCTGCGGCGGTGGCCCCAAAACACGAACCACTAGCGACGCCGCCGGCCGCGGCGTGGCGCCACTCCACCCCCCGCCCCCCCCCGCTCAGCACCG
>Ga0209831_1004861_pt1 | contig 10353 bp, 11 predicted proteins | sample Maine_Asex4_meta_FD_187451 | JGI IMG/M metagenome (GOLD analysis project Ga0209831, IMG submission 187451) | Marine algal microbial communities from Maine, USA - Maine_Asex4_metaG (SPAdes) (version 2) | ecosystem: Host-associated > Algae > Red algae > Unclassified | place: Maine, USA | collected...
ATTTTACCCATTACATTGCCCGTTGGCAACGCGTTGGCCCGTTGGCAACTGACCACTCGCAGGGCCACACGTAGCGGTTTCATTTCACCGTTTCAGACCGTTGGCCCGACATTGGTGGGAATGCTCTAAGAGAATCATTTACAAGGGAATATGGGTCGCGAGACTTCTATTCCTGTCCGTGTAGGCCACTTTCATACTTATTGAGCTGAATCAGCTATCGCTTGTAACGAGCGCGCACCGTAATGGCTAGGTATACTCGGATACGCTCCTATTCGAACAGAACGAGGCCGATGTTACACCTGAGTGGTACAGCCCATGAAATGGCTTCGAAGTGGATAAACGCAAGTCCAATGACTTCGCACTCGTGGGATGCAGGCAGACAACAACCTCTGAAAACTTCACTTGAAATGCGCTTCAGAACGTGGGAAGCGTCCACCTATGGCCAGTTCAACCTTGAAACGCGACTACGTGTCACAGCAATTACCAATAAGACATGTTGTAAATACTTCTCTGGCCTTTGCTCTCAAAGTGTAGTGATGCACACATATACTTAGATTACGGGACTTGCGTTCCGTTTCAGAGGTGGCAGTCTGCATTCGTGTTCTCACGGATCTGAGGGCATGTCAGCGTTGGAAGGGTCGCGATGACGCTGAAAGCGAATGGAGTTACGCGGCTGCCAAGGACTGTCTTGCCACAAAGAACACATGACCCATACGGAGCCTGCCCCCCTGCCCCCCCCCACCGCCCCGAGTTGCGCGCGGCGACCGCGCGCAGCGACTTCCGGAGTTCGTCGCGCCCGCGACGACCCGCGAGTGACCGTGCCTGCGCGCCGGCTTCTGTTGCAGCGGCTCTCCGGCGGTTTCTAATGCCATCTAGAGGCGCGGTTAGAGGCGTTTCGTCGCGCGGCAGTCGGTCCCACGCGCCCACCCGTGTGCCGTGGCGGCTGCCTCACCCGCCGTGCGCAGGTGCGCTGCGCGGCGGAGTGACGGCCCCTCCCGTTGTCGTTGCGCGACGCCGGCGGGCCGCCCTCGCTGCGGTGGCGGCGGCGGCACCCCTTTCTCTGGTCCACGTTCCCCCCACCACGGCAGCGTCGCTGTACGTGCCCCCGTGCGCGCTTGCGGCTATGGAGCCGGCCGGCGTGCCCCGTGTCAATGCGTTTCCGCGCGCGCCATCGTCCTGAATGCTAGGGTATTGCACGCACGTGCCTGGAATCAATAGAATTCAATGTTAACGTTTACTTGAATTCACCTTCAAGTCCCTGGAATTTATTTAGTCTAGGGTACTTATCAACATGCGCATGGGGTCACACACATAACTTTTTTTTTCCGCAGTGCACGCGCGGCAGTACTTGCGGTTGGCCCCGTGTGCACACCTTTTCGGGCGGTACGCAGTGAATCGATCACTGCTGCGGGTCCTTTGGGCATGGTTCGGGGCGCAACATACTTCCAGCACTTTCTGTAGCTTTTCTCGTTTGTAGCATGTCAGCCGCTGTCATATGGGCGCCGTACGTCGCTTTTCGTAGGATGTCCTGGTCAGTTGCCTCAGAATGAGGGTGGTGCGTTCAGACCCCCGGAAACGTCGATCTGGTCAGACGCGTAGACTGTATTTTGTGGTTAAGTCCGGCGATGGCGCTCCACTGGACAACCAAGGCACATTCTGTTCAAATTTTCAAGCAGACACTCGCGACCCATCGTCCTGGAGGAGAGAGCTCCCGGACGGCCGGCGGGAGCTGCCGACGGCCGCACCACCGCTGTCGTCGGGGTCACCACCACGGCGGCCGCACACGCCCGACACACCCCCCGCGCGCGCGTCGGTGCGCGACCGCCCGCGACCAACAAAGCCGGGGCGCGGTCGGCCGCCGCGTCGACGACGCGACCAGCCCCACCCACCCCCCCGCGCGCGCGTGTGGGTGTCCCCGCCGGCGGCCGCACCTCCCGTCGCGCGCGATATGGCATGGTCCGAGGCGCCGCCGCCCCCGCGCCGACGCGGCGGCAGCGTTGACGGCGGCCCCGCCCGTTGCGGTGCCCCCCAACTCTTCGCCCCCGCCACTGTCTGACGGTGGACGAGCTTCGCCGCCGTAGGGAGCGGGGAAGGGCCCCAGCAGCGCCACCGCCGCCTTCCCTGCCGCGGCTGCCGCCGCTGTCGCGCCCGCCATCGCCGCGACTGCGACGGGTGGTGGCTGCGACAGCGGCGGCGGCGGCGGCGGGCTGTGGTCCATGGCCCCACCGTCGCCGCTGCCGCCGCTAGCGGGCGTGCGCACCGCGGCCGACGCGCCGGCGGGGGACGGGGGCGCGAAGTTCGACGGCGGCCTGCCTGCGGCAGCGGCGGCGGCGCCAAACTGGCGCGGCCGTGGCGACCGGGACGGGTGCGACGGCGGGCCGGCGGCGGTGTGCACGTCTGGAGGTGCGGGGATATTCGTCTGCTTGTCTCTGGGGGGGGGAGGCGTGGCGGTGACGGCGGCGGCGTGGGCGGCGGCGGCGGCGATGCTTGTTGGCGGTGGCTTGTCTGCCGAGGATGCGCGGCCGCGCGAGGGGGGTGGTTCGCTTGGGCTGGTCGTCGGCGGCTGCTTTGCACGTTGTAAACAAGTCCAGGGTATTTCCGCGAACGCGTTTTCAGTGCATCGGCTGTCCAGATATTTGGTTGAGTATCGCAACCCTGCATGACACAGTGGATCTTAAACTTTAGATGCTTCGCTTTTTAAGTGTAAGTTGTATCACGAAAGTATATCAGAAATTGGTAGAAATTCATATTAAATCCACAGATCACGTATTTATGACATTGATGTAATTAACCACTGCAATCTATTTGTGCCATGAGTGCGACAGTTTTGACCGCGCACGACTAGCCGAGAGTCATGTAGTATCTCATCCAGAAGGGCACCCCGTCGATTGTGTAAGGAAAAATCGTCGTGTGGGCCGTTTGCAACGCCTCAGAGCACTGTAGTTCAAAGCAAATCACAATCAAGTTGCCTCAGTACACTCGACTGGAGGGGGTCCCTTACAGCAGCGGTCGCCCCGCCCCAGATGGAATGCGGTCGGGGATCAAATGCACTGCCGGACGGAAAGTCCAGCACAGGGGAATGACAACGAGAGGCCAGAGAACAGATCGTTACAACGTTCCCGCGAGCTGGGCATCATCACATCATTCACAGTGCTGGAATCACATTTCCCCGTCACAGGTGGGCATCATGCCGGCCGCCCCCGCTGTATCGTCGCACATCGGGTGCCCTCGAACGAACGCATTATTTCGTCCGGTTGTTGTTCGGGCGGCGTCGCCCGGACGAATTGACATTCGTTAGTCGCAGCGTTCGGCATTCGTCCGGCACAACGAACAGCGGACGAGAAGCGTGGTCGTTGTGCAATCGTTCGGTGCTGTAATGGGGTCCAGAGAGGGGTGCCGCCATCTCTCAAATTTTGACCGCGGAGCGTATATGAAGAGGTAACAGCGGCACTGACAGTACCGTTCCAGACGTCTGACAGTGCTAGGTGCATTGTGCTGGCATTTTTTCTAGGCCGTTTAAGTTCATCCTATTCTGGTTAGTAACAAGCAGTAGTAGGATGAGGTGTCAGCAGTTGGTCATCGGGAGGGAGTCCACGTTGTCGTCTGGGTCATCGTGGTGCTGACCTCTACGATCCAACGCCGGCGCGTCCGCGGGATAGACCGCCTGCTCGAGTGGTGCGCCCACTGTCGGCGGCACTTGCCAGCGAGCAGGCCACCAGCAACGCGGCTCGCTCCGCGTTCATGGCGTCATTGTTGCAATGTGGGCAAGAAAGCGAGCGCCCATGGCCCATGGTCACACGTGGGAGGCAAGGCAGGCGGTATGCCAGTGCCGTAGTGCGTGATCGTCACAGGCCGGAGATGGAGGTGGTCGCCCGCAAGTTCAAATCTCAGCAGTCTGCTCGCCCACAATCAAGGACAAGGTGCAGAGAAAGCAAAAGGACATACACGCGGATGCAACAATGCATGCGGTCCAGAAACATGTGGTCCATACAAAGTCTGCCGACAATCGCCAGCGCCTCTCTCACCTCCTCCAGAAATCCAAAGACACAGACACACAGGCCTTAACTGGGATGATCAAAGCAACAAGTCGTGAACAAGGTACAGCACCGCGACCGGTCTCAGTTGTCCTCCTCGTAGTCATCGTCATCAATCTCGGAGTCATCATCAATCCCGTCGAGGAACTCATCCCTGTCACTCATCGGACCGCCGTCATTGTCGGCGTCGGCAGCAGCAGCAGCGGCAGCAGCGGCAGCCACATTGACTGCAGCAACAGCCGCAGTCACATCCGCAGCGGATGCGGCAGCAGCTGCGGAAAAAATAGATGGAGGCTGTGCCAGCGCGTCTGGCGCTGCCGCATGATGACCACCAGGTGCTGCACCAGGTGATGCAGGAAGAGGTGATGTGCGCGTCGCAAAAGGCCAGACGACGGGGGCCGCGGCGGTCGCTTCTGTACCAGCGGAAGCAGCGCGCGCTGCACCAGGGGTGGAAGCAGGTGAGGAAGGGAGCGCGGCGGCGAGCGGGGGAGCCTGCGGGTCAGTCGCCGGGGCAGCGCTGGAACCAGCACGTGGCCCAGCCCGTGGGTCAGCAGGAAGCACAGTCCTTGGGAGAGCAGGTAGGGCGGCAGGCAGAGCAACAGGGGGGGCAGGGGGCGGTAGAGTGGGAGGGGGTGTTGACGCTGGGGCAGCGGCAACTCGCGGAGCAGGCAGCTCGGCTCGTGCACCTGCACCGGCGGTCGCCTGAACACGCAACCGGGTGCTTAGAAGCCGCGCAGCAGTGAATCCAGGCGCGACCATCCTCTGCGCGTCGTCCCCGTCCAACAGTTGAAGGCCCATGTGCTCCTCAGTGCCAGGGACGAGATAGTCGTGTACCAGGTCGAGCAGGACCGCCCATACTTTCAGGTAGCACTCGTCGACGTTGGCTGCGCCCGTCGTGAAGCGCGCATAGCCCGCCATCTCGCACAACGTAACAAAAACCTGCTGGTACAACACGTGGAAGCTGGTGCAGCGATCAAAAAAAGTGTCAGCTCGTGCGCACCAGGCGTCTTCAGTGGTTCACAATCACAGCAAGGCACCCAAACACATTCTCACAGAAAACGACTCATGTCGGAAGTAAGGTCAAGACACGAGCAGAACAAGTCACCACGTACCTTTGTCACAATGGACACGTACATGCCATACCGCACCTTGTATATTTTGCGCTTGGTAACCCCAACCTCGAACATGGTGCCGCGCAGGCCTTTGATGCGGGCTAGCGCCCGGTGAAGACCCGACAGCATGGCCTCCCGGCCGAACTGGTCCGCAAACAACCAGTGCCCGTCCAGGCATCGCTGCGCATTGGCGGATGTCATGCGCCTGTTGCGCTTGGGACCGATCAGAGGCACGTCAAGCAGCACAGCGGCCCGCTCCAAGAAGCCCTCTGTCGCTGCTTCGAGCACGGCTCGATGGAAGCGGGGGATGCCACGGCGTAGCACGGTCAACACCGTCTCTTCCTTGAAGTAGTTTCCATTGTTATGCCTTGGCAGGCAGGGAGCCAATACAGTCTTTGACAGAGCACGTCGGGCCTCGGGCATCCCTCCCGGGAACTGGAACTTGTCGTGCAGGTGCCTGGCGGCCATCTCCCGATTGTCGTGGGTTGAAGGCCACGGCACGGCGTTGGCCGTCTTGTCCTTGAACGCCTTCGTCGTTTCCAGGCGGATGGCATTCTGTGCTTCGCCATAAGGTTGTGGTGACAGCACAGCAGGGAATCAAAAACAAGCAATGATATAGCGGAAGAACAGAGGCATATCAGTATGCCGCAGGCGACGAGGCTCCAAAACTCAAAAGCGTCACGGTGTTCCCTCGTCAAACGAATAAAGAGGCATCGGGGAGCTCGCGACTTACCACCATATCCTTGGCCCACGGCGCCTTTCTCGGAACGTCGAAGAACGACGGGGAGTGCAGCGAGGTGGCAGCCGATTCAACACCATTGACAGCGCCCGCAGTCCTTGCACCAGCAGCACCGCGTTGCTCGACTGTGCGACACAGTTCTCTTGTAGCCGAGGCCCCGTGCCCAAGGGCAGTGCCGACACAGTTGACAGCCTTAAGCACCTCGCTGAGAATGCGCTTGACATCTCCTGTGTGGGCTGACGCTACCGTCTGTCGCTTGCTCAAGTCCTTCAGCTGCAAGTTGGTGGCGGCACGGCGCTTCTTAGCCGCAGCCTCCAGCTCGTCAATTCGCAAGTGAAGGCGTTTGACCTCACGCCCGTCTGAGCACAAGCACCCTTCACTTATGGAGGGGCTGGCGACGGCACTGGCGTCGGCCCGTACCGTAGCGGTCACGACGCGAGCAGCACCAGGTGCCGCCGACGGAAAGGAAGCAGCTTGCACAGGTGGGCGGGCACTGGTGGCACCACCCCGAGGGCCCCATGATGCAGCCGTTGGAGGCCGCCAGCCTCCACGGCTCGCGGCCACCGCCGACGCCGCAGGGGCGACAGCAAACGTAGGCGTCTGGGCAACCGGGGTGGAGGGCCCCGCGGGCGACAAGGAGGCCGCCGGCGCCATTGCAAGCACAGGGACGCCCACAACCGGAGGCACCGGCCTTGTTGTCATAGCCGTTACAGTTGTTTGCGTTGCGCGCGGCAGTGGGGCTCTCGCCCTCGCCGTCAATACAGTAGGTACCGTCGTGGCGTTGGCCGGTAGAAACGTCGCCATCGAGGCAGGCGGCGGCGCGGGCGCCACAGCAGGCGTGAGCGTCGCCAAGGGCAGAGGGAGAGTCGCCACCGCGGCCGGCAACGGCGCGGTCGCCGAAGCACGCGATGGTGTGTGCGTCGTAGGGGACGCGACGGCAGGCGTACACAACGCCAGAGGGGACCCCGCCGCCACCATGGGGAGCGCTGCGGGGGAGGCCAATACCGGAGTCGAGGTAGGGGTGGCCACCAGTGGAAGTGTCACCACCTGTGCCGGTGCGTTTAGCGGGGCAGGTGCCGCCGATGGCAAGACTGTTGAGTCGTCAGTTGTGCCACCGACAGCGCAAGTGACAGGGCGCGGGGAAGCGGCCTTTCGCGAAGGTCGACGACGTAAGGGTGGCAAACCTGCCGCGGCACGATCACGAGCAGCCTTCTCCGACTTCTCTGCCCGCTGCGCTGCCGCCGCCCGTCTTTTCTCTAAGGAAGCCGCTGCTGTCGCTTTCGTCTTGGCCGCCTTCCTTGCATTCGCCGCGTGGACGTGAAACGAGTTGCTAGGCTCGGGCAAGAGGTTGCCTCGAGGTGGCAGGGAAGACGACGGTGCCATGTCGTTATCCGCACTCTCCAATCCCGTAGCCCCCACGCCATCCATGAGGTACCTCAGCCGACGACACGGCTCCACCTCCGCACCAGGCGTCCTCTCCCCCTCCCCAAGCCAACGTTCACGAGCGCCGCCACCTGACCTCCCGACGCCGCGGCGCCCGCGTCGATACGTCTAACGCAGCCCCACTGGTGGCCAAAGACGCGGTAGGTAGAACGAACAACTTGGTGCGTTTCGCCAGCTCCCCACAAGGCGCCAAAAGCACTCGGGCCAACGAGGCGCAGGCACTGGCCCGTCACGCGCCTGCGCCCTCTGCGTACCAAGCAGCCACACCAGCTCAGCTCCCTCGTCGATGCCATTTTGGCGCGACTGGTCACAGCGTAGCCGCGGGGACTGGCGCCAGGCTGGCGGCGACCACGGTGCGTCGGCAGCACAACGGCCGTGGATAAAACCGGCGGCAGGAACTCACAGCGGCGCGCGCACTTTTGTCAGCAAGACGACGAGGTAACCTCGATGCTTTCCGGACGAGGGAGGGGGCTAGGTACTGAACGCTGCCGCGGCAGCTCGAGCGGTCGCCCACACGCAGAGCGAGAGCAGTCAACGAACGTTTATTTGGTTGGGGAGAGTCGTCGCCCAGGCGGTCGCTGAGTGGTCAAACAGATTTCCTGACAGTGGCACGGAGCCATCTCAGTTCTCAATGTCAGTAAATATACTGGACTTCAAAGTGTCGAGGGTACATTTGGAGGCAAGAGCGACCCCGTGCCGTCGAACTGAGGCCCAGGAGGTATCTCTAGTATTGTACTTCGAACCACCTAACGGAGCCCATTTAACGTCCTTCAGGAACTAAGAGAACTCGCGATGCTAGTGTCTTCGTCTCTTTCCCCCAACAGGGATGTGTGTACGTGTGTATGATTGCTTTGTAGTCCCCACCTCGGCTAGCAAGTGGCCATAGGTGCCTATCGTGCGCGAGTTCCATGCCGAGGTAGTCATTTGGCTGGGACCAGCAGAAGGCGCACACTGGGGCGGATCAGCGGCGTGTTTTGACTCCGAGCGGGACTGTCGAGGCGGGAGTTACAGTCCAACGTTGTTCACAACCGGTAGTCATCCAATATCCTCTCGCCGGTTTACTGGCCGGAGCACGACCCGGCTGGACGCTTGCATGGCTGTCTGACATGGAACGGGGATGTGGGGCGGCGGCTGCCTGCGGAGTTTGGACTGGAGTGTGCCTCTGAGCGTCAAGCAGCAGGGCCTCGCGTAACTGTACGCGAAGTCACCGCTTCAGTTTACCAAGCTGATTGACTCTGCTAACGCAATCAAGGCGGTCTCGTAGCCTCTCCTGTTCAATGACACGTTTGGCGTTGCTGTACCAACACACGCACTGCTTCTCGCTGCATACATGACCCACGGAATATCTGACACAACAAGAGAAAACCCAATGCTCCCTCCATGACCCACATCAGCAAACACAACACCAAATCACCACTGGCACCAGAACGACAGCATTAATCGGCACCCACCCGAGAACATGCAAGTGGCAGGATCTAATCAAGCTTCTTGAAAAGCGCGAGATGTAGGCGCTTGCGGGGACGTGCGCCACACCCCTCGCTCTGGATCAGCTCCTTGCCGCTCGTCTTGTCTTCCACGATAGCGCCGGTGGCGGGCATGTCGCCGTCGACTTGGGCGGTGCCCAAGTCACTCTCAGTATCACCGACCTTGGCATGGCCACCCCCACCGCCGTGCGGCACGGCACACGGGAAAGATTAGGCAGAGGCCACCACCTGCTCGGCGAAGGGCAGACGCGCAACTTGCAGCCCGCCATCGAACTCAGCTGGCACGGCTCTGCTCAGACAACTTCAAATTTCGCGCACCACTGCAACGTGCAAGCAGTGCAAGTCAGCTCCCTTGGTCAATCCTCTGCCCACACCGGGCCACGCCCCGCACGTCATGATGCCATCGGAAAATAGCACGCACGCGGTGCGTGCTCACGGAGGGCAACTCGTCCAGTGCGGACCCTTCAGCAAGTTCTGAGCCGCGAGGGAAGCGCAGAAGCAGTGCACGAGAAAACGTGAGTGTGGACGAAGGTTGCTTGCAGCCGGGCAGCGGCGTGGAGATCGGACGAGGCGCTCATCCGGGAACCAACGCAAGACGCACAGCAGAGGTGGCGGCGGCCCGGTGCACGGCTGGCACCGCAGGATCGTGATGCCGATGTTGCTCACGGTGTGGCTAACAGCTACGCACGACGACGGTTGACCTTGTGTCGATGAGGCTGGAGTTTGGACTGCTAAATGCGCTCCCAATGGGCTTTGTGCCTCCATTGCATGAGATCAAGACAGTATGACGACCGGAGGAACGCCAGACGGCGCTTCCCCGACGGTGTCCATTCCCATTCTGTCGTAATTTCTTCCAAAGTAATGACCTTGATTCGAACGCGAGGTGCACGGCGCCGGCGCCGTGCACCTCGTTGCTAGATCCACCACGAGCTCGTTTTTCACTCGAATTGCTCGCACGATTCTTGTCCGACCCCTCGTAACGACCTCTGTGGAGCGTTATTCTTGTCAAAAACTCGTTAAAACATGCATCCGTTCACATCCGTATCAAGTCGCGTACGGGGCATCGAGGTGCTGCGCAAGTGCCGGATTTTGAACTTAGCTTCCCCCTGCGTGCGAGTTGACGATAGTTAATGCCATCCACACGATCGACATCTGACCTTCAGTGAACAGAGATGGAGATTGGTTGCGGTACTGCGATTGCCCATTCCACCAAGTTCTTCCAGGAGTGCCAAAGAACTGTGCATCCCGTGCGGAAAACGCGGCGCACGGACGCGCCCCACCCGTCGCCCGGCGACCGCGGCGGCCAGGCTCTGTCGCAGGCGCTCGCCGTCGGCCTGATGCGCGCCGCGTACGAGGTGCTCGACGGGATGAATGTGGTGGCGATGGACGACTTCCAGCACCTCTTTTGGTTGCTCCGCTCGGACGAGTGGGGGGTGTACCGGCGGAAGAATGTCGGCGTGACGCAGGGTGTGCTGACGGACGTGCGCTGCTTTGACTTTATTCCGGTCGTGCAGTTTGCCGTGATTACGGGGGTACGTGGG
>Ga0209831_1004864_pt1 | contig 10345 bp, 10 predicted proteins | sample Maine_Asex4_meta_FD_187451 | JGI IMG/M metagenome (GOLD analysis project Ga0209831, IMG submission 187451) | Marine algal microbial communities from Maine, USA - Maine_Asex4_metaG (SPAdes) (version 2) | ecosystem: Host-associated > Algae > Red algae > Unclassified | place: Maine, USA | collected...
GCTCTCGCGCACCGCCGCCGCTGTCGCCTCTCGGCTGAGCGAGCGGCCCGGGCACCGTGCCACTGAGGCCGAGGGCCGAGCCCAAGCCCCACCCTCCCGACACCGACGAGCACCCGCAGGGCATGAATACCCGGAGGGCATGAAGACGCCGAAGCGCCGCCTCGGCTTGAGCTCGTGCCTGCGCAGCCGCTGCCGAGCGAGGCCGGTGCCCATCGGGAGCGTTCGGCCCGAACGTCGCGCCTTCATCGAGCGCTGCGCACCGCCCTCTCCACCCCGGGCCGTGTCCCAACCGCTCCCTGCGGCGCCCAACGGCACGCTACCGTGCCACCATGGCGCTTCGAATCCGGGGCACAAGGCCCTATATCGTTCCTATACCCCGAGAGGCTGTGGAAGGAGAGGCATCGAGCGTAGTCGTCGACGCCTGCCCGCTGCGCTGCCTCGAGAAGTCCGCAGGGCGCGCCGGCGCTCTCGCGGTAGATCTCGCCATAGCACTCGTTGGACACGATCACGAAGTCGTGTCGGTGAGCGCGCTCGATCAATCGCTAGAGCGCCGCACTCGAGAGCGTCGCGCCGGTCGGATTGCCCGGCGAGCACACGTAGATCAGCCAGCAACGGTTCCAGCTGGCCTCGTCGATCGCCTCGAGATCCGCGTCGGCGTCGTCGCTGATCGCGTAGAACGCGGGCGTGCCGCCGGCGAGAAGCGCCGCCCCCTCGTAGATCTGATAGAACGGGTTCGGCATCAGCACGTCGTGACGGGACGCCGTGCGATCGACGACACACTGCGCGATCGCGAACAGCCCCTCGCGCGTCCCGTTGACCGGCAGCACGTGCCGCTCGGCGAGGGCGTCGGGTGCCGGCAGCGCGTAGCGACGCGCGAGCCACTGTCCGACGCTCCCCCGGAACGCGTCGTCGCCGCGGCTCGAGGGGTAGCGGGCGAATCCGTCCAGATTCGCGGCCAGGGCCCCGAGCGCGCCGGGGAAGGGGGATGTCGCGGCTCGCCGATCGACAGCGAGATCGGGTCGAGGTCGGCCGGCACCACGCCCTCGAGGAGGTGACGCAGCTTCTCGAAGGGGTAGGGCTGCAGACGATCGAGGTCGGGGTTCATCGGCACGCGGTAGCACTGGCAGGGCGGCAGTATAGCGGGCGGAGATCACGCGACGGCGACGTGGGTGCGGCCCTTCCGGATCGGCAGGGTACCCTCCGCCCGGCCAATCAAACGGAGTGGACATGACTGACGAGGACAGGGTGCGACCGGTGGGCGGCGATCGATCGCGAGGGACCGGCGTGCCGAGCGTGATGGTGGAACTCGCCACGCGGCAGTGGATCGACACGATCGTGGTCGGGCTGGAACTGTGCCCGTTCGCGCGCGGCGCGCTCGAACGCGATCTCGTGCGGATCGTCGTCGGCGACGCGGCGGAGGTGCCCGAGGCCCTGCAACAGCTTGCCGACGTGGCCGCCGATCTCCTGCAGGGCGACAGCCCGGACGCGACCACGCTGCTGGTCTTGCCGGACGGCTTCGGCGAGTTCGACGACTACCTCGATCTCCTGGCGCTCGCCGAGGACCTGCTCGCCGACCTCGGCCACGAGGGCGTGCTGCAGATCGCGAGCTTCCACCCCGACTACCGCTTCGACGGCGATCCGCCGAACGACCCGGCACACTCGACCAATCGCGCGCCGTTCCCGACACTTCAGCTCCTTCAGGAGGTGTCGGTGACGCGCTCGCTCGAGGGGCATCTGGACCCCGAGGGCATTCCGGCGCGCAACGTGGACGTGATGCGGCGTCTGGGCACCGCCGGTATCCGTGAACTGCTGGCACCGCGTGGGGACGACACGCCGGTGCACTGACCGTACCGACACGCGCGTGGTCGCCGGGTTCCGGTGTCCGTCGTGTCGAGATCCACTACTTTCCCGCCGAGGAGAGTGGAACGATGGACAAGCTCGGCCGACAAGGCGAGTCTGTCGCGGCTCGACCCCGATTCCGGGGCCGACGAACCGGTGGGAAGGTCCATGCTCTTCGACGGTCTCGGCAGCGAGGTACGCAACACGACGCTCGCGGCGGTCGGTCTGTCCGCGCTGGGGCTCGCGGCGTACGCGATCTGGTTCGGTGCCGGCTGGCCGCTCCTGACGGCGTACGCCGTCGTGGCGGCGCTCGCGACGCTGAGCGTGCCGCTGCTGTACCGCCTGGGCGGTCACACGCTCACCGACGAGCTCGAGTGGCTGGAGCGGCGCGAGGCGGGCGAGCACGACGAGATGACGAGCCGGCTGCGTAGCCTCGTCGACGAACTCGATGCGCTCGGCATCGAGGAGGGTGAACAGCAGGCGCGCACGCTGACCGAGCTGCTGGAGGACTATCACGCGGTCGTCGAGACCCGGTTTCTCGGCAGTCGCAGCGGCCCGATCGAGTACCTGACGACCGCTCGTCGGGTACAGAAGCAGGCGGTTCAGAATCTCACCGACATGGTCGCGACCGGCCACAGCCTCGCCTCGCTCGCGCGGGACGATGGTGCGGTGTCCGGGGGCGAGGGCGACAGGCTGGCGCGCCGCGCCGCGCAGGTCGATGCTCAGCGCGAGCGACTCGACGCCCTGATCGACGAGAACCGCCAGCTGTTCGACGCCCTGCGTGATACCGCCGTCGAGGTGGCCAACATCCCCTCGTTCAGCCGCTATGAGCGGCTGGACACGCTTGCCCGCCTGACCTCGCTCGCCGAGATCGCGAACCGCCGCGTCAGCTGATCTATTGGCGTCATGGCGATATTCCCATCACCGCCTCGGAAGCACCGGAAGAGGCCTATGGCAAGATGTGTCCTCATGAACAACGAATCATCGCCAACCTCGGCGCGTGTCGCGGCGACCCTGGCGCTCGTCGCGGGCGCCAGCACTCTGCTCGTCGGCTGCGGGGGGACGGTGGACAGCGTCGAGTCCGCACGCGAGGCCATCATCGAGGTCGTCGACGAGGAGATCAGACCCTCTTTCCGGGAGAACACCTACCGGGCGAACATCTCGCTGACCCGAACGAACCTGCTCTCGATGCTGCCGGAGCTCGACGAGTACCCGATCGTCGAGGGCCCGCGTGATTCGCGTGACGTCGAGTCGGTGGAGATATTCACCTCGTCCGAGAAGTCAGGGAAGGGACGCGACGGTTTCTACGTCGAGCTCGCCCGCGCGTTCAATGCCTCGGGTGAAACCCTCGACGACGGGCGGCGCGCGGCGATCAGCGTTCGCCGCATCGCCTCGGGACTCGGCGCACAGTTCATCCTGAGCGGGCGCCATGTGCCCGACGCGTTCTCCCCGAGCAACACGCTCTGGGGCAACATGCTGCGCGCGGACGGAGTCGAACTCGAGACCATCAGCGAGGTCACCGCGCCCAACACGGCCGGCGTCATCGTCAGGAAGAGCCGCGCCAAGGAGATCACGAGCGACGGCGTGCTCGACGTCGGCAAGCTCCTCACGCTCGTCACGAACGGCGACTTCGCGATGGGGTACACCAACCCCTATCAGTCGAGCACCGGGCTGAACTTCCTGTTGACGGTGCTAGAGGCCTTTGCCGAGGGCGACGAGTCCGCGATGCTGTCTCCCGACGTCGCGAGTGCCTTCGAGGCCTTCCAGGCGGGCGTGCCGTTCGTCGCGCAGACCACGCTGCAGATGCGCGACGCGGCGCAGGGCAGCGGGGTGCTCGACGCGATGGTCATGGAACGCCAGAGCTGGGAAAACGTCACCGGCATGTCCGACTACACCTTCGTGCCCTTCGGCGTTCGCCACGACAGCCCGCTCTACGCGACCCGCGAGGCCGACGCGGCCGAACGCGAAGTACTTGCACGCTTCGCCGCCTTCGTCGAGTCGCAGTCGGCCACGAGCGAGCGCTTCGGATTCGACAAGGATCCCGACTACGCCTCCGCCTACACCATCGACGACGGCAGCGTCATCGCTCGCGCTCAGGGCCTGTGGAAGGAGAAGAAGTCCGGCGGCCGCCCGATCGCCGCCGTCTTCGTCGCGGACGTGTCAGGCTCCATGGAGGGCACACGAATGAAGAACCTGAAGAAGGCGCTCATCGAGTCCTCGGACCTGATCAGCGCCGGCAACGCGATCGGGCTCGTCACGTACAGCGATTCCGTGAACGTCGACCTGGACATCCGCGAGTTCGAGGTGCAGCAGAAGTCGCTGTTCATGGGAGCGGTCGAACGCCTGACTGCCGGCGGCAAGACCGCGACGAACGACGCGGTGCTCGTCGCCGAGCGTCTGCTGCTCGGCTTTCTCGAGAACCATCCCGATCACAAGCCGGTCGTGTTCTTGCTCTCGGACGGCGAGCGCAACCTAGGGCGGAGCTTCGAGGATGTCGAGGCATCGCTGCAGTGGTCCGGCATCCCGGTCCACACCATCGCCTACGAGATCACGGATGCGGCGGCCGGGGAACTGAAGCTGCTCTCGCGACTCGCCGAAGGCGCGTACGTGGAGTCGAGCAGCGAGTCGGCGTCGTATCGGATCGGCAACCTTCTGAACGCGGAGATGTGACGGTGGCGTTCGCCCGATGAAGTGGCTGAAGGTGTTCTCGGTGTTCGTCCTCCTGCACGTGGGGGCCTGGGGGGCGACACATCTCTGGCTCACGGCGAATCCGAAGACCACGCTGATTGTCGCGGACACCTCCTTCTCGATGAAGGGGGAATTCCCGGCCATGGGTCGCTGGATCGACGACTACGTCGACGGCGCCCGTTACACGCGTGTGCTGGTCGGCACGGACAAGGCGCTGATCGGGCCACTCGACGAGCTGCGTTCGAGCGCGGCGATCTTTCGGGCGGCCTTCGGCCGAAGCTCGGCCGAGTCCCTGAAGCGCTACGGCGCGGTCGAGGCCGGCGAACGCGTCTTCCTCTCGGACGGCACGGTCGATGTCTCGGGGTGGGAGTCGGTCACCTTCGGTGGTTCACGCTGACGGTTCAGGCGTTTCGTCTTCGCCAATGGTAGGTGAGCGCCTCGTTCACGCAGTCCCTCACGGCGTCGATCGGAAGCGGTAGTGAAACGTCCAGCAGGATGGCGCGGTTCTTCGAGTAGCGCAGCTGCTCCCCGAAACGAGACCGGAAGCCTTCCACCAGCAAAGTGTTGCAGTTGAAGTAAAGCGCGATTTCAGCAGCGTTCGTGCTGCCGAGACGTCCGGGACTGCCGATGCGCGGTCGCGCCGGTGCGTAACTCGGTTCGCCCCACTTGAGCGACTCGTCGAGTTCTCCGACGACCTCGGACGCACCCGCGACGTCGAAGACGCCGTTACGCCAGTGGAGCGGTCAGGCGTCCCCGATCGGCGTCGTCGGCAGGGCCTGGTCCGGCTCCAGATCGCCGAACTTGACGGAGGTGTCCGGTGGCGACGGATCGTCGGCCAGGAACCAGGCGATGAAGCCGAGCGCCTCGCGAACGCCGACGGCCGCGTCGTCGCGACGCTGCAGTTCCTCCGGGCTCACCTCGTCGTTGTTTTCCTGGAACAGGTCGTCGGTATAGAGCCAGCCCGGTGCGACATCGCAGTGCCATCGCCCGTCTCTCTGACCGAGGGTCGCGGTGAAGGCGAGGTGCGCGTGCAGCGCGACACGAAGTTCGCTGCCGTGCTGCCCCTTGCCGAGGTAGACCGTCCGGGTGCGCGTGCCACGCTCCTCCCAGTATTCGTGCCGCTCCCGATCGCCCCGACACCGACAAGCACCCGCAGGGCATGAATACCCGGAGGGCATAAAGGCGCCGAAGCGCCGCCTCGGCTTGAGCTCGTGCCTGCGCAGCCGCTGCCGAGCGAGGCCGGTGCCCATCGGGAGCGTTCGGCCCGAACGTCGCGCCTTCATCGAGCGCTGCGCACCGCCCTCTCCACCCCGGGCCGTGTCCCAACCGCTCCCTGCGGCGCTCAACGGCACGCTACCGTGCCACCATGGCGCTTCGAATCCGGGGCACAAGGCCCTTTATCGTTCCTATACCCACGCCCTTCCCGGGCGTGCAGGGGGTTGCTCGCACGCTCAGGGCACCGCGCAGCCGCTCCTCGTCCTCCGATGCGACATCGAGGACGGCGAGCAGCTCGTCGAGCTGACTGCGGGTGGACTCCATGCTTCCTCGCTGGCCCGGATGCCGACACGCGGCATCCCGATACGCGCTCACCGCGCCTTCGATGTCCAGCGACAGGAGCTTGGCCTCGCCTACCATGGCGAGGGCCCAGTAGTCCGTCTTGTCCGGATCCCGGATCGTGGGCAAACCGGCGACCTGTTCCGCGATCGGCCGGAACACGTCTTCACCGAGTCCGAGCGGCGCCGCCTTGGAGGTGGCATTGATGCCCGTGTAGAAGTCCGACGGATTCGCGGCGAACGCGTCGGCGTACATGCGTCACGATCGCGCCGGATGACTCCGCACACCAGACTCTTCGAACCGCTTGGCCAGCGCCGCGCCGTACAGGCCCAGAGTCTCGGGGTCGCGGTGCCCGTCGGCGTCGCGCGTGAGTGGCGAATGGCACAACCAGGAAGGTCTGGAGAGGATACCGCGCTGGCTGTACGTCGAGGACGTTCCGTCGCTCAGCGGTGAAAGCGCCCTTGCCCTGATCGGCCTCCTTGAGGCCCTCTGCGAGTCGATCGACAACGAGTACGCGGCCGAGATCGAGGCCTGCCGACGCGCTCGCTGCTCGACCCCGCGGGCCCGATTCGAGGACGAGGCCTGGTTGGCGTACGAAGACCCGCAGCTCCGACTCGACCTCGGCGACGACGACTTCTTCTGAAACCGCGAGGTCACGGTCCGCGTCACGCGCGTGCGCCCGATAGACCATCAGATAGCGTGGCCGCAATGCCATCAGTTAGCTTGATCGCGCTCATCAGCCGGCCTGGTTCGACCGGCGCTGCGGCGCAGCCGGTCGCTTGCCCCGGTACGGCTCGAAGCAGCCACCGTCGGAGAGCATCACGACACGGTCGGCGGAGGCGATCGTCTCGGGCCGGTGAGCGATGATGACGCGGGTCAGCCGTATCCGGGAGATATTGCGGTTTATGCGCTTCTCGAGCAGGACATCGAGGTGTGCGGTCGACTCGTCGAGAAACAGAATGCGCGGGTTCTTGTACAACGCTCGGGCGAGTAGAACACGCTGCTTCTGCCCCCCCGAAAGCGTGGTGCCCATGTCCCCGATCAGGGAGTGATAGCCCATTGGCATCTGTTCTATCTCGCGATGGATTACCGCCAACTTCGCGCAGGTCTCGATCTTTTTCGGCTCGGCAATCGGATCGAAGAAGCTGATGTTGTCGGCGAGCGAGCCGGAGAGGAGCTGATCATCCTGCATGACGCTCGCCACCTGGGCGCGGTAGCGGCGTACGCCTAGCTGGCGGATGTCGCGGCCGTCGACGAGAACCCTCCCCGTCGTCGGCTCGAGCAGTCCGAGCATCAGTTTCATCAGCGTCGACTTGCCGGAGCCGGATGGGCCCACGAGGCAGACAGACTCACCGGCTGCGATATCCAGATTGACGCCGTCGAGCACCGGTGACTCGATTTCCGAATAGCAGAAGCTCAGGTTCTCGAGCCGGATGTCCCCCCGGAACCTCGACAGCCTAGCGCCGTCGGAAACGTCCTTCTCGGTTTCCGTCATGACGATGTCACCAAGTCGAGCGAGGTGCAGGCCTATCATCTTCAGCTCGATGATCTGTTCGATCAGCGAGGTGGCCTTGTCGGTAAACTGGCCCTTGTAGGCCATGAAGGCGAAGATCATCCCGACGGAAAGCTCGTTGCCGATGACCAGTTGAGCGGCGAGGTAGATGACGATGACGTTCTCCAGGCCGAACAAGATGGAGTTGACGGCGCCATAGCCGATGCCGAGCTTGTCGAGGCGGATGTTGGTGTTGATCACGTCGGCGTAGAGATTCTGCCAGCTCGACTGACGCTGGGTTTCCTTGCCGAACAGCTTGATGCTCTGCGCGCCGCGGATGCCTTCGAGAAAATTCGAGTCCTCTTTGGCATCGGCGACTATCGACTCCTCGGTCAGGCGGCGAAAGGGGCGGTAGACGGCGAATCGGAACAGCGCATAAAGGCCCACCGTCACAATCACGATCGAGGCGAGCAGTGGACTGTAGACGTACATCATCGCGAGCGTGCCGATGAACATGATCCCATCGACGACCGCCGAGACGATCTCGTTGGTCAGGAGTTCCTTGATCTTGTCCATCGAACCGAAGCGGGAAACGATGTCGCCGACGTGGCGCTTCTCGAAGTAGGACAGCGGCAGGCGAATCAGGTGGCGGAAAAGATTGTTCGCCATCTGGATGTTCAATTGCGCACCCATGTTGACGATGACCAGCGAGCGCAACACGGTGACCCCGGTATTGACCAGCATCAGCAGCGCGAAACCGATCGCCAGCACCTTCAGCAGCCCCAGATCCCGGCTGACGACGACCTCGTCGATGACCAGTTGCATGAAGAAGGGGGCTGCGAGGGCAAACAGCTGCAGCATCATCGACAGCACGATGATCTGCACGAGAATGGGCCTGAGTCCGTGCATGCGTTGCCAGAAGTCCGACAACCGCGCGCGTCGCTCCTCCTTCTTCCGCTCGAAGCCCGGTGTCGGCACGAGCTCGAGGGCGACGCCGGTAAAGTGTCGCGACGCCTCTTCGAGCGAGAGCGTGTGCGAACCGCGCGCCGGGTCGTGGATGGTGATCGATCGGGCGGTGATCTTCTTCAGCACCACGAAGTGATCGAGGTCCCAGTGCAGCACGGCCGGACGGCGCAGGTTCTTCAGCTCGTCGAGCTCCACGCGAACGGCGCGCGTGGCGAGATGAAGACGATCGGCGAGCTGCATCAGCCCGTGCAGGTCAATTCCCTTGAGCGAAACCGAGTAGCGCGCACGCAGGGCGTCCAAATCGACGCGATGGCCGTGAAAACTCGCGATCATCGCCAGGCAAGCCAACCCGCACTCAGTCGCCTCGGTCTGCAGGATGACCGGCAGGCGGGCCGCGTCGAACAGTTTCAGCAGACGCTGCGGGTCGCTTGTACGGGCATCGGCATCGCCCTTGACCCCGCTCACCTAGAGCGTGCCCCTGAGGCTGTAGATCGGGGCGAGCAGCCACTCGCCGAGCGAACGCCTCTCGAGCAGGATGCTCGCCTCGAGCAGCATGCCGGCCCGCAGGTCGAACTCGCGTCCGTAGGCGCTGACCGTTTGCCGATCAAGCCGGACCGACACGCGGTAGACCGGCTCGTCGACAGGCACTGGCACATCGAGCTCTACTGGCAAGAGCACTGTCTCGGCCACCTTCTCGACCGTGCCTTCATAAAGGCCGAATTGTTGGTAGGGAAAGGCGCCGTAGCGAAGCAGTACCGACTGCCCCGACTCGATGAAACCGATCGCCCGCGTCGGCACGAACAAGTCAGCCCTGAAACTTGCATCGTCGGGCAGGATGGTCAACAGCGGGCGTTCGACCTGCACGCGCTGACCGGCAGTGACCTGCAGCGCCGTGATCCGTCCGGCCGAGGGTGCTCGAAGTTTGTAGGAACGGCGTCCACCGGTCTCGAGAATCCGCTGATCGATCACGGACAGCTGCTGACCGATGTCGGCAAGATCCAGCGAGGACTGCAGCGGAAGTTGTTCGAGCAGCTGTACGGCATCGACTAGATCGCCGCGTTTTTCGGCCAGCCGTCGGCGAGCCTCAAGAAGCCCGAGCTCGATGCTCGCGTGCTCGTCGCGGGCCACGATCAGGTCAGCTTCGGAGACGAATTCACCTGCAATGAGACCAGCGAGCCGCGCTAGCTGGAGACCGGACGCCTCGAATCGCCTGCCATGGATGCCGACAAGCCTTTCGAGCTCCAGGACTTCGTGGGCGAGCCGCGAGGAGCGCTCGCGCTGGCGTGCCTGCTCGAGCGTATCAAGCCTGCGACGATCCGTGCGACGCACCTCCAATGCATCCCGTGCCGCGACGAGCTCTTCGATAATGAGAGCGTCCACATCCTCGAATGCCGTGCTCGAGCGGCCCGTCGTCACCGTGAACAGCAATTCCCCGGCAGCGACCTGTTGGCCCTCCCCGACGTGGAGCGTGTCGAGCAGACCCGATTGTGGTGCATAGACTTTGAGCAGGCCCCTGTCGGGCCGGATGAACCCCGTGACATTTTCGCGCCTGGAATATGTGCCAAGCACGAGCATCAGCACGATCAGGAAAACGACCGATCCCGCAAAGCCGCTCAGCAACCAGAACGAGGGCGGCTGGACGAGCACGACCTCGCCCCACAGCCGTTCTCTTCGGTTGTCTTGGTTACGCACGTGACTCAGCTTCGGTAAGCAGTTCGTACGGCGCTGGTGGTGTGCGCACCGAGACGTAGGCGAGGCGAGTGAACATGCCGACGAGGTCGAAGCGGCGGTTGAAGCGGTACTGAA
>Ga0209831_1004873_pt1 | contig 10334 bp, 9 predicted proteins | sample Maine_Asex4_meta_FD_187451 | JGI IMG/M metagenome (GOLD analysis project Ga0209831, IMG submission 187451) | Marine algal microbial communities from Maine, USA - Maine_Asex4_metaG (SPAdes) (version 2) | ecosystem: Host-associated > Algae > Red algae > Unclassified | place: Maine, USA | collected...
TAACGGATCGCGGTGACGACGTCGACCGGATCGGCGACGCCGTCGTCCGGTGGACATATGCGCCCGGCTCGTCACAAGTTACCGAATGCAATTTTGAGCGACCCAGAATGGGCCCATGATCTCGACCGTCGGGCCATTGTTCGGGGATCAGACCAGGATCAATATATCCTGCGATTCCCGATGATTTCGCAATGGACTTGTCATCGTTCCAAAATAGCGCTCAATAGGAGATCTTCTGGTCTCTGTCCACCTCGCACTGGGCCGTCAGCTAAATTGGCTGGCGGGCCCGCCTCCGCGCTCTGAACGCTCAAACCGGACGAGTGACCCCTGGCACGCCCCCTTATGGGCGACCAGCCAGAATGGCCGAAGGGCCCGGCTCCACGATGTGGGGGGCCAGAAAGAGCGATGGAGGGCTCATTGCTGTTATGTGCTGCCTCGTGTGTCCGAGCACTCGAAGTCTTTGAGCAGAAAAGCGCCTTTGAGAATTGTTCGTTGACACCTCACTGATTCTCAGCCACGTTTACGCCAAACAAGTAACATATGGGTGGTACTTATGATCTCGGCTGAGTGCTAGGTTTTTTGTGGAACGACTGTAGATGCTTTCTTGATGCAAGATTGTGCTTTGATATAAAAACGTTTTTGCTTGTACAACCGTTGCTTCGTGTGTGGCTTTTCGTAAATATCTATTTGTTATTGTCCCAGGCGGGGAGCTCTTACCCTGTCTAGTCCGGCCTTTGTACGCAACAGACTATAGACATGCGTGGATGTACTCTGGCAAAGGAAGCGACGACCGACCGCCGTCGACGTGGACTTCTTGTAGGGCAACACGTCTGGATGCGGGGACCTCCTTTGGGCGCGGTACCAAGCGACTGGGGTAACACCCCTATCGTGATAGGCATAAAAGAGGTGCCGGGTAACAATCCGCCGTCAATATCGAAGCATGGGACAATCCGCAGCTGACTCGGCTAAAGACCACTTTTGGTGGGTACAGCTGGGCGGTTCAACGCTCGCTAAGATGTGGGTTGTCAGGGCCCTTCGGGGCTCTGATGGCTTAAGGTACGGGCTACTCCCACTCGTAAGGGTGCCCCTGTCTACCGCGGATACACGCTCCGGGAGAAACAGCGAGGGTAAACGCTGCGAGTCTCAAAAAAAGCCCCGCAATCAGTCACCCCAGTATAAAGGAACTGGCTGGTGGCAGCCAAGCGTTCATAGTGACGTTGCTTTTTGATGCTTCGATGTCGGCTCTTCCTATCATTGCGAAGCAGAATTCGCCAAGTGTTGGATTGTTCACCCACTAATAGGGAACGTTAGACCGTGGTGAGACAGGTTGGTTTTACCCTACTGATGAGACCGTTGCCGCAACAGTAATTCAACGCAGTACGAGAGGAACTGTTGATTCACATAATTGGTCTTTGCGCCCGGTGGAACCGCCGTTGACGCGAAGCTACCATGTGCAGGATTATGGCTGAACGCCTCTAAGCCAGAATCCATGCTGAAAAGCGGCGACCATCGCCTCCCCCACCCCAACATGCAATAGCATAGGCAGACCTTTTGGCTCGCCCTGAATCATATTACAAAAGTCAAACGCCGTCGCGCGCAACAGCGCGTTCGGCAGACCTTCCCACCTAATTTTACTCGATGGGGGAGATGAATCCCTCGTAGACGACTCGCATATGGGACTGGGTGTTGTAAGCTTTTGAGTAGCCTCGTTGCTACGATTAGCTGAGACTAAGCCCGTGTTCTTTCGATTTTTTTTCATGAACGTGTAGTGCTTTGAGCTCGCGGTTGGCTTCGACATACGATTTTTTTCCCCACCACACTCATCCCACTTCGGCGCCAACTCCGGCCCCGCGCTCATGTCGACACTTCACACCCCCCGTCCCCGGTCCGGGCCTGAGCGTCGAGTATTCCATTTTCCAAACCCCAAAAAGGGGGGGGGTAAATGGGGTAGACGAAACAACCCACATCGGCGTTGTCGTGGCACCGTCAGAGGAGTGGCTGGTCGCCGCCATCACGGCGGCGTCAGACGCGGCGGGGAGGCGCTTCCGGCGTCTAATGAAGGTGGCGGTGGGGGCGGAGGTCAGAGAATTGCTGATGCCAGACGGCGGCAATTGAGCCACTTCACTGTCGCCGACGGCCTGTGTGCGTGGTGGGGCGGCGTGGGAAGGGCGGGGCGGGCCGAGATGGGCCCGGGAGAAGCTTGACGAGACAATGAGAGTACGACAACATTGAGAAGAAGGCATTCTTTAGAGGAGAGGAAGCTCCTTGTGGCACACGAAGCACAGGCACTGTACCAGGACACGCTCCTTCTCGTCCTCCCCCCCAAAAAAGCGAGCACAAACGTCGATAGAGGCAGGTGCTCTCTGCAAAAATGTTGACGACGCTGGCCAACGCATGCGCAGCTTGCTGCTGTTTCCACGATGTCGGGGTCCACGCCAGCTCCACCTCCTCTATGGAAGGCACAGAATCACGCAGACTGGCCACAGGAAAAAGAGAGCCCCAACACTTGGAATTAAGAACAACCCCACCCGCCTCGAGCTCTTCCAAAGCTCCCACCACATCCTTGGCAGCACCCAGGCCGTAGCGATAAAAGTGAGGCCGGCTCGCCAGGGCGGCCATCGAGACGGAAGCAAAAAAAGACCCCGACTCAGCGCATGCAGGAAACAAAGCAGTGCACAGAACACAAGCAGCATCTGCAGAGAGCGACGGGGGAGGGCAGCCCCACGCAGGCCCACGCAGCACGTTTTCGTGCTCGTGTGCCTTCGTACCCGCATCAATAAGAGACGCCAACGCGAGCAATCCTAGCGCCGTCGGGATGCCAACTGCCGCCACGCCACGACCCACGAAAGCAGAAGCGGGCACGAACGCGCAGCAAGAGGTGCCGAGCGCCTTAACCACAACGCTCGATGCTTCGCAGGCGTGACGAAGAGAGACAGCAGCCCGTGCTGCGGCACGTCGAAGTGGCTCCGTACCTGCAGAATAGAAAAACATGAAGCACACGTCCATTTCTCCGTCTCGTCCACTCCTCCCAGCTTGTTGAGCATACATGTCCACCGAATCTGGGCCGGTCTATGGCCATACACCCGAAGAAAAGAAGCGACGGGGCGCGTCACAGCAATGCTCGTCGATGAGTATTGGAAAAACAAGCGGATTCATTCATAGAGAAGCGCGCCACACACGTCAGACAGAGAAGAAGTGATCTGGAGCCCCAAAACATACCATGTGCACCACAAGGCGCACCGCGGGCGAATTGATGCCAAGCCCGAAGGCAATCGTGGAAACGACAATGACCCGGCGCCTTGCTAGGAAAGCGGCCTCCACAGCGCTCCTGTCTTGCCGGCCAGCGTGATACGGCAAGAAGGTAGCTCCGGCCGCGGTCGCTGGCGTTGCGTCGTTCAGCTGCAGAAGGCCGACGACGAGGTCGTCTGCGTCCTTACGAAGGTGCACGTAGACGATGGCGTTGCCATTACGTCTGGCGGCAGCCGCGCAAAGCTCAAAGGTTCGTCGCAGACGGAAAGCGTGCTCGGCTGGCACAGGGCGCAGCAGGGAGCTTGGACCTGTCCAGGAGAAGAGGGGAGGGCGCTGCTCGACGCGCAGAGCCAGGTTGGACCTGAAGAAGGGGTGTCGGAACACACGTGACCCCGGCATGGCCAACGCCTGCAGAAGTCTGGCTTCATCAACACTCTGCAGGGTGGCGGTAAGCGCGAGACGCGGAGTATTGGGGAAGAGTGAAGCAGCTTTGGTCATCAATGGTCGCCAGGCGGGCCAGGACAGCCAGGTGTGCGCCTCATCAAACACCACCAAACCCACCCCGCACGCCTCCAACACTCGACACAGTTCCAGGTTCACGGCGACTTGCTCGGGGGACACGACCAATACCGCGAGCGCTCGTCGACTGACGCAGTCGAAAATCGCGTTTCGGACGTGTGGAGACGTCTCTGACGAAAGAGACGCCGCCGAGACGCCGCGATACTGGAGGTAGTTTACGTGCTGACGACCCAAAGCAGTCAGAGGGCACACAACGATCGTGACGCAGCCAAAGCGGCACCAAAGCAAAACGGCACACACGGCAAAGACCAGCGTCTGCTTGATCAGTGACAGATTTTATAGCAGAACAGCAATGTTGTCATTAGAAGGTCGTCGCCTACACCTCGTGTTGTAAACTCCTCATCCCTAGTGACACAGCCGAAATCGAACTCGTATATGTCACATACCATCCCCGAACCGGTCGCCATGATACACACTAAGCTGGCGGCGCGCCCAGACCATTGAACAACATGTTCAATGGCCTCCAGCTGGCCTGCTCGAAAGTTGTGCAGACCACATTTGACCCACAACACGTGCAGAGCCGCGCGGCTTGTGGTTCGGAAAGCTGCCATGCTTTCCATGCCCGCCCCAGAAGACATGCGTGCTGCTTCAAAGCAGCATCAGTGTGGAGCAGACGGACACCAACATGGGACGCCACGTCGCCGGGGCAGGGAAGTCACGAGCGACTTTCTGGAAACGAGCTTATCACATTGTATATAAGTACCTGTTTTGGCCACATTCTGTGGGAGTCTACTTTTACCAGAAGAGTGCAGCCAAAATTAGCTCCAGGCTACGGAGAGCCACTGAAAGCAGGAACCTGCTGCAAGCCTCGCTCTATGGACATCTGGCACGCCAACAGTCCTCCGAAGAATGCTCGTCTGGGCTGGCACACGCACCCGCCAGCGTAGGCCACCGCACGACGTGCGGTGGCACGCGGCCAGGTGCAGAAACCTGTGGGCAGACACTTGGAACAGCTCTGTGGAAGGCTTCAGGGAGATCACCACACGCTTGACTGGTGCCTGCCGTGCACTGAGGAGAGAATGGGCACTTCAGGCGGGCAGGCAGGTCAATGTACGGCCCTTGCAGGGAATGAGACCACAGACGGTCGCTTGTTTGCGCTTGATGGAACTGCAGCAGATCTCTTGTGCAGCGCTGTCGCCCGAAGCAAACCATGCGAGTTTTGCGGCTGGGCACGGCCGCTATTGCAGGGTCGGCGATGCGAATGCTGCTGTGCAGGTTGTTCCGCATCTCGAGTGTGAAGCACGCTCTGAATGAGAGTCAGAACCACAGTATTTGTGCCTCCCCGTCCGATGCCCAGGTCACGGGTGTCAACCTCGCCGAGCCGCAGCCCATGGAAATGACCGGCTGAGACCACACTCCTCTCTGTAAATAGACTGTGCCCGAGGTCCATCCTGAAGCAAGCACAAAGCAAGCGGGCCTGACATAGTGTCCCTATCATCGGCTGCGTCCAGAACAGAGCTGAGGCTGCCCTCATGGCAGCGGGCTCAGCTGCGGCCTGCGCTCACACCCTTGCTACTGCCCAAGGTTCTTGAGCATCTCATCCACTCTGCCTACGCAATCATTTCGATTTTTTATCCGTTTGATTCATTATTCCCTCTACGTCCTATTTCCCTTTCTGTTTCATCCCCACTGCCGTGCCGGCCGCCTCCCCGTGTCCCTCCCTATTGCAGGATGGACAGCCTCTATCTCCCTCCGCAGCAGATGTAGGACGCCGCCGGGTCTCCCGATGAGGATGGCCTGGCAGGCAGTGGGAATCCCGTCGCGAGCTCAGCTTCGCGGGAGCCCATCCTCGACAACGGCTCGTCCCTAGTGGTGAACGAGGCGGCAAGCACGGGGGGGAGCGGCGTGTACGCCCGTCCAATGCAGGGCTTAGACCAAGAGGTCACCAGCGACCTGTGGGCGACGTTGAATGCGATGTATTTGTCCCGCAAGCTCCACGTTGAGGAAGCCGGGTTCAACTCTGTCGCAGGTCGGCGGACTGCGGCAATCATGAAGGACAACCCCGCGACCGTAGCATCACGGAGCGTTGCCGTCTTGAAGCGCCTCTGTGATGGAGTGTCGGCGGACGCCGCGTTCCAGCGTGTGCGGCTCCGACGCTTGAACGGAGTCCCCGGGGCGGCGAGCGCCGCACCAGACAGGGTCGGGGTCCTTGCCATCCCATGCCCTCTTCCACTCTCTACGGAGCAGATGTCCGTGATGCCTGCGCTGCAGACGGCGGGCACTCCCTCACGGACGCCTCCATTCGCACACTTGAACGCCGCCTCCAATCCACCAAGTCGGGCTCCAGTTCTTGGTCCTGAGACCCTCTTGGCGCAGACCATTGCTTAGCGATCCAGGTACGAACCTCCTGCTCATGCACCACCGCAGGCCGGCGTGCTCCCCCAGACGCAGCCTCTTCCTCTGCCGGCGGTTGCCGGCTGCGCGGGCGGGTTGTGCCCCCCTTTTGCTAGCAATCCGAGCGGCAGTTCCATCCCCAATGTGTCGGCCGCAGCTGGTAGCGGCGAATTGGAGTCTGCCGCGACGCTGCCGACTTTGCGGTCGTGCCGGGTGATGTACGAGATGTGGGTCGATGGGAATCGTGACAGCACTGGCGTGATTGAGTACCATCCGCCGTCTCTTTTGTGTGACAGGGCGGAGCTCCAAAAGCTGTTTCCTGGCGCGCGTCTTCGGGCCGATGCCGTGCGAGCCACGCGGTACAAGAGAGTGGCGCAAGAGATAGCAGATGTTGGGGGGATTGAAGAGTTTGAGAAGAAGTGGGGTGAGCGCATAGTTAGCAATGTGTACAAGAGCCTGACGACCGGCTCGTCGAAGGGGCGGGGTGGAAAGAAGATGAGGGCAGTGTGACGCTTGTAGCTCTTTGCGTACTTGCATTGGTTTCTGCTTCTTTCCTCGTCTGCATCGTGAGGCCATTATCTGTGGGACTAGGTAGCGTATACAATGTCATACGTTTAAAAAAAAAAAGCAGCGACACACAGTGCAACCGAGCAAGTGTGCCATGTCAGTCGACATGGGCACGTGTGGGGCAAGGGTGGCGGGCACAGGAGCACCACGCAATATGTGACCTTTATGGCGTACGGTCGGGGGGCCTTCGGCAGCGGATGGCCCAGCCGCGCCCTCCATCTTGGTAAGAGGGTAGTGGGGATGGCTGTTTTGATGAACCGCCCCGGCGGGGGCGGTGGCAGTTGCGAGCAAGGGTGGTCGTTGTGGTAAAAACAAGAGAGTGCAGCATCAGGCTCGTCGGCTGCGGATGCAAGAATGCGTTGCCGTCTTCCATCTGCGAGACGGCACATCATGCGCCGGCCTGATGACAGCGTCGACAGCATGGATGGGGGAAAGTCAAAGGTGCTGACTGCGAGTAGCCAATTTGACAGAAGATGGTCCCGCTTTCTCGATTTGAAATCCGTGCTGCTCCCCCCCGGAAAGCGTCGGCACGGCGGCGGCCGCCACAGCGTCGGCGGCGGCGACACCTACGGGCCAGATGGGCGGCTGTGGCGGTTTCGGCGTGTCGCTGGCACTGGGCGCCGCTGCGCGCGTTACGGTGCTGAGTGGAGTCGTAAATGGCGGCCAAGTTGGCCTCGCGGGGCGACGCGGAAGGCACCACCTATCCAAGCTGCGGTATATCTGCTCATTGATTCTGTGCGGACGACGAGGCAGAAAGCGAGGCGGGCACGGTTCCTGGACGGGCCCACGGCGGCGGCGGCGGCGGCGGCGGCGGCGGAGGGTGGCGTTGATGGGGGGGGGACCGACGCAAAGCCGGTCGACGACGGCGGCCGGTCGCCCGACCCGGCTGTTGCCGCTGCCGCCGCGGTTGTCGTCTCGGACCCCGCCTGTGTGTGGCCGGCCGCCATGAACGCTGTCTGGGCGGCGGACGCAAACGCGGCCGACATGACGCTGGCGTCCCCCGGCTGCATGGCGGTGGAAAGACGGGGCGCGGTGGACGGGGCTGCGGTTGAGGCCCTGGTCGTGGCGGTTGGGGTCACGGAATTGGATGATGGAAACGGCGTGGTGCAGGCAGCGATGGCGGGTTTGGCGGCGGCCGCCGCTGCTGCGGCGTCGCGGCCGGCGGCGTGGCGGCCCACGCCCGGAACGTACTACCGGCCGGTGCGAGCGGGGGCGGCGGCAGCGGGCCCGCTGTCGCGGCCCACCCCAATGTGGGCACCCTCCCAGCCGGCGGCGTCTGGCTCTCCCGCCGCCACCGGTCCGTTGAGTGCCGCCGGGGGAGGGCGGCATTGGCAGAAAGGGCGGGGTCGCGACTCATGTCGCCGCCTCCGTCTCTGTAGCGGAGGGGGAGTCGTCGCTGTCGCCGCCTCTGCCAGCCCGCCGCCGCCGACGCCACGGCCTCCGACGCCCTCGCTCCGTGACCACCCGGCGGCGTCGACGCCGGGTGCACAACTATGGCGTCCGACTTGAGCGACCGGTCTCCGCCGCGGCCGCCGGCGCCTCCGCCCACCTCCGTACTTGGGGCGGCGTCGTTGGGCGCTGACTTGCCGGCGCTGCTTTCCGCCGTCGCCTCCGCCGCCGCACCTTCAACAGTCAAGCCGTCGCCCTCTCAGGCATCGCGCTCGGGTAGGGCATGGCCTATGCGCCGGTTCCGGCCAGGGGGAGCGCGAATGCCTCCCGCCCACACGAGTCAGGGGTCCCACTCGGCGATGCACCCCCACTTGCCGTCCTCCTCGCCGTCGGAAAGAGCTGCAGCAGCGCACGATCGGCGGTCGGGGCCGGTACCGACGCCTGCAATGTTCCTGGTGGCGGCCGTGCCACAGCCAGCCGCGAGCGCCACGGTCTCACCGGCCGCTTCCTCCTTCCCTGCGCCCGGCGTCGCGGACGGGTTTGTGCGCGCGGGCGTCATTCGAGCGGCGGCGGAACGGCCGCCGCTTTCCGGCGCCGCTGCGCCACCCCCCCCGCTGGCGTCTCTGCGGGCGGCCGCCGGGTCCGCGGCACAGCGCCTCGACGCTAACGCCGCCAGCGCCGCTTCCAAGTCATCCACCAGCGCGCCATCTGCCGGGGCGGGATTCTGGCGGCCCGGCGTTTCCGGGTGCTCCCGTCCGGCGGGGTCGTCGACGCCGGCCGATGCGGGCGCTGACGCGGCCGAGCCTTCCCAGGCACCGGCGGCACCGACGTCGTCGCCGCCGGCCACCGATCCGCTCATAGTGGCGTCGAGTGACGCCGCCACCGGCATGAGCGGGCGGCACTCGCCCCCGCCTTGCGACCTACGGCTCTTACGGTTGCCGTTCGCCAACCGCTCGGGCTTGGGCGCCGGGGCGCCCCTAGGCAGCGACGCCAGCTGCGCGACGTGGTCGGTTTAGTCGCCCTCCTGGGCGGGGGCGGCCATCATACTTGACCTGGCGGTGCCACGGCCGCGGGCGACCCCGTTAGCACTGAAGCTCGGGGCAGCGGCTTTGGGCCCTGTCCGACAGGCGCCGCTGTGCGGCGTCGCCGCTGCCGCCGCTCCCCCGTCAGTCGAGCTGTCGCTTGCGCCGGCGTTGAGAGTGGGTGTTGCTGCGGCCCACGAGAAGTCTGGCGTCAAGAGGGGGCAAGACGAGTCTCGCCCGCGCGCCGCGGGGGTCCCTGTCAGCGCTACGCCCTCCCGTCCGTGACAAGATTTCCTGCGACAACGCCGCCTCCGTCATCGTTCACGACCGTGTCGCGTGGGCCCGCTGTGTGGACGCCGCTGCCGAGCACCAGGTCGTCGCGCGCCTCATCTGCTGCTGCCCCGGGTGCGCAGCCATCGGGTACTGGGTCGCACGTGCCGGCGCCGCCCCGCCACGCCACCTGTGAAGTGTACTTCCGCAGTCCCCCAGGGACAATTGGCCCTTGCGTCAGTCGTAAGTCTGTGTATTTGTGTGGTGACACTGCATGTACTTGATTGTAGATCTTTCAGCGGGGAACCCATTAGGGGTTGAGCTCCGGGGGAGATTGGTGTGGGGAGCTGCGCCTGGAGTTTGAGGCTGCGGGCGCCCTCCGGAGGTGCGGGAGCTGCCCTGGGATGTGCCGTGCGGGCCTTGTCGGCCGCGCCATTGGGGGTGTCTGGGAAGGCCCTGCGGCTGAGGCGGCCTGGGGAATATCAGGCACGCCTTCGCAGGCCTGGGAACGCAGTGCCCAGTCAAATAACGCACCCACTCAACATCATCGACTTCACAGGTTATGGGCCCAGTGTCGCTGGTGGTGATTGTCGTCTTCCGCTCTATCGTTTGCGGGACAGCGCTCGTTGGGCTGCTGTGTGTTCCGGCGTCGGGCGGGCGGGCTTAGCCTCCCACGTTGTCAGTGTCGCGCCTCGGGGCGCGGTTGTTGTCGTCATGTCGGAGTACGGGCGCTTTGGTGGCCCTCGCTTTGCGCAGCTGGACGACGATTACAAGGTCTGGGCCGTGTACTGCCGTGCTCAGCTCATCAAGGAGAAGGTCTGGTCGGCGGTCGTGACGGACCGCCCCGCGTCCGGGAGTGATTCCAAGGGCAACTTGGTGGCGGACGCGTGGGACATCATGAACGAGTCGGCGTTGGCGACCATC
>Ga0209831_1004874_pt1 | contig 10333 bp, 10 predicted proteins | sample Maine_Asex4_meta_FD_187451 | JGI IMG/M metagenome (GOLD analysis project Ga0209831, IMG submission 187451) | Marine algal microbial communities from Maine, USA - Maine_Asex4_metaG (SPAdes) (version 2) | ecosystem: Host-associated > Algae > Red algae > Unclassified | place: Maine, USA | collected...
TGGGCGGTCGTGGTCTATCGACTGCGAAAGCAACTGCAGCGGGCTTAAGAAGCTTCGCTGAATTCACTTGACCGATTTCGTAGCAAACACGCTTGATGTGGATGGTAATTTGCCAGCTGCGGCCGATGGCAGCACCACAATATTGATGGACGGTACGACGCTAACACTTACCGAAAACAATGGTGGTTTGGTTCAATTTTTCCAAACTCAAGCACCTCCGATTTTTATTTTGCGAGTCAAAGCGGAGTTGCCGGCCAATATTCCTACTTGGTTCTTGACGTAACCTTCGGCAGCGATTTTGGCGCTTCGATGGACAGATTTCTTTCCGCCGCAGACTTCGAACTTGGCGTTTCGAGTCTCAACGGATCTTCAAACGGGAACCAATTTGGATTCCTCGACTTAAAAGGAAGCGGCGGCACAATCACCGCGAGTGCCGTAGATTCGTATTTGGCTGATACCTCGAACTACACCGTTCCTGCCTCGATCGGATTGGCGCTCGGTGCGGATGTGGCTAATGATGACCACAACAACTTTGATGCCGCAGGAGCTCTGGTATCGGGAACAGGTTCGACAAATGACACATGGGTAATACCGATTTTGGGTCAACGCCTGAGACAGCAATTTCAGGGTTTTGTTTCTTCTACAATGCGGTTGCCGCGGACGATCGCAGTTCACGCCCAGGTGGTTCAATCGGTTGGGTGGTTGCTCTTTCTGATCCAATAATATATCTACTGTTTGCCGTCGTCTTTTTCAGTGGTCTGTTGGTAATGTTCGGCGTGGCGTATTGGGCTGCGACTATCACGCTGTTTTTGAGTTGGAGCTATCTTTTCTTAGGCGATCAACGCAACTACATGAATCATTACTATCTTAGGGTTCTGCTGGCGATGCTGATGATATTTATCCCTGCTGATCGCGTCATGATATTGGTATTTTTCCTTGGTTGATGATTGAAGCGCTGCCAATTTTTCTCGCTCCTGACTTGATGAGACAAGTTTGAAAACTAAAAGTAGAAAAGCGAGAGGTGTATCAATCCCAACCGCATTTGCACTGGTCCATTTGGATTTTCGTTGCTTTGCAATTGACGATGCCACTACGCCACTAGGCTTACCAAGATTGGGTACTTTGGAACGATCGTGGTTCGTTCTTTGCTTGAAACATGCGTTCTAAACGTGTGCTTTCAGGCAAACAGTTCTTGGTCGTAGATCATCAAAAAGAAGCTCAGTGGGAACTGAAGCTAGATGAAATTTTGACACAGTTTCAGCAACAGCGATTCAATCGTCCAGAGATGTACCGGCAATTTGAGTTAAATTATGAACGTCTGTACCAGAAGAAGTACAATCGCGATGTAGAAGTTTACCTCGCCGCATTTCGAGGCCTAAATGGACGTAAACCAATTCGGCTGATCGACCAGAAACGTGATCTAACCCAAACCGCGTTTTGGGATTCCGACTGGATTTTACCCTTTCGCCAAAGCGACTATCCTTTTACGCCGGACAATGGGGCAATCGTCGAACCTGACATGTAGCGATAGTGGCCCCTTCGAATCACAGTTTAAGATTTAGGCAAACGACTATCTGAATAGACCGTTCTGTTTCGCCGAACCCTTATATCCAGTTTTGGTAGGTCGTCGATCGAGTGCTCCACGAACGCCAATCACACCCGGATCTCGCGCTACTTCATCCGCAAACGTCCGCAAGTCACGAACCATCGGTTCCAGTCGCACGCTGAGTGCTTTGACCTGTTCGCTAACGTCGCGTGCGTTGTCGACGGTCATCTTTACGCTGTCGTAGATGTCGGATTCGTTAAATAGTTTGCCAACAGTACCGTTAGGATTGGTGAATGCCTTTTCCAATTTGCCAAGCGACCCGGTGAAAGATTTTACCTGCGTCAACAAATTGTCGATGTTCTGAACGCTCGCGTTCACCTGTTCTAAAATCTCCGGCCCTTCATTTTTGAGTGACTTTGTGAAAACCGAAAGGTTGTCCAAGTTGTCGTTGACGCGGCCACTGACACTGCTAAATGATTTAATCGTTTCACGGGTGTCGGCGACAGTGACGCGGATTTCGCGAAAGACCGCCGGAAGCGCCTTGAAAGCATCGTTAATGCGGTTTTTAAGTTCCGCATCGCCAACGATGTCGTTCATGTTTTCAAAGATTCGATTAAAATTGTCCAAGGATGTCGAAGCTTTACTGCTGACATTGCGAAGATCACCCAGCAGGACTTTTAGATCACTACCCTCGTTGTTAAGCGCCATGTTGACTGTCGAAGCTAACCGCTCAATGCCCGAACCCGCGTCATTGACAGCATTGCCGGCGACTTGAACCGTCTTCAACGTCTCTACAATCTGTCCTTCAAGATCCAATGCCAGATCAACAATCTCCATAGGATTTCGTTTTACGGACACACGGTTCATCGCTTGACCGTCGGCAATTCTTTGACCACGTTGCTCACGTGGTAGCGGCATGATCTCGATCCCCGCGTCACCAAGAAAAGATTCGGCTCCTATAGAGGCAATCTCGTTCGAATAGATCGCTTCGTCCTCATTGATTCCGAGGACTAGAACCACATGATCGTCTTCAGTAGCGACATCTCTAACCCGACCAATCAAAATTCCATTTTTGCGAATGGGTGTGTTTACCGTTACACCAGGAGCTGATGATGGCTTGAGCACAACATTGTATTGGCTTCCGAGTAACTCAAACTCACTATTGAGCATGATGAGGATCATTAGAATGAGGATCGCGATGAGCACAAATGTGCCCACGCGAAATCTTAAATGTTTCTCATTCATTGGGTGATTCCTAGCATAGTGTTATTTCAATGTGTCGAATTAAGTTCGACTGGCCCGCAGTTCCATTAAACGTTCGCCCGCTTCACCGTTGATGAATTGTTGAACGCGTCGGTCTCGGCACGATTCGATTTCTGTAGGTGTGCCATCAAAGATGATTTGTGATTCATTTTCATTCAAACGGCGTGTTGGCATCAACATGATTATCCGATCTGCTACTTTCTTCGCCGTGTTCATGTCGTGCGTAACGACAATACTGGTGACGGGGTTGCGTCGGCGAGTGCGTATGATGAGTTCGTTGATGACGTCGCTCATGATTGGGTCTAAGCCTGTTGTCGGTTCGTCATACATGATCAGTTCGGGATTCATGATGAGAGCGCGTGCTAAGCCGACTCGCTTCCTCATACCTCCGGAGAGTTCGGCTGGTTTTTTAAAGATTACCGAATTCGGAAGTCCAACCTCTGAGAGTCGTGAGATAACCATTTCGCGAATTTGTTCGGACGTAAACTTTCCATGCTGTTTGAGCGGGAACGCAACATTTTGACCAATTGTCATACTGTCAAACAGAGCCGCATTCTGAAAGACGAAACCGAATCGCAAACGAAGGAGGCTTAACCGGCGGTCACTCAAACGATGCATGTTCTCATCATCGAAGTACACTTCCCCAATCGTAGGCGTCACCAATCCAATAATTGATTTCATAAGTACTGTTTTGCCGCAACCGCTTTCTCCCAGTAGCACCAACGTTTGTCCACGCGGGATCGAGAGGCTTAGATTTCGCAGAACGGTCTGTGCGCCAAAACGCACCGTGAGATCTTTGACCTCTACAAGTGACTGCTCAGATTCAAATAGTTCTTCAATCATTTCAGGCTAGAGCAGGCTTGCTCCCTCGGGGTAGTACATGAAATAGATAGAATCCAAAGTGATACCCAAGAACAAGTCGATGAACAATATCGCAACGAATGAATAAACAAAGGCCGCCGTTGAGGCGCGTCCAACACCTTCAGCACCGGCTGTGCAATTGAAGCCTTGATAGCAACTGACCATTGCAATCGCCGCACCGAAGAAAATGCTCTTAAACAACCCCACAAAAAGATCAAAGTTAGTGACAAATTTTGCACTGTTGTGCCAGTAATGGTGAATGTCGATCTTGAGAATATTGACGCTATAAAAGTGTCCGCCAGCGACCCCCATGAAATCAGCCATGACTGTCAAAGCGGGAATCATAAACAGACACGCCAAAAATCGCGGCACGACTAAATAGTGTATTGGGTTGGCTCCCATCGCCGAAAGCGCATCAATCTGTTCGGTGACCCGCATTGTTCCCAGTTCGGCAGCCATCGAACTTCCGACCCGACCCGCCAACATGGTCGCGGCCAAAACTGGACCCAACTCACGCACTAGCGTCATGTTGATGACGCCACCGAGCCGAGTTTCTAAGCCAATCTGACGGAATTGGAAATAGCTTTGTACCGCGAGTACCATTCCTATAAACGTGCCCGTCAATGCAACCACCGCGAGCGATGATACTCCGACCTGATGAAAGTTTGGTAGTAGGGTTCCATTTTTGGGAAGACGGGTGAACATCCAAACAAACGTCTGGTAGACGAAGATAGTAAAATCGCCCAGTGCGACGATTCCATCAAGTACGATACCGCCCCAACCGGATAGCATATTAACGAAGAAACTGTCTTCCTCTTCTTCATAGTGTTCGAGATTGTTGGAGGCTGATGACACGTAGGTCGGCGCGTATTTATCGCGCCCCAAAAACGGCAGACCCCCCTGCACTGTTTCTATCTTATCGCCGTTTGTGAAGGCAATCTTGAGCGAGTTTGCGGATTAGGCGGTGCGTGCGGGCGAGAGTGCTAGCGAAACCGTGCAACTGTTTGCTGGTGGAAGCACCGGTTTGGTCGGAGGCCATTGAGCCCGTGATGTTAGGTACCGTTTCCTATTGGTGTTTCAGCTCGCTTAATACTCCAACAGAAGCCGGAAAATTTCGTGATCAGAACCGTCTACGGCCGGCGTGAAGTTCGATTCGATTTAGCGTTTAGCGGTAACGGTGTCATAGCCTACGTAACAAAGCATGGCTTGGACTGCCAGTATCAATCCCCCGAAAACGATTACCCACGCTCCGTAGTCAATAGGCCATCCAAGGGCGAAGAACCCAAGGTTGAGGCTGATACACAAAACGCCAATCGCGGAACTTAATTGTCGCGTTTCTTTCGTAAAAACATCTTCAAATTGCACCAGCAGCAATAATGCAAAGGCAATGATGGTAATTATCAGAGGCGCCGACGCTGGGTTAAGACCGCTATACAACAGATGACTCCAAAAAGAACGAGGAATGCGTGATAACTTGCATTCGCACCCCAGCAAGTTTCATTGGAAAAAATCCCAAAGGAAAATGCAAATTTCTCGAGTTTCGCTCCACGCGTTTATAACTGGCCTTCAGCATAAAACCAAAAAATGGCGAGATCCCGTGAGAGATATTCACAAGATGATTAGTCCGACGGCAGTTGCTTGAAACTACCGTTGGTAAATCGGCAGGTAACCGTAGTCCATCTGCAGGATGATAAGATTGATCGCGGTCCCGTAAGCATCGCAGACGGTGGTATCTTTCCAGCGCCCATCGCGGCGCTGTTTTTTAGCGATACGCTGGCAGATTTTATTGCGGAACGGATTCCAAATATCGGGTCCCTGGCGATAGACGACTTGAGCGTAGTAAAGATATGTATAGTGCCAATGCCCGAACAGCATCTTCTCATTGGTCATTGAATGAAGATTTTGTTTGGCGTACTTCCACATTTTTGGGACGTATTTACTGTCATAGTCACCCGCGTTGTACAGCGCGGCCAGTGCTGCGGCCGTGATTGCCGGTCGAGAGGCACCCATTGCGGACGAACTGTTATAGGAAATCCCGCCGTCTTTGTTCTGGCATTTGTAGACGTATTTCTTCGCCTTCTCGATCGACTCTTTGGGAACGACCAAACCCGCGTTGCGGCAGCCTCGAAGTCCCTGAACTTGCGTGATGGTCGTCGAACCTTCGTCAAAGTCATCTTCCTTGGCACTCACATAGCCCCAGCCACCTGCTTTGGTCTGGGCATTTACGCTGAACTTCACCGCCGCGTCGAGCACCTCGATCAGTTCCTGTCGCCGTTCGATGTCTTCTTCTTCGCCAAGCACCTGCGAAAGGAACAGCGTCGAAAAACCGTGACCGTAGGTGTAGCGATTGTCACGTTTGGGATCGCCGATCAAACCGTTGCGACGCGCTTTCGAAATCAAAAAGTCGACACAGTTGCGGATCTCCTTCGCGTAAGGCCCTTGCGTTGTGGTAGATCCCGAACAAATTAGCGCGGTACCTGCAAGCGCCGACACCGCTGTGATGTAGGTCTGATGAGCCCAGCTGCCGGAACGGCCTTGCTCGGACGCCAGAAATTTCAAACCTCGATCTATGGTTTCCTTCCACCGATTCTCATCGTCGGCGCGGGTGATGCCGTTAGCGCCGACACCCGCGGCAACAGCAATCGCGCTAGTTCGGAGGAAGGTTCTACGGTTCATAAGTCAGTTCGCTGGGAATAATTGTTTTAGTCTTGGAACAAAACAACAGTCTGGTTGTTACCAATCGTGTCAGTGTCGTCATGGGTAGCCAAAATGACGGTGCCTTGCGAATCAAGTTGGATACGATCAACGACCAAGTCTTTTTGGCCTAGCCTAACGTGCAGCGAAAGTCGCTGGTTCCCGTTTTCGTAAATCAATTGGTAGTAATGATTCTCAGCATCTGATTCTAACCGAAGATTGCTTGAGGTCAGCAAACCCGAATTGCGAAAACGCTTTCGAAGTGCAATCAGTTTTTGGTACCAAGCCCAAATTTCCACGTCCCCCTCCTCTTTGGAGCCAATTTTCGACTTGAAAAAAGTATCAGGATCCAGAGGCGAAACGCCCTTTGTTTTATGCATTTCGGGAAACTCGGACGCCCTGCCCTTCTCAACAGAATCTCTTACGCGCGGATCACTAAATTCCACGAAAAATAGAAACGGATTCTCACAGGCAAACTCTTCTCCCATAAATAGCATCGGTACGGCTGGGTAAAGCAAAATCAATGCGGCCGCTGACCGATGGAACGCCGAGCACCCCAACTGTTGAATGCGTTTACCAAGCGGATGGTTCCCCACGGTGTCATGGTTTTGCATTCCGATAACAAACGAATGGACGTCTGCGCGTCGACCATTGTCGTGACGTTGGTAAGGGAAGTTCTCGTATAAGAAACCCTGCTGAAGCGCCAAACTGAGATCCGTCTTTTGCGCGTGATCACGATGACAAACGTCCAAGCCAGGTTGTGCGATGTTCAGCAACGCATGCATGATGGCGTCAGCCCAGATGATGTCGAAACCCGTTCCGTGTGGGGACGTGGATTTCACGAGTCCCGAGTTTTGCACGTTAGTTTCGCCAATCATGTGCAAATGACGTTGCTCAGATTCACGCAGGTCATCAAACGTTTCAGCGATTTGGATCTGAATCGGTTTTGCGCTGTCATCGAACATAAAATGGACCGCGTCCAAACGGAGACCATCAAATCGGTACTTTTGGATCCACAGTTTCACGTTCTCCGTCATGAAGTGGCGAACATACTGGTTATCGACATCATCAAAATTCCAAGCCGACCCCCATGGCGTATGATGTTTCGCGGTGAAGTAAGGGCCAAATTCGGAAACGTAATTTCCCTCGGGCCCCAAGTGGTTGTAGACGACGTCCAAGATGATCGCCAATCCTCTTTCATGGCACGCGTCGATCAATTGTTTCAGATGGTCTGGCGTGCCGTAATTATTGGCGACCGAAAATAGACCGACGCCGTCATAGCCCCAGTTCCAACGACCAGGACACTGGGCGACCGGTAGTAACTCGACCGCCGTCACGCCCAGTTCGACTATTTCGTCCAGACGCCCGATCGCTGAGAGAAAGGTGCCTTGGTCAGTGAACGTTCCGATGTGAAGTTCGTAGATGACAAGGTCTTTTTTCTCGATGCCTTTCCAATCAGATTGCTGCCACTTGTATTGATCGTGGTCGATGGCTTTGCACCAGCCATGAACGTCTTTCGTGTAATAGTGCGCAGCAGGATCGGGGCGACTGGTGGATCGGTTGAACTGGAACCGGTAGTCGTCGCCATGTTTGACGTTGTCGACGGTGACGGAAAAGAAACCGTCGTCGTCACGTTCCATTTTGTGTTCAGTGATTTCGCCGGATTGCTTCAATTCCAGCTTCATTCGTTTGCGGGATTTCGCCCACACGCTGAAGCGGCATTGTTGGGGACCGACGAATCGTGGTCCGTATTGAAAGTTGGATTGGTTGGGCGAAGGCTCAGGCATTGAATGTCGTAATTGTCGTTGTGCAACGTTAGGATGTGGTGATTTTGCAACGTGGTGAATCGTGCGTGGCTCTCTGACTCGGGAAAGTCAATGTAATGCTCGTTTATTGGCTCGTGGAACGGCAAATGCGTTGTTATGATTTTTACGTTCTATCAAATGAATTCGGGAAAGTAACATGTCAGACAAAAGCACACAGCCGCAATACGAGATCACAACCGCCGACCGCTTCCGCAAGGCAATTTTAGCCGCCGCGATCGTTATCGGCATCGGGTGGGCCATCGGATTTTAGTCCTCCTGATGTGAAAAATACGCCCCGTTTAACGACAAGCCGGCAGGCGACCGTTTTTCGCTTGGCCCAACACGGTCGCCTGCCGGCTTGTCGTTAAACGGATGATAGCCTACCGAATCGCGTTGTACGTCCCCCTGCACCGACGGCTTGACAATCGGCCCAATCGTCACAACTGCACTCGGTTGATAGGCCAAGGCCCAATTCACTCAAGTCAGTTCTAAGAAACGTACGCTACCATCGAAGGAAAAGGTAACTCAACAGTGTGAGCTGTTATTCCTTTCCCGTTCCCGATCGCGTTTCTCAATGTCTCAAAGCTCTTTCCCGGCATCTGCTTCTCTTGGTTCTTCAGCAACCGTTCCGTGGTTTTCAGATGAGACCCTTAAACGTTCCATTCCGGGATTCCGCGCCGTTGTCGATGGACTGCTGATAAGTTTTGGGGCACTTCTTGCTCTGATTCATCTTCCCGCTGCCAAAGGTCTATTCGAGGAAAACAATGGTTGGAAGCTCAGTTTTTTCCTGACCAGTAATTTGGCGGTGGGGCTATTGGGGATAGTCATCGCATACTTTACAGCTCGATCAAGCTATTGGCGAGATCGCCAGCGTGTGCTCGTTTGCTTGTCACTTGCTCTACTTCTTTACGCTGGAATGAGTTCGCTGGGGCTGTGGATCCAGGAATATCCCGAAGCTCTGCGTTATTTGTTGTTGTGTGTCTCTGCAACTGCCGGCGCAACACTAACTTGCATTGGTCTGATTTCAGTTGAGAAAAGGCTCTGCTCTGCGAACCGCGGTGGAGAGATTCCAGAGCGAGTTGCGAATAACTTTCAATGCCTCTTGCGTGTTTTTTATGGTTGCCTGTTTGGTGTGTTGACGATTGTATGTTTGGTTATGCCATTCGCTTGCGTTTATGGAATTTACAATGGCTCTTTCGCTGAGTGCTTTGAAAAGGCTTATAATTGTCAGATCAGTGGTTTTAACTTTTTCTGTATTACTACGTTAACTCTATTTTCCAGCCTTAACCATCTAATGTTAGCTTTTATAAGCTGGCTTTACCTTCAATATTTCCACCAGCGAATATCGCCTTCTTTCAAAGAAAAGTTTCCACCCGTTTATCGACCAGCCATAACTGCAATTTTCGTTTGTGTAGTCGGTTCTTTTATTCATATATTCTCTCTTCTGTTGTTCCATTCCAGTCCAGACATCGCCCCTTGGATGTTGTTAGCGACGATCTTTTGCGCATGGGCTGGCTACAAGAGATGTGCAGCCAAGACAGCAATCGAGTTAAAGCGAAACGCAGTGGCTTAAGAGTTATGGCCACTGCAACTCCGACTAAGTTACGAACCGGTTTCTTTGATGATGGTGGCCGCCATCATGATCGGAATCGTATGGGCGGCTGGATTTTGTTAACTTCGTTTCGACCGCGAAGAAGCATTTACGCTCGATTGCGCGTGAGTGCTCTTTCGCGGAGCGAAAGGCTACTATCCTTTGAACTGTGACGCGACGACGGAGATGTTTTGGCCGCCGAAGCCGAAGCTGTTGGTAAGTGCGATGTCGCACTTGGCGTCCCGCGCTTCGTTGGGGATGTAATCCAGATCGCACAGAGGATCAGGATTCTCATAGTTGATCGTTGGTGGCAAAACGTTATCACGCATCGCCAGCAAGCAGACGATCAATTCCGTCGCGCCGGCGGCCGCGATTAAGTGCCCCATCATGCTCTTGGTGCTGGAAACCGGCACGCTGCTACCGCCAAAAACTTCGCGGCACGCTTTGGTTTCGACCTTGTCGTTGACCGTTGTACTGGTGCCGTGTGCGTTAACGTAATTGATTTGATCGGGATTGACTCCCGCGTCATTGAGCGCCATTCTCATACAACCGATCGCGCCGCGTCCTTCGGGG
>Ga0209831_1004875_pt1 | contig 10331 bp, 6 predicted proteins | sample Maine_Asex4_meta_FD_187451 | JGI IMG/M metagenome (GOLD analysis project Ga0209831, IMG submission 187451) | Marine algal microbial communities from Maine, USA - Maine_Asex4_metaG (SPAdes) (version 2) | ecosystem: Host-associated > Algae > Red algae > Unclassified | place: Maine, USA | collected...
GGGGGGGGGGGGGGGGGGGGAGGGGGGGGGGGGGGGGGGGGAGCCCGCTTGCGTGCCCGCCTCTGTCACCGGGCGTTTTCAACGCGGCAGGCGGTGCGGGTGGCTGAGGCAGCGGTCGTGGTGGCGGCGGCGGCGGCGGCGGCGGATGATGCAGAGGAGGCGGCACCAGTGGGGCACATTGGGGGGGCAGGGGGGGGTCCTCCCACCCCTGAGAGAGCTCTTACCCTACACGGGCTCGACGACGTGCCGCCGCCGCTGCGCCCACGACTGCGGCCACCCCACCAGCCACGGCGACCCCACGAACACGCGATGCGGCGCGAGGAACGGCTCATAGGCGGGAACGGCGCCGCCGCCGCCGCCGCCGTCACCGCCACCGATGATGCGGGGTCGGCGTTTGAGATGCCGGCAGCAGCGTCCGACGGCAGCGGAAACCCGTACAACGGCATCGCCTTGGGCGGCGCTGCCGGTGCCGCGACCGCCGCATCCGCTGCCACCGCCGCCGCCGCCCAGCTGCTTCTCGCCGGTGCCCTCATCACCGGCGCCATGGTCGGGACGACGGCGGCGGGCGCCGCCGCCGCCGCCAAATGTGCGGCGGCCAAAGGCACCGCGGATGCAGAGGGTACCGCCGTTTGGGGCAGGGTAGCAGCAGAGAACTTGCCGGCATGGCGGTGGTCACGACGGAGGGGGTCGTGCTGGTACGGGGTGTGGCGGTGGGGAGGGGAATGGCGTTGGTGGAAGGCCATTGGTGGAGTTGGGACCGCCAGCGAGAGGCGACGGCGCCATCAGACACGGGGTGGTGGTGGTGGCCGCACCGAGAACGGACGGCGTACAGGGGATCAAATCTCCTCCGCGCCGCCCCTCTAGTTGGCCCGTGTCGCAGCGGGGACGGGCGGCATAGCCTACCTGATTGGTCTGCCCAGGAAGTGTACGCTTTAGAATTTCCGCACTCTATTGGCTGCAGCGTACGATTCTTGCATGCGATTGGACAGTGCGTAATGCCAGCATCAGCCTGTTTTCTTGCGTCCCTTTCTGTTAGGCTTAACAGATATGCAAGTTCGGTGTCAAAAAACGGATCTCGTGCCATGCCAGAATCCACTCGAGACTCAGGAAATGAGCACGCGACAGGCACACAACATGATCACAAGACACGCAATAGCAAACTCGCAAATTTTCGAAATGAATATTGTTGGGTGGTCTTTTATTCCAATAAGTGATGCATGAACGTTGGCATTCTGGGCACAATCGACATTCTTGCTTGGTGCCTCCCGCTCGAAAAGTGGGATGTGAGATGTGTAGGGATATGTATGTATTCTGACACTTTGAGCTCCGTGCACACGACACAGGCCTGGCATGGGTCATGCGCGGCCATTAATTAAACACATCGTTCGACTGATTCCCAGACCCCCGAAACAAGAAGCGTTGCGCTCAAAGAATGCGGATTCAATTTGGTTCAAAGTCGAAAGCCCACGCTGATAAATGATCTTCGATCTTTGGGATTCTACGCTGGCCAAACAAAACGCGTTCCGATGCGGCACAAATGCGTTTCGATGCGGCACGCGGGCTACTGGCGGCGCACGGCCACACCAGCGGCGACAGCTTCGGTTACCGTCGGCGACGGTGCCGGTCTGCAGGGCAGGCGCCCTGGCTTGACGGCGCACCCCAGGAACGGCGGGCAGCCTGGCTAGGCGGCGCGCTCCCTAAGCGGGCGCCCTGGCTGGGCGACGCCCTCCCGCGGCGGCCGCCTTGGCTGGGCGAACCGCTTTCGCGGCGGGCAGCCTGGCTGGCCGGCGTGCCCTTGGCACGGCGGGCAGCCTGGCTGGTGCCGCCGGGCTGAGCGGCCGTGGCAGCCGGCAGGCGCTCGTCGGACGGACAAGCGGGGGGGGTGATGGTCCTTCGACTGCTGTTCTGCGGCACAGCGGTTTTCACCGCCCTGTTGGGAACTCTTGTAGTACTGGCGGCGAGGACTGCGTGGGCTGCCGCCGCTGCAGCAACAGCATTTGTTGGCGCCATCGTTGCTGTGGTGACGCTGTCGGCGGCAAGGCGGACGGGGTGCCACGTGCGGAGGGGAGAGAGGCGGGCAATGGTGGGTTAGGGGGAACATGAGGGACCAACTCTATGACGCGCTCGGCGTGAAGCTAGTGGGGGACACGGCTGCGGATAGCTCTGACGCCGCCGCCCCGCTGCGTGCGCTGCGTCATTGGCAACGGTGTGCACCGAGATGGGCGTGGACGCAAGTGTAGGAAAACAAAAACCCCAAGAGGGATGAAAAAAAACCCTTTCGTGGTATCGGACTGCTGTCACATGGAGCCACGGCACAAAGAAAAAAGCAACACACTCGATACACTACTCAGACGACGTGGTGGTCGTGGTCGTCGCTTCAAACCCGCTGCCGTGCTCGAGACCGCGGGTGGTTTCTAGCGGTTTGCGGAGAGACGCAGAGGTGGCCAGCTGCTTTGCGGCTTAGGCCTTGCGGCCGCGCTTGTTGTCGCCCTTCCCGCTGCGCTTGTTCGCTGGCGCTGCCGGCGTCGACGCCTTGTCCGCCGGAGCCGTTGCAGCTGCAGTGGTATCTGCTGCCACGCACGCCGCCGGTCGGTCCTCCCCCGGCGGCGATTTGGCTCCTGCGGCTGAGGCGGGCGCCGGCGGCGCCGACGAAGTCGCAACGGCAGGGATGGAGGAGACTTCCAAGGCGGCCACGACGTCGTCGAACTCGAAAAGGAGGATGTCCGTCACAGGTTTGGTCTTGACCGGCTTAGATGGGGCAAGCGGCGCAGGTTTCTCGGCCAGGCCCGCACTTGGCATCATCTTCTGCATCACAGCTCGGCGATACTTGACCGCCTCCGGGGTGTGGCACATCGCAGGAAAGACGAAAAAGCACAACGCGGTGAGCTTTTGCTGCGCCGCCGTCAGATTGTCCACAGCCGCCGTGCTCGCTGTGACGTAAGCAAAAGTTAGCTGGATGCGTGGCTTTACTCGAGAGCGGTCTGAGGCGCGAGGCCAGCAGGCTCTTGAACCCTCTGTGTGCCTCTCTCGCCACGTTCTGCCGGCGCACTCCTCCGCCAGCGCAGTGCTTCCTCCCTTGGAGGGTACGTGCTCTCATCACCCCAAAAATCGCAACGCCCTTCGATGACCCCACGAGAATCTGCCCGAGCTCAGCTCCAAAAGGAGCTGCCCTCAATACACAAGTACAAGTAATTACATCACACACATACAGCAATGTATGACAATGGCACAGCCAAACAAGCCGATGATCGCATAAGTACTCCCGGAATTAGCCGGGCAGTGCACGGTAATACCGACTTACCTGCGCGGGCTTTGGGGGCTGCCTCAACACTCCCCCAGCGCCCCACGGTCCGCGCCATGGACGCTCCGTCACGGCCACAGTGCGAGATCTTCCGCAAACATCCGCGATCGAGAAAGCGGCGAAGTCGATCTTCTCGACTTGGCCGAAATCGGCTCCACTTGCTGGGAGCAGTAGGACTACAGCTTCCAGCGAGTCGAGCCGATTTCGGCGAAGTAAAATCGACCACCGCCGAAATCGCCAAAATGACCATCGACGTGATGCAGACGTCAAGGTGAGTACAGCGCACCCGGGTGCGTCTCGAACGGAGACGATCCGGCGCATCGGCGGCCCGTCAAAGTCTGCTCTCTCGGAGCAGTAGGCCTACTGCTCGCGGCCAAAATCGGGGCCTCCCACTTTCGGCCAAAATCGACCAAATTCGACTTGCACCAAAATCGATTCGGGCCCGTCGGGAGCAGTAGGCCTCCTACTTTTGGCCAAAATCGACCGAAATCGACTTGCACTAAAATCGACTCGTGCCCGTCGGGAGCAGCAGGCCTACTGCTCCCGGCCAAACGGCCCAAAATCGACTTCGGCCAAATCGAGTCGGGCGATCGCCGGGAAACCGCGGCTGCGCCACTGGTCGCCCCCAGTGGCGCCACAGTGCCCCAGGACGGTCCCAACCGGCCGTCCCCCCAAGGCAACAGCGCCTCATTGCCGGCCCCAAACAAGTGGATGGTAGCGCAACCGTCCACGACTGGCACCAGCTCGCGGCAAGGTCGACGGAGGACTCTGCCGCGAATCCGAGGCCGCGCCACTGGACGCCTCGAGTGGCGCCATGGCGTCTCAGCACTCCCCCAACAGGCGGTCGCCAGGCCCACCGCCCCGCTCAGCCGCGGCCAGGTCTTTGCTAACCCCGACGGCAGCCCGGAAATCTGTGAACGCCGGCGACGGCAGCGGCTTGGTGAGCCCATCCGCCGGCACGTCGGCACTCGAAAGGAAGTAGAAGGCCACATCCCCGCGTGCCTGGTAGTCGCGGACCATGTGGTAGGCGACGTCGACATGCTTGGTCCGCCTTGTCGCCTCGGGGTTGTTGACCAGCGCCAGGCAGGACTGGTTGTCCTCCCCCATCGCCACGGCTCCATCGTCGACGCCCAGAGCCGACAGCAGCTTGCGTAGCCACAGCGCCTTCTTGGTCGCCATTGCGGCGGCCACGTATTCGGCCTCGGCTGTCGAGGTGGCCGCGGTCGACTGGCGCTCACTTGCCCACGCAATTGCCCCTCCATTGCAGGTGAAGATGAAACCGGTTGCCGACCGACGACCGTCGATTTCGCCGGCCCAGTCGGCGTCGACAAACCCTTGCAGCGGCTTGCTGCCGCTGTAGACCACACCCAGGCGAGTCGTCCCGCGCAGGTACCGCAGAACCCCTTTGGCCGCGTGCATGTGGTCCTCCTCAGGGCCGGACATGAAGCGCTACAGCACACCCACGGCAAAGGCGATGTCTGGCCTCTTTGTGGTAGACAGGTAGAGGAGAGAGCCCACCAACTCGGCGTAATGGTTCCCGTTCTGCAGCAGGCCCTCCCCTGTCTTGATCAGCTTGACTTCCGACGCCATCGGCGTCTTGTTTGGCGTCGCCTTGTCCATCCCGAACGCCTCCAGCAGCGTCGCGGTGTGCCCCGGGTTGCTCAACGTCAGAGTCTTGGCCGCCCTGTTGCGCATGACCTTCATGCCGATAAAGTCCTTGACCTCCCCCATTTCGCGCACCTCAAACTTGGCAGACACGGAGCGCTTGACGGCCTCGACCACAGCCAGCTTCTCCCCTGCCACGATAAGGTCGTCGACGTACACGAGGATGAAGATGCACCCGTGCACGGGGTGGTGCCACTCATAGAGGCACGGGTACACCGTGGACCGGACCGCCCCCATCTCTTTGAGCTCTTTGTCGAGCTTGATGCCCCACAGCTGCCCCGCCTGCTTTGTCCCGTAGAGCGCCAGGTTAAGCCGACACATCTCCCTCAGCCCCTCCGGTTCGACACCGTCGGGGAGTTTGACGTAAATCTCCTTGCCCATCTTGGCGTTGAGAAAGGCTGTCTTGACGTCGACATGGTGAGTCTTCCAGCCCATGGCTACCGCCAAAGCAAAGAAAGCACCATTCGTGGCCGCGTTGGGTACCGGTGCCCACGTCTCGTCAAAGTCTCGTCCGGGCACCTGGTTGAACCCTTGGGCCACGAGTGGAGCCTTGTAGCGCGTGAGCTTGCCCTCCGCGTCGTGTTTGATGTCGAACACGAATCGCTTCTGGATGGCATTGTGATTCTTGTCGTTCCCCTTGGTCTTCGACCAGGTGCCAAGGTGCTTGTGTGCCGCCACCTCCTCCTTAATGGCCAGCTTCCACAGCGGCCAGTCAGGACGAGCGCGCGCCTCCTTCTCGTTTGAAGGCGGATTGTGCAAGTCCCAGCCCGCCTCAGCCACGGAAGCATTACCGCTTGCCAAGTATGCCTTGGGTTCCTTCTCCCACCATGTTACCTTGGAGGCTGGCTTGCGCTTCGAGCGACGAGGCCCCGGAGTAACGCTGTCACTAGCCGCAGGCGCTTGAGCAGCTGCGGGTGTCGAGCCACCGACGCCGTCGTCGTCCTCCTCCTTGCTATCGCCAGCGAAGGAAGGAGGACCGACCTCGTTGTCGCTGTCAGAGGTGTCGTCGGGAGAGTACTCGTCCTCTCGCCCATCTTCTGCGCGTAGCATGTGCATTGCCCCTTCCGTGGCGCCATCTTTGTCGCCGTCATATTCCGCAGTCAGCCGGGGACCAGCGCTTGACCCGACTGCTGACGTCTCGACCTTCGCCGGGTTCTCCTCCATCAGAACGCCCCGACGCTCGAAGACCTGGTTTGTCTTGTCCTCGAGAATGCGGTAGGCCTTGCCACCGACAGTGTAGCCGACCAAGCGGCCAACGTCGGTCCTCGGCTCCAGCTTGCGCTGCTGCTTCTTCGGCATTAGCGCCCTCGCCCGACTCCCCCAAACGCGAAATCCCGCAATGTTGGGGCGTCGACCCGTCAGCGCCTCGAGCGGCGTCACATCGAGCCCCGCCTTAAGAGATCGGTTGAGCACATGGAAGACGGAGGCCAACGCCTCGGCACACAGCTCTTCCTCCGCACCGGCGTCAAGCAGGGCAGCACGCACGCGCTCCATCAGCGTGCGGCTCACCCGCTCCGCCTTGCCGTTCTGCTGCGACTTGTACGGCGCCGTCATCTCAGACGTGATGCCCTTATCCTCGTAACACGCCTTCAGATCGTTTATGACGTACTCCTTTGCACCGTCGTGACGGACACGCTTCACTATCACGCCCGTCAGCGTCCCAAGCCGCTTGATGCGCGTCTTGAGCACCTCCGGCGCCATCCTTTTTTTCTTGATAGGCGTAGCCGTGATGAACCCCGTTGAGTCCTCCGGCGCCGTCATAAAGTAGAGGGAGCCACCCAACGACTCAGTGAGTGCGTCATTAATGTCGGTGTGCACCAGTTCGCACTTTGTTGTCGCTGTCGACGAGCGGGGGCTGGGCGACTGAACCATCTTGCCGTCCACACTCGGCACACACACCGTGCCAATGACGCGCTTGGCGTCTGCCACTGAAGACGGCATGCCGTCGACCATTGTGGCCGCCCGCTTGAGGTTCTCCAACCCCAAGTCGATGAACCGACGATGCCACAGCTCCGCCTGCCCAGTGATGCGCGTCGATGCCGCGCACGCCGAGTCCTTGACCGTCGTGACCTTGAGCACCAACTGCTTCAGGTCGTCGACCTTGCCGACAACGGACGCCTTGTCGAGCACTCCGCTCGAATGGACAGCATCCCCGTCGCGGAGGATGTAACAGGCGTTTCCGACGAACACTACCGCACCACGATTGCGGTCAACCGCTCGAACCAAGAGCAGGTTGCTGGTCAGGTCCGGCACGAGCATGGCCTCCCCGAGCACCCTGCGCGTCTTGGTTTTGCCCTTCCCAACGTCCATGGAGGCGTGACCGTGCCCCTTGATGGGTACCTTTTCGCCGTTGGCCAAGGTGATCTCGGCCCCGAATCCCGCCGTCCGGACGGTGAAGCCCTCATCCCCGGCGGCCATGTGGTTGGTTGCGCCAGAGTCGAGCACCCAAGTTGATGAACACAGGGAGCTGCCGCGAGCCTTGCTGCTCCCGGTATTACCAGTAGAAGCAGTGTAGGCCAGAGCGGCGCCCGCGTGGGGCCTGCCGCCGTGGCCGCCTTCACGGCCACCACTTGCTCTTGCCCTTGGCCTCTTCCGCCTTCTTGTGGCAGTCGCGCTGCATTTGTCCCTTCTCGTTGCAGTGAAAGCACACGACCTACTTCTTGTCAAACGGCCTCTTAGGCGCCGCTGCCGCAAAGGTTTGTGACTTGATACTGCCAGAAGGCTTGGAAGTGCCGACAGAAATGCTCCGCTGCTCGACTTGAAGCAGCTGAGCCGTCATGTTCGACATGACGAGCTTAGTGCTGTTGTTTTCCAACACCGTCCTGAGCATCCCGTACTCTGCCGGAGCCCTGAAAGGACACGCAGCACAAGCGTGTTGTCGTCTACCGGGTTGTTGAGCATGGCGAGCTCGTCCCGGAGCATCTTGGCACGCGACGCAAACTTGATGATGTTCTCGTCTCCGCCCTTCTTGAGGCTGCTCAGCTCGTCCATGAGCCGAAGCAGCTGCGCGTTGTCTCGCGCCTCAAACATGACCTTGAGCGCGTCCCACGCCTCTTTGGCCGTGTCCACCGGCGCCACCGTGTTGAGGTGCACGGGCTTGACCAACATATGGATGGATTCCAGCGCCAACTCGTTTATGGCGTCCCACGCGTCGACCAATGGGTCGGACTTTTGTCGTCGGACGAAGATGCCGGTCGGTCCGTCACGACCGCCGCCCAGAGCTTCTCCTTCTTAAGCTGCGCACGCTGGTACGCTGCTCACGCCTTGTAGTCGTCGTCCAGCTGCGCAAACCGCGGGCCGCCATAGCGGCCGTGGTCTGCCATGTTGACGACCTCCGCGCCGCACAGCACCGTAAAACGACGTAGGGAGCAGAACACGCCCGCCCGACGCCGGAACACACCGCGATCTCAGCGACGTCGTCTTACCAGCGACCGCAGGGAAAACGACGGTTACCACTAGCGACAGCTGGGACCATAACCTGTGAAGTGAGCGGTAGTTGGGTGGGTGCGTTGCTTTACTCGAGAGCGGTCTGAGGCGCGAGGCCAGCAGGCTCTGAAACCCTCCTTGTGCCTCTCTCGCCACGTTCTGCCGGCGCACTCCTCCGCCAGCGCAGTGCTTCCTCCCTTGGAGCGTACGTGCTCTCATCACCCCAAAAATCGCAACGCCCCTCGATGACCCCACGAGAATCTGCCCGAGCTCAGCTCCAAAAGGAGCTGCCCTCAACACACAAGTACAAGTAATTACATCACACACATGCAGCAATGCATGACAATGGCACAGCCAAACAAGCCGATGACCGCATAAGTACTCCCAGAATTAGCCATGCAGTCCGATTTAACTCCGACTAACCTGCGCGGGCTTGGGGGGCTGCCTCAACACTCGCCTTGACCTTCCTCTCCATGCCCACGTCCTCGGACCTCATCAGCTTGGCAGCCGTAATGCCACACGGTCGGCGCATGTAGCCCCTGTTGCGCGTACTGAGGCTGCTCGTACTGCCGCTGTCGGCGTCCTCGTCCAACAAGTCATCCGGGTCCACGCTCTGGTCGTCCGTCGTGTTGGCAGCGCCGCTGAACTTGTCTGATATGCGCAGCACGCGCCAGCATGCCATCCACTTGCAATGCGCGAGCTTGGCCTTCCGCTTTGCCACCTTGCCCTTGCGCTTGTCCTGCTCCCGGTCTTTGAGTATGGCCTGGTAGATGTCCAGCGAGCAGTACCGTGCGATGGCCCCACTGATGATGTCCTCGTCCGACATGTTGCCAGTACAGTCGTTCCAAAAAAAACATAGCACTTGGCAGACATCAAAAGTGCATCAAATATGTTGCTGGTTTCTTGCAAGCGCGGCTAAAATGAAATGACGTGTCCCAGCGAAAGTCTCAAACCCACTTCTGTGCTCAATGGATTTTGAGTGCTCCTTCACACGCGGCAACGCATGACATCGCAGAGCACTCGAGGGACTTCACTGGCCCCCCACGTCGGGGGGCCAGGCCCGTCGACCAATATCGCTGTTCCGCCCGTGGCGCGCGTGCCAGGCGTCACACGTCCAGTATCGATGATCAGAGCGCGGCCCCGGCCGTGTTGCCCACTTCAGCTGACAGCCCAGTGCGAGCAGGACAGGAACCAGTAGATCTCGTCCTCCGCGCCATTTCGAACCGCTGGCAAGTCCATTGCGAAATCATAGGGAAGCGCAGCATCTTTTGACCCTATCTTGATGCCTGACCGATGGCCAGACGGTCCAGATCACAGGCCCGTTCTGGGTCGGTCGAGGTCACATGATCAAATTTGTGACGATCAGAACGCAGATGTCTGATGTCGTTTTTCTTGCTTTCTTTTTCGTGGGTCATGTGCCTTGTTCTTTTGGCTGTTCCTTTGTGTCGTAGATATAAACACACGCTGCTTCTGCGCTTTTTTGGATTGATTTTCCTTCGTCGCTGCGGGACTGAATTTGCGGTCGCTGCAGTTTGTTGCACCTCTTTACTGTCAGCATCAGTTGTTCTCGCCCGTCCACAGTTCGTTCATTGCTGTTTCAAGTCTTGGAGGGACAAGCGGCCTCAAACACAGAGTGCACAAACCCACCACCATGACCCTGATTCCTTCTTCAAAAAAAAAAAACGCGACGCAACAGAACCGCCGGCGGTGATCAGCACCAACAACGGAGATCGATGAGGGCGGCAGTGGTAGGGACGACAATAGAAAACATCAGCATGTTTTTATCTAAACGACACAATGGAACAGCCAAAAGAACAATGCACATGACCCACGAAAAAGAAAGCAAGAAAAACGAATGCAACACGACACGAGAAACAGAACTGATCGGAACAGGAATGGCGGTGGGGCGGGGGGGAGCGTGGGGCGGCAGGGGGGGGGG
>Ga0209831_1004881_pt1 | contig 10325 bp, 9 predicted proteins | sample Maine_Asex4_meta_FD_187451 | JGI IMG/M metagenome (GOLD analysis project Ga0209831, IMG submission 187451) | Marine algal microbial communities from Maine, USA - Maine_Asex4_metaG (SPAdes) (version 2) | ecosystem: Host-associated > Algae > Red algae > Unclassified | place: Maine, USA | collected...
CCGCTTGGCGGACGCGGGCGGCTTCGCGCTCGCGAGCCTCCTCGGCCTCGCGGTCGGCGGCGGCCTTGCGGTCGGCGGCGGCTTGGCGCTCGTCTGCTGCTTGGCGCTCGGCGTCCGCTTGGCGGACGCGGGCGGCTTCGCGCTCGCGAGCCTCCTCGGCCTCGCAGTCGGCGGCGGCCTTGCGGTCGGCGGCGGCTTGGCGCTCGTCTGCTGCTTGGCGCTCGGCGTCCGCTTCGCGGACGCGGGCGACTTCGTGCTCGCGAGCCTCTGCCGCCTCGCGGTCGGCGGCGGTCTTGCGGTCGGCGGCGGCTTGGCGCTCGTCTGCTGCTTGGCGCTCGGCGTCCGCTTGGCGGACGCGGGCGGCTTCGCGCTCGCGAGCCTCCTCGGCCTCGCGGTCGGCGGCGGCCTTGCGGTCGGCGGCGGCTTGGCGCTCGTCTGCTGCTTGGCGCTCGGCGTCCGCTTGGCGGACACTGGCGGCCGCCCGCACGCGGGCCTCCTCGGCCTCGCGGTCGGCGGCGGCCTTGCGGTCGGCGACTGCTTGGCGCAGCCGCACCGCCTCGGCCTCTTCTTCGGCGGCGGCCCGGTGGTCGGAATCTGCGTCACTGTCCGATGCCGTTGGGTGTTCGACTGCGGCCTTCGGATGGGCCTCCCGATGCTCTTGGGAGTCCTCGACCGGCCCCTCACATCGCGCGCTGGATGCAGCGTGCAGCGCTTTGTGCTCATCAGCGACGCGACGTTAAAGAACGTCGTTTTCTTGTTCAGAAGACGCGACAGCTGCGGCGACCGCGCTCATGAGCATCTTGTGTGTTTTTGACACATGGTCGGCGCCCGTGGGGGTTCGCGTGTCGTCACGGGTCGACGAATCGTCCGCCCTTGGATCTTCAACTGGCGGTACAGATCCACGCTTGGTCTCCTTTTCCCGTTTAGGCGGTGCATCAGACGCAGGCCCTGCAGTCGAGGATGTCCCCTGTCGTGCACGATCGGTCTTGCGCTTTTTCCGTGAGGTCCACTTGTTGCTACCCATCTGCCAAGAAGCATACAAGTAAGAAAAACAAGCTTCAAGCACAGGAGTATGCTAGAATAGGATTGGGGGCGTGAGACGGTCAGCAAACGTTGTTTCAAGAGCTATGTGACTACTCAAAGGCACCCACCACAGCCTCTTATGCACAGAATAGAAGACGACCTGGAAGAAGACCAAGTCACGAGAAAAACGGCCGGTCTTACCTTTTGGAGAACCAATCGCGGCAGATGCGAACGATGAGAGCGTGAGATGAAACAAGTGAAGAGAACTTCAAGGACAAGACAAGATGTTCCAGGTCCAATGCCACCTCCAGCACGAGCGCAGCTCGAGAACGAGCCGGAAGAGAAATCCAGGAGGGACGACGACGCGCAAGGACCAGAGTGCGTGCGAGAAGAGCGCACCGCGCATCTCGTTGCGTTTCGAGTGTCATGACAGTCGAAGGAGCGGCCCGAAATTCGTGACGACATTTGCTCACATCACCTTAGTTTGTTCAACGAGAAAGAAACATTACAAGGAGGAGAGTATCAGATCATGTCACTAGTTTCTAAAGTTCACGTCACAATCTTATAAATACTGTTGCCATATATGACATATGGCACGAGTGAGGCAAACTAGTCACCTAGTGAAGTGTACGGTACGCGATGTTGCGAACATGGTGCAGAAGCACGGAAATCCAAAGCAGACGTCCATCGTTGCGTCGTCCAGAAAGGCATGCCAGTCTCGGTCCTGTATCTGGGCCGCAAATCGCACGAGACCTACGACCAAGCACAAAAAAGGGACGAGGCGGTACACACGAACTTCTGTACCGGCTGTCGAGGGGCAACAACGGTCAACGGACAGAAGCAAGCAGGTCCCCTTCCTTTACTTCTCCCGGATCATAGCTGAACAGAACATCTGCACCTTGTTGTAACCAAACGTCTCTCCACGCCCCACACGCTTAGCACGCTCCCCGCGGAGTAGCACTCGAAGCGCCGTCCAGCCACCGGTCTCATGCGCAGCCTTCGCAATAGCCCGACGCTTTGAGAGCATTGATGACGAGGCTCTTCCAAACGGCTGCTTCTTGTCCCACTCAACACGATCGGGTTGGCCATGATGAAGCTTCTTCAAGGCAGGAGTAGAGCCCACACCGACCTCCCATGACATCTCGACAGCGTCCATCATGTGCTCCCAGTCGCGTGGCAGCCGCTCCATCTCAATGGGCTTTGCACGCACTTCCACAGAGCGGGATGGTGCACATGTAGACGACGCTGAAGGGGGCGAGCATGGTCGCCGCGACCGCGTACAGCTGGCCGTTTCACAGCACGGCTCAGGCACGGCCAACGCCCCGCAGCTAGGTGGATCTTTGGGCCTGCTTGTCGCCCGTGATGGGTCTTCGAACGTGGCGCTCGCCAAAATGGAAGCCGACTTGACGAACTGCCCGGCCAAGCCAACCTTGGCCGCGCCTCGGCGATGCGCCTCCTTGATGTTCTTGAGTCGGGTCTCGACACTATTACAAAGAGCTCGTTCCGTCGACGGGATGTGACTTTTGCGCCGGTTGGTCACGAGGGCACGGGCCAGCCTTAGATGGCCATCAATGCTCTCAGGAAGGGGGCGGGGCACAAAAGCACGATTCAAGGGGTTGACCGACACCGAAATGCCGACGACCAGCTTGTCCCGGGAGTCGGTGCCTCGGTCGTCGTTGGCATCGAGGATGAAGGAGTCACCAGGTGGGGCGTCCGCTCCCATGGGGGGGTGTGCTCGAGAGGGAGGGAGGGACATCGAAAGACGTGGAAGGAAAGCCCCGGAACTAATGTCGGAGGGCAGATGCTCCCGACGCGATGACGGGCACGGAGCCCGCCGGGAGGGAGGGACGAGATGTCACGGTGACACCTTCAGCAGTCTAGTGAACACAACACTCGCATCGACGCAGCTCCTGTGGGGACCCATGATGACTGGCCCTCACGAGGCAGATTTTTTCCGTGTCGTGATTTTCGATGGCACTAGTAGTCCCCGTCATCAAGATGCCGACGGCGTAATCTGTGGAAGTATCCGTACCAGATTGTGTAATTGGGTACCACATCGCCGTTTCCCAACGAGATTTGATGAATACCGACGGTCTCGGCATACTTGTGCCCCGGACCTGTAATGCGTCGCAAGTCGCTTCGAGGCGATCCTTTCGATCAGGGTCCCTCGACGCAGGCAGAGGCGCTTCTTGGCCCGTTTGGCCCAGCTGTTTCTTTGTCTCACAGTCCATCGCGCCCAACCTCACCGTGCCTCTCCGCCATCATTCCCTGACGGCGAGCAGGCGCCGTTACGCACCGTACCCTCTTCGCGGACGGCTGCTGCGAGCTAATACGGAACCACCGTCTCCTTTGTCCGACCCTTTCGCACTCCCTTCGATTTTTGATGATGCTGGGACGTCTGACACGCCTGCGCCCTCAGCAGGTCTGCCACTCTCTACAGTTTCATCTTCTAAGAACACGCTCTCCCCGGGGCCGGTATCCTACACGCTCTGCGACGTTTTCGGCTTCTGGAGTCTTTTGAATGTTACCTCCTGCCATCCTATATCATTCTGTGTGCGGACGCTCTGTGCCGCTCGGGGCTCCACAACCAAGTTCTATTTTTCTTGCGGTACTTCTGGGACACGACTGTTGTGCCTCGCAACTTTCATGAGGGGAACCAGAGGTCACCCGGTGATGAAGTTGTGTTTCAAGACCATCCATGCATCATTTAGGGACTCCGTGTGCGTCTGCTTTTTCCTTGTGAAGACTCTGTGTTTTGTGGTAGTAGTGAGCGTGGACCATGCAGAACCATCCAGTGCCATTGCCTCATGATACAGCCGTTCGCCCAAAAATCCCGCACTTCAACTGTTGCAAAATAGTTCCAAATCGCCCTCTGCGGGGTCGTAGAGGCCGATTTGGCACTCTTTTGCAACTGTTGGAGTGCGGGATTTTTGGGAGAACGGCTGTAAAAAACGTTTAGTTCAGTTGACACTTCGTCAACTTATGCTAAGAACGGCACGCTACGCTGAGAACACGTGATTCTCGCGCGAGGCCGTTTTCTTTACTTCGTGAAGCCGGAGTGACGCCGGAACACGCGCCTTGGAAGAGTCTGCTGCAGTCCTGTCGTCCGGGTGAAAGCACTCCCATCCTTTGACCGAAACGGCCCGTCCACCTCGCGCAGAAACAGATTGCGTTACTTCCTGAGAAACGTCTTCTTGCTATGACAATGACTGGCCAAGGACACCGACTAATCGGGGACAAAATGGTGGATATACACTCTTGCAGCGAATAGCGTTGCCATATGGAACATCTTGTTACCAGCTGAATGTTTTGGTGCCTAGTTCGTGCTATCTTGCAACATCATGAAATCAGTTCTCTCCAGATAATGTCGTTGAATACTGTATTCGACATCTCGTTACCATGTGCATGAGCATGTGACCCGGACGGACCATATGGTAAGCGTTTTCAAACCGTCCCTCATCAGGTGGATGCAAGTGATGTCGCCTTTGTAATTGCTCCTGGTGATTGTTCCGACCTTATCGATTGCAAGAGACTGGCGACCCACTCTCTGGCCGATCGAAAGCCATGTGCAAGACCCCGCTTAAAATGAATCTGTCCCTCGCGAGTGCAGAGGCAAGTCTTCATCTCGCCGCTACGACTGCCTTCCCATGTGCTCAAGCACTATCTTGCGCGATGTCTTCCAACGGCAGTATGACGGCCACGGCGTCTGGTAGTGCTCCTCGCTCTTCCCGCCTGGACGGATCTCAAGATGGTCGGTCAAGCACCGTCCGCAATGTTGAGTGGCTGAGCCTCGCGCCGAGTGCGGACGATTATGATCCTGTGGCTTCCACTGCCGCGGCTATCGAGACGGCCCGCTCGCAAAGCAGCTCCAAGGTGCACGAGAGGACGCGCAAGGAGTATCTTGATTTTTGCTCCAAGGTGGGTGTGACCCCTACCAAGGTCGATGCTACTACTGCCGCGCATGTGGCAACGTTCTACAAGGTGCGCACCAAGAACTTTGAGCTCGGGATCTCGACGTCCAAGCACATCTCCGCCCAGATGACGCTGTTTTTCACCGAGCTCGGCCGGACTGGGCGTTGGTCTACGGGCGAGATTGACGGCAAGGTTTTCGTCAATGGTAACCCAAATGACAGTAAGGCGGTTGACGACATGAAGCGGGCGCACAAGGTCAAGCTCGCTCGTGATGGACGTGTAACGCTTCCAATGGACCCGCTGGAGTATGGGCACATATGTGCCTACTATGATCACTTTATTTCCGACCAAGACAACATCTCACCTGAGCGGCTGGCGCAGTTCGCTGCCATGATGACGGCGACCTTCCTAATGATGCGGTTCGATGAGGTCACCAAAATTAAGTACGTTCACGCGGGATCGAGTGTGGGGGCGTCTTGATGAGCGGGCGGACGTGCTCTCGTGCCGTGCTGAGCACCGATTGGAATGTTCGCTTCTGTGTCTCTAAGCCGCACGTCTGACGTGATGGGAGCGAGTCTGCTTTGCGCGTATTGAACATGCGGTCATGGTTGGTTTCGCCACGAAGACGAGATCACGTCATGCAAACAGAAGACGTGCGCGGCAATCTGGTCTTTCGGATTAATTGGCTGGACGGCACGAAGACGTCGACGTCGGGACGGCAGTATCACCTTGAAGGCGCGCCAGGACTGGCGGGAGACCCACGAGTGGACCCTGTTTTGGCGATGGCCATGTACCTGATGCTACGCGGAGACGCTAAGGGGTTTCTCTTCTGCCCCTTCAAGATGCTACCCTGCGGTGCGTGGGAAATGTCAGCTCACACAAGGCTCAAGGACAACGCGTTCCTCGAGTCCATGCGACGGGCACTCGACGAGGCGGGTGTCGACTCGTACCGGTTCTTGGGTACTCACTCATGCAAGCGCGGTGGTGCGCAGCTGTATCGTCTGCTAGGCGTTGCCGACGCCGAAATCAAGACCCGCGGTGGCTGGCACACGATGTCGGCGTACTGGGCTTACGTGCAAGCATCGAACCGGCTCGAGAGGCGGTTCACCTACACGTCACCTGCTGCAGCGCTTGCCGACGTGATCATCAACGGCGGGGAGGTCCCCGAGTGTGTGCACCAGAGCATAGACTTGTGAATTGTGGGTGTTGATGTGCTAAAGGTCTAGGACCCGCGCGTCATCTCGTGGTTGATCTAAGTTCATGTCACGTGATTGCACACCGTTCTCTTACATCTGGTGTGTCGTTACCAGATTACGAATCGCTTGATGAACACAGGATTTGCAAACATGGTACCCAGCGGATACATTCTCGTACCCGATCTTTTCTTCTCACGACGTGAGAGATGTGATGACATTTTTTTGACGCAATGGTCCGACGTCCTGCGGCCGGCGGTTGTCAAGTCTTTCGGCTCTGTTCATGCGGCGGCACACACTGATCGTCGTGCCATTTCCTGCTTTACTCGTCGCCGATAGCCATGGAGCGCTCGAAGATCGAAGCAGCTGCCCTTCTCTCCCTCGAGCGCCAGTTTGGTCATGAAAGCTTCCGTCCTGGGCAGCTAGAGGCTCTTCTACCTCTCCTTGACCAAGATCGCCCCCGCGCAGAGGTCATCTCTGTGAATGCGACGGCATCCGGAAAGGTACGACCCGTCGCATGGTCTTTCGTGTCTTACTTTACGTTTACCCTGTGTCATTATTTTTTCCTTGTGCAGAAGGCCACAAGCTCAAGTTCATTTGCCGAGTGTACTGTGGTTCTAACGACATTATTGCTGCACATGCGCGTCCTTCTCTCATGCTAGGGTAGACGACCACTTTCGGCCTGGCTGCTGATCTTCTGCATCAGATGGATCGATCTCTAAGTGTCATGCTGGTGCCTCTCAAGGGGCTCAGCCGCCAGCACGCTGATTCTCTCAACAAAGTTGGCGTGTCTGCGATGGCACTGACTTCATCAAGCACGAGTGACGAGTGGCTTCTGTGCAAGTCCATGATCATGGAGAAGCGGCTTTGCGCCCTGTTTATCTCTCCGGAGTTGCTGTGTCACAGCCCCTCCTTCCGCAAGCTTTTGAACGACCGAGGAGTTGCGCTGCTATGCTTCGATGAGGCGCACCTGTACAACGATTGGTACCTGTGGCGGCCGACGATGGCAATGGGAGCATCGCTTGTCCAAGCGCAACGTCGACTTGGGCTCACAGCCACCATGCGGCGCCGCGACCAGCAGCTGGTCATTCGACGGATGAGCATGTCGGTGCCTATTGTCCTGCGCGGCCCATTCCTGAGAAAGAACCTGCTTCTGCATGTTGTCAAGAGGCCGTCGGCTCTGACCTTTGGACGAGTGTCGCTTGCGCGGCGTGTGGCGGCGGCGACGGAGTATAAGTGGCGCATTGCCCGTGCTCTTCGGCTCTCCATCAAGGCGCGCGCCGAGCAGGGCAACACGATCATCTACGTGCCGTCCCGTGCTCTATCCGAAGATTCGCGCAAGGAGCTTGTGCTTGCCGCGGCGCAGCAGCGGCTCGGTGCGACTGGGGCGGCACTCGCTTTTCGCGCGTACCATGCGGGGCGGGCCGACCGCGCCGAGGTGGAAGACCTCTTCTTGACGACTCGTGGTGTCGTCGTCATTGCAACTATTGCCTTCGGTCTTGGCGTTGACTGTCCTCATGTCCGTGTCATTCTCCACTTCGTACGCTCTTTCAGTTCTCTGGTACCTGTTTCGAGTTGCGTTGTGACGTAATCCTCTCTTTCTTGTTGGACGATTGGTGTCGATTGGCCTTGTCTCGAGCTGGGTCTCTGTGCTTGAAGAACAAGAATAACGACACATGCTAACAATTTGAAACATTAGCAGTTCCCTCTTTCTGTCCTTGAGTGACGTTTGTGCACGCGCGTTTCCACTTTGTGTCTGTCCTAGGCTGGAGCGAGGTCAGTGGCAGAGTACGCCCAGCAAGTGGGTCGTGCTGGTCGTGACGGTGAAGACGCGTACTGCGTCTGCTTCTACAATGCGGATGACAGCGAGGGTACCCGGCGCAGCATCGAGATGACACCTCTTCCGATGTCAACGACGATAGCACTCATGCGCAAGATTTACGAGCGCACGACGCCTCTCGGTCCCACGTCGTTCCTGCATTGGGCGGACTACCACAGGGCTGGCATCGACGCGGACGACACGGACGCTATCCTTGCTGCCCTTTGCCGCACAGGCTTGGCGCTCGCGGGAAAGACGCAGCGGGCTCGCATCGCGGCTTTCCGAGGCGCCAAATCGACGCTCCAGCCATGGCCTGTGCTGTCGACGTTTGCGAACGCGTTGTGGAAGGATCACTTTGAGCCCGGGTTTGCGGCTATGACTCGCAACCTAGCCGTTCGACGCGATGTTCGCGACGTTTGTGCGGTGGCTCCCTTCTTGGAGCTTGGAGCAGGAGGACCGACGGCAGTTCATGACGCCCTGGAGGATCTGGCAGCTGCTGACCTCGTTGACATTGACTACAGCGATGACTACCCGATGGTGCAGCCGCTGGCAGTCCTCGACCAACAGGATCCGCGAGATGCCGGGCGTTTGCTGGAGAGGTCAATGAAGACTTCTGCCAAACAGCAGATCGCTGTTCTTGACGAGGTGCTCGATTTTTGCGAGGCTGATGGGTGCCTCCATCGACGACTTTGTGATTTCTTTGGAGCTCCTCATGAGCAAGACGCAGTTGTTGACGGCTGTCGTTGCGGCGTTTGTGCGCCCCAGACGGATAGTACCGCCTTTGCGTGACTTGACCTCTTTCTTCTGTGTGTTGTGTGCGGGTCATTTGTTGGACCCGGGTGGCGTGATCGACGCTTCTCTTTGATCTCATGCTTGCGCTTGTGCTGGGAAGAGCCGCTTCTTCTTGTAGGATTTCCCAAAGCCTGTTTGTTTCTTCAATTTTGACGGGCGGCACACAGGGGCACTGTCCTCTCTACATCTTACGTTTTCGTTTGCCTCTCTGTCACAGGGTCGGGATCGCTTTGTACGCTTCTGCTACTTGTGACAATTTTGCTACAAGAAGGGGAAGGCTCGCAATAGCCAGTTTGTATTCTTCCTGCATGCAAATGACACGTTTCGCTTGTTCTTGTGGTCGTTCGGTACGGTATCTCGGAATCATGTCAATCTTGTACCATAACGTGCATTGTGGTCACAAAAGTTTGCGGTGTTGTCACTGAACTCGCCTGCACTTGTTTTTGCATACCTCATTTCGGGTTTTTACACTTTTCTGTTCGCATAGTTGATTGGAGCTCTTGGCCTGCCGATGCTGAGAGCTTATTGTGTGCAGGCACAGTGGCTGTTCGCCCTTAGAAAAAGCATGACCATTGCATCGAGACTCACAGGTGCGTGCTTTCAGATTTCTTGTCCGCCTCCGACGCGAGTGCGACTACGGCATTGACGCTCGATGGTGCCCCGCAATGGTGTCCTCGTCAGGTGTGCCTACCAGCCACATGGTGCAGTGTCCTCGTTGGGATATGTCGCAATCAGCGTCGAAGCCGTGGTGCAGTGTCCGCGTTATGATATGTCGGAAAGAGCGTCGAAACTGTCGGGGTGGGCAGTCGTGCTCCGTTTCACCTGTAACGTGTGCCGGCGGATAGCGCAGTTCGGCACTAGTAGGTCGTTGTGCTGCTGAAGGAGGGGATGAGCACGAACTGTAACGTTCCTGTTGATCTGGCACACAGAAACACCAGCTGTGACGCCCGTCTCAGGAGCACAAGCTGCCGGTCGTGGAACGAGCATGCGCGCGGATGCACAAGCTGTCTCGTGCGTGCCCTGCTGGCGAGCGACCCCGTTCCTGGCCGCCCTGGACTTTCTGTGCCGTTGGAATATGATCACGCGCCTGTGTCGTGCTGCTCCGCTGCAGTGCACACCAGGCTGGTTTGGACACTCACGGATTTGGCTCCGAACATCAGCACAGCAAATGCCGCCATGAGGCGCTTATCGTCAGATCCGCACTTGATCTGAAGTACAAAAAAGTCCAGATGAAATGCACGATCGCGTCTCTAATAGAGGGCGTATCCGGTTCGCTCGCTCACTTACGAGGCTGATCGACTGATCCGGCCGTCCGATTAGGTGCAATCGAGCTCGTTAAGGCAGCGATCACCTGTCATCCATGTCACGATCGCCCAGATTGAGGCTGTCAGAGGACCCCCTCCGGGAAACGTCTTCAGGAGCTTGTAAGCCAATTTCTGCTTCCCGAACGGGTCTAACCCCCAGTTAAGACACCCCTGAGGCGGACATTAGGATTGCCGGCCATTCATTGGCCAGATTGGTAGGTGTCAGACACTTTTCACTTGTCCAGCGGTTGGAACCAGCTTTCTGAAGACGTGTCCCAACCG
>Ga0209831_1004886_pt1 | contig 10316 bp, 7 predicted proteins | sample Maine_Asex4_meta_FD_187451 | JGI IMG/M metagenome (GOLD analysis project Ga0209831, IMG submission 187451) | Marine algal microbial communities from Maine, USA - Maine_Asex4_metaG (SPAdes) (version 2) | ecosystem: Host-associated > Algae > Red algae > Unclassified | place: Maine, USA | collected...
GTCGGCCGCCGCCTCCGCCGCCGCTGCCACCGCTGCCGCCGCCGCCGCCGCCGCCGCCGCCGCCGCCGCCGCCATTGCTGCCGCCCGCCATCGCCGCTGCCGCCGCAGCCGCGGCAACAACCGCCGCCGTCGCCGCTCATGGCGCCGTTGAGTGCGACCGACGCCGCCCACTACGCTTGGGTGGCGTCAAGGCTGGCGGAGAGCTCACAAGCGGCGGCGGGAAAGCAGGCGGCGGCTGCGCCGCGGCGGCTACCGGGGAGGACATCACAGAGGTGGCAGGTAGCGGCCGCGGGTCAGCCGCCGCCTCCGTCGCCGCCACCCCCACCACCGCCGCTGCCGTCGCCGCCGCCGCGCCCGTCGCCGCTGCCGCCGTCGCAGCCGCCGGTGCAGCCGGCGCCGCAGCTGCTGCCGTCGCCTTCGCCGGTCATGGCGCCGTTGACCGCCAGCGATGCCGCGCACTGCGCGTGCGCGGTCCAGCTGGCGGTGAGCGCACGTGCGGCGGCGCGAGGGTACGCAGCGCCCGCGCCGCGGCGGCGGAGCGGCTCCAGGCGACCAGGCTACAGATATTGCTGGCGGTGGCGGCTCGGGAGCGCGGGCGGGGCAGGATTGCGGGTCGCAGCAGCTTGGACAGGGCGGCCTGCGGTGGGGCGGCACTCGTGCGAAGGGACACAAGATGATTGCGCGTGCGAGCTTTGCAAGATATTGTGGCTCGCCACGCTGCCCATGGACCGTCTTAATAAACTTGCTTCTGCCGATATCGCTCGCCACGAAAATCCCGCACAAGCAACTCATTGCCACATGAGGTGCTGACAATGACACAGTGCAATGACATGGCTTCACTCAAAGAAGGTACGCATGTCCCGAACGTGCTGAAGGTCATGCGATCCCTCACATGACGACAATGACCAATCAAAACACCTGTATCTAATATCGATGCAAGGCTTTCAACTACATGTTTGATGATTAACAATCGTCAGTAACCCCATTGGTTATCATGGATCCCGAAGATTCATGTCCGACAGTTGACGGACGCCAGCAGCTCACGTGCCTGCTTACAGAACTTCAAGATCCAATCAGACCACTCGTATGTACCATACATAGCAAGACTTGGCCCCTCTCGTCATTTTCGATCAGCATGTCTAAGCCGTTTCATTGGTTGTCGCGGCGCTGTTTCAATGCTCACAGAGGGCGAACGTCAGAGCATCACGCGGTCTCCGACGTACATTTATGACGAACAAATCAGAACACGTGCACACATCTGACACTGCACAGCTCTGAACCGTGTCGTTGGTGAATAGCATTTCCGTGCACCCTATTGGTTGCTGTGACGCGGTATGTTTGACGTCGTCGAGTGGATGGCTGCGAATGAGATCTACGGCGGCGAGAGCGGGACCCGCACAGAGCTGGGGGGAGGCGGTTTGTCACCTGAAGATCGCTCCCGGGGGGGGCGATCAGCTGAGGCGATCTGTTGTGAAAGATCCCGCATTGAGAAGGGCGTCAGCGTACGGGTGGCGCGGCTCTTCGGACAAGCATTCCTTTCTCTGGCAATACGTTTCGCACTTAATTGGACACCCACTGATGAAGATGAGAAGAAGTGTACATATCCACGCTTGAACCCAGTCATAGAGACGGGGAATTCGGATGACTCTGCGAGCCCAATACAAAGGCGATGGAATGTCCCCACTGATGCATCCAACCTGAGTCGCAGAGGGCTTTTTGGTGCTGCCCAGGTGGTCTCTGCCAGGCAGTGGCCGTGACTGTCACTCAACGCACCCCGGGCAGACCCACTCCAGGTAGATAGAGGAGCCCATTCCAGCCATCTCCTCTCGGCGTCATCCGGCAGTATCGTCCCTTCTGCCCGCCCCCTTCCCCACCCCCGCCGCGCCCACCTCCACCGGCGGTGCGGCCTGTCCCCGCCTCGCCGGCTGTGGTCTGTGGTTGACCTGTCCCCCCCGCCCCCCTCCCCGGCCCCGCGCCCCCAGCCTCTACCGTTGGTGGGACCTTGCCCGGCCGCGCCGACAATTGTCTCGCGTGGACCTGTCCCCCCCCTCACCCCGCCTCAACTCCGCTCCTCCTTCCCCCCCTCTCCTCCTCCACCCGTGGCGGCTACCACCCCTGCGCCTGTCAAGCCATGCTGTGGACGAAGCAGACGGCGCGGCGGTCCAATGGCGGCAAGGCCCCGGCTTCTCTGGCCAGGGCTGCCGTCAGGCGGGCAACCAAGGCCAAGGCCGGTGGCAAGGTCGCAGTCAAGCGCCTTTACGGACCTGCGACGGTCGCCCTGCGGGACATTCGCAAATTCCAACGGTCGGGGGAGCTGATTTTCAGCAGGCTCGCATTCCGGCGCTTGGTGCGCGAGAGTGCGCAGGAGTACACCACCTCTCACGCGGCGTTGGAGACCGTTGCGTCCACAGCGGTTGACGTGACGGTCGCCCCCGCAGGGGCGGCGAACGCGTCGCCGCCGTGGTCGCCAACGGCAGTCTGGCCGCAGGGACCCGCCCCCCTTGCCGTCGCCGTGTCCCCCTGCTGAGAGCGTCGGCCGCGCGCCGCTTGTGCTGCCGCGGCCGCCATAGCCGACGCGCAGGGGTGCGCGCTGCGCCACGGCGCGGCAGCGGCGGTGCTAGAGACCCCCCCCCCCCCCCCCCCCCCCCCCCCCCCCCCCCCCCTACCAACCCGCGGCCCTTGCCGTTGCCGTCAGCCGCTGCACACGGCGCCGACCACCCGCCGCCGTCGTCTCAGCCGCGCATCGCCGGCAACAGCGTCGGCGGCGCGCTTCCCGTGTCGCCGGAGCCAGCGTGGCCGCTGCGTCACAGAGCGCGTCGACGCCGCGCCGCGGTCGGAGCGGCGGCGGCGAGGGTAGAAAAGGCGGTTGCGCCGCGCTCTCGCCGCACTGGCCGCCCGGCAGCGGTCGGCGCAGCGGGCGCGCCGCGCGGCCAGTGCCGGCCCACGACCCACGCCGCTGTCGACCGCGGCAGCGTGGTCCCCGGCGCTGCCGCAGCCACCCTGTTGCGCTGCCGCCCCGCCGCCGCCGGCGCCGCCTGCAACATTGCGGTAGCAAAGAGCGGCACCGCGTCGGTAGGCGCCGCCGTCGGGGCGGAGAAGGGGTTAGACGCGAACCTGGCGGCGATACGGCAGGTACGGAGCGACAATTGTGGAGTAGAAGGCGAGAGGGTGCGGCGGATCGTCGTGGGAGGGGCGGCTCTCGCGCGGTGCTGATCCGCCTGCGGGGAAGCGAACATCCCCCGCGCCCTCTCGTCCCTTTTGAGCGGTGGCGTTGAGATACGAAGCACGGCCCGCAGGACATGTAAGTGTTTTTGCGCCACAAATTCTGAGAACGCGAGACGAACGTCTTACAGGGGCTGTACAGTCAGTCACGCGACCCATATTTTGAACATGCCCACATAGTCCAAATACAACGCCATTTTCGGAAGAACTATTTTCATTGTCTTGTTGCACTGTCATGCTGGCCGAGTTCATTCGACGAGATGTACTCGGCGCTCACCGCTCGCCATACGTTGGCTTCCGGCTCCGAACTCGAGCCTGCGGAGACAAAGGGACGGGCGGCTCACGCCGAGCAGCAACGCTCGCCCGCGTCTGCCGCTGCCCGCCCGTTGCCCCCCGCCGTCGCCCCCGCGCTTGCGCCACGGTATCCTCGCTCGCGGCTGTCGCAGCCCACCGCAACCTCTGCGCCGGCGCCACGGTCCCGTCTGCCGTGGCTGTTGCGGCCCGCCGTCGCCTCAGCGCTCGCGCCGCGGTCCTCGCGCCCGCGGCTGTTGCTGCCCGCCGACGCTCTTGCGCTGGCGCCGCGGTCCGCTCGCCAGCGGTTGTTACTGCCCGCCGTCGCCCCCGAGCTTGCGTCGCGGTCCCCTCGCCCGAGGCTGTTGCCTCCCGCTGTCGCCTCCGCGCTTGCGCTGCGGTCTTCGCGCTCACGGCGGTCGCAGCCCGCCGTCGCCCTGGCGCTGGCGCCGCTGTCCATTCGCTTGCGAATGTTGCCGTTTGCGGACACCGCCGCGCTTGTGCCGCAGTCTCTTCGCTCGCAGCTGTCGCCGCCCGCCGTCTGCCTGGCACTGGCGCCGCGGTTCCCTCGCCCGCGGATGTTGCCTCCCGCGGTCACCCTCGCGCTTGTGCCGCGGTCTCCTCGCTTGCGATCGTCGCCGCCTGGCGTCGCCCCCGCGCTGGAACCGCGGTTCCCTCGCCCGCGGATGTTGCCGTTTGTGGACACTCCGCGCTTGCACCCAGGTCTCCTCGCTCGTGGCTGTCGCCACCCGCGTTCGCCCTCGCGCTGACGGATCGGACCCCTCGCCTGCGGATGTTGCTGCCCGCCTTCACTTCGCCGCCGGCGCCACGGTACCCTCGCCCGCGGCTGTTGCCCGCCGCGGTCGCCCCCGCGCTTGCGCTGCGGTCTCCTGGCCCGCGGCTGTCGCTGCCCGCCGTCGCTCCCGCGCTTGCGCCGCCGTACTCTCGCCCGGAGTTGTTGCCTACCGCGGTCGCCCCCGTGCTCGCACGGCGGTCCCATCGCCCGGGAATGTTGCTGCCCGCAGGCGTCTTTTCGCGGGTGCCGCGGTCCCCTCGCCCGCGGCTGTTGCCACTTGCCGTCGCTCTCGCGACTGCGCTGCGGTCTGCTCGCTCGCGGCTGTCGCAGCCCGCTGTCGCCCCCGCACTGGCGCCGCGGTCCTGACGCGCTCGGATTTTGCTTTTCACCGTCGCCCCCAAGCTGGCGCCGCGGTCCCCTCAGCAGCGGCTGTTGCTGCCCGCGGTCGCCGCCGCGCTGGTGCGGTGGTCTCCTCGCTCGTGTCCGTCGCATGCCGCCGTCGCCTCAGCGCTAGCGTCACGGTCCTCTCGCCCATGGCTGTTGCTGCCCGCCGTCGCCCCTGCGCTGGCGCCGCGGTCGCCTCTCCCGCGGCTGTTGCCTCCTGCGGGCCTCTTCGCGCCGGCGCCGCGGTCCCCTCACCAGCGAGTATTGCTGCCCGCCGTCAAGTCGGCGCCGGCGCCGCGGTCCCCTCGCCAACGGATGTTGCCTCCCGCGGTCGAACTCACGCTTGTGCCGCAGTCACGTCGGTCGCGGCTGTCGCTGGCCGCCGTCGCCCGCGCGCTGGCGCCGCGGTCCCCTGACCCGGGGGTGCTGCCTCCCGCGGTCGCCCCCGCGCTGGCGCCGCGGTCCCCTCGCCCGCGAATGTTGCTGCTCGCAGTTGTCCTTTTGCGGGCGCCGCGGTGCCCTCGCCCGCGGCTGTTGCCACCCGCCGTCGCCCGCGCAACTGCGCTGCGGTCTGCTCGCTTGTGGCTGTCGCTGCCCGCTGTCGCCCGCGCAATGGCGCCGCGGTCCAGTCGCGCTTGGCGTTTGCTTTTTATTGTCGCCCCCGCGCTGGCGCCGCGGTCCCCTCGCCTGCGCCTGTTGCTGCCCGCCAATGCCCCTGCGCGGGCGGCGGGGTCCCTTTGTCCGCGGCTGTTGCCTTCCACGATTTCCCCGACGCTTGCGGCACAGTCCCCTCTCCCGCGAATATTGCTACCCGCCGTCACTTCGGCGACGGCGCCGCGGTCCCCTCGCCCGCGGCTGTTGCCTTCCGCGGTCGCCTCTGCGCTTGCGCTGCGGTCTTCTCGCTCGCAGTTGTCGCAGCCCGCCGCTTCCTGCGTGCTGGTGCTGCGGTCCCCTCGCCAGCGGCTGTTGCCTTGAGCGGTCGACCGCGCGCTTGCGCCGCGGTCCCGTCGGCCGCGGCTGTTGCCACCCACCGTCGCCGCCGCGTGGGCGACGCGGTCCCCTCGCCCGCATCAACTGCCTCCTGGGGTCGCCCCTGCGCTTGTGCCGCAGTCACGTCGGTCGCAGCTTCCGCCGCCCGCTGTCGTCCCCGCGCTGACGCCGCGGTCCCCTCACTCGCGGCTGCTGCCTCCCGCGGTCGCCCCCGCGGTGGCGCGGCGGCCCCCTCGCCCGCTCATGTTGCTGCTCGCAGTCGTCCAAGAAAGGGCGCGGCGGTCCTCTCGCCCGCGGCTGTTGCCTGTCGCGGTTTCCCCGGCGCTGACGGCGCGGTCCCCTCTCCCGCGAGTATTGCTGCCCGCCGTCAAGTCGGCGCCGGCGCCGCTGTCCCCTCGCCCGCGGCTGTTGCCTTCCGCGGTCGCCGCCGCGCTCGTGCCGCAGTCACGTCGGTCGCGGCTGTCGCTGGCCGCCGTCGCCCGCGCGCTGGCGCCGCGGTCCCCTCACCCGGGGGTGCTGCCTCCCGCGGTCGCCCCCGCGCTGGCGCGGCGGTACCCTCGCCCGCGAATGTTGCTACTCGCAGTCGTCTGGGCGCCGGCGCCGCGGTCCCCTCGCCCGCAGCTGTTGCCACCCGCCGTCGCCCCCGCGCCTGTGCCGCGGGCCCTTCGCCCGCGCCTGTTGCTGCTCGTCGCTGCCCTTGCGCTGGCGCCGCGGTCCCCTCGCCCGCGGATGTTGCCTCCCGCGGTCGAACTCACGCTTGTGCCGCAGTCACGTCGGTCGCGGCTGTCGCTGGCCGCCGTCGCCCGCGCGCTGGTGCCGCGGTGCCCTCAACCGCGGCTGCTGCCTCCTGCGGTCGCCCCAGCGCTGGCGCGGCGGTCCCCTTGCCCACAAATGTTGCCGCTCGCAGTCGTCCGGGCGCGGGCGCCGCGGTCCCCTTGTCCGCAGCTGTTGCGACCTGCCGTGGCCTCCGCGCTTACGACGCGGTCTCCTTGCTCGCGGCTGTCGGCGCCCGCCGTCGCCCATGCCCTTGCGCCGCGGTCCCCTCGCCCGCGGATGTTGCTGCCCGCCGTCACTTCGGCGCCGGCGCTGCGGTCCGCTCGCCCGCGGCTGTTGCTTTTCACGGTTTCTCGGGCGCTTGTGCAGCGGTCTCCTTGCTCGCGGCTGTCGCAGCCCGCCGTTTCCCCCGCGCTGGTGCCGCGCTCCCTTCGCCCGCGGCTGTTGCCTCCCGCGTTCGACCCGCGTTTGCGCCGCGGTCCCCTCGCCCGCGGCTTGCGCCTCTCATGGTAGCCCCCGCGCTGGCGCCGCGGTCCTTTCGCCCGCGGACGTCGCAGCCTGCCGTCGTCCCCGCGCTGGCGCCGCGGTCCCTTTGTTCGAGGCTGCTGCCTTCTGTGGTCGCCCCCGCGCTTGCGCTGCGGTCTTCACACTCGCAACTGTCGCAGCCTGTTGTAGCCTCTGCGCTGGCGCCACGGTCCCTTTGCCCCCGGCTGCTGCCTCCTACGGTCGCCCCCGCGCCGGCGCCGCGGTCCCTTCGCCCGCGCTTGTTGCTGCCCGCTGCTGCCTCTGCGCTGCGGCAGCGGCCCCCGTCGCCCGCGGCTTTTGCCTGTCACGGTAGCCCCCGCGCTTGCGGCGCGGTCCTCTCTCCCGGCGATGTTGCAGCTTGCCGTCATGCCCGCGCTGGCGACGTGGTCCCCTCGTTCGCGGCTGTTGCCTTACGTGGTCTCCCCCGTGCTTGCTCCGTGGTCTTCTCGCTTGCGGCTATCGTCGCATGCCGTCGCCTCCGCGCTGGCGCCGCGGTCCCCTCGCCCGCGGCTGTTGCCTACCGCGATCGCCCCCGCGCTTTTTCCGCGGTCTCCTCGCTTGCAGCTAGCGCCGCCCGCCTTTGACCCCGCGCTGTCGCCACGGTCCCCTTGCCCTCGCCTGCTGCCTCCCGCGGTCGCCCCCGCGCTCGCGCCGCGGTCCCCGCGCCCGCGGTTGTTGCTGCCCGCCGTCGCCCCTGCGCTGGTGTTGCGGTCCCCTCGACCGCGGCTGTTGCTGTCCGCCGTCGCCCGCGCGCTGGCGCCGCGCTCCATTTGCCCGCGGCTGTCGCCTCCCGCCGTCGCTCCCGCGTGCGCGCCGCGCTCTCTTTGCCCGCGAGTGTTGTGGTGCCGTGGGCTGGGTGTTGGCAACGTTTTCGACCAGGCGGGGCTTATGGAGCAGGAGGAGGCGAGTGTTTGCGTGGACGTGTCGGCGTTAAACTTTGCGACGCGCGAGGCGTTGAGCTGGTGGAGAGGCGGCGGCGCAAAGACAACGCGCCCCGCGACTGTGCGTGGTCCGTCGCAGGGTGCTTGCGGCAGGCAAAGGTCGACTTTGTGAACCGAGACAAACATATGTGTAGGAAAAAAAAAAACCCGAAGAGGGAAAAAAAAAAGCTTTCGTTGTCTTCGAGCTGCTGCTACTCTTGAAGCACAAAGCAATACACAGTCGCTACGCTACTAAGTGTCTGTGGTGGTGGTCGTCGTCGTGTCAGATTCGCTACTTTGGTCAAAGGTCGCGGGTTGTATCCAGCCGCTTGTTCAGAGCCGCGGAAGTAGCCCGCTGCTTTGCGGCTTGCGACTTGCGGCCACGCTAATTGTCGCTACCCCCGCTGCCGCGCGCCGCTGGCGCCGCCCGCAACTCCGCCTCCGCCGCCAGAGCCCTTGCAGCTGCAGTATCTGCTGTAACAAGCGCCGCCGGCGGATCCTCTTCCCGCGGCACGTGAGCTCCGGCGGCAGAGCCGGTCGCCGGCAGCGCCGACGACGACGAGTCAGCCGAGAGTCGTGACGTCCATAGCGGCCACACCGTCGTCAACTTCCTCAACGTGGATCTCCTTAACAGCTGTGCTTGCCGGCGGCGCCGGCTCGGGAGCCGGTGCAGGGGACGCCGCCAGGCCAGCAGCTTGAATCATCTTGCGCATAACAGCGTGCCGGTACTGCGCGGCCTCGGGCGTGTCACGCATCGCGGGAGAGTCAAAGAAGCAAATCGAAGTTCGCTCTTGCTGCGCAACAGTCAGCTTTTCCACAGCCGCCGTGCTCGCCTTGACCTGCTTCTCCGTGCCGGCGTCCTCCGACAGCATCAGCTTTGCGGCCTTGATGCCGCCCGGTCGGCGCTGGTACCCGTTGTTGCGCAAGCTCGGGGTGCTCGTGCTCCCGCTTTCGCCGTCCTCGTCACAAAAGTCGTCCAGGTCCACACTCGCGTTGTCTGCCGTGTTGGCCGCGCCGCTAAACTTGTCGGATGTCCGTAAAACTCGCCAGCTCCCCACCCACTTGCAGTGCGCCAGTTTGGCTTTGCGTTTGGCCTTCTTGCCCTTGCGCTTTTCCTTCTCTCGGTCGCTGCGAATGGACCCGTAGATGTCCAGCGAGCAGTACCGCGTGATCGCCCCGCTGATGATGTCCTCTTCCGTCAGGTTACCGGTGGTTTTCATATTCTTGACCGCCAGGTAGTGAGAGGTAAACGAGCTCACCCCCTTCCGGATCTTCTTGAGCTGCTTCTCCACCGCGCTCACGTTGCGCTTGACGCGCAGAGGCCCCTTCTCGTTCATCGGGTCCGTCCACTTCTCATGCACAGCCGCCCACAGCTGGTCCTTGGAGCGACCAGTGGCGGGCACAGGGTCCTCGCTCACCTCCAGGTAGGCCCTTCGCAGCGGCACGCGGTCCTGGTCCGTCCATCCCGGGCTGAAGCCCATGGACTTGGGGAGGTTGTAGTTCACTGCTAGAACGGCGGCGTCAGGTAAAGAGGAGCCTGCATCGGAGGCTGGGGGGGAGTAGGCACCAGCACAAACGTCGAGGGGGTCGGGGCTTGGTGCCCGCCTACCACGTACAGAGGCTGGCGAGCTGCCTCATGCGGCGTCGGCTGCAGCTTCGGCTGCGGCGTCGGCTGCGGGGCTGTATGGCTCCCGATCACGTACAGAGGTTGGCGCGCTGGCTCCTGCGGCGTCAGCTGCAGCGAGGGCTCCGGCGGCGCGGGCAACAACATCAACGGCGAAGGCGTGCTCTGCGGCTGAGCCGTCGTCAACGCCCACTGGTACGCGTGCCCGCTGTGAGGCTTGGCCGGTGACTCGCCGCTCCAGAGCGCCAGACGGTGGCACACCGGGTACGGCGGCGGCCGCCACGCGGAAGATCAGCTACCGGTGGGGTCTGACCCACCGGTTGGCCACGGCTCGCCCGTGCTGGCGTACCCGTGGGCGCACGAGGACGGGGGTGGCAGCGGCCAAGAGCCGTACGAGCGCCGGTGGTCGTCGACAGGTTGCCCCGGCGGCCAACGCCTTGGGTCGTCAGACGGGCCCGCCAGTCGTCGCGGGGGGCTCCAGCGAGGGGATCTGTGTCGCGGGCCCGCCGGTCGTCGCAGAGAGCTGCACCGTTGAGAGCCGCGTGGGGCGCCCGCGGGTCCTCGTTCCGGGCTCCACCACGGGGCGGCGCGGGGGCCCTGTGGGGGGCCCGCCGGGCGTCGAGGGGGGCTGCGCCAAGGGGGCCCGCGTGGCGGGCCCGCTGGTCGACGAGGCGGGCTCCACCGACGGGGGTACTCGCCGCCGGCTTCAGCGTGATAATGCCCGTCGTCGTCGACGAGTCGACGAACACGTCAGTCGTCAGGATCGGCGGGTTCGGCGTCAGGTCCAAGG
>Ga0209831_1004890_pt1 | contig 10311 bp, 14 predicted proteins | sample Maine_Asex4_meta_FD_187451 | JGI IMG/M metagenome (GOLD analysis project Ga0209831, IMG submission 187451) | Marine algal microbial communities from Maine, USA - Maine_Asex4_metaG (SPAdes) (version 2) | ecosystem: Host-associated > Algae > Red algae > Unclassified | place: Maine, USA | collected...
TGCAGGAGGTCGCAGGTTCAAATCTCACCTGAGGGCGACTTGAAATCGCAGGAGCCTGGGGATTGGCTTCGTGAGTGAGACCTGGCGGCTTGAGGTCCTGTGAAGTTAGGAGGAGTGTTGGACTATAAGTTTGAACTCCTCAGGACCATTCACACCGGTATTGTGGCTGTAGCTGAGTGATACAATTTTCGGATCCCAACAACGCGACTCGACAACGGTGTCCTAATGCAAGCGTGCAGAAATCGCAGAAACTCCTCGTTGAGAGAAACGAAGAGCTCGCACGCGCATGATGTGTATTTGCATACATTTGCATACGGGCATTCACACTATGGCCCTGTACACCATAGGAGGCGCTTCCAGAGACGCTTCTGATGCATCCAAAAAGTCGGTGTAGAATGCTCGACTGCAAAAGTATGCAAAAAAAACATGTTTTGCACGAAGAAAAAAACGCTCCACAGAGGCGTTCACGAGGGGTCGTGCAAGTTCTGAACCAGCAATTTGAGTCAGAATCGGGCTCGTTGTGGATCCATCAACGAGGTGCACTGCGCAGCGTGCGACTAAGAGCCCGTTTTGAACGAGCGTTTACGAGCGATTTGGGGGAAAATGAGGCTCGTGGTGGATCCAGCAACGAGGTGCACTGGGCCGGTAGCCGGCACGCCCGTGTGAGCGCCGCCGAGGGGAAGTGGGGGGAGGGGGGGCGGGCGCGAGCGCGGTGCGGGGGAGTGATCGGGCCGCCGGCCGCCGCGTCGTGCGTCGGCCGCGCGGCGCAGTGCCCGGAAGCGCCTGTTGTCCAGCGAGTCAATTGTGGGGGTCTGTGGCGCCCATAAACCGACACCGTCGGTGGCACGCATGCGCATTTTGCGCGCACTTCTGGTGCCCCCGCGCGATATATGCGCGGCGGCTCACGATTCGCGCTGCCTTCCCAAGGCAACGGACGGGACGGGCACCTCCAGCCGTTCTCCTAAAACGCCCGCACTCCAACTGTTGCAAAAGAGTTCCAAATCGGCCTCTGCGGGGTCGTAGAGGCCGATTTGGAACTCTTCCCTGGCCTTTAGGACGGGGGGCTCTCAAAGTGTAGTGATGCACACATTTTCTTAGAGAACGGAACTTTCTCTCCGTTTCAGAAATGGCAGTCTTCATTTGCGTCCTCAGGGATCTGAGGGCGTGTCGGCGTCGGAGGGGTCGCGATGACGCTGAAAGCGAATAGAGCAACGTGGCTGAGAAGGACTGTCCTGCCGCGAGGGTCACAGGGCCCGGACGGTGCCTGCCCCCCGCACAGCCCCGAGTTGCGCGCGGCGACCGCGCGCAGCGACTTCAGGGGTTTGACGCTCCCGCGATGACCCGCGGATGATCGTGCCTGCGCGCCTGCCTTTGTTGCGGCGGCTTGTCGGCAGTTTCTGACGCCATCCAGCGGCGCCGTTGGAGGCGCTTCGTCGCGCGGCAGTCGGTCCCACCCGCCCGCCCGTGCGCCGTGTCGGCCGCCCCGCCCGCCGTGCGCAGGTGCGTTGCGCGGTGGAGTGACGGCCCCTCTCGTAAGCGTCGCGCGACGCCGGCGGGCCGCCGCCGCTGCGGTTGTGGCGGCGGCACCCCTTTCCCCGCCGCCATGGCAACGTGGCTGTACGTTCCCCCGTGCGCGCTCGCGGCTATGGAGCCGGCCGGCGTGCCCGGTGTCGATGCCTCGCCGAGCGCGCCACCGCCCTCAAGGCCCGGGTATTGCACGCACGTGCCTGGAGGTTTTCAACTGTTGGAGTGCGGGTTTATTGGGAGAACGGCTGTAGAACCCGGCAGTGTGTGGTGGTTGCAGTTCCAAATTCTTTCTCGTGAAAAAAGTTCCAAAACAAATGAGGAAGCATCTTTTGAAGTGGATGGGGGACTGTTCACAGAAAACTCTTGGCGAACGGTTTTGACATATCTTTGAAGGTTTTCATTCTCGCCCCAGAAAGAAAGTTCTGGAGACAGGACCTGAAATTATCCTTGCCAGACTCTTGGATCATCCTGATTATTCTTCCTGGATTATCCAAGGAACTGTCCCGGAACAGTCCCCACGATAGTCGGCGAGATAGAGTCCTGACTCATTCACCAGTTATTTGCAGGAGTGCTCCTCCGAAAAGGTGCACGGACTGGCGTCAACTCGTGTACAAGACTAGGGTTGCTCAGAACGCCCGGGGCGTCGTTAAGGGCGTCGTTAAGGGCGCCAGCAGGGCGTCATTTAGGCGTCGCACGCCCCTAACGCCCCAACTCAGAAGGACGTCAGCAAGGCGTCGCGAAGAGAAAGTTTTCAGGGGGGTCTACATGATTCAGCATGTGGCGGCTGTGCACCTTCGTTGGGGACAGGCATCCAGTCTTGACACAGAAAATGACATATGAGTGCACAGCAAGGGTGCCACTTTAACCTCCTTGTGAATACTGAGGGTGCTACTTGGGGCGTCGCAAGGGCGTTTAGGCTGCCTGACGGGGCGTTAGTAAGGCGTTTTATCTGTCGCGCGCCCCTGACGCCCCCGAAATATGGGCGTCGTGTGCAATCCTATACAAGACTACGGCAGCGTTGCTCCAAGAAAATTCTCTGGGGAGATTGTAGCAAAAGAAACCAGCGTCCTGACTTAATCCTTCTATGGGAGCAGCACGGGGCACGATGCCCGAAGAAGCTCGCATGCGCATCCGAAGGATAGTTTTTAGAAGAGCATGTCGCCTTTTATGCAGGTCAGGCACGTACACAATCTTGTGTTCTTCCGCTAAAGCTGCACATGCAAGATGCTCACGCGATCGTTCCTCTGCCTATTGCGAAACACTATCTCCCGGTCTTTTACGGAGATACTCCTCGCTATTTTTCAGCATGCGCGTCCGGAGGATAGTTTTGCGAAGAGCAAGTCGCTTTTTGTGCAGGTCGGGCCCATACACAATCTTGCGCGCTTCCGCTGCAGCTGCACATGCAAGAATCTCATGCAGACGTTCCTCTGTCTATTGCGCGACACTATCTCCCGGTCTTTTACGGACATGTTCCTCGCTATTTTTCAGAGCAGGGTCCCAGAGAAAGACGCTCAGATTTACGAGCAGCAACCCTCCCAGAGAGGTCTTCACGAACGGCTACAGGACCCTCTCACACAATGTATGGCACGGACACCACCTTCCATTTTTGTCGGGATTGCCAGCAGAAACAGAGAAACAGTGAAGAATACTAGAGATGAAAATAGAGAACAGCAACGGGTGCGTGCTCAACTTGCCCACCGAGGGGGATGTGGTACAGGGCTCGCCAGACAGTGCTCTCCTTACTCTCGTCAGAGCGGATGAGCGGGACGGTTGTATCTCTGTTCACGTGGCAAGAACACCCTCATGGAACATTATACTGTGGGCATCACGCAGCGTTTGGCAGCGTGACCAACCATTAGTTTGAGTCCTCATCAGATAGATCGACGTCACCGGCCTTCAGGTATTTGACCTCATCGCACATGCAGCGGAAGACGCTCTTGCGTGCCTCAGCGCTCTCCGGGCGGAAGAACTTGGGATACTCCACATCATCCGCATAGTTCTTCAAGCAAGCCGCGGCGCCTTCACGAAAGGAGGTCCACACCTCCCTCGGGTCCAACAACAGGAGCTCTTCTACGACGGACGCCGCTGTTCCATACAAGTCCAGAGGTCGCACCATTTCCTAGTCACCGTCCTGCAGTTTCAGGCGGTACCCAATGCTGCTTGCGCTACCGAGGGCCGCCGGCACCGCTGCTTGAGCAGTTTCATTCACACTGCCGGCCAGAATAACACGTTCCAATGTGGCCTCTTCGACATCAGCGTCCCAGAAAACCCGAAGGATACGATAGGCCAACAGTCATGCTGAGGCGCGTCGTCGATTGCATCGAGTACGTAGGCCCTTTCGCAACGCAGCTCTCACTTCACGCCGCTTCTGGGACCATTCACTCGCACCGCAATCAATCTTTCCGACACATTTCTTAACCGCCTTGTTCACAACAGCACCGAGGGGACAAGTGCAGTCTCGATTGGGGCCTTCCAGCTGCCCAGTGGGCGCGAGCCATGACAGGCAGTCATGTTCAGGCGAGTCCGCTGCGCTGCCATTCGTACCAGGGTTCACGGATCCATTGCGTATCTTCTTGAGCATGGCTTGGCCATATCTGGTAAAGAGGCTGCTCACTTCATCCGGCAGGAGGTGATATCCATTGGTAAAAACAAGCGTACACGGGGCGAGGCGGACGTACGGAGGTGCGCACGAGTGTCCATCGCCGAGCATTGAGGTTAGGTCGTGTGTGGGCGTAGAACTACAAGAGGTAGAATAAAGCGGCATTAGAGCAGATTACACACGAGCACCACGCTCGTAATAAACACCACGGTAGCACGTACCCCGCGAGCGCTCTACGCACTAAGAAAAAGGGCGGCGTCGACGGCAGGCGAGTTCGGACCCGGTGAGCCCTGAGGGGCGCCGTTGTGGTTTTAAGCGTCACTTTCAGCCATCGCAGCGCCCGCACCCAAGTGGATGACTGCGATCTGTCATCCGTCGAAATCAGTAGCAGATGACAGACCGACCCAGGCCGATCGTTCTTCAGAGCCGAATGTAACAACATGTCCACGTCTCGCGCATATGTCAGTCCCTATAACATGCGATGCGCGGTGCGCTGCACCGAACGCCGCGCTCTATCAGCTTGTGTGCCGGGAATTCTCCGCCCGCACGCAACTCGTACGAATCCGGGAGACGACGGACCTCATGTGAGACCACCGCGAGCTCAACAGCCCAGCCAAATACCGTCGCCCTGGAAGAAGTACGATCATTAGAGACAAATGGTGCATGCAGAGTATTCACAAATCGCGCGCGTCACTGTCACGAAGTGAGGTCGGATAGTTTGCATCGTTGCCTCTGTACCCTATTTTTTACATTCCTTTGGACCACATTTCTGAGGTAACACGTGCCGTGGCTGTTCATTGCGCTTGCGCCCTCTTTAATGCAAGATTGCCGTATACGAGAACCTTCGTCGTCGTGCTGCCGCCCTTCCATCCACCCCTCGCGCCCCCTCGTGTGAAGCTGCTTGACAGACACCCCCGCCTTTGAAGACTCACCTGGCAGAGCAGGACCCCTGCCCAACGACGCTACAGGGTGGTAGAGACAGGAACGTGACCCCGTTGCCGCTTCTGTATGGATATTAATTTCTCTGGGTACTTTCTGGGATAGCCGAGTGTAACCAGTACGTTCGACAGGGCATCGTGTTCCCTGGTCATTGTTGCCCGGGGAGGAACCGAAAGTACCCAGCCGACCGCTATTGGTTTGGGCTGCAGGCGGCAGCACAGCTATGTAGCCATCCTTTTTGCCTCCGCAATCCCATCGCGTAAGACCGTCGTGATCAGGGGAATCAGCAGTGGGTTTCGCATTGTTGTGTGGTCATGTGCGTGCGTGTCGCAGGCCAATTGGCGTCGCGTACCTTTTGGCTCGAGAAATGAGCGCTGTTGACGGGGGAAGTGGAGAGTACCTGAAATCAGCCGACAGCCTCTGTACCAGCCAATAGAAGGCATTAGTTGGTCGTGCCACCCAATGGGGTATCCAAAATTCCAAAAGAGCTGCTTGAGGCAGGCTTGACTAGGCGTGCTCCCATTCCTACTCAATAAATCGCCATTGGCTCAGGGGAGCACAGGTGTGTAGGGCTGTTAAAGCGGACAGGACAAAAAAGACGGACGCGGACGCGGACCGTCCGAGACAGTCAGCTTCGTCCGAATCACTACACGTGTTATCCACGCGTCAGCCTTTACATCGGCCGTGTGAATGACAGCACCTCGATCGAATCCTAGAGGCTCAGGGTGCCTCACGGATACCCAATCATCCGCCGGCTGGGGCTCGGTTGACTGCACGTGGTGCACAAACCGACCACCCCGTCTGGTTGCGGGTCCTGTGGAGGTCCGACCCCGTGATCACGCGCCCCGCCCCCCCCGACCGTTCCCTCCGCCAACGCCGCTCGCATCCCGACTCGTACGTGCCAATCGTGGGATTGATATCCAGTGCTACACGTCGCCACTGCCTCGCTGTCTTTTTTGCTCCTCTGAGCTCGACGATTCTCTCCTCCTCCTCTCGCACCGTGGCGGCAATCTGCGGCGCCTCGTGCCCTCACTCACGCTAACGCCGCCATCTCTTTCACGCTGTGTGCCTTCCCCCGTCTTTCCCCTTGTATCTCTTATCCCTGTGCACATGTGGAGCATCGGTGGTCGCCCCACACTGCGTCGTCCACGTGTCGAAGGCGGGGAAGACTCTGCGGTGATGCCCTCGGCTCTCGTCGGCCTTCCTGTGTGGCAGACTCCCACCACGTGATTTTCAATCTATACGACGAACCGTGGACCCCTGTCAAGGCTGTCCCCACGCGGCAAGGGCGTCACCTACCTCTTTGAAAAATGTGGTGGTTGCTGTTGCCGCGTGGGGTCAGTCTCTGCAGGCGGTGCGGCCCACGTGTACGTTACGAGAAAGAGGTGCCGGTGAAGCGGGGGGGCCGGGGGAGTAGAGGGGGTTGCTTAGATTGCTCATAGCTTTGTGCTTGTGTCAAGTGGACGCGACACTGGGTGGGGGAGCATCCTTGTAGACGTGCACATGGATCAGTCCGTTGTTTTGGGTGTTGTGGACGGGGGCTAATGGGGTCAGGGACGACAAATTGGGGGGCGGGGGCGGTACTGCCACGAATTCAGGGGTCCTCATGTCCATCAGAGAGCACTGTTGTTTTTATCCGTGGACGCGGGCAACGCGTAGCGAGGAAATGGAAAAAAATGAGCAAGGGCGTCCTTGTCTTCATCACAGCTCATCGTCTGTCTCGATGTTATACACGGCAAACAAAGCGTCGACCACGCCCGCCACTTCTTCTGCTTCCAGGTCGGGAGGCTCGGGATCGTCCCCGCCTACCACATCCTCCGCATCAACAAAATGTACAACCAATTCTGGAGCCACAGGTGCACCAGCAGCACCCGGCAGTAGATGTTTTCCAACCATAGCCCGACGCATTTTTCTTTCTTGCGCCGAGCGGCAGAAGGAGTCAATCACATCAGACCTCTCCAACTGCCCGCCATTGTACATAATTTATGCTTGCTTAGTAGCCTTGCCGACCGCCATACCGCTCCTGTTCTTGCTCATGACCGCCGAGACACGTTTGAAGCCGCGCTCCCCGCCCGCCCATGTGGGACACACGGCCAGCAGGCACCCGGCGATGAAATGAAGACACGGGTACGCGTCGCCGTGCAGCTGCCAGTAGGCGACTGGATGCAGGCACTCATCAGGCTTTGGCTTGGCCGCGGGTCGATGCGCACGGGGGAAGCTCTGCAGCTCCCAAGACAGAGTGGCGCGGAGCGCGGCGTCCTCGCCCGCGAGCTCCTCCAGCGACTGTTCCCGCCATTGCAGGATTGTCTTGCTGCCGAGCTCCACCGTGCCGGCGCGCCCCCACCGTGGCGCCCGAGACGGATCCATGAAGAAGGCAAGGGCGACGTGACAGTCTACCGCGCGCTTGAACCGCGCTGACAGGCGGTCTCGCAGATACATTCTTGTCGCGGTTGGGAGGCCGGTTACCCGGACGCCGTCCAACAGCAGCCACAGAAACGTGAATGATGTGTCAAATAAAAACATGGGCGCCGCATCTGCCTCCAGGAACCGACTGCAGTGAAACAAGTGGCCCAAAAACGGGCTCGCAGCAGCCAGGCTTTGCTCGAAGGCCGTGTCCATTATGCACCCCTCCACTGCGGGCGGCACGTAAAACCCGTCTTGTGCCAGTTGATTGGCTCCAATGATGGTCTGTAGCACGGGAAGCCAGCGAGGCACGGACTCCACTGTCAAGTGGATGCCGCACCACCGCGACTTACTGAATGTCACCACGTCAGCGACGCCTCGCCCGATCGCCCGCAAGTCCGCCAAAGCTCCCGCCATGGCCGCACGCGCACGTCCACAGCGTCTCATAAACACCGCCACTCGTGTACCGTCGCGTAGCGCCCCGCTAAACGGCTCCACGTCGGCGCAGTCACGACTCACCAAATTATTGGCATGACCCGGGCATCCAATGGTGACGGTTGCGAGGCCAGCGGCCCGAGCCAATCGCCGCACGCGGACCATGACGTTGGGGGAGTCCGTGACGAGTTCCCACACAGAGCGCGAGGCAAGCTGCCGCAAGCGTGGGTACGTAGTGGCCGCCTCCCCGAGCCACACCTCTTCGGGGCCCGCGCCGTCCGCCGCCGGTGGTTGATGCGCTGCTCGAGCCCCGTCGAGGGCGCCATTCAGGGCAGCTATCTCAACAGTCAACCGTGCCAACAATGCCTCGGCCGTCGCGGCATTCACGCCAAAAGAGAAGGTGCAAACAAAAAGAGACAATGGAAGACAAACCATGAAATTGTAAAGCTCTCGGCTCCGCAACTCGGTCCACCCATTAATAGAAAGCGTGAACGACGGAGAAACCCAGATGCGGGCTATCGCCGCGGATAAATTCTTGGCAGCGACCGCGTCAAGCATCCACCCTCCAATGGCCTGACGCGTGACCGGCCCCTCAAAAGTACCATGGCTCACCCCAGAAAGGACCGCACGCCACGCAGGTGAGTCGAACGCACCAAATGGCATGGCAGACCGTAGCAGTGCCTCGACAAAAAGCAACTACGTCTCGAGGAGTCACACCGGCGCCAATCCCGGTACCAGTGGGGAGCCACCGGGGTCGCGCCCCAGGGCACGCATCCTATCGGGATTCTTAGACTTGGTAGCATCACAGAAGTCGAGGTGCTCCTCAATGCGACTTGCGTGGTAGGACCGCTTCCAGGCACAGCCTGCTCCCCGACAGGCCATCGTCTGGTGTCCAGAAGGGCCAGAGACCGTGACAAACTGCCTGCCGCGAGCCGGCCGTCGCCCGGGAGGGGTCCTGTTGTGAGCAATGGGTCGATCGGCCGGTCCACCTGGACCTGGTACAGCGTGTCCAGGCATGGTGGTACGGGGGGTGACGGCGGTGTGGAGGGGTGACGGGTGTGAGGGGGAATGATGAGAGTGAGGAGGGGTTGCGGTGGGTATCGTTACCGATACCATACATGCGCACGTCGCGGGAGACGAGCGAAGGGGGGACTGGTGGGGTGGTGGCATGCAGCAGGATGAGGAGCGTGGAGCATTGTGACATGGGTGTGGACACGAGTAGCTACAGTCATTATTCGGTTATATCCATCGCCATTTGTTTACAGTTGCGGACAGTACTTAGGTTCTTCTGGCTCGACTTGCGATCGACTGCCACACTGTGAGATGGAATACTATCTTCGAGAACATCTGCAGGATTATCACTTTGAGATCTATAAAAGGTTATCTCCTGGATTTATGGTCAAACAATTCCGAAGACGATGGCACAGACCGCCCTGGGATTGCTTGGAGAGAATCCCGAAGACAGTCTGGAAGCGGACCGTTGAATCATTCGGGGAGCAATTTTGCGGATCGTGTCATGACGACTGCGAGACGACAGCAGGATCGTTGCGGGAATCGTTATAGAGACTGACCTCGACGATAGTCCAGCGACATTTTTCCATCAACAGCTTTACTACACAGGTTGCGCAGTCGTTTTGCTGATGATGGTTTGGAGAAAAAGGAAACAGTATTTTCGCTAAACCAGTTCGTCAGGACAGGCCGTTCAAATAGACTTTAGGATCACCCAGAGGCCTGTCAGTGCGCTTGTCTCCGGCTCTATCTTTTTTCACATTCCGTGGGATGGCACGCTGACTAACCCAAGAAGCCATTCTGATTGACCATCTGCTGATACAGACTGAAGAACGAACTGGAAGCTCGTCCCACGTTCATTCGCCAGACATTTATTAGGCGACCATCGAGCCACCATGTCTGTAAGACAGACATAAAAACGATCCTCATCACTGTTCGTTGGGTAACGTGCCAGCGCGATTCCCAGTCCGTCTGAATGATATACATCAATGTCTGTCCTGGAACCTATCGGGCTGCTCTATATGTTGCACCTGCTCATGGACTGTCTGCCAGAAAAACTGCATGATAATTCTGCTGCTCATCTGTTTGTTCATCAGTCAAACACGCTGATTTTCTGCCCTGCAACCAGTCTCAGTGACTGTCTTCGAGAAAGAAAACAATACGTGATCAGTTATAGTGCTTCGCTTCATCTACTACGTTGTTCTACGAGACTGTCCTTGAGGCAATGAGAAAGAATAAGTCAAGGAGAATAATTAACGCACAGAGAGATAAACGACAAATAAAAAGGAGTAGAAACAGCAACCCCTCAAGCATATGATGATCACTCGGGCTGTTCTAGTCCGCCTCTTCATCAGCAGACAGGTTGAACTGAGAAGCAGCAATATCCTTGAGTTCGTCAC
>Ga0209831_1004891_pt1 | contig 10310 bp, 11 predicted proteins | sample Maine_Asex4_meta_FD_187451 | JGI IMG/M metagenome (GOLD analysis project Ga0209831, IMG submission 187451) | Marine algal microbial communities from Maine, USA - Maine_Asex4_metaG (SPAdes) (version 2) | ecosystem: Host-associated > Algae > Red algae > Unclassified | place: Maine, USA | collected...
ACACGTCGGCGCCGTACGCAACGAGCGACCGGTGCACCACGTCGCTGACATCGGCGTAGCGTTTGCGAAAGCGCGGCGCGACGGCCGCGTGGTGGGGTGCGTGATCATCCCAAGCAGATCGTGGTAGACGAGCACTTGGCCACCCATCGGCTTGGCCGACGACCAGAGAGCCACGAGGCTCGCAAGGGCGTTGTGCGGTGCATGCGGGATGAGTTGAAGGACCTCAAGGCTGGAGATGTTGATCTCTCAGACGAGGAACCTGACTAACTCACTCCTATCGGTCTGCTTGAAGCGAGTTCCATATGATCCACCACACTGACACGGACGACTGCTCCATGCCGACGAAGGCGAACACAATCTGTGACCTGTCGTGGCTGATGTTTTCTTGGCCTCTGTGGTATCCAGAGTCGTCTGTTTCTCCCATTTTCTTGACCTCTATTTCTTTTTTTCCATGCATGTCCCTTGTACCACGTTTCTGTCGATTTTACATCGTTTTTTCCGGCATAATCTGCCTTGTTTTTTCTGACATAATCTTCCTTGCTTTTTCTGACGAATGGTCGTAGAGAAGACATGAGCGTCTTGATCATGGCACATCTGATGAACAAAAAGAAAAGTGTCGACAGGATCGTTCCGAGAGCTATCCTTCCAATTCCAGGCGGCAGATCTCGAGATAAAGCAGGAAGCAGTCTGATGAATAAAAATAATAACTGTCGACAGGACCGTTCCGAAGGCTGTCCCGGTGACATGCCAGGCGGCAGATCTCCAGAAAACCCAGGAAGCGATCGGATGAATAAAAATAATAACTGTCGACAGGATCGTTCCAAAGGCTGTCCTGCTGCTTTATCTGCAGGAGTTACTCACAGCTATCCCTGTGCTTTGTATGTCATGTCGGGCACGGACGTAGTTCTGAACTTATCCTGGGTATGCGCTTATCGCGTGACGACACTGCTATCTCTCGTCGAGGCTGTTGCCTGGCTCTGAAGACAGTCTGGAACCCGTCCGCGTACTCATTCTACGGGTACAGGATGGTGATCGGATCATGTTCGAACGCTAGACCAGTCGGTCCAATGCGCGCACGGATTTGTTGGTCGTTTGGTCCAGTGACCATGCCACGAGATAATGCTGTCTTCCCAATTTTGGCCGATGCCGTCGATGTCAAGAAGGGTGATCAACTGTGCGAAACTGTTCCCCAGCCATCAATTCAGCCGGATAAAGTCGTTCGACCAATGGGCAGTTGACCGAGACCCTGTCTTGACTTCGACCACATCGGCCAAAATTGGGAAGACAGCAATACGCCGCGGAACAGTCCTGGAAACAATCTGAAAAACAGTTCCTGGTCTGATCTCAGGACCATCCGCCATCCAAGACAAGTCTGATTGTCGGATCGGACCAGGTAAGTTCCAAATACGATCTGCAGGACGACTCGAGCGGATTGGGAAGATAATCTTCGCAATTGTTCGACGCTTTTTCAGGAACTTTCTGCAGGATACAGTAGTCGGCAGAGTTGGATGCGGTCGAATCGAAATAACTCCTCCTTATTTATCATTATAATTAAATAAAAGATGTCACTTTTTCTCGGGAATTTCGTACCGCCACACAGTGACCACAGCAGGAATCTGCCTACCCAGCTCTGGTTATCAGTCTAAAAGTGAAGTCGAGGAGTGATGTTTGACCCACAGGCCGACGGCTCAGATACGCTTGTCCAGCAATGCTGCAATAACTCTGTCGTTTTCTTCTCAAGCATACATACGCTTGACGCGTACGCTCACTGCCAGAAAACATGTCCATTCGCTTCGCTGGAAGTCCAGAGCTTGTTGTGCACGTCCCCGCCAACGCGGCGTTTGTCCCCAAGCTGCCACATGCCGCCATGGGTGCAGCGCGGCCAGTCCCCAACTGTCCCCGTCGAAGGGTTCACGGAGGCACCCACCGCCATTGTGGGGGCCATCAATGCCATCACTCAATCCCGTGCCCCATGGCGCGCGTACGCCCCCAAGAACTGCACCGCCGCTGGCAGCATCACTGGCGCTGGCCGTGGCTGCACCGCCGACGCCAGGCGCCCGCTAAGAGCGGCTCCCCAGTGCGCCATCCACATGGACAGTGCAGCGTCCTCCGTATATGGTCAGTGCAGCGTCCCCCGTGTCTTGTAGGCGCCCGTACAGGTGCTCGAACGCGAGGAGGGCGGTGTGGTGCGCCGCGACCACTCGAGGGTCGGTCAGGAGGCGCTCACCGACAACGAGGCGGACGGGGTCAGCGACGACGAAGGCGGCGCGGGAGACTCGGCCGAGAAGGTGCTGCCGTCAGTCAGGCCGCAATCGTTCACCAAGCTCGACAAGAACGGCCCGACGTGGCCAGGTAGATCATCCCGAGTCAACACGATGGCGCGGTCCATGAGCGCCGAGGGAGCATTGCGGCGGTCAGAACAAAAGTTGCGGCCTCGCGAGCGATGCGCAGCAACGAAGTAGATGGCGCGCCCCAGCACAGTGGACACCGCTCGTACGACGTCCTTGACGCTGGCAGAGGTGGAAGGGAGCATACTCCACATGGCCTCCACAAACGACTTAACCTCAGCTAGGTCGTCCGGGGTCGTCACAGTTTTTGACATGACTGCCAGGGCGCTCTCCCCCTCCTGCTTCGCCTGCTCCATATTCTTCTTGGCCACCTCGCTCGGGATGTTCTTGTCCATGATGCCGCGCTCACCCTTCCAGACGCCCGCCACCCTGCGAGCACAAGCCACGCCACCGAAAACGTGATCAGCAGGGTCGCAGCAGGCGGCCAGGACAACCGCCGTCGCCAACCAAACCTGCATCGATTTGACCACCGCGCACACACTCCCCCAGGTCAGGCTTTCATTGACCGCCGAGTGCTTGGCTTGCTGATAGCGGACCCACATCTTCCCGTTCTCGTCGACGACAAAGCGCACGGCGTCTACAGCAGCAGCGTTGACCTCGGTCCGCCACACACACTGCATCAGCAACACGTCGTCGAGCAGGTACCGATGCATAAGGGCAGCGAGCAGCCGCTTGTCCACCGCCGCAGGAAGATTAGTCGCGTCAAAGCGCACAGCTCGGGCCAGCTGGCCAAAGTGGGAAGTCGAGGGGTACATAACAGACATACCCTCCACCGACGCGGGGCTGGCTACCAGCGAGCGGGCGTGCGGAAGAGCTACCTCCAAGTTAACCCAGATGACCTCCCAAGACTGCCACTGTGGAGTGGTTTCGCCTGGTGGCGTCTTCATGTTTTTTAATGCTCGAATGAGCGGAGAGCCGTCGACGCTTGGATCATCCAGCGCCCACAAGACGTAGACGGGTAGCTGGACGTCGAAGGAAGCCCCCCCTCGAGCTTGGATCAGGCCTTTTCGACGAATAGAGTCCCAGGTTGGTCCAGGACTCGACCCCCTGCAGGCTGCAAAGCCAGCGAGGCCCGTGGCCTTGACGCGCAAAGCAAACAGCGCGTGAGCCAAGACCACCTCAGCCCAAGGGTACAACCAGACCTCCGTGTAGGTCACACCCCCAGTCTCTGCAACCCGCGTGAGCAACGCAGCAAGCGAGTCACCAGCCACAGCAGCCTTCAACTGGGCATGGAGGTAGATAGCGAACCGGGCGTCGGATCCGACAATCGCAGCTAAGGACGCCGCTCGCGCACCGACAAGGTCGTCGCCGTCTGCTGCTGCCTTGACCAGGGTCCCGTCCTTGTTCAAATGAAGCCCGTGGTTCAAAGAGAGTCGCCGTAGTGTCTGCTGAAGCAACTGCGCGACCGGGAATGGAGGTAGCAGGACCGCCTCTACTGCAAGCTGCTTCGACGCCGTCGTCTCCCCATGCGGTAGGAGCACATCCAGGCTTGGCATCAAAACGCGCCCATTGACCACGTTGGCCAGCTCGCAGGCCTCCAAGCGGAAGGCGCTCGATGCATCGGGATGCTTATCGTCCTTCTTGTAGACCTCGGGGCATAACGAGTCGCACTTACCCAGCTCGTCAATGACAAGGAGGAACGGCCTTTGCAGCGTCGGTTCGCTGCACCGTCGCCGGAGGAGGTCCTTTACAGCAGCTCGGAGGACAGCAGGCGTCAGTATTCCTGCCTTCACGGCCTGAGAGCACTTGGTGACGAGACGCTGCCACTGCTCGTCCGCCGCACCAGCGTCGCTGAGGTCCGCCGCTGCCAAGAAAAGGATGCGAAAGTGCAGGGGGATAAACTTGCCGCCGGAAAAGCGAGCCAGCTCCCCGTCGCCCCCCGACTCCACGAGCTGCCACCGCTCGCTGTTGAAGTTGAGGCCGAGCACCACCAGCTCGCCCAGCCACTTGACGGTGGCCTCCGTAAAGACCGGGCTCGACATCCAGCCGGAAGGGCGCGGAAGGTCCGAGGCTCGCGATGCAGCCTCACGCAGGTGAGCAACCGCACGCTTATCTCCCGCTCGTACCTTGTCGGCAGCTTCGGCTAGCAACCGACAAAAATGAAATTTGCCACTGCCAGGAAAGGAGGTCAAGTACAGCATGCTAAGCCGAGGCAGGATCGTGTCCTTAGAACCTGCCGGCCCAGGCGAGCGTGAGCCAGCATGCTCGAGGTCACTCGACGCGGAAAATACCTCATTCGCCTTGGAAAGGAACTGGCATAAGACTGCCCAATCATCGAAGTCGTCCAAGCGCTCCTGCGGCTTCGTCATGAAGAGGTTGTCCCACGCCTGCCGCGGCACATTGGCAAGGTTGATGCCGACCCCAGCAAACAGGTCCATGACGCTGAGCGTAGGTCGCTCCTGCACCACAAGTAATGCCTGCTCCACAAGCGGCACATGCGTCACCACCACAACGCAACGGCACACAACAGCATCAAGAAGTTTCCACGGGGCTAGTAAGCCGAAAGATCATGGGGGTGCACAAGTGTCAAAGAGAGACAAAATGGACCTGAAGGCCAACTGCAAACCCAACAAGAGAAAACGATAACTGTGAACACATACCTTGTTCTCGACGCCAGCTGCAACAGCGCCTCGCTTCTCACTCAGGCTGCCAACTTCGTTGGTCAACTCGTCAATCTGCTTCCTGATGCTGACCTTGTCCGCCAAGAGGTCCGCCTGCAGGGCTGGGTCCAGGTCAGGCTTGTGGAGCGCCGCCCGCAACAAATCATTTTGCCGATTGAGGGCCGCTCGGTTCTCCTTGGCTTTGACAATCTGCTCCTCGACAGTAGCCGTGGCAGAGGCGGTGGGACGGTCGAGCGTCGTCGCGGCCGCAACCGCCGCCTCCCCCGCGGGTGCACCCACCGCCCCGGGTGTTGGCGTCGCGACGGCGGCGGGCTGGGCAGCCGGACAGGGCGGGGAGGCCGTGGCGGCCGCCTCTTGCGCCAGGCTCGTCAGCCGCGACGGCGGCGAGCCGCATAAAGGTGCCGGGAGGGTCGTGGAAGACAACGACGCAGCCGCGGGGGGCGGGGTGAAGACGCGTGCACGTTTGGGGAGAGGAGGTGACTCGATGTCGGCGGTGGCAGCGGCGGCAGGGCGGTCGCCGGTGGGTGGCGGCGCCATGGCCGCACGAGGGGGCGTGGGGGGAGAGCGGGGGTCGTCGGCGAAGACAAAATCTCCATCCGACCCCCACCCAACCCCATCCCCCATCCAAACGGCGTTTGGATCGTCAGACACCTTGTGCCCCCAGATGAACTCGCATTTCTGTTCGGTTCTCGTCCGGGTCACATCGGTCGGACGATTGGAAAATCGTTTGTCCTAGCAATCGGGTCTCGTCCGCCAAACGAACCGCGATTCGTCAGAGAAAACGTTGTGCACCAGACAAGGAGAGGGGGCATTTCCCTGGCCTTTAGGACGGCCCATGTGCCATCATGGCACATGGGCCGTCCTAAAGGCCAGGGAAATGGGTGTGCGCATGATGCGCACACCTACTTTAAGCTTTTGAATGGAAGAGGAAAAGGAGGAGAGGGGCTACTTAAATATCCGGTGTTAAAAATCTAAAAACTGAAATAGATGCTCTGAGCACCCCGTGAAGGCAGGTGGAAGTGCGATTTTCTTGTACTTTGACGATCTGTTTGTGCGGATGCCAGTATCTTTTTTGCCGGTCACTCCAGCACGAGGTGGTCATGTCGAAACAATCGCCAGTCACCGTGCAGGGTCTGAGAAAAAACCACAGCAGTTCTTTGGTCTTGCTGATATCGTTTGTTTGTTGATGGGACCTGTGATGTCCTTGTGCTTTCGCCCGTCTTTCATAAGCTAGATGAAGTACTAATTTAGATAGGACCATCGTTCTAACGTTGTGGAGTCCATGAGATTTACCCATGAGTACTTGTCAAAGTCTATTGCAACTGTTGTGGTTGTTAAAAACAGAGAACGAATTGCACTGGATCCACTGATCATCAGGATCACAATTACGCTTGCGAGTGTCGGGTGTTGCGGCGCTACCTGTCGCTGCCGCCTGTCGCGCGACTCGGCTCGCGCGGCGATGCGCGGAGGGGCAGGCGACATCGCGTCGCAGGGCATCGGCCGTTGTCTCACCATTGCCGGCGCAACTTTTGGCGGCGCGCAATCAGCGCACGTGGGATGGCCGAATGGCAGCTGAAAGGCAAAGCAGCATGCAAAAAAACGCATAGTAGCAAAGGGGCACGAAACTAACGCGGCGCGAATGCGAGGGATAGCAGGCAGCCTGGGGAGTGGGCCTGCACACGGCGTCAAAGTGTCCGTGCACGCTCGAGGCCTCAACAAACTGCAGAAAGCGACGAACTGGAGACAGCCTGCTGCCCTCAAGGCGGACGCCCTGGACGCGGAAAAAGTTGACGCTTCCATGCGTCCTGAGGAAAATTGACTGTGAGTTAAAGCTCGGGTCGTTCGCACAAGACTAAACAGCCACCGCTGAGTCTATCCAAGACTAAACAGCCACCGCTGAGTCTATTTCCGTCGTCAGAATCGGCGTCTGACGAACTGTTCGTTCACGAGAGACCTCTCAAAATGCGACTCAATTGAGTCTTTGCGACTCATTTGAGCTATCTGGTAGAATAGACACTAGCAGAGCCATCGATGCTTCTCCGTCTCTCTCTCTTTCTAGAAGGGTGAAGTGCATACGTCTCACGCTGTGTCTCTCTTTTTACGAGTGGAGATGCATCTATCCCGGCGAACTGATTCTTTAGCGCTTTTTCTGGAAAAGTCAGCCGTGACAGAGCCCGTGGGCTCTGGTGTCAACCTGCCAGAGCGGTTTGCAGATTTTCTGTTCGATCCAAAACACGCAAAAGCAGACGTGCTTTTTGACGACGGTTTGGGGCGCGCTGCGCCGCAGGCAAGAAGCGCGCCCTGTCGTCGCGGCGATAGAAACAGTTCACGTTTGTTGGTCGTCCGGACCACCGTCCCTCGACTACCGCGTCGCCATGCCCTCAACCCACGCGTCGGCCTCCTCGTCAAAGGTCCCCTGCCGGATCGTAAACCACAGCTGGTGCCGGTACATGTCCCTCGCCACGTCGTACAACACCTCGTCAGGGAACTGGCGGGGCGGCGGATCCCGGCCCTTCCCCGCCGCCGCCGCCGCCGCCTCCACGGGCGGAGGGCGGCTCTCGGACCGGATGCGGGCGACGCGGGCGACAAACGCCGCGCTCGTCCGCGCATTCTCCTTGGCCACCCCCACCCGCACGCCGAGGACGGCCGACAAGAGGGCGGCCGCGCGCTCCGACCGCCCGTCGGTCAAGTCGACGAGCGCGTCGTACCAGAGGAGGTGGTCGACAACCGCCGCGCGCGTCAGCGGCGGTGGGGACGCCCCGGCCTGGTCGTCCGCCGCCGCGCCGGGGGCCTGGGTTGCGGCCTCGAGGATGCCCCCCGTGGCAACGGCGGCCACTTCCGCGGCGGCCTGTGTCGGTGGCGCCGGCCGCCGCGGCACGATGCCGAAAAAGGTTGCGAGCTCATCTCCCTCTGACCCCGCGAGCCCCTCGCGGATCTCCGCGTCGGAAATCCGCTCCGCCGCCGCCGCGTACGCCTTGCGCACCTGGAGCAGCGCCGCCGCGTCGCGCCCCGCCATCCCCCGCACGCTCGTCAGGCGGAGGGCCCCCCCCGGGCAGCGGGCCGCAAGACGGTCAACCGCCGCCCGCACGCCCGGCGTGTCGGCCACGTGACACGCCATGACTGCGCCGCAGCCGGCGAGCTGGACCGCCCCCGCAAAGCCGACGTTGTTGGGCCCTCCGTGCATGTGGCACGGCACCTCCACGAGGCCGCAGGAGCGCGCGACGGCGCGGAGCGTCGAGCGCAGCGACGAGCTCCCCGTCTTGGGCGGCCGGTTGTAAAAAATGAAGCGGCCGCGCAGCGCCGCGCAGCCGGCGTCGGGGGGCGGGAGCCGCCGCCCGCGGGCGGCCACGCCGCCGGCTTCCCCGGCGGGGCGGGCCGACGGGTGGATTGCGTCGGGGGGGGGGGCGACGGGGGTCCCCGTGTCCGCCCCGTCGGCCGTGCCAGCGCGATCGACGTTGGACGACGCGGCGGCGGCGCGGAATTCGGTCAGCGCAGGGGGCGGGCGGAGCACCCCGCCGTCGGCAAAGACGAGGAGGAGGAACACGCCCGTAAAGGCGCCGGCGAGAAAGACGGCCGCTGACCGCAGGGCGATGGTCGGCGGTCGGGACGCCGCGGAGCGCTTGAGCGGCGGCGAGCCGCCGTAGCTCCCGACCATGGTCGCGACCGCAGCGGGCGGCGGCGGAGGTGGTGGCGCGGAGGTGCCTCACCGGTAGCCGCCCACGGACGCGCGTGGGTGCGGCGCGTGCCTCGGTGGGGAGGAGACAGAAACGGCGCGTGGGCAGCGGCGGCCCGTGGGCGGCCCATAAGAGGCCGCCCCGTGCAGGCGGGAGGGGGGACACGCGTCGGTGCAACGGCGCCGCCTGCAAATGCGGCGGCTCGGAGCACCGCCCACCTTCACGCACCCGACAGGACCGTCGCAGCAGCGGCCCGCGTCCCCGCGACGCACCTCGGTACGAGGAGGGGCGTGGCGCTGACACCCCCGCAACTCGGGGGACCACCTGTGGCGGCAACGGCACGCCATCATCCCCCCTGATGGCCCTATCGGGTGTCACCGCCACCCCGCCGGCTGTGCCAACGTTGCGTGGGCGGGCGGGCGACCACGTCGTCAGCGGCTGCCAGTGTGGCCCGCGGATCGTGCAGCGTCGCCGTCGGGGGTCCACGCGGTAACACGCGGCGCGGGCGGTGAGCCACGGGAACGGGTCGTTTCGGCCCAAGCCGCCCCTCAGGCAGCATCTGCGGTCGGGCGGGGCGAGCGCGACCCCCATCTGCCGTCTGGCGGCGGGGCCAGCGAGAAAACCATTCCACGCACCAGCTCTTTCCGTTTGGCCCCCGCCCACACCAGGCCACACCCCCTGCCCAGTGGTGCCGTTGGGGCGCCAGAGAAAAACGGGGCGCCATCGTCGGCGGCAACGATCTGGTCAGGCTGTGGCGCGCGCGCGGGGACCGCGGCGCGACCACGTTGGCGGCGGGTGACAGCCGGCTGGTCGGTGCCGCCCGCGAAAGACTGTGACGCGCGTTACGTGGCGGCGCGCAGCGGCCGACGTGTGGGGGCTTGGTCCCCATCGGTGAGTCGCGGCTCGGCCACGTCGACGCCGGACCACCACGACGGGGCGCCCGTGTCCCTAAAATGACCGCAGGGACCAGAGGCACGATCGATCGAGCCGACCTTATCAATCAGCGACGTCCGCATTGAGCTCCATCCGCACCACCCGCACCACGTCCGTTGAGCCGATCTGGATGGCTGTCGTGACGAGCGTCGGATATCCTATTCCCCATCGCCCTCCATCGCTTCCAGCCGAGGCGGCGGCGAGCCGTGGAAGACGCTGTTTTGACGGCGGGGTGGGGCGCGCGTGGAACGTCGCGCCCGTCGCCGCCGCGTGCAAGCCCCCCGTGGACGCTACTGTACACGGCCAGTGCTCCGGCCGCGGCGGGCGACCGTTGGAGCGCATTGAAGACGCCGGCGGGCGGTCGCATCGTCAATCGCTGCACGGCCCCGTCAGCACACACCTGCCTTGACCGTCACTATCATCAACAGCCGCCGACCGACGGCGGAGTGCGCGCCCGACGACTTTGCCGACCTCGGCTCGCCTTGACCCCGGACAGTCTGCCGCTTCACTGCCCGTTCCCCCCCCTTGCACAATGGCGACCACCCCCGGCTTCCTGCCCGTGACGCCCCTGCGGTTGACGCCCGCCATCGGCGCCGGCGGCGCCCCCCACTGCGCGCGCCGCCCTCGCGCGCCGCCAGCGGCTGCCCGGCACACGACCATCCGGGCGGCAGCGCCGCCGCCTTCAGCATCGTCGTCATCCCCCCCCCCCCCCCCCCCCCCCCCCCCCCCCCCCC
>Ga0209831_1004896_pt1 | contig 10306 bp, 7 predicted proteins | sample Maine_Asex4_meta_FD_187451 | JGI IMG/M metagenome (GOLD analysis project Ga0209831, IMG submission 187451) | Marine algal microbial communities from Maine, USA - Maine_Asex4_metaG (SPAdes) (version 2) | ecosystem: Host-associated > Algae > Red algae > Unclassified | place: Maine, USA | collected...
AGATCGATGATGCCAACGGTGTCGACTATTCCTGCGGCTAGGGTGCCTTCCCGCAGCGGCCCGGGTAGCGGTATCGGCTCGTGCTGAGCGTTCGCGGTCTGACCAAGACCTACGCGGCCGGGGACAGGGCCCTCGACGATGTCAGCTTCGAGGTGCCGGCCGGCCAGGTGGTCGGACTGATCGGCCCGTCCGGGGCCGGCAAGTCGACCCTGATCCGCTGCATCAACCGCCTGGTGGAACCCACCGGCGGTTCGGTGCACCTGGGCGACATGGAACTGACCGGGCTCGGTGCCGGCGGGTTGCGCCGTGCACGTCGGCGCATCGGCATGATCTTCCAGGAGTACGCGCTGGTCGAGCGCCTGTCGGTGATGGAGAACGTGCTGTCCGGGCGGTTGGGGTACGTGCCGTTCTGGCGCAGCTTCCTCAGGCGCTTTCCGGTGAAGGATGTCGAGCAGGCCTACGGCCTGCTGGAACGGGTCGGGCTGTCCGAGCACGCCGACAAGCGCGCCGATGCCCTGTCCGGCGGGCAGCGCCAGCGGGTGGGCATCGCGCGCGCGCTGGAACAGGATCCGGAACTGCTGCTGGTCGACGAGCCGACCGCCTCGCTGGACCCCAAGACCTCGCGCCAGATCATGCGCCTGCTCACCGAGGTGTGCGCCGAGCGCGGCCTGCCGGCGATCATCAACATCCACGACGTGGTGCTCGCGCAGCGCTTCACCGAGCGGCTGATCGGGCTGCAGAAGGGGCGCATCGTGTTCGACGGGCCGCCCTCGGCACTCGACGACACGGTGCTGACCACGATCTACGGGGACGAGGACTGGGCCACGATGGACGGGCCGGAGTCGGCCGACGAGCAAGGGGCGGACGATTCGGCCGATGCGGCCGGTACGCAATTCGTCACGCAGCCGCACGGGCAGGCCCGGCCGGCGCCCGACAAGCTGGCGGGCCTGTGAGGGGTGTGAGGAGCGGGGGGGCGTGAGCACTGACACCGCGACGGCCGCTCGGCGGTGGCGCCGCCCGCCCAGCCTGATCAAGAGCCGCGGCCGGCGCTGGGCGCTCGGCATCGGCTCGCTGGTCTACCTGGTGCTGGCGATCTCCACCGTCGAGGTGGACATCGCCCGCGTGGCCGAAGGCATGGAGCGCGGCTGGCGCTTCGTGCAGGGGTTCCTGTCGCCGGACTTCACCACCCGCTGGCGCGACATCTCGCAAGGCCTGATCGAGAGCCTGACCATGACGCTGACCTCCACGGTGGCCGGCGTGCTGCTGTCGATCCCGGTCGGCATCGGGGCGGCGCGCAACCTGGCGCCCGCGCCGATCTACTTCCTGTGCCGCACCATCGTCGCCGTGTCGCGCTCCCTGCAGGAGATCATCGTGGCGATCCTGTTCGTGGCGATGTTCGGGTTCGGCCCGTTCGCGGGCTTCCTGACGCTCACGTTCGCGACGATCGGCTTCCTGGCCAAGCTGCTGGCCGAGGCCATCGAGGACATCGACGAGTCGCAGAGCGAGGCGATCCTCGCAACCGGTGCGTCCTGGTGGCAGCTGGTGAACTACGCGGTGCAGCCGCAGGTCATGCCGCGCCTGATCGGGCTGTCGCTGTACCGGCTGGACATCAACTTCCGCGAATCGGCGGTGATCGGCATCGTCGGTGCCGGCGGCATCGGCGCCACGCTCAACACCGCGATCGATCGCTACGAGTTCGATTCGGCCGGGGCCATCCTGCTGATCATCATCCTGATCGTCATGATGGCGGAGTACCTGTCGGGGTTCGTGAGGAGATGGGTGCAATGAACACAAGCGTATCACCGGGTCCGTCACCGTCCAGCCAAACCGATCCCGCCGCCTGGCGGCACCGCACCAACGGCCGTCGCCTGCTGATGTGGGCCCTGTGGCTCGCGCTGGTGGCGCTCACGGTGTGGTGCTGGCAGATCATGACGGCCGACACCATCTGGGCGTTCGTGGCCGATGCGCCCCGTCAGGCGGCAGACCTCGGTTCGCGCATGGTGCCGCCGCGCTGGAGCTACCTGGACAAGCTCTGGGTGCCGTTGTGGGACACGCTCAACATCGCCACCCTGGGCACGCTGCTGGGGGTGATCCTGGCGGTGCCGGTGGCCTTCCTGGCCGCGCGCAACACCACGCCCAGCCGAGTGTTCGTGCGTCCGGTGGCGCTGTTCATCATCGTCGCCTCGCGCTCGATCAATTCCCTGATCTGGGCGCTGCTGCTGGTGTCGATCATCGGTCCCGGCCTGCTGGCCGGCATCATCGCCATCGGGCTGCGCTCGATCGGCTTCGTGGCCAAGCTGCTGTACGAGGCGATCGAGGAGACCGACATCGGCCAGATCGAGGCGATCAGCGCCACCGGGGCCTCCGGTGCGCAGATCCTGGACTACGGCATCGTGCCGCAGATCCTGCCCGCCTTCGCCGGCATCACCGTGTTCCGCTGGGACATCAACATCCGCGAGTCCACCATCCTCGGGCTGGTGGGGGCGGGCGGTATCGGCGTGCAGCTGCAGGCCTCGCTCAACACGCTGGCCTGGCCGCAGGTGACGCTGATCTTCATCGTCATCCTGGGCACCGTGGTGGTCAGCGAGTGGGTGTCGGCCAAGGTGCGGCACGCGATCATCTGAGCACGGTCGTCCCGGGCTCGTGCTCTCGCGGGCCCTCGTCGGGGCTCAGCCGTAGAGGAACCGGATCGCCAGGCAGGTCACCGCACCGACCACGATGTTCATCGGGATGCCGATCTTCAGGAATTCCACGAAGCGGTAGCGTCCGGCGATGTGCACCAGCGTGTTGGTCTGGTAGCCGATCGGGGTGGCGAAGCTGGCGCTGGCGGCGAACATCACCGCCACGATCAGCATCACCGGCGCAAGACCCAGGCCTTGCGCCAGCGCGATGACGATCGGCGTCATGATCACCGCCACGCCGTTGTTGGTGATGGTCTCGGTCAGGGTGGATGTCAGGAAGTACACCGTCAGCACGATGGCCAGCGGCGGCAACCCCTGAAGCCACGGCACGATCAGCGTCACCAGGGCGTCCACCGCTCCGGTGTTCTGCAGGGACAGTCCCACGATCAGCATGGCGTAGATCAGGATCAGCACGTCGGCGTTCAGCGCCGACCAGGCGTCATCGGTGTCCAGCCCGCCGATGACCAACAGGAACCCGATGCCGATCACCGAGGCGACCGTCAACGGCAGCAGGTCCAGCGCCGCGGCCAGGATGACCAGCGCCAGGGTGGCGATGGCGTAGACGGCACGGTTGCGCAGGAACGGCTTCGCACCGGGCGTGCTGGACGGGGCGTGGTACGGATCGTTCGCTATTGAGGTGACCGCGTCGGACGGTCCGTTGATGAAGATCTCGTCGCCGGGCTTGATCACCAGCGATGCCAGGTCGGGCCCCGCCAGCACGCGGTGGCGGCGCACACCGATCACCGCGATCGGGTTCGACCACAGGATGCCGACGCTGGACAGCCGGCGCCCGGCGATGCGCGCGCCGTTGGTGACCGTGAAGCGCAGCGTCTTCGCCTCCGCATCGTTGTCCTTGGACAGGGGCCGCGAGCGGCTGAGCCCCAGCCGCACTCCGTCCATGTGGTCCAGGGTGGCCAGCTCGCTGGGCGAGACGCGCAGCACCAGCCGGTCGTCGACCTGCAGTTCCACCGACTCGTCGCGCGCGTCCAGGCGCTCGCCGGCCCGCTCGGCGCGCACCAGCGCCACGCCGCGGTGCTTGAGCAGGGGCTGCTTCGCCAGCGGTGCACCCAGACCGGCGAAGCGCTTGCCCAGCCGCGCCTCGGTGATGATGTCCACCGCCTCGCGCTCGTCGGCGGTCGGCTGGTCGTCCTCGGTGTCGGGCAGCAGCCAGCGGCCGGCGAGCAGCAGGAACGTCACCCCGGTGGCGGCCGCCACCAGTCCGACCCTGGTGATGTCGAACAGCCCGAACCCGGGCTGCCCGTTGGCGCGCGCCACGCTGTCCACCAGCAGGTTGGTGGAGGTGCCGATCAGCGTGCAGGTACCGCCCAGGATCGCCAGGTAGGACAGCGGGATCAGCAGCTTTCTCGGGCTGGCATCGATGGTGCGCGCCAGCGTGATCACCAGCGGGATCATGATGACCACCACCGGCGTGCTGTTGAGAAAGGCCGAGGCGATCATTGACACCACCATCAGCACGCAGACCGCCAGGCGCGGGCGCACCGAGGCCAGCGCGACCACCCGGTTGGCCAGCGCCTCGAGCGTGCCGGTGCGCACCAGCGCCTGGGAGAGGATTAGCATGGCGCCGATGGCGATGACCGCCGGGTTGGCGAACACCTGCAGCATCTCGTCCTGTTCGACGAAGCCGAGCGCCAGGCAGGCCGCCGCCCCGATCACGGCGATGCCGGAGGGCTTCATGCTCTCGCGCCCGAACGCGACCAGCATGGCGCTCAGGATCAGCACGCTCGTCAGCAGGCGCAGGTCGATCGCGATATCCATGACGGCGGGGTCGTCGTTGCGTCGGACCGGGAGGGGTGCATCGTACCGATTCGGGGAAACGGCGAGCGCGACGCGACACGGTGCTTGCAAGCTCCGTGCGCACGGCGCATCCTTCGCCGCGTTCCGGCGCGCTCGCGCGCGACGGGCACGTGGGAGAGTCCGGTCCGTACCGTGCAGGGGGTCGTCCGACACAGGATGCCCACCGGTGGTCCGCCCGGCGCCGAAGGAGCAACCGCCCAGGAAACTCTCAGGCCCCCGGACCGCGTGCCCGTCGAGATACCTGGCGGAATATCTGGAGAGCGATCCCGCGCGGGCCACGACGGCTGCGGGCGGGGTCCACCGAAGGGGGAGCCGGCGGCAGCCGGCGCACACTCTCAGGTGACAGGACAGATCGGGCATCCGGGATCGCGCGCGCGATCCGCCTCTCTCCACGCCTGATACAGGAGCTCTGCCCATGTCCAACATCGCCGTCATCGGTGCCGGCATCACCGGCATCACCACCGCCTACGCCCTGCTGCAGCGCGGCTACCGGGTCACCGTCTACGACCGCGACCGGTACGCGGCCATGCAGACCTCCTTCGCCAACGGCGGACAGCTGTCGGCCTCCAATGCCGAGGTGTGGAACCAGACCTCGACCATCCTCAAGGGTCTGAAGTGGATGTTCCGGCGCGACGCCCCGTTGCTGGTGAACCCGAAGCCCGACTGGCACAAGCTGAGCTGGATGGCGGAGTTCTGCAGCAACATCCCGCGCTACGAGGCGAACACCGTCCAGACGGTGAAGCTGGCGCTGGCCGCCCGCGAGCACCTGCACGCCTGGGCCGAGGCCGAGAACATCGTCTTCGATCACGAGAAGCGCGGCATCCTGCACGTCTACACCAATGCCAAGGGCTACGACCACGCCACGCGCGTCAACCGCCTGCTGACCGAGGCCGGGCTGGACCGCCGGGCGGTCACCCCCGAGGAGATGCGCGAGATCGAGCCGGCCCTGCAGGACGACTTCGTGGGGGGCTACTTCACCCCGAGCGACTCCACCGGCGACATCCACAAGTACACCCGCGGCCTGGCCGATGCCTGCCTGAGACTCGGTGCCGAGTTCCGTTTCGACACCGAAGTGCAGGAGTTGTCGCACGGGCCGGGCGGCGTGGCGGTGTTCCACACCCACGGCGGGCGCGGCAACCTGTCGGTGGTGCGCAATGCCGGTCCGAAGGAGCAGGAGGTCGCGCGCACCGAGCACGACGGCGTGGTGGTCTGCGCGGGCATGCAGAGCCGCAAGCTGGCAGCCGATGTCGGCGACCGGGTCAACATCTACCCCGTCAAGGGCTACTCGGTCACCATTCCGCTCGACGATCAGGTCAGCATCGACGCCTGCCCGTGGGTGAGCCTGCTGGACGACGATGCCAAGATCGTCACCAGCCGTCTGGGGGAGGACCGCATGCGTATCGCCGGCACAGCGGAGTTCAACGGTGCGAACCGGGACATCCGCTCCGACCGGGTCGAGCCGCTGGTGGCCTGGTGCCGGCGCTTCTTCCCCGACGTCGACACCGAGCACGTGATCCCGTGGGCGGGCCTGCGTCCGATGATGCCGGGCATGCTGCCGCGGGTGGGTTCGGGCCGCAAGTCCGGGGTGTTCTACAACACCGGACACGGGCACCTGGGCTGGACCCTGTCGCCGGCCACCGCGGAACTGGTCGCCGAGCGCATCGCGGCCTCCCTGCCGGTCACGCAGGCCCGTCAGGCCGAGGCGGGCTGAACCGGCACGGCCCGAGGCGCAGCGGACGGGTACGGTAGCTCAGGCGGTATCGGTGCCCGTCATCTCGGGCGGCGCACTCGCCACCCCGAGAGGCTCTTGGCCCGCATCCGGGATGGAGCTGCAGTACCACGCGTAGCGATTGCGGCCCTCCGACTTGGCGCGGTACATCGCCGAGTCCGCATGGTGGATGAGCAGCTCGCTGCGCGTGCCGTCCGCCGGAAAGCGGGCGATGCCGATGCTTGCCGAGACGTCGACGCGGGCTCCGTCGACATCCATCGGGCGGGACAGCTCGTCGAGCAGTGCCTGGGCGACGCGAACCGCACCGGCGCGCCCGTGCGCACCGTCCAGCGTGACGGTGAACTCGTCCCCCCCCAGTCGCGCGACCGTGTCACCGCTGCGCAACCGGGCGCGCACCCGCTCGGCGACGGTCTGCAGCAACCGATCCCCGGCCGCGTGCCCGTGGGTATCGTTGACGGCCTTGAAGCCGTCGAGATCGAAGTACAGCAGCGTCAGTTCCCGACCGTTGCGCGACGCATCCTCGAGCCGGCGCTCGAACGCCTCGAGAAAGCCGGACCGATTGCGCAGGCCGGTCAGGCAGTCGGTTCCGGCCGCCCGGGCAAGCTGCTGGTTCGCCGCATGCATCCGGTGCGCGTGGTGTTCCAGGGAAGCGATCAGGCGGCAACTCTGCAGGGTGTTGGCGATGCTCTGCGCCAGCGCCGGGATCGACAGGGCCTCCGGCGCCCCGATCCCGTGCAGCAGGTACCCGTAATGCAGTTCTCCCGCGTGCAGCGGGCTCAGCACGAGAGGATCGCTGCCCAGCGTTTCCAGCAGCGCCGGCGGGGCGAGGTGGCGGGAGGCGAACGGCTCCCGTCGCACCTCGTACCGGCGCCCTCGCACTCGCGCCATGGCTATCGTGGCCGAAGCGCCCGGTGCGCCGCACGGCTCGTCCGCGTACAGCGCCAGGCAGGCGGTGTCCAGCTCCAACCGCTCCAGACCATCGTGCAGCAGCTCGCAGAGCGCCGCGTGCGAGGTGCAGCGACCGAGCGCGAGCTGCAAACGTTCGAGCAGTTCCTGGACGATCGCGTCCTCGGACTGGCGTTGGCGCATCTCCGCCCACAGCGTGTCGCTGATCGTGCCCTGGATCAGCGCCAGGTTGGCCGCCCCGGTTCGCTCCATGTCCGTGCCGACGCCGTGCTGGACGACCCGGTCCAGCGTGCCTTGCAGTTCGCGCCACCACCCGATGGCCACCGGTGCGCCGCTGGCCGGGCGCAGGGTGTTGACAAGCTTTTTCTGCAACTCCGGTACCTCGCCGGTCAGCGCGCGGCCGAGCAGCGCGACGAACCGCTCCATGTCGACGTGGGCCGGTGGGGCGGTGCGTTCCAGTTCGGTACCGAACGTGTCGCCGAGCGAGCGCGTCGCCTGCGCGGCCCGGTCGGCGCCCGGGAGGCAGGCGGTTCCGTCCAGGCCGGCCCGTGCACCGCTCGACGCGCGCAACAGCAGCCGGCACGGCACGACGACGTGGCGTGCCGGTGGGGCACCGTCCGGCGTGTCCGCGTCCAGCTGCGCCAGCAACGCGGCGAAGGCTGCGTCCACCTGCGGTTCCAGTGGCAGGCGAACCGTGGTCAGCGGTGGCGTGCAGAGCCTGGACTCCTCGTGGTCGTCGAATCCGCTGACGATCACGTCGTGCGGCACGCGGATGCCGAACCGGTCGAGGGCGCGTACCGCACCGGCACCGATCGTGTCGTTCGCCGCGACCACACCGTCGAACCGTACGCCATCGCGCAGCAGCGCGATGATCCTGCAATACGCCTCCGACGGATTGAAGAAGGTATCCAGGAACAGGCGTTCGTCGACGGGCAGGCCGCGCTCCGCCAGTACCTGCCGGAACAGACGCTCCCGCCAGTCGGATTCGTAGCAGCCCCGGTGACCGCGCAGGAAGACGAAGCGACGACGTGCCGGATCCGCCGTCATGTGCCGGACCAGGGCCAGCATGGTCGGTTCATCGTCACCGGCCACGCTCGCGATCCCGGCGGCGGGCATGCCGATGCAGACCGACGGACGGCCTCCGAAACGCTGCACGAACGCCTCGACCGCCTCCAGTCCTACATCCCGGCCGATCGATCCCGGCACGACGATGTAGCCCGCCGCGTCCATGTCCTCGGCCAGCGTGTGAATCGCACTGCCGCCCAGCCTCGTGCCGACGGCGGCCCACGAGCTCGGCGTGGCGGTTCCGCAATCGTGCAGGCTGCCACCCGTCAGCGTCAGCAGCCGGTATCCGGCAACATCGGCCTTCGCGGCGAACAGGCGCGTGAGGCATCGCTGGTACTCGTCGAAGGAGTTGCCGATCAGTGCCAGGATCGGTCGGACGTCCGTCGAAGGGCCGGCTACCGTGCCGCAGGTGTTCATCGATCGGCCTGTCGCTCGATATCAGCCAGCTGTCCGAGTACGGATGGGAACGGCCTGTGCGCGCTGTCCATGGCCGGCAGGATGCATGGCACTGATCTTAACGACCGGGAAACGGCTTTCCTGAAGTGTACCTCGCTGGCCGCGATACCGGTCGTGACGGGTCCGGCGTCAGGCGTGCCGATCCAGCCGCGCCGCGGCGGTGGCGAAGAAGTCCTCGCCACCGAAGTTGCCGGATTTCAGGGCCAGCACCAGCTCGGGCCCGCCGCGCAGTGCCGGCACGCCCGGAGCGATCTCCGGACCGATCTCCAGCGTGTGCAGTGCCAGCCCCTCCACCACCGCCCCGGACGTCTCGCCACCGGCGGTGATCAGGCGGCGCACGCCGCCCTCCACCAGCCGGCGCGCGGTCTCGGCGAAGAAGCCGTCCAGCGCGGCAGCCGTCGCCTCGCGGCCGTGCTCGCGCTGGATGCGGCGCACCTCGTCTGGGTCCCCCGAACTGTAGGCCACCGGTATGCCGTCGGCCCCGAGCAGGCGCGACACGAGTTCCCCGGGCGTCTGCTCGCCGTTCAGCACGCGCACCGGGTCGATCGCGAAGGCGGGGTGGTCGCGGCGGTGCGCCTCCAGCTGGCCACGCGTGGCGTTCGAGCAGGAGCCGCACAGCACCACGCACCGGCCGGACTCGCCGTGCCACCGCCGGGCGACGTTCGTCGCCGGTGCGTCGCCCAGCAGGTTCGCGGGCAGCCCGAGCGCGATGCCCGAGCCTCCGGTGAGGAGTCGCACGTCGGCGCAGGCCGCACCGATGGCGCGCAGGTCCTCGTCGCGCAGTGCATCGACGATGATCAGCCGGTGCCCGGCATCCTGTTCGCGTTGCAGCGCGGCACCGATCGCGGCGCTACCCGCCAGCACGTCGATGGCGGCGACGTGGCCGACGCTGCCGCGCGTCTGGCGTGCCAGCCAGCGTCGCAGGTCCGCATCCTTCATCGGGGTGAGCGGGTGGTCCTGCATGCCGGATTCGTTCAGCAACGCATCGTCGACGAACAGGTGGCCCTGGTAGACCGAGCGCCCGGTGCCCGGGAACGCCGGGCAGACCACCACGCGCTCGGCACCCAGCGCCTCGGCGAGCGCCTCGGCGACCGGCCCGATGTTGCCCTCGGGGGTGGAGTCGAACGTGGAGCAGACCTTGAAGAGGAACTGCCGACACCCCTGTTCGCGCAACCAGGCGAGGGCCGCGAGCGATTGCTCGACCGCCTGCCCGACCGGTGCGGTGCGCGATTTCAGGGCTATCACGCCCGCCTGGACCGACGGGTCGGCGGACCCGGCGGGTACGCCGGTGTACTGCACCGTGCGCATGCCCTCCCTGGTCAGCGTGTTGGCCAGATCGCTGGAGCCGGTGAAATCGTCGCCGATGCAGCCGAGCAGCATCACGCCTCTCCCGGCAGGGTCAGGCCCGCGTTCCGGGCGTACACCTTGGCCACGGCGGCGTCGTCCTGTGCCCCCAGGCCCGACCCGGACGCTGCCAGGAACTGCTGCAGCGCGGCCGCGGTGAGCGGGGCCGGGAAGCGTGCCGCGCGCGCGATGTCCAGCACGATGCCCAGGTCCTTGGGCCAGATATCGACCGAGGAACGCGGTGCGTAGTCGCCGGCGACGATGTGCGGTGCGCGGTTCTCCAGCATCCAGCTGGTGCCGGCGCACTGGC
>Ga0209831_1004897_pt1 | contig 10305 bp, 19 predicted proteins | sample Maine_Asex4_meta_FD_187451 | JGI IMG/M metagenome (GOLD analysis project Ga0209831, IMG submission 187451) | Marine algal microbial communities from Maine, USA - Maine_Asex4_metaG (SPAdes) (version 2) | ecosystem: Host-associated > Algae > Red algae > Unclassified | place: Maine, USA | collected...
CGATGTCTTGGCGTTTCGATCGGCCCGACTTCCCGGACCTCGAGTCCCATAGCGGGTGTCGCGCGAGCGGCTGAGACGGCCGTTACTTCCCTCCTTCTGAGGTAACCCCCTAGATTGTGGTACTACACCTGCGGTCGCTGGCAAGACGACGCTGCTGGGATCGCGTTGTGTTCCGGCGTCGGGCGGGCTTGTTCTGCTCCCTACGTCGTCAGTGCGGCGCTGTGCGGCGCCGAGGTCGTCAACATGGCAGACCACGGCCGCTATGGCGGCCCGCGGTTCGTGCAACTGGACGACGGCTACAAGGTGTGGGCAGCGTACAAGCGTGCGCAGCTCAAAAGAAGAAGCTCTGGGCGTCGGTCGTGACGGACCGACCGGCATCTTCGTCAGACGACAAGAAGTCCGACCCGGTAGTCGACGCGTGGGACGTCATGAACGAGGCGGAGCTGGCGACCATCCAGTTGTCGGTCAAGCCCGTGCATCTCAACACGGTCACGTCGGTGGACATGGCGAAAGAGGCGTGGGACGCGCTCAAGATCATGTTCGAGGTGCGAGACAACGCGCAGCTGTTGCGGATCATGGACGATCTGAGCAGCCTGAAGAAGGGCGGCGATGAGAAAATCATCAAGTTTGCGTCGCGCGCAAAGATGATCCGGGACGAGCTTGCCATGCTTGGAAACCCGGTGGACGACAACACGCTTGCGCTGCTTGTCCTGGCAGGGCTCCTGGCAGAGTACGGGATGCTCAGGACGGTAATTGATAACAAGGACACTCAGCTCGCCATGTCGGACGTGACGGCTGAGCCGCTTCAAACCGAGCAGCGGAGCCTTTCTGTCGGCGCTTCCAAGCCTCCTGGCAGTGTCAAGTCACAAGCCTTTGCGGCAGCGGCGCCTGAGAAGCCATTTGACAAGAAGTCGGTCGTTTGCTTCTACTGCAACAAGAAGTGACACATGGAGCATGACTGCCACAAGAAGAAGGCGGACGAGGCCAAGGGCAAGGGCAAGCCCGGCGGTGGTGGTCGTGAAGGCGGCCACGGCGGCGGGCCCCACGCGGGTACCGCTCTGGCCTAACCTGCTTCTATTGGCAAAACCTGGAGCAGCAAGGCTCACTGGAGCTTCCTGTGTTCATCAACTTGGGTGCTCGACTCTGGTGCAACCAACCACATGGCCGCCGGGGATAAGGGCTTCACCGTCCGGACGGCGGGAAGCGGGGCCGAGGTCCCCTTGGCCAACGGCGAGAAGGGGCCCATGAAGGGGCACGGCCACGTCTCCATGGACATTGGAAAAGGAAACACCAAAACGCGCATGGTGCTCGAGGACGCCATGCTCGTTCCGAACCTGACCAGCTACCTGCTGTCGGTTCGAGCGGTCGACCGCAATCGAGGTGCGGTGGTGATCGTCAACAACGCCTGTTACGTCCTCAGCGACGGGGATGCTGTTTGCCGGAGCGGAGTGCTCTACAAGGCTTCGGTGGTCGGCAAAGTGAACGACCTGGAGCAGTACGTGATCAAGGTGACGCCGGTCCAGGCGTCAGCTAACGCGGCATCCACGCGCATAGCTGGAGAGGCGGAGCTGTGGCACCGTCGTTTCAACCATTTGGGGTTAGAGAACCTCAAGCGGGTGGCCACAATGGTCGACGGCATGCCGGTGTCAGTGGCAGACGCCAAGCGCGTTATTGGCACTGTGTGTGTGCCGTGTGTGGACGGCAAGATGGCTCAGTCGCCGAGCCCTTGCTCATCGACAGCGACGACCAAGTGCAGACTGGTGCACACCGATATTGGTGGCCCACTCAATGAGTCGTTGGGTGGTTCCATCTATTTCATGACGGCGCTGGAGGACTCCACGGGGTTCATCACGGCTACGCCCATCAAGACAAAAGGGATAGCCCCGGAAGTGCTCAAGACGCGAATCAAGAAGCTCGAGACACTGACTAGGACCAACGTCAAGCGCGTCCATCATGCCGGTGCCAAGGAGTACGTCCCTAAGGACTCCAAGGCGTGGTACAAGGACAAGGGCATCACATCGGAGATGACGGCGCCGTACAAGTCATAGCAGAACGGCAAATCGGAGCGGGTGAACCGCACGCTGATGGAGCGCGTGCGTGCTGCTCTGATCGATGCCGGAGCGAAGGAAGAGTTGTGGGCTGAGGCGTTGGCCTCCGTCGTTCATGTTCTGGACCTCTCCCCTGAGGCGGGGCTGTACGTGACGCCGCTGGAGGCTCTAACGGGTCGACGCCCCAACGTCGCGGGATTCCTCGTTTGGGGGAGTTGAGCGTGGGCGCTCAAACCCACGAAGCAGCAGCGTAAGATGGAGCCAAGGATCGACGTCGGCTGTTTTGACGGCAACAATGTCGGTGGCAAGGCCTACCGCATTCACGAGGTCGAGACGAACCAAGTGTTCGAGCGTCAAGACGTGCTGATGGAGGAGATCCCGGCGAAGGTAGAGACGACGGACATTGGGCCAAGCGCTGGTCACCGGCTGACTGCGGAGGCTGATGCCGACAGCGTCGACGGCACGGAAGGGGATATGGACATGCTTGACGCCGAAGGCGGGCGTGGGGACGAGTAAACCGCCGAAGAGACTTCCACAAGCGACGAAGATGGCAGTCCTCCTTCTCTCGCTGAAGAGAGCGAGAAAAAGGACGATGACGGCGACGATGACTCGACACCCTGGGTGGGTCAAGCACCTGCGGCCAGTGACAGCGTCGCACCGGGGCCTTGTCGCTCGAAGCGCAAGCCATCTCCCAAGGTAACATGGTTGGAGAAGGAACCCAAGGCCTACCTGGCAAGCGGTATCAAGTCTGCGGATGCGTCGGGCTGCGACCTGCACAAGCCACCTGCAAATGAGAAGGAGGCGCGCGCTCGTCCTGATTGGCCGTGGTGGAAGCAAGCCATCAAGGAGGAGGTGGCAGCACACAAGAAACTTGGCACATGGTCCAAGATTAAGGTGAACAACAAGAAGCACAAGGCAGTCAAGACGTGATTCGTGTTCGACATCAAGCAGGACGCGGAGGGCAAGATGACGCGGTACAAGGCCCGGCTCGTTGCCCAAGGTTTCAACAAAGTGCCCGGGCGCGACTTTGATGAGACATGGGCTCTGGTGCCCAACACGGCTATGACACGGGCTCTCCTTGCTGTGGCTGCAGCTACGGGCTGGGAGATTCATCATGTGCATGTCAAGACAGCCTTCCTCAACGCCAAGATGGACAAGGAGATGTACATCAAGCTTCCCGACGGTTTCGATCCGGACGGGCTGGAGGAGATAAGTGGGCTGAAACTGGCACTCTACTGGACAAAGCAGGCAGGGCGGCTGTGGGGTGTCACGCTCGACAAAGAGCTCAAGGACATGGGGGCGGTCCTGTCCAAGGTTGATCCGTGCCTCTACAAGTGGTGCCACCTCGTGCGCGGGCGAGTCTTCATCCTCGTATATGTTGACGACCTCATCGTGGCGGGCGAGAAGCTAGCCGGGGTCGAGGCCGTCAAGCGCTCCATGTCTGCCAAGTTTGAGATGCGCGACATGGGGGAGGTCAAGGACTTTATCTGCATGAATGTCATGCGCAACCGGGCGGCCAAGACTCTGACGTTGAGCAGCCCGGGGCACACCGCGAAGCTGCCGGAGGTGTTCGAGATGGACAAGGCGACGCCAAACAAGACGCCGATGTCGTCGGGGGTCAAGCTGACCAAAACAGGGGAGGGCCTGCTGCCTGAGGGCAACCGTTTCGCCAAGTTGGTCGGCTCCCTCCTCTACCTCTCCACCACGACGAGGCCAGACATCGCCTTTGCCGTTGGGGTGCTTTCGCGCTTCATGTCCTGCCCTGAGGAGGACCACATGCGCGCGGCAAAAGGGGTTCTGCGGTACCTGCGCGGGACGACTCGCCTGGGTGTGGTCTACAGCGGCAGCGAGCCGCTGCAAGGGTTTGTCGACGCCGACTGCGCCGGAGACATCGACGGTCGTCGGTCGACAACCGGTTTCGTCTTCACCTCCAAAGGCGGGGCAATTGCATGGGCAAGTAAGAGCCAGTTGACCGTGGCCACCTCGACGGCCGAGGCCGAGTACGCGGCCGCCGCAATGGCGACCAAGGAGGCGCTGTGGCTATGAAAGCTGCTGTCGGCTCTGGGCGTCGACGGTGGAGCCGTGGCGATGGGGGAGGACAACCAGTCCTGCCTGGCGCTGGTCAACAACCCCGAGGCGACGGGGCGGACCAACCACGTCGACGTCGCCTACCATATGGTTCGCGACTACAAGGCGCGCGGGGATGTGGCCTTCTACTTCCTCCCGAGCGCCGGCATGCCGGCGGATGGGCTCACCAAGCCGCTGCCGTCGCCGGCGTTCACGGCTTTTCGCTGGGAGCTGTCGGCCTACTGCTCTCAGGAAGTCGAGCCGATTTCGGCCAAGTCGATGAGATCGACTTGGCCGTTTTCTTGATCGCGGATGTTGACGGAAGACCACGCACTGTGGCCGTGACGGAGCGTGCCCGCGGCCTCCCCATCGTCAAGCCCGACGAACCTTTTTTAGTCAAGTTAGGCAACTTTGGCAAAGAACAAGTCATTGTTGGCAAGAGCTCAACCTTGGCGTTTGCAGAACTCTACCAAGGGCCGATGTTGTCCGCCGTCTTGGATGACAACAATCCAAAACATGGAACCGATACTTCATCGGACGACGCGAGTCGTGACCCACTCGAGGACCTGGAACTCAGTGAGGCTCCCGAGTATCTGCACTTGCAGATTCGAGACATGCTCAAGACGCATTCGTCTATTTGGAATGGAACCCTTGGCGTCATCCGTGCTACGCAGCACGCTATCGTCACTCCTCCAGACGCTCTGCTAATACGGGCTCAACCCTACCAGACCGGGCCGTTCAAACGGCAGATCATCTCTGATCAGATCAACAAGATTTTGAAGCTCAAAGTCATTGCACCCAGGCATAGTGCTTGGGCTAGCCTTGTGGTAATTGTACCAAAGAAGAACGGCAAAGCCCGATTCTGTGTTGACTATCGTCGGTTAAACAACATCATTAAGAAGGATGTTTATCCATTGCCTCGAATTGAGGACTGCCTTGACTCCTTGGGAGATGCCCAAGTGTTCACGTCTCTCGACTGCACCGCGGGGTACTGGCAAGTGCCCTTACACAAGGAAGACCAAGAGAAGACGGCGTTCACAACGCATTGTGGTATATACCACTGGTTATTTATGCCTTTCGGCTTGACAAACGCGCCCGCTACCTTTCAGCGCGCGTCGGGTATTATCCTCTTGGGCTTTCAATGGCAGATATGCCTTTTTTACTGAAATGATGTCATCATCTTCTCCGCAAACGCGGAACAACACGTCAAAGTTGTTGACACGGTTCTGCAACGTCTGCGCGAAGCTGGGGTTACCCTAAACTTAGAAAAGTGCACATGGTTCTCGGACGAATTCGAGAACCTCGGACACATTGTCCTCCCCCGGCAACTGCACGTGCATAACAAGAACGTGGATGCTCTGAAGCACGCCAAGCTCCCAACGACCAAGACCCAGCTGAAAATCTTCTTGGGCATGTGCAACGTTCATCGACGTTTCGTCAAGGACTTTGCCGAACGAGCGAAGCCCCTGAACGCTCTGACTATGGCCGAGATCCCACCGGATCTACCGCCACCGACGGATGTGGCCATCGCCGCATTCGAAGACCATCGCCACTATTGTGCCCACCGGTACTTGCCTTACCAAAGGCAAATCGTCAACTTGTCGTCGACATTGACGCATGCGCCGACCAGGTTGGTTGTACACTTCTCCAGGAGGAGCCGGGCGAACTGGTTCATCCTGTCGGATATTGAAGCCGAGGACTCACCGCTGCCGAGCAAAACTACTCAACAACGGAGCGCGAATGCCTCCGCGTCGTGTGGGCGGTCCTCAATTTGAGGCACTTCCTCGATGGGCCACGGTTCCTCATCCGAACGGATCACCAAGCACTTAGCTGGATATACAGCACGACTGACTCAAGCGGACGCTTAATGCGATGGCGACTTCGCCTCTCCGAATACACGTGCGATGTGGTTTGCAACTCAGGTGCATCGCACAACTTGCCCGACTTCCTGTCGCACGCCTCTACGGTGGCGCCGCCGGAAGATATCCATGATGATATACCTTGCCTGGCATTGGCCGAGAAGGCCAACGGCTTACGAAAGGGGAGGTACATGGGTTCCGACAAACCGGCACCGGTGGAGTTTGACGATGTTGTCGAAGCACAACAAACAGACGACTACTGTGTCGAGATGTCCACTCGCGTGGAGCGCGGAACGGCCAAGGCCTTCTTCCGCAACGAGCATCACGCCCTTTATCGCCGGACGCCTTACGGCAACCAATTGGTTATACCAAAATTGTTACGCTAACGCGTCGTGACGCTCAAGCACCACGCCAAAGTCGCAGCCCATCCTGGTATGAACCGGATGTATTATACCATGCGAAAGGAGTATTACTGGCCTTCGATGGTAACTGACATCCACACCACCATCACTAAGTGCACAACTTGTGCCCAAAACCGCCTCGCCTTGCGGCGACACACCACGCCCTTGACGCTGCTCCTGGCTACTAAGCCTCTCACAAAGCTGACCGTTGACATCTTTGGGCACATCCCGGCCTCCAAGAAGGGCAATCGCTTCATCTTGGTTGTCACTGACCGCTTCGCCAGGCTCACCAAGTGTGTCGCCTTACGGCGGATTACGGCAATGTTTGTGGCGTCAGCCATCATCGACGCGTGGATGTCCGCCTACGAGCCCCCGGACCGGATCCTATCGGACCAAGGGCCCCAGTTCATGTCGAACTTGTTCATCGCTGTGATGAAAATGCTTGGCATTGAAACAGTTCGCACCACGGCGTATCATCCCCAAACCAATGGGCAAGTTGAACGGTACAACCGTACCATGGCTACTCAGCTGCGAAGCTACGTCGCCGACGACCCATCACGATAAGACGAGCTACTCCCGGTATTCACCATGGCATATAATAGCCATCCGCACCGGTCTACGGATATCACTCCATTTGAGCTCGTTATCCCGAGACGGATCCCCAACCTCACGGTTCGCAACTTGTCCCCGGGCACTCCGCTGACCAAAAAGGGACTGCTCAAAGACGGGTCACCCCTAGCACGAAAACGCGTGTTTATGGCCCACCTGCGCAAGCAGATCCCCATCGCAGTCGAGGCCTCGCGTAAGACGCAACAACGTTACAAATGTATCTTCGACCATCGGGTCACAACCCGCAATGCGGACGTCAATATCGGCGTCTACGTATACACGACCAACCACGATCGGAAAAATAAGCTGCAAAGCAAAGCCATTGGACCCTTCGTGGTCATCGACGCAGACGCGGATGCCTCCACGTTTGTCATTGACACTGACGAAGAGGAAAAACGTGTCAGCAGTGACCATGTCACCCCAGCTCCTCGTCCAACGACGACAAACACGGTTGCACACCCCCTGCTAGATGGTCTTGACCACCGCATGCCACCCCCGGCAATTGCCGATGAGTATGTACTTGACAAACTTTGAGGCTTACGCCAGGCTGGCGACAGCTATAGCGCTAAGGTGCGCTGATTCGACTACGGGTCGAAATTCGACACCTGGGAGCCCCTGAAGAACTTCCCACGCAACCTGGTTGTGCGCTTCCTTCGAAAGAAAAAGAAGCATGTACAGGGGTACGAGTGGCAATCGCCAACACGGCAAAGTCGCCGACAAGCCGGGCTCACAACCGTGGCCAACATCGTCATGGACTCCACGTGGATACCCACTATCCAACATGTCTATGATACCGGTGACGGAGATATCCATGCCAATGTCTCGTGGACAGATTCAACTACCGCCGCCGCAATTACGTAAGTAATACCTGTCGCGTGGCTCAAGTCGACCTTGCCGTCCATGACGCGCAGCTGTGCGTATGACCCCCACCTTACCTTGCAGCAATTACCTCTGCTGAACCGTGAGTACGGTCCGTACACGTTTGTGTGGCCGAAAAACCTCGCAAGGGACACCGATCGGGAGCGATCTCCCTGTGCCAGTGCTCCCCAACGGGTTTCTCGTACGCTCGGTACAGCTCTTGGACTCAGTCCTTCGACGCCTGGTAACAACCACAGAGGAAGCAACCGTGGTCATACCACTATGGACGAACACTAGTTGGTACGCTACCGCCATACGCGCATGTTTCAAGTACCAAGTACTTTTATCAACACATTCGAGGGATGCAAATCCCACACCATTGGCCATTCTGGCCTGCCACTTCCTTCATGGCTATGATGACTGACAGGAAACTGCGAAGCAGGAATTGTCATTGATATATTCCTGAGGAATATATCCGTGCATTATATCCGTATCCACTTGGGATAAGCGCCGGGGACACATATTTTAAAAGCATTATGAGAAAGAGAGGAGAGGATATATCTTTCCCGTCCGACAAAACTTGTAAGATTATATCAGATCCGTATCCCACATATGAAAGTCAGGATACAGGGATATACAAGATTATTAAACTTCTCGGGCCGACAGAATTCCGGTACAACGCAGTGCCCCTCTCTGTTCCCAATCCGACCATCGGGAGATTCATGTGCAAGCATGTTGCAGCGACAAGCGGCAATCCCGCCCGACCCGGAAGAAACCGTTCAAGCACGCGACTCGGCCCGCTTGCGATATCAGCAAAGTGTCACACGAGTTGCAGAACGGTCTATCTGGCGACTGTTTACAAAAACGGCGGGGAACAGCCTGGACCGCGCCCGTTGGCGCGCCCACATCAAATGTGAATATCACGTCGTACTTGACTTTCATTTAGCACTCAACAAGTGTCTGAATGGCGTCTTTCTCTGGCCCTAATTGTGCGGCCTGACGGACTTGTAGGAATATAATCGGATAGGATAATCGTACTCAGATACGGATATTATCTACGTAATAATCCGGTCTCGCAGGCAGATATCCGCATCCGGATGTTAGTTGAGCGATTTATCCGTAATCAGATACACCGCATCGGCGTGTATCCGTATCCTATTTTGCCTCGAAATGCATATCCTGACAACCCCTGTTGCGAAGTGGATACGCCGAGTTTGCGCGCGAGCGCGGTTGCGGACGCAAACGTCGTACAGACTCAGTTCAGCAATGACCGGGATCCCATCGAGCATCTCGGTCGGGCCAACGTGCGCTAAGAACGAGCCGCGAGGCTGAAGCTGACATACATCTCCGGGTCGGTGGACCGATCGACATCGGGTCCGTCACCCGTAACGGCGTGAGCCATAGACGCGTCGCCGTTGGCGTTGCCGCCGTCCACCGCCATCACCGCGGGATCGACCATTCTGGTGTATCTGGGTGTTAACCCTTGCCGCTTCCGTACTTCGCCGCCGTAGTGGCGCAGACGCTGCCAGGCGGACTGCCCGCGCCGCCGGCCGTTCGGGCCCTAGCCCGCGCCACGAGGCGAGTCGCCCGCGCTGCCAGGCGAACCGCCCGCGTCACCTGCCTTTGCCGCCCTTGCCCGCGCCGCAAGGCGAGTCGCCCGCGCCACCAGGCCAACCGCCCGCGTCGCCGGCCGTTGCCGCCCTTGATCGCGCCGCGAGGCAACTCGCCCGCGCCGCCTGGCGAACCGCCGGCGTCGCTGGCCGTTGCCGCCCTTGCCCGCGTCGCAAAGCAACTCGCCCGGGCCGCCAGGCGAGCCGCCCGCGTCGCCGGCTGTTGCCGCTCTTGCCCGCACCACAAGGCAAGTGTCCCGCGTCGCCAGGCGAACCGCCCGCGTCGCCGGCCGTTGCCGCACTTGCACGCGTCGCAAGGCGAGTCGCCGGCGCCGCCAGGCGAATCATCCGCGTCGCCGGCCGTTGCAGCTTTTGTCCGCGCCGAAAGCTGAATCGCCCGCCCCGCCAGGCGAACCGACCGCGTCGCCGGCTATTGCCGCTCTTGCCTACGCCGCCGGCCGTTGTCGCCGCGCCGCAACGCAAACCGCCCGCGCCACAAGGCAAATCGCCCGCGCCGCCGGCCGTTGTCGCCGCGCCGCAAAGCAAACCGCCCGCGCCGCAAGGCAAATCACCGGCACCGCCGCCTACGCTGCCGCCGCGCTTGGCCACCGGGCGCGCCGCCCGCACCGCCGGTCTTGCCGCCCTTGTTGCCCTTGTGCCTTGCAGCCGGGCGCGCAGCCTGCGTTTTCGACCTTGCCGACCCTGCCGTCTTTGGGCCTTGCCGCCCTTGCCGCCCTTGCCGACCTTGCCGCCCGTGCCGCCCTTGCAGCCTGCCGCCCTTGCCGCCGTGGCGCGCCGCCGCCGCCGCCGGGCACGTCGCCCCCGGCCCCTTCGCTCCCCCCCCCCCCCCCCC
>Ga0209831_1004898_pt1 | contig 10305 bp, 6 predicted proteins | sample Maine_Asex4_meta_FD_187451 | JGI IMG/M metagenome (GOLD analysis project Ga0209831, IMG submission 187451) | Marine algal microbial communities from Maine, USA - Maine_Asex4_metaG (SPAdes) (version 2) | ecosystem: Host-associated > Algae > Red algae > Unclassified | place: Maine, USA | collected...
CGCGCCAGGTCTAGCGTCCCGGAGCAGTGCGGACAGCCGAGAGCGCGGACATCAGCGGCGATGGCGCGGTCGATCGTCGAAAGGGTCGACCACAAACGGCTCGACGGGAACGGATATTGCGACACCGACGGTGCCCCCATCTGGTTTAGTCACCTTCGGGGGCGGCTTCCTCGCGCCGTGATCAAGCTGCGCGAGGGAGTTCTTTGACGAACATCACGTACCGTGATCAGCAGAGCGCCGTTCTCCCTCTGCAAGACTGCTCGTGCTCACCATCGCCGAGATCGTGAATCTCTCAGCCGCCTGTCCGGCGGGGAGGACCGGCCGTCTGTCACGGCGTCCAAGCAATCATCTCTCAGCCGCCTGTCCGGCGGGGAGGCTCATCGCATCGGGACAAGTCGATCTTGACCATCTCTCAGCCGCCTGTCCGGCGGGGAGGAAGGAGGCGGGGCGCATCGTCGCCGCCGGAGCTCTCTCAGCCGCCTGTCCGGCGGGGAGGATCCTCCTGACGTGGCCCGGATCGATCGTCGTTCTCTCAGCCGCCTGTCCGGCGGGGAGGCAGTTTCATTTCCGGCCGCGCCACTCGGTTCGTCTCTCAGCCGCCTGTCCGGCGGGGAGGAGGCACTGACCCCAGAGATCGATGATCCCCTGTCTCTCAGCCGCCTGTCCGGCGGGGAGGAGCTGCCGGGGCCGTAGCGTCTCGGCCCTCGGTCTCTCAGCCGCCTGTCCGGCGGGGAGGGTTCAGGACGCTCAGGTACTCGAAGGCTACGTTCTCTCAGCCGCCTGTCCGGCGGGGAGGTTGTAGCCAATGCGGATATCGGCGACGCCCTCTCTCTCAGCCGCCTGTCCGGCGGGGAGGGCATGGTCTTGTCGAGGATCCGGGCGGGGATGGTCTCTCAGCCGCCTGTCCGGCGGGGAGGGGTGACGACTGGCCCGCCCGCAGAGTTGTACATCTCTCAGCCGCCTGTCCGGCGGGGAGGTGAGCGACCCGCGAGGCTCGCGCCTGCGGACATCTCTCAGCCGCCTGTCCGGCGGGGAGGTGCTGCGATGACGGCTGCCTGTTCAGGATCATTCTCTCAGCCGCCTGTCCGGCGGGGAGGGATGATGTCGGCGGCCGGGGCGACGTCGCACGTCTCTCAGCCGCCTGTCCGGCGGGGAGGATTGCTCCCCGGAGCGACCGGTACCACATCCTTCTCTCAGCCGCCTGTCCGGCGGGGAGGGACACGGGGGCTGCGCTTGTAAACTTCGTGTTTCTCTCAGCCGCCTGTCCGGCGGGGAGGGTCGGACGAGTGCGGATCTTCCGGATACCAGTTCTCTCAGCCGCCTGTCCGGCGGGGAGGGACAACGTCGAAGGATTCCGCGTGGGCCTGCATCTCTCAGCCGCCTGTCCGGCGGGGAGGGTTACGCTCCGAGCGCGTGCCGTTCCTGATCGTCTCTCAGCCGCCTGTCCGGCGGGGAGGGTGCAGCGCGCTCCCGTGCCCGGTCCCCTCGTCTCTCAGCCGCCTGTCCGGCGGGGAGGTTCGCGAAACGCGAGTTCGACGGCCACCGTTGTCTCTCAGCCGCCTGTCCGGCGGGGAGGACGGCGACGGCCACCATTCGCGCCCGGATCACGTCTCTCAGCCGCCTGTCCGGCGGGGAGGACGTGCGGCTGGTGGAAAACGGTCAACGGGCATCTCTCAGCCGCCTGTCCGGCGGGGAGGACAGGAGGATCGTCCGCCACCTGTTCAGGATCTCTCTCAGCCGCCTGTCCGGCGGGGAGGTGTCGCTACGCCGAAAAAATACCTCGAATTACAGAGAATTAGACGTGAAGTGAAGTTGCAACGATAGAAGTAAGGTCTGCGCGTAAGTCACTGTTCTTCGGTGTTCTTTCCGAACGGCTCCAGAAGATCCTCCGGAAGGCCGCGGGTGAAACCCGTCCACTCCTGGTAGGTGACCTGGGGCTCGGGGTCCGCTTGATTCCGATCCCCGAAGTCCGGAATCGACACCTCGCTCAACGTCCGCCGTTCCCACTCGCCGATCTCCCTGTCGTCGTCCCCCAGGTAGTCCGCGATCGCCATCCGACCAAGGTTGCCGAACACGAGAAACTCCTCGCCCTGATCGGCAATGCTCAGACCTCGGGACGCCGCCGGACGTGGCGCGCTCTGTCGCGTGCCCGGAGCGAGATCGACCAGCCATCTGAGCGCACCCGAGCTCTCCTCTTCCTGGAAATACAGCACGTCTCTCGTCACGCTGCGGCGGAACTTCCTGCTGAGCGTCATGCGTCGGTTCAGCCGTGCGGTCGAGCCCCGGACGTAGGCCCCAAGCGGGTCATCGGATCGCTCCAGTCGTAGCATTCTGCGTCGCAGGTCGCCTTCGCTGGTGTGAAGCGGAATGTGCTTGCCCTCGTCGAGCACCGTGCTCGCGTCGATGCGCTCGAACGTCTCGTCGCCGGACAGCTCGGCGAAGTGCCGTCCCTCGAACGCGTCGAGGGTCACGCGCCCGACGAGAGTTTCCGGGTGAGGCTTGGTCTCGACCCCGGGCCACATGAGGCGTCCCTCGGACATGGCGATGGGACTCCGCCCGAGGATGTGCACGTTTGGGTCGCCGCCACGGTAGGTCCGATGTCGCCAGACCCGCCCGCTCGCCTGTATCACCGCCCGGATCGAGCTGGGGTCGATGACCGCCCAGTCGAAATCCAGGTCGTTGCCGGTCTCGATCACCGGGGAGGTGATTACCACGATCTCGAGCTCGTGGCAACCGTGGCCCCGTGCGCGCTCGAACAACCCGTGGCGCTCGCACCAGCTCGCGAGGGCGGCGTTCGGCTCGTCTCCCTTGCGCACCAGTCCCATCCGGAGCTCCCGTTCCATCCAGGAGCGGTGCAATCTGGGAAACCGCGAATGGAGGCAGATCTTGAGCCGCAGACGACCGTCTCTCGGTCCTGCCGGCAATTGGGAGGCCAGCGCCGTCGTGTGAGCGATGCGCGTCATCCTCACGAACCCGATCGATACCCGAATCCCTGCAAGCAACGTGGCCGTCCGCGCATGCAGCTCCGTGCAGGAGGCATCGACCTGCTCGACCAGCTCGGACCAGTCCCGCGCGGAAGGCAGGATCGACCCGCGACGTCGGGGCTCGTCGGCACGCAACGCATCGAGCATGGCGTCGCGACAGCGACCGTAGATCGTCGCGAAGGGCTCGCCCTGGCGGTTCGCCGCGCACGACGTCGGGACGTTCCCCACGCACACGACGTTGACGTGATCGGCTTGGCCGGTGGCCGCCGCATGGGCCCGCCAGCCGAGTCGGTAGGCCTCGTGCAGCACGCTCGCCACATCCTCGGGGAGCGTCGCCGACATGACGATCACGCGGCGCCCGCCGGCGCCGGCCTGGTAGATCAGCCGCCCGATGGCGGCAATGTCCTCGGGCTCGTACTGATCGATCTCGTCGAGAATCAGGTCCGAGGTCAGCACGCGTACCGCCTGGTACAGGTATCGGGCACGCGTCGGACTGGCGACGTCCATGAGGTGATCGATCGTACCGATCAGCACCGGCGCCGACAGCATCGATCGGGCCGACGCGTTGCGGCCGCCGGCCACCTCGAGCACGCGATCGAGGCTCGCCGGCAGTCCTCTGCTCGAGTCGTGGGACAGGCGGCGAAGCCAATCGCTCTCGCGGCTCGACCCCTCGGCCGGCACGGTACCGTTCGCGCGCTCCACCCGAAGCCAGCGCGGGAGCGTGACGAGGCTTTCCGAGCCTTCGTTCTCGGCATCATCCACGTCGCCATCGTCGGCGAAGCGAACAGGCGCTCGACCGATCAGCACGGCGACGTCGTCCTCGTCGAACCCCAGGTCGTTCACGTACTCGCGAGCGGACTGAGAGGCGAGGGTGCGGAGTCCGAGCGCGAGGCTCATGCGCAGGTATCGTCGCTCCTCACGTCGGTCGGCGAACGCCGCCGCGGCGAGAACGGTGGGCGCCGCCCGTGTCTTGCCGGTACCGGTACCGGCCATCAGGCAGCCGAAGAAACCGCCTTCGCTGGCTCCACAGACCTCGCGCGCGGCGCGCGCGGCCAGCGCCTGCCACACGAACGGCCCGGGCCCGGCCTCCGGCACCAGAAGATCGATGGGTATCTCGTCCTCGCCGATGGCCGGGTAGCTTTCGCGGTGTCGGTGCAACATGTCGAAGCACCCCGGCACATGACGCCAGACGCGGTGAACGTGCAAGTCGAGCGAGTCCGCGGGGCAACCGTCCTTGGTGTTGCCGAGGTGACCATCGACGCTGTCGCTGACCTCCTTCGATGCCGAGGCGACGTGATCCGCGCACATCAACGCCACCCGCAACGCCATGTCCAGCCCGTGGGCGCCCGATCCCGGTTCGAGCTCGTCGGCCGTCGCGCGCAGTCGCCGCAGCCAGCGATCGCGACCCCAGAAGCGATCGCCATCGGCGATGCGGAGGTCGTCGGCTCGAAGGTCGGCATCGCTCACGTGGCGTCTCGCGAGCAGCGCGCGGTGGCTCTCGTCGCCCTCCGGCAGACGGTGGTGGGTCAGAACGAGCATGCCGATCGCATGCGCGATCGTGTCCTCGCGGTCAGCGAACGTGAGCCCGATCGGGCTCGCCGGGTTCGCGTGCATGGCATGAAGCCGTGGCATGGCCCGCTCGCACGCCGCGTCGATCGCCGCGGTGTCGAGCGTCCGGAGGCGTTCGATCAGCGCCTCGTCATCGAGCGCGCCGACCAGCTCGTCCCAGACGGTCGCCGAGTGCAGCTCGTGACGAACGGCATCGGCCTCCGGCCTGGCTCCGCGAAGGAGCGCGCGGCGGAGCTTCTTCTGGAACAGCGTCGTCGCCTTGCCAAGATCGTGGAACAGCACGCCGACGCGTACCGTGGCGAGCAGGCTCCGATCCCGCCCCGCTCGCGACCCGTTCCGCCTGCGACCCGCATGAGAGGCGACCGGTGCGATGCCGGCTTCCGAGAAGGCCTGTCGCGAGCCGATGCGGACGATCGGCACTCGACTCTCCCGAGCCGAACGGATCTCGTGGATGGCGACGGCCGTGTTGCGCTTGGCCACGGCACGGAGCTCGCGCGCCATGCGATCGAGACAGGCGTTGCTGGCCCGGCCCCGCCAGGTCCTGTCCGCTATGCGCCACAGGTAGCGGTCGAGCACGGAGGCGACGCGAACGCGCGAGCGCTTGGTCGATCGACAGACGGCGATGATCTCGCGCATGGGCTGGTGCTCGGCCTAGCGGTGGCTCGATTCCGCGGCGCTCAGCATCGAGTCGACGGACTCGATCGCCGATGCCAGCGTTCGATGATCGTCGAACGCGGCGATCATCTTCGCCCGGAAGGCGCCTTCGGGATCGGCGATCTTCGCCGAGCTCGCCACGTGGAACGCGAGCGGCAGGACGAGGGAGTCCTTGAAGGCGTCCGCGACATCGAAGACGAGACCTCCGGCGCGTGTCTTGCCGTGGAAGACGGGCAGATGGGGCGGTATGCCGAGCGCCCACAGGGCGGCGCCCGCCATGCCGTAGCAGAGGTAGTTGCCATGATCGACGAGCCGGTTGACAAGCGCGACGCGGGCACCGTCCGATCCGGCCTCGTCGTCCCCTTCCTCCGGCGCCACGCCGGCTCGGCGTCTGAACGACGGCAGTCCCGCCAGCTTGCCGAACTCGCGATAGCAGCCTTTCGAGAACGTGCCCTCGTGCCCGAGCAGCTCCGGGATACCGGCGCACGAACAGAGGGACTTCTCGAACCGTGCGCACACAGCCTCCACGGGAGCCCGAGTGCGCGCCCGCAGGTGGCGAGCGGCAAGCTTGCTGCCGATGCCGCGCATGTGGCCGATCCGGTCGCGCATGATCGAGACCGCCGCCACGAGCGAGAGCGCCGGGTCGGCGTAGACGGGCAGCAGACGCCGGAAGTGTCCGGTCGCGGTGTACGTCGTCAGCGCACCCATGTGCAGCGGCGTCCCTCCCGATCCGGTCACGGCCAAGTGCACGTGCTCCTCGCCGAGCAGCCTGATCGCCTCCTGGGTGATCGAGGTGCCCTGACCCAGGAAGAGCACGGCAAGGTTGACGTGTGGGATGTTGAACTCGCGCGCGTGCTCGTCGTCGACGATGTGATAGACGACGCGGTGCCCCTCCACGTGCACGCGCGCCCGTTCGAGGTACAGCGCGCCCTCGCGGTCGGTAGCGAGAAGACGGGGCCCCCCCTTACGCTGCATTGTCGTCGGCCGGGCCGGCCGCCTGCGATCGGTTCGGCTGGATCGGCAGCACGGCCGGCTCACCGGGCGAGGACATCCCGTAGGTGCTCACGCGCAGCGGCGAGGTCGAGAGCGTCGCCTCGATCGCGCGGACGTGGACGACAGCGTTCCCGAAGTGCAACGCGAGCGCGGCAGGGTCGGGGTCCTGTGCCGCCGGCGTCGCGGACAGCTGGACGCCCCGCCGGGCTGCGCGCGATCGGGCGCGACGAAGCGCGCCGGGGCTCCGTCGGGCGATCGACCGGTCACGCACGTAGGCGGTACCAGGCTCGCCCTCGTCCATCCAGGCCTCGACGATCTCGGGTCGCTCGATCATTTGTCGGCGAACGAGCGTGCGCGGACCGTCGAGTTCGAGGAAAGTCTCCAGGACCGTCCGAGAACCGAAAAGGACGATCTCGTGTCCCGGACGGGCCACTCCGCGGTGTAGGTGCATCTCCGGCAGCGCTATCGCGATTCGGTTGTCGGGATCACCGTGACGGTTCTGGTGGTGGGCGGCGTTGAGAACGGTGTGCAGCACGTCCACCACGGCACCGAGCTCGATGACGGGCCTCGAGGCGAGCACGGCGAGCTGCGTCTCCGCAAGGCAGTATCCCGGACCGGCGCTGAGCCCCATGTCTAGTCGCCGCTTCCCTTACCGAAGACCCCTCCGCGCACGAGGTTCGCAACGACGAAGTGCGCCTCGGCCGGAAGATCCTCGCCGCTACCTGCCTTCGCGATGGCCGACATCAACGCGCCCGCGTCGGCCCGGAGCGCGTAGAAGCTCGTACCTCCAGGTGTCGATCGCAGGACGTCTCCCGTCTCCTGCACGCCGGCGTACGGGTTGACCGCGACCGCCGCATGGTCCGCGCTTCCGTGCCAGATGTCGATGTGGCGAAGCGCGGCGCCGATCTTCTGGCTGTGCATGGTCGCCTGGTCGACCATGCGGCCGCGATGGAACCGGGGTAGCTTGGCGTAGACACGGCTCGGTGCCTTTTCTCGCAAGTCCTCACGTAGGTACTCCTGCGAGGGGAACACCTCCTCGGCCTCGCCCATGTCCGCCTGCCACGAGACCTGCACCGACCGTCGCTCCTCCGCCAAGCCGGTGCCGATCCAGTAGGCCAGGTCGGCCACGCTCGCCCGGTCGACGCCGTTGGCCGCAGCCTTGTCGCCGGGCACCGTCGCCTTCTGGATCTCGTCGAGCGAGGCGTGCTGTCGGAGGTCGAGCGTCATCGGATCGAACACGATCTCCTTGCCGTCGAACCCGACCGTGACGGTCATCTTGTCCGACTGGAAACGGTTGCGCCACGCGAACCGGCCGTTGGCGATGTTCCAGAGATAGAGTCCGGCGAGCACGTCGAACCCTCCCTTCTTCGCGTACGCGTCAACCAGCTCGCGGTAGGTCTTGCCCACGACCGCGCTGTCGCATGCCCAGGGGCGCCTCGAGAACGGAAGGAAGACGATGCTGAAGCATAGCGCGACGCGGTCGCACCCTAGCGGGACCGATGCGGCCTCGACGACTTGGGGGTTGCTCTTGCCGGGGTTGGGTGTCTTGTCCTCGGAAGATTGGCCGCGCACCCCCTTCTGAAGCACTTCGATCGGCTCTTCGTGCCTCGAGTCGCCGGAGCCGCCGATGCCCCAGAACAGCCCTTCCGACGGTTGTACCGACCGGGCGAAGCTCAGCATGCCGGTCTCGAGGGAGGGCCCGACGTTCTCGGGGCTTTTCTTCGCCGCCGTCTTCTTCTTGGCAGCCGTCTTCTCAGCCATTGATCTGTTCCTGTTCAGCCGATCCGTTTCCGCTCGGATCTTCGCGTCGGTGATGAGGGTGATAACAGGGATGGCCGACGATCCAGTCCCCTTCGGCCACCCAGCGCCACATGAGATCGGACCTTCCCGCTTCGTCCAGTCCCGTCAGCTTGGGATTACGCACGGACACCAGCTCGGCGATGCCGACGAGCGGTTCGGCGAACACGTGCGGTATGTCCGGATCGCGAGTGTGTCTTCGCTTGGGCGCCGATGTCGGGTTCTCGAGCAGTCGATGGCCGACCGCGACCGGAACCAGCAGACCCTCGCGATCCGCCCCGTCGCGCGAATACAACGTCGCCGCGAAGCGCTGCAGCTCGTCGATGCGGCCGCCCGCGACGATGTCGAGGGATGCCGACTGCGGACGCGTTAGCGCGTAGCCTCGACGGCACCTCGACAGAGCGCTGCCGTCCGCGGTGACCGCCTCGACCTTCAGCGACTCGTTGATGATCGGCCCACCGGCGAGGCGCCGTCCGAGAAGCGCGTCGGCGACCGCGTGAGCGCTCGAGCACTCCGGGACGTCGAGCAGCAGCGAGACCCGAACGGTGCCGATCAGGTCCTCGGCGATCTCCGCCGGTTTAAAGGCCTTCTCCCCCGCCTTGCCCTTCGGGATCATCTCCGCTTTGGTGCGGCCTTCCGAGACGTTCACCTCGTGCAGCACGGGCAACACGGCGATGCTCCATCGAGGGGCGCTCAGGGCCGGTGCGACGGCGGCGGCGAGTCCGAGGAACGCTAGCGGACTGGGCAGGCCCGCCGTGAAGTCGTTCATCAGCAGGTTCACCCGCTCCGCGCGGATGTCGTGCACGACGAACAGCATCTCAGCTCTCCCCCGCCTTCTTCAGCCGCGACTTGAAGTGATCCGAGGTCAGCACGCGCCGGGCGCGATTTCTCTCGTCGCTGTTCCAGCGTAGCGCGCTCAACAGCACGGGCACGATCTTCGGCGGCACCGGTCGTTTGTCGAGATCGGGAAAGCGGGCCGTCAACTCCTCCAGCGTGTCGTCGATGTACTCCCGCGCTGCCCGCACGAGCGCGTCGGCCCGGCGCTCGCGACCCGCCCGAATGTCGGTATTGCTGTAGTCGGCCTCGCGATCGAGCAGGTTGGCGTACCTCTCGATCGCCGGCGGCACGAACTCCTCCTCCCATCTCGGGAAAGGTCCCCCCATCGCGTGGCGATAGAGGTAGGCCTCGCGGGAGCGAAGTACGATCGGGAGGCGGGCGCGGAAGCGGATGCGCCTCTGACCGGCAGCGCTTGAGATGTTCTGCGGCTTGCCTGACACGTGCTGACGATGCCACTCGCCCCGGGGAGGGCTCGGCTGATCATCGGTAGCCTTCAGGAAGTAAGGCACCGTCACCTCGTAGAACCGCGTGTAGCTCTCCGCCGGTGCCACGGGGGTGACCTGCACGTCACCTCCCCCCGGACGAGGCAGGAATATGATCGGGCACTCGGCCACCGGCAGCTCCGAGATCGGGTCGAGGCGTTCGGTCAGTCCCTCGCGCAGTCCTTCGAGCGCTTCCTTGCCGTACACCTTCGCGAACGCTTCCATCACGATCGACGAGAGGTTGTCGGGGCTCAGCACGTGGTCGACCAGGGACTTCGGCTCGCGTCCCTCGATTTCCAGGGGGCGATACGCGATCTTCGCTGCGGTGATCTGGTTGACGTCGGTCGAGGGCACGAAGCTCCCGCCGCCCTCGCCCGAGGGCGAGGTAAAGCGCATGACGTTTTGTGCCGTGGATGCGCGGGAGGTGTTGAACTTCAACACGTGCGTGCCGCTCTTCGCGCCGACGATGGTGAAGTCTGTCGCGGAGGAGACCTTTCCGTCCACCTCGTTGCCTTCACTGTCCTTTTTCCGGCCGTGGTCCTTCTGAGCGTCTCGGATCCGCTCGAACTCGGCCACGATCTCGTCGGCTTCGAGCGGACGGCCGAGCGGCCGGTGACCGATGAGGTCCTTCAGCTTGAGTTTGCGATCGGTCAACCAAGTAACTCCTCTTCCTGGAGGAAGGATCGCCGATCGCCGATCGAGCGTGTCCGGCTGCACCTGGCGGGAGCGTGCCGGATCACTGTTCGGGCAATCAGTTGCAAGAATGCATGATATGGCGTCGATCGGCAACTCGCAGGACCATGTGGCGACGAGCGATTTTTTACGGGCGCCTGAAGAGCGCCCGGTATACCGTAGTATCCGCGCTCACGCTGTCGTTGCTCGAGCCGCGCCTTGGCAGCAATGATGGTCTCCAGACGCTTCTCTCGGCGGACAATCTCGTCGGGGATGTCGAGCTCGGGTTCATCCTTCTCGGCCGCATCCGCCGCCGT
>Ga0209831_1004905_pt1 | contig 10287 bp, 9 predicted proteins | sample Maine_Asex4_meta_FD_187451 | JGI IMG/M metagenome (GOLD analysis project Ga0209831, IMG submission 187451) | Marine algal microbial communities from Maine, USA - Maine_Asex4_metaG (SPAdes) (version 2) | ecosystem: Host-associated > Algae > Red algae > Unclassified | place: Maine, USA | collected...
GTGACGGCAACCTGTCGGGTTCCTCCAACGATCAGCCGCGGTTTGTCGATCTGCCCAGCCGGGACGTGCCCGCGGACAGGACCAGCCAGGACCGGAGCCGCGAGCGCGGAGCACTGCAATGAAACGTCTCATGAACCCCTTCGTGCTGCTGGCCGTGGCGCTTGCCCTGCTGGTGCTCAGCTCGGCCGTGTTCACGGTCAACGAGCGCGAGAAGGCGATCAAGCTGTTCCTGGGCAACATCACCCGCTCGGATTACGAACCGGGCCTGCATTTCAAGGTGCCGTTGCTGGAGCGCGTGGTCAAGTTCGACCAGCGCATCCTGACCATGGACGTGCCGCCGGAGCCGGTGTTGACCAACGAGGAGAAGAACGTCATCGTCGACGTCTTCGTCAAGTGGCGGGTGGACGATCCGGAGCAGTTCTTCACCGCGGTCGGTGGCAACGAGGAGTTCGCCAACAACCGGCTTGCCCAGTTCGCACGGGAAAGCCTGCGTAACGCCTTCGGCAAGCTCACGATTCGCGAGGTCGTCTCCTCGGCGCGTTCCAGCCTGCGCGACGCCATTCGCGATCCGGTGGATCGTCAGGCCGACACCCTCGGCATCGAGGTGGTCGACATGCGAGTCAAGAAGGTCGAACTGCCGGAGGATGTACGCGAATCGGTCTACCAGCGCATGGAGGTGGATCGCGAGAAGATCGCGCGAGAGATCCGTTCGCAGGGCGAGGAGGAGGCCAAGCGCATCCGCGCCGCCGCCGACCGCATTCGGGAGGAGACGCTCGCCACCGCCTATGCCGAGGCCGAGCAGACCCGGGGTTCGGGCGATGCGGAGTCGGCGCGCGTCTACGCCGAGGCCTACACCCAGAACCGCGAGTTCTACAACCTGTACCGCTCGCTCGGCGCCTACCGCACGGCCTTCAGGGGCAACGATGTGATGGTGCTGTCGCCCGATTCGGAGTTCTTCCGCTACTTCCAGAACCCGAACGGTCGGGCAACGGCTCCGCAGGACGCAGGGTCCGGTGGGTCGGATGGGTCGGACGAGGCCGCGGATGCCGATGCAGCCTCCGGCACCGAAGCGCCGACCGCCGTGTCGTCGAACTGATAGCGACGGCGTACGGGCGACGAATGGACGGGCGGCCAGGAGCGGTCGATGTGGAGCGAGATCGTCGCGGCGATCGCCCTGGTGCTGGTGCTGGAGGGTCTGTTGCTCAGCATCGGTCCGGCAGCGTGGAAACGCGCTGCCCGGCAACTGATGGAGCTGGCCGACGGCCAGCTTCGCGGTATCGGGCTGGCGTTCATGCTGATCGGTGCCCTGCTGCTCGCGGTGGCCCGATGATCCGGACCGCCGCCATCCCCGCACCCACCGTTTCGACACCCGTCGGCGAGTCGTCGCCGTGATCCCTTCGGGCACGGAGCGCTGGCGACTGCCGGATGGCATAGACGAGTGGTTGCCCGACGCATCGCGACGTCTGGAGACGCTGCGTCGACGGTTCATCGATCTGGGTGCGAGCTGGGGCTTCGAGCCGGTCATGCCACCCATGATCGAGTACCTGGACGCCCTGCTGACCGGAACCGGCGAGGTGCTGGACCTGCAGACGTTCACGCTGATCGATCAGCAGGACGGGCGCACGCTCGGCGTGCGGGCGGACATGACCCCGCAGGTGGCACGCATCGATGCGCACGCCCTCGGGCGCGATGTGCCGACGCGCCTGCTGTACACGGGGACGGTGCTCAGGGCGCGCACGGACGCTGCGGGCGGCAGCCGCAATCCGCTGCAGTTTGGTGCGGAGCTGTTCGGGCACGGCGGCCTGCAGAGCGATCTGGAGATGTGCCGGCTCATGCTCGAATCGGTGTTGCTGAGCGGTGTCCAGCCCGGCGCGCTGACACTGTCGCTCGGGCATGTCGGCGTGTACGCCGGGCTGGTCGACGAGGCCGGACTGGACGGCGAGAGCGAGCAACGCCTTCACGACGCGATGGTGCGCGGTTCCGTACCGGACGTGCAGCGGATCACCGCTGCCGACACGGGGCACGGGCATGAGCACGGGCGCGGTGCGGCACTGCGGGCACTCGGTGCGTTGCCGTCGCTGCGCGGCGAACCGTCAATGCTGGCGGGTGCTCGCGAACGGCTCGCCGGACGCGGTGCGCGGGTGACGCAGGCCCTCGACACGCTGGCCGGCACGGTCGACGGGCTCGCGATCAGTCATCCCGAGGTCGGTCTGCACATCGATCTGGGCGATCTGCGGGGTTACCGCTATCACACCGGCATGCTGTTCGCGGTGCACGGCGCCGCCGGCGAGCCGCTGGCGCGGGGCGGGCGCTACGACGCGATCGGCGAGGCGTTCGGCACCGGCAAGGGGCGGCCGGCGACCGGGTTCAGCGGCGAGCTGGCCCGGCTGATGGACTGCCAGACGGCTCCGGGTGCGTCGCCGGCTACGGAACGGCGCGCGATCCTGCTGCGCGATCCGACGGCGGACGGTGCCTGGGACGCTGCGCGTGCACTGCGTGCGGACGGCGAGTGCGTCATCTCCAGTCTGGCGCAGGACCTGGTCGACGTGTCGATCGACCGCGAGCTGGTACGGTTCGCGTCGGGCTGGACCGTTCGACCCCTGACCGCGTCCTGATCGGGACGCGGCTGATTCATTCTCCGACGACGAGACGACATGTCCGATAGCGTGCTGGTGCTCGGTACCCAATGGGGTGACGAGGGAAAGGGCAAGATCGTGGATCTGCTCACCGCCCAGGCCGAACTGGTGGTGCGATTCCAGGGCGGTCACAACGCCGGTCACACACTGGTGATCGGCAAGGAGACCACCGTGCTGCACCTGGTGCCCAGCGGCATCCTGCGCGACGGGGTCACCTGCGTGATCGGCAATGGCGTCGTCGTCTCGCCGCCGGCGCTGTTCGAGGAGATGGACGGTCTGGTCGAGCGCGGCGTACCGATCGGCGACCGGCTGATCGTCAGCGGCGGTTGTCCGCTGATCCTGCCGTACCACGAGGCGCTGGACCAGGCTCGCGAGCGTGCCGCTGGCCGCGACGCGATCGGCACCACCGGGCGCGGTATCGGGCCGGCCTACGAGGACAAGGTCGGCAGGCGGGCGTTGCGCGTCCAGGACCTGTGCGATCTGGACGTCTTCGACGCCAAGCTGGCGATCGTTGCGCGCCATCACGATGCGACGCTGACGCGTCACGGTCTGCCACCGGTGGACGTTGCCGCCATCTCGGCCATGGCGCGCGACTTCGCCGTGCGGCTGGTGCCGATGATCGCCGATGTGCCCGGACGCATCGCAGCCTACCGGCGAGCCGGACGGCGGGTGCTGTTCGAGGGGGCGCAGGGTTCCCTGCTCGACGTGGATCACGGTACCTACCCGTTCGTCACCTCCTCCAACACCGTGTCCGGTGCGGCGATGTCCGGCTCGGGATGCGGGCCCGACGCGATCGACTACGTGCTCGGCATCACCAAGGCCTACACCACGCGCGTGGGCGCGGGACCGTTCCCGACCGAGCTGTTCGATGCAGCCGGCGAGGAGCTCGCCCGGCGCGGTCACGAGTTCGGTGCCACCACCGGACGGCCACGGCGTTGCGGCTGGTTCGACGCGGTGGCGGTGCGTCGCACCTGTCTGCTCAGCGGCGTGACCGGGATCTGCCTGACCAAGCTCGATGTCATGGACGAACTGGCCGAGCTGTCGATCTGCACCGGCTACGAGCTGGACGGTGAGGCCGTGGACCACCCGCCACTCGGTGCAGAGGGCTGGGCGCGCTGCGTGCCCGTCTACGAGACGATGCCCGGGTGGCGATCCTCGACCCGGGGCGTGACCGATGCGCAACGGCTGCCGCCGGAGGCGCGCAGCTACATCGAACGCCTGCAGGAACTGGTCGAGACGCCGATCCATCTGGTGTCGACCGGTCCCGAACGGGACGAGAACATCGTCTTCCAGCAGCCGTTCGACTGAACGGTCGCGGCTCGTGCGGGTCGCACGTTCGGATGCCGATCGCCGGGTCCGCGCCGGCCCGATGTCCGATCGGTACCGGCTCTCCCTCGGGCCGGGACCGACACGGGATCGGCCTGGCGCCCGAGCGGGCCCGTGCGGGTGCCGATGAGCCGGAACGATGGGGCAGGAGAGGATGACGCCGAGCGCACGCGCTCGAGAACGTCGGAAGATTCGGTGATTGTCCGGTGACCGCCCGATACCCATCCGGGCTCGCCGCACGCGTTGGCGGGGCGATCGGGGTCACGCTGGTGCCGAGAAGAGGACTTGAACCTCCACGGGGTTGCCCCCACTGGCACCTGAAGCCAGCGCGTCTACCAATTCCGCCACCTCGGCAGAGGTGCCTTGCACGCTGTACGGTTATTGCAAGGCCGACGCGTGAAGCGGCGACCGTTCGTGGCAGCGAGCGCGAAAGATACCCAAGAGATTAGCGGGCGTCAACGTTCAATTGATCATTCCTCGCGACGGTTTCAAGTAACCTCCGCGCAACCCCCCGGTTCCGGACCCTTCATGAGTGCAGACAAGCGCGACCGTTCACGACGCGGACAGGATCCGCATCGCGAGCGCGAGCAGGCTCGTTACGAATCCCCGATCGCCAGTCCGCGAGCACATTCTCGCCATGCTGGGCGCCGAGAAGGCGCCGATGGACCTGCAGCGCCTGGGCGAGATGCTGGAGCTCGGCGACGACGATGCGCGTGAAGCGTTGCGCCGTCGTGTCATGGCCATGCTGCGCGACGGTCAGCTGATCGAGAACCGCAAGCAGGGTCTGGTGCCGGTCGATGCCAAGGATCTCGTCGCCGGTCGCATCAGCGCGCACAAGGACGGCTTCGGCTTCCTGGTCGCCGACGAGGGCGGCGACGACGTGTTCATGAACGGCAAGCAGATGCGCCAGGTGCTGCACGGTGACCGTGTCGTGGTGGCGATCACCGGCACCGATCGGCGCGGCCGTCGCGAGGGGCGCATCGTCGAGGTGCTCGAGCGGGCCAACCAGTCGCTGGTCGGACGCCTGGTCATCGAGCACGGCGTGGCCTTCGTGTCGCCGGACAACAAGCGCATCCACCAGGATCTGATGATCCAGCCGGATGCGCTGCAGGGCGCGGTCGATCACGACATGGTCGTGGCCGAGATCGTCGAGCAGCCCACCCAGCGCCAGCCGCCGGTGGGTCGCGTGGTCGAGGTGCTCGGCGAGCACCTGCAGCCGGGCATGGAGATCGATGTCGCGCTGCGCACCCATGGCATTCCGTGTGAATGGCCCGACGCCGTCGAGCAGCAGGCGGCCGGCTTCTCCACCGAGGTGCTCGAGTCGGACAAGGGTGGCGGGCGACGTGACGTGCGCCAGCTGCCGCTGATCACCATCGACGGTGCCGATGCGCGCGACTTCGACGACGCGGTGCATTGCGAGCGCGACGGGACCGGCGGGTGGCGCCTGCTGGTCGCCATCGCCGATGTCGCCCATTACGTTCGGCCGGGCTCGGCGCTGGACGACGAGGCCATCGGACGCGGTACCTCGGTGTACTTTCCGGGCCGGGTGGTGCCGATGCTGCCCGAGGTGCTGTCCAACGGCCTGTGCTCGCTCAACCCCGACGTCGACCGGCTGTGCATGCTGTGCGAGATGACGCTCGACGAGAAGGGACGGCTGCGCAAGGCGAAGTTCCACAACGGCGTGATGCGTTCGCACGCGCGGCTGACCTACGACCAGGTCAACGAGATGCTGACGGTGCCCGGCTCGCCGCTCGCCACGCAGCACGAGGCGCTGCTGCCGATGATCCGCGAGCTGCACGCCCTGTACACCGCACTGGCACGCAGCCGCAAGCGCCGTGGCGCGATCGAGTTCGAGTCGAACGAGACCCGCATCGTGTTCGACGACAATCGCAAGATCAGCGAGCTGGTACCGGTGATCAGGAACGATGCGCACAAGCTCATCGAGGAATGCATGATCCTGGCGAACATCTGCGCCGCCGCCATCCTCGAGAAGCACGAGATGCCTGCGCTGTATCGGGTGCACGCCCGGCCCAAGGCCGAGAAGCTGGAGGACCTGCGGGCGTTCCTCGCATTGCAGGGTCTGTCGCTGGGAGGCGGTGCCACGCCTACCGGGCTCGACTACGTGGCGCTGGCACGTCTGATCGAGGAGCGTCCGGACAAGCACGTCATCCAGACGGTGATGCTGCGCTCGATGCAGCAGGCGGTGTACCAGCCGAGGAACGAGGGGCATTTCGGTCTCGCGCTGGAGCAGTACGCCCACTTCACCTCCCCGATCCGCCGCTATCCCGACCTGCTGGTGCACCGCGGCATCAAGCACATCCTGACGCGGGCGAAGACCAGCGACTACCGCTACTCGCCGGCTGCCATGCAGGCGTTCGGGGAGAGTTGTTCGACCACCGAGCGACGTGCCGAGGAAGCCTCGCGCGACGTGCTCGCCTGGCTCAAGTGCGAATTCATGATGGAGCGCATCGGCTCCGAGTTCCCGGGCGTGGTGACCGCGGTGACCTCGTTCGGCCTGTTCGTCGAGCTGGACGGCGTGCATGTGGAAGGCTTGATTCACGTGACCGGCCTGTCGAACGACTTCTACCGCTACGACGGGGCGTCGCAGTCGCTGGTCGGTGAGCGCACCGACAAGCGCTACCGTCTCGGTGACGCGATGGTGGTCAGCGTGCAGGCCGTCAACCTCGACGAGCGCAAGATCGATTTCGCCGAGGTCTCGCACACCCCGGCGGTGAGCGGCAAGTCGGAGCGCGTCAAGCAGGGCAAGGACAGGGACAAGGACAAGGACAGGGGCAAGGAATCCGCCAAGGACAAGGGGCGGTTCAAGGACAAGCCGAAGCGCGGGAAGGGCCGGCATGCCGAGGTCGTGGCCGAGGTGACGACCGACGTCGGCGGGGCCGACGGGGCGCCTGCCGCGGCGAGCGACGAGGCACCGCGCAAGGAATCGACCAAGAAGGGGCGTCGGGGTTCGCGTCGCGACAAGCGTGCCGACGCGCCGGACCGCGGGGTGACGGACGTGACCGGTGAGGGTGGGCGGGACGATCGGACCACTGCGTCTACCGTACCGGACGGTGTCGAGCCGACCGCGCCGACCGCGCCGACCGCGCCGACCGGGCAGGCACCGGTGGCCGGCGAGTCGGCTGGATCGGACGGTGAACGGGAACCGGTGTCCGTCGTCGACGGCGGTGCCGTCGGAGCGCCCGGTGCTGCGGCCGGTGGCGTTTCGCGGGCCGATGCCGGGCAAGCGGCGGTGCCGCCGGACACCGGTGTGGCGCACCAGACGGCCTCACCCGTGAGCACGAAGAGGACGGCGGCCAAGAAGGCGGCTGCCAGCAAGACCGCGACGAAGAAGGTCGCGGCGAAGAAGACGGCCGCGAAGAAGGCCGCGGCCAAGAGGACCGCGGCCAAGAAGACCGCGGCGAAGAAGACCGCGGCGAAGAAGACGGCCGCGAAGAAGGTTGCCGCGAAGAAGATCGCGGCCAGGAAGACGGCCGCGAACAAGAAGACGGCCGCGAAGAAGACCGCGGCGAAGAAGGTGGCCTCGAAGAAGAAGGCGGCGACCGGGAAGGGTCCGGCCGCTGCGGACGATGCGTCGTCCGATGCGGGCGTGCCGGACTGACGGGTGGGCAGGCCGACCGCCCTGCTCGGCGGGTTGCACAGCGCCGGTGCGGTGCTGCGCACCCGGCCCGATGCCGTGCTGTCGTTGCTGCACCTGGAGACGCGCGAGGACGAGCGCCTGCAGGCACTGCTCGACCGTGCCCGCGAGCACGGCATCGCGATCGAGTCGGTGCGCAAGGCCTCGCTGGACAGGCTGGCGGAGGAGGCAGGTCTCGACAGTCATCAGGGCATCGTGCTGCGGTTGCGGCAGCCCATCGGTGCGCCGCGTCGTGAAGGCCTGCTCGCGCACGTCGAGGCGTGCGAGGGCGTGCCGCTGGTGCTGGTGCTGGACACGGTTCAGGATCCGCACAATCTCGGTGCCTGCCTCAGGAGTGCCGAGGCGGCCGGCGTCACGGCGGTGGTCACGCCTCGCGACGGGAGCGTCGGCCTGACCGCGACGGTGCGCAAGGTGGCGGCCGGTGCGGTCGAGACGGTTGCCTGGTTCCAGGTGGTCAACCTGGCACGCTGCCTGGACGAGCTGAAGGGTGCCGGGCTGTGGATCCACGGTGCGGCCGGAGAGGGAGAGGCGACGCTCTACGAAACCGATCTGCGCTCCCCGGTGGCGCTGGTGATGGGCGCCGAGGGCGGGGGGCTGCGTCGGCTGACGCGCGAACGTTGCGACGCCCTGTTCCGGATTCCGATGGGCGGTCACGTCGAGAGCCTGAACGTGTCGGTGGCCACCGGCATCGCGCTGTTCGAGGCGAGGCGGCAGCGCCTGTGAGGCGACCCTTGTGAACCGGCGTCGGCTCCGATAACATCGGCGGGCTCGACGGACCGGTCTCGCCGTGTGCGAGCCGTCCGCCGTCCTATCGGTCCGGTGCGCGCAGCCGTCGCGTGCCGGCCACTCTTCCGGCTTCCCTGGCCAACGTGGTCTGCCCGAAGCCGTCTCCTTGTCCAGTCCGCCGGCCGATCGGCCGTTCGTGACGGGCACTGTCCAAAGGAACACCATGCGTCACTACGAGATCGTCTTCCTGGTCCATCCGGACCAGTCCGAGCAGGTACCCGCGATGATCGAGCGCTATCGCGGCATCATCGAGGCCCGCGAGGGCGTGGTCCACCGTCAGGAGGACTGGGGCCGCCGTCAGCTCGCCTACCCGATCAACAAGATCTACAAGGCGCACTACACGCTGCTCAACATCGAGTGCGATCAGGAAGCGCTCGACGAGCTGACCAGTGCGTTCAAGTTCAACGACGCGGTGATCCGCCACATGGTGCTGCTGGTCGGCAGCGCCGTCACCGAGGCTTCCCCGCTGGTCAAGAAGGACGAGTCGCGCAGCGAGGACACCCGTCCGCCGCGCGCTGCGGAGGGCGACAAGCCCGCGCGCAGCGATTCCGCCCCGTCCGCCAGCTGATCAGGAGCCACCGACATGTCCCGTTACTTCCGCCGCCGCAAGTACTGCCGTTTCACCGCCGAAGGCATCACCGAGATCGACTACAAGGATCTCGAGCTGCTCAAGGGATTCGTGACCGAGACCGGCAAGATCGTGCCCAGCCGCATCACCGGCACCAAGGCCCGCTACCAGCGGCAGCTGGCGACCGCCATCAAGCGTGCTCGCTACCTGTCGCTGCTGCCCTACAGCGACCAGCACTGACCCGGAGCGCGCCGCCTCGGTACGCCGTGCACCGGCAACGACACGCTCCGGCGCGTCGTCGCCGCGAGCACGGCACACCGTCCTGCCGCGGAGCGCGTGGATGCTGCCGATGCTCGGTATAGCCCGTCTCGCCGATCGCGGACCGTCCCTGGCGGCCAGCGTCGCCGCTGCCCTGCAGCTCGGTGGCCTGCTGTCGTTCCCGTTCATCGGGGCGTTCATGGTGGTGCCCATCACGCTCAGTGCCGCCGTCGTCGCGTTCGTGGTGCTCCGGCGGGGCGAGGGCGCGGCGCTGCGGGTCGGCGGGCTGTGCCTGGTGATCCTGGTGACGGTGTCGTTGATCATGCTGCGCTCCGCACTGGCGATACCGGTCGCGGCATTGCTCTCCTGGTTGCCGGCGATCGCCGCGGCGATCGTGCTGCGGCGCACCTCCAGCCTGGCGATCTCGTTGCTGGTGCTGTCGGTGATCGGTGTCGCCAGCGTGCTGTTGCTGGCGGTGGTCACCGGGGATCCGGAGGCGTTCTGGCGTGACGAGATCAGTCGGATGATGAACGTGCTGGTCGAGCAGGGCGGGCTGCAGCTCGATCCCGGGCAGCTGGAACCGGCGACCGCCACCATGGCGTTCTGGATGACCGGCATGGCCGGACTGTCCTTGTTCATCACCGCGTTCGCGGCGCTGTTCACCGCACGGCACTGGCAGGCGTCGCTGGTCAATCCCGGCGGCTTCCGTTCGGAATTCCATGCGCTGTCGCTCGGCAAGCCGGCAGCCCTGGTCGCGATCGCCAGCATCGTCCTGGCGACGGTGCTCGGCGGAGCGGTCAGCACCGGCATCGCCATGGTCGTGGGCGCAGCCTTCGTGCTGCAGGGGCTGGCGGTGGTGCACGCGCTGATCGCGCGGCGCGGGCTGTCCGGCTTCTGGCTGTTCGGCGTCTACGCCCTGCTGGTCATACCCCAGACCTGGCTGCTGCTCGCGGCGCTGGGACTGATAGACAATCAGATCGTTCTCAGGCGCAGCTGAGCCTCGCCGGCAGCGCCCCTACCCGCATTCGGAGAATCACCATGCAAGTCATCCTGCTCGA
>Ga0209831_1004911_pt1 | contig 10278 bp, 10 predicted proteins | sample Maine_Asex4_meta_FD_187451 | JGI IMG/M metagenome (GOLD analysis project Ga0209831, IMG submission 187451) | Marine algal microbial communities from Maine, USA - Maine_Asex4_metaG (SPAdes) (version 2) | ecosystem: Host-associated > Algae > Red algae > Unclassified | place: Maine, USA | collected...
CTACATTTAGGTTTTTCAATTGATTATTTTTTCCATAGGTTTTCAACCCATTGAAAAAAGAAATCATTTGAAAACGTAGCATTTATTTTTTTGTCGTTCCTTAAAACAAGTCTAATATACTTTTTAGCTAGGCTACCTTCGCTCTACCTTTTTCTTGTAAGGTTTCTTAAAATTTTTCTTATTACCACCGTATCTTTTATTACCACCACGACCATGATTAGACCTTGGTCCAGCAGACTTTATTCTATCTTCTTTTTCCTGTATACTTGGTGGCAAAGGAGATTTTGCTACTTTCCGTTCCATTAATTGCTCAATATTCTGAAACTTTCTTTGGTCTTTTCTACTAATGAGCGTAATGGCTACCCCGTCTGTATCTGCTCTAGCCGTTCTACCAATTCTATGAATATAATCCTCACCATCCCCAGGTACATCATAATTGACCACCAAGTTAATATCTTTCACATCAATACCCCTAGAAAGAATATCAGTAGCCACTAAAACCTCCGTTCGACCCCCTTTAAATTTCCGAAGCGTATCTTCCCGTTCTTGTTGATCAAAATCTGAATGAATTTGTCCAACGGAAAGGCCCGTATCTTTTAGCGATCTAGCAATCTTATTAACAGCAGCTTTGGTACTAGAAAAAACCAAAATACGTTCATTTTTGCCTTTTCTTTTACCTAGCAAGATTTGTAAAAGTTTTGCCTTATTTTCATCCTGTACTAAATAAGCCGCTTGTGTGATACCCTCTGCAGGTTTAGAAACGGCAAAGGTGATTTGTTCAGGATCTTTTAATATACGCTTAGAGAAGCCTCGTATTTTAGGCGGCATGGTAGCGGAAAATAAAAGCGTTTGTCTTTTTTTAGGTAAGAAACCAACAATCTTTAATAAATCGTTGACAAAACCCATATCCAACATTCGATCTGCCTCATCTAAAACTAAGTATTTCAGTTGGGAAATTTTAACATAGCCTAGATTTAGGTGAGCAATTAATCTACCTGGTGTAGCAACTACTATATTAGCTCCTGTAGTCAAAGCCTTTTTTTCCCGTTGAAAAGATTCTCCACCACGACCACCATAAATAGCTAAAGAGCTAACATTTGTAAAATAGGCTAGTCCTTCTAGATTTTGATCTATTTGAACTGCCAATTCTCTCGTTGGCACTAATATTAGTGCATCTATAGATGCGCTAGTGGTATTCGTTAAATTGTGAAGGATAGGAAGTAGGAAAGCAGCAGTTTTGCCAGTACCTGTTTGTGCGCAGGCAATTAAATCTTGATCCTTAAGTATAACGGGGATAGCTTTTTCTTGTATAGGGGTTGCGGTTTCAAATCCCATGGCATCTAAGCCCTCCATCAATTGGTCGTTTAACCCCAGTTCTTTAAAAGTCAATGATACTTTTTTTGTATTGCACCTACTTTAGTTGTGTCTCTATTTAATAAAACCTTAATATTAAGCAATAAACAAAATCACTTCATTCAAATACTTTGTTTTAAAAACGATTTTATTGGCTCTACATTAGGCTTACAAAACTTAACTTAGTTATCTTAACTAAGCAATAGTGTCCATTAGTGGAATTATAGAAAGACAGTACTCGACCTTTTTTAAGGAAGAGAAATTCTAAATAGTTGCTTTAATTCTTTATAATCTTTAGGAACGGAACAAATAATGATATTCAGCATCTTTCAAGACAAAAGAAGGATTGTCCAAAATCCAAAATAATTTTTATTAAAAATCCATACAGGCATCAGGGTTGTTGTAGGCCCTTATTAATCAGGAATTAGCCACCTGAGGCGGTTCTGTAATCTTCTGTTCTAGTTCCCTAGATACCCGGACAAGTCAACGGTTGAAGCCCGCCATAGACACCTCAAGAATGGGCAGTAATTTATACGTGTTGGACCCCCACACTTATATGATGCCTGTATTGGAAAGTTCTTGCATGCTTATTAAGTGATTTCTCTACGATTAGGAAATATTGAACTTAATAGGTCTGCAACCCGCAAGTTAATGATATTTCTAATGTTAGGAAAGGGGGGTGAATAAGATTTTTTAAAATATCTCTTTAATTTTAATGGATTTTGCAATTTGTTTGCCATAATTCTGTTTGTTGGTAGTCTCTATTGGTGTATATATTGATTAATTTTGTAGATACTCACTGACTTTATTAGCTAAGTAATGATGAAAAATAAATAGCTCGTTTTTAAAAGGAGTTCTTTTTAATTGGTTAGAAATCTATGAAAAAAGGACTCAATTAAAAAACAAAAAGACCTATTTATTTTTTAATCAATACTAAATAATAGTTTAAACTTTGGACGAAAGTCTTTACAGGCTGACCGCTAATTCAAAATTTCGCAAATTCACTTTTTTAGAGGACTGATTTTGCGTCACTTAGATGTGCCAGATTTTTGAAATCTGGCACATCTTGGCTATTATCGGTCAGCCTGTTTAGTCTTTGGTAATACATCGAATTAAATAAAACCAGTATTCACTTTCAATTAAAAATCCGTATTTTTTAAATTAACGGCTATTATTATTCGTGGCGACTAAAGACCAAAGACTAATCTGTCCAAAGTCTAAATATAGTGTCTATTGTAAAATAAATTTTGAACTACTTAAGTTCTTATGAAATCAATTAATTGATACGCTCATTTAAAATAATCACTAATGAATTTATTAAAGAATTTGTGTTTTTCTCTATTTCTACTAGCAAGCTTATGTTTAATTTCTAGCTGTGACAAGGACGGGGACGGAGATGACTATAATGTATCTATCGATATTCTTGCACCTACCGAAAATGAAGTGCTAACTGCAAATGAAGCTTTTACAGTTGAGGTAGATTTTGCTAGGGTTGGTGATATTATTCACAATGTTTCCATAATGATTTTGGATAGTGCTGGTAATCACGTTCAAAAACTGGAAGACCGACATGTACACGAAGCGGATCAATACATTTTTAAAAAGGAAGATGTCGTTATTTCAGAGGCAGGTATCTATCGCTTAATGGTAGTTTCTACTGATATGGAGGGTTCTCATGAAGAAGGAGACCATGAAGATGGGGAACAGGAAGCAACTCACGAAGAGGGGGACGACGCCAATATTCAGATGCGAACGTTTGAAGTGAAATAACTTTGAAAAGAAGTCAGAAGTCAGACCGAAAAAAAAGAAGTCAGAAGTCAGACCGAAAAAAAAGAAGTCAGATGTCAGACCGAAAAATAAATTTTTCTGTCAGAAGTGAGATTTATGACGTGTTCCTAGACGTTAACGACTACGTCATATTTGCGTCTAGGAACACGTCATAAGTAGGCTGTTCAAAATTTAAAAAAAAGTTCCCCCAGCTTTTGGTATTTATCTCCGAAGAAAAACGGGAGAATAAATACTAAAAATGAGGCAACAAAAGGTAAGCTATTTGAAGCGTCATTTCCTTAGAATCCCAGTAAATAAAGGGTTGTAAGGCTTATATTCTAAGTTAAATATAAGATACGATAAATAGCTGACCTTTTAAAGAATAGTTCTAAAAATTAGGGAACCTATTCTACAATTGATTTAAAAAGTGGGGGAAGTTTTTTCGAAATACCCCCACATTTTGAACAGCCTACGTCATAAGTCTCACTTCTGACAGAAAAATTTATTTTTCGGTCTGACATCTGACTTCTTTTTTTTCGGTCTGACATCTGACTTCTTTTTAAAAATATTTAAAATTATGCTGATCTTCTATTTTTAGCAGTGTTTCATAAATCAATCGGATGACATTCTCTACATCATCTTTATGCGCCATCTCTACGGTGGTGTGCATGTATCGAAGTGGCAAAGAAATCAATGCAGAAGGAACCCCTCCGTTAGAATAAGCAAAAGCATCTGTATCCGTTCCCGTACTTCGAGAAGCCACTTCTCTTTGAATAGGAATTTTCTTTTCTGCTGCTGTATCCAGAATTAAATTCAGCAAATTATTATGCACGGCAGGCGCAAAGGTAACAGAAGGACCTTTACCTGACTCTACATCACCATGCTTTTGAACACTTACTAAAGGCGTGTGGGTATCATGCGTTACATCTGTGATAATGGCCACATCTGGTTTTATAGTATCTGCAATCATTTGTGCCCCTCTTAAACCAATCTCCTCTTGTACGGCATTTACGATACACAAACGGTAGGGAAGGTCTATTTTATTCTTTCGAATTAATTTAGCTACTTCCGCAATACAAAAGCCACCCATTCTATTATCTAAAGCACGACCACAATAGTAGCGGTTGTTCAGTTTAATAAATTCATCCTCATAAGTCAACACACAACCTACCTGGATGCCCATTTTTAAGACTTCCTTTTTGTCTTTCGCACCTACATCTATAAAAATATTTTCAACAGTTGGTGCTAGATTAGCATCCTTTCCTTTTCTAGTATGAATAGCAGGCCAACCGAAAACGCCTTTTACGAAACCATTTTTAGTATGGATATTTACTCTTTTTGAAGGAGCTATCATTTGGTCAGAACCTCCATTCCTGATTACGCTTATAAATCCATCATCTGAAATATAATGGACAAACCAAGATATTTCGTCTGCATGTCCTTCTATAACTACCGTATATTTTTTATCTGGATTGATAATGCCATAAGCAGTACCGTAATTATCCAATTTCCAATCATCAATATAAGGCTTAATATATTCTAACCATAATTTTTGACCTGGGGCTTCAAATCCTGTAGGAGAAGCATTGTTTAGATAATTTTCTAGAAATTTTTCCGACTTAGCGTTTATAATTTTCATGTAAAGTGTCTCGGTTTTAGCTTCTTAGAATGTCAAAATATAATTTACTACTAAATATAGTAAGTACTCAATGAGTAAATGATAGAATGAATAAATGAGTAAATAGGTGCTTCGGAAAAGCAGATCATTTTTCACAGAGGAGCGCTCTCCATTTACTCATTTTTACATTTCGTCATTTACTCATTGAGTACTTATTATATTGAGTAGTAAATTATACTTGCTGGTTTGCACCAAACAACAATCGGAAAAGAATGTTACGTAGTATCAATAAACCAGCATTAGTGTTCGTTTCTCAAAAAGCACAAAATATTATAAAATTAATTATATGTGTTTTGTTTTATCATTAAAGTTTTTTAAAAAACTTTGATAATCAATTGTCTATATTGACCCCTTTTAGCCAATCAGTAAGCAATTGTACGTCATTTTCCTGTACATAGTTTGTTTTTAGGGCCTCATTTATTAAAACAGAATAATTAGAAAGTGTTTTAAAAGGGCAATCAGCAGCATCAAAAGCAAGTTGTGCTTTTGTGAAGCCATAAGAAAATATAGCCAACACGCCAACTACGCTTGCACCAGTTTCTTTTACTGCTTCCACTGCCTTTAAAGCACTACCCCCTGTAGAGATTAAATCCTCTACTACTAACACTCGCTCAGTTCCTTTTAATTCTCCCTCTATCAAGTTTTTTCTACCATGTCCCTTCGCTTTACTTCGGACATACACAAATGGTAAGTTTAAAGCATCCGCCAATAAGGCACCATGCGCAATACCTGCGGTGGCCACACCTGCTACTTTATCAAAGTTGTCAAATTCTTGTGCGCAACTTGCTAAAGCTTGCTTTATATAATTTCTAACTTCAGGGTAGGAGAGGATAATTCTATTATCACAATAGATAGGAGACTGAATACCCGAAGCCCAAGTAAATGGGCTTTGTGGACTAAGCTTAATTGCTTTTATTTGCAAAAGTTTTTGGGCTACAGTAGCTGCTCTGTTCAATGTGTATATTTTTATTATAGTGAGCAAAGGCTAGGAAGTCTTATTAAAGAGAAGTCAGAAGTCAGACCGAAAAATAAATTTTTCTGTCAGAAGTCAGATGTATGACGTGTTCCTAGATGTTAATGATTACGTCATATTTGCGTCTAGGAACACGTCATACATCTGACTTCTGACAGAAAAATTTATTTTTCGGTCTGACTTCTGACTTCTCTTAACAAAACTGTATTTGTCTGAATCTTAGGAAGATAGCAATCCTAACTCAATGTCGTTATTTTAATAATTATTTTACCTTCATAAAAAGTTGCGCAAATGTACAAAATCTCTATAAATGAAACACCTTTAATCTTAATTGACTTAAAAGATGTCCCAAATGAGCCTCAAAAAGATGATAAAAACCTTTTTTTAAGGTATTTAGGTAAAACAAAGCTGCTACTTCAAGTAGTGGATATGTTGGAAAAATCGGACCGAATGGAATCCATTACCGTCTATTCCGCTGATTATAAGCAACTAGTCAAAGATTTTGAAAGTTTGTATAAAATCGTAAAAGCGGCTGGGGGAGTGGTCTTCAACACTAAACAAGAGATTTTAGTGATGTACCGCAGAGGTTCTTGGGATTTGCCTAAGGGTAAAATAGATTCAGGAGAAACTAAGGAAATAGCGGCAGTCAGAGAAGTACAGGAAGAAACAGGCATTAAAGACGTAAAATGGGGACCACTTTTATGTACCACCTATCATACGTATCGGAATAGAAAGAATAAGCGAGTCTTGAAACCTACTTATTGGTATGAAATGACTACGACAGATATGGAGATAAGTCCGCAAGTAGAGGAAGATATTGAATTGGTGCTTTGGATAGATCCAACAGAATTTTTAGAAACTAAAAAACCTATCTATAATACGATTCGGGAAGTGGTGGTTGCTGCTATTAAGGGGAAAGAATAATAGTCCTGTCGATTTGGTAATTCCGTAGGAATCTGTACATGTCCTATTAGCCACGCCCCACTTGTCATTCTGGAAGAATCTGTACACGACCCACTTGTCATTCTGGAAGAATCTGTACACGCCCTATTTGCCACGCCTAATTAGCCACGCCCCACTTGTCATTCTGGAAGAATCTGTACATGTATCACTATTATGCGCAAGTGGAACGTGTACAGATTCTTCCAGAATGACAAGTAGGGCGTGGCTAATTAGGCGTGGCAAATAGGACGTGTACAGATTCTTCCAGAATGACAAGTGGGGCGTGGCTAATTGGGCGTGGCGAATGGGACGTGTACAGATTCCTGCGGAATTACAGGCGTAGCGTGACGAGATTTAAAATCACGGTTTTGTTATACACTCATTTGATTACTACTCCCCAATATCCTCAAAACTTCCATGTCGACCTTTTCCTTTCGCAAAGCGACTAGCTCCAGCAAAAGTTTCGCCAGACTGCATAGTCTGCATTCCTTTCTGAAACTCATTGGCTAAAGCAGATGGTAAGGCTTGATCCCATTGCTCATATATACTTAAACGATCATTACGCATACAAATTTGTGGAAAATCAGCTATTTGTATAGCCAATGCTTTAGCAGCATTCAAGGCTTCTCCTTCTTTAACAACTCTATTCGCTAAACCCATAAGCAAAGCCTCTTTTGCATCAACAGGTCTTCCTGTCAAAATTAAATCCATTGCCCTACTCATGCCTATTAAGCGAGGAAGCCGAATCGTACCGCCGTCTACTAAAGGGACTCCCCAGCGACGACAAAATATACCCATAATTGCGGTTTCTTCCATAATTCTTAGATCACACCAAAGGGCTAATTCCATTCCTCCAGCTACAGCATAGCCAGAAACGGCAGCAATAACAGGTTTAGATAAAAGCATTCGACTAGGACCCATTGGCGCAATGCCCGTTGCAGTTGTAGGATTAGGTGTACCTCCTCCAGCCAGTGCTTTTAGATCTGCCCCTGCGCAAAAAGTACCATTGATGCCTCCTAGTATCGCCACATAACTATCCTCGTCTTTGTCAAATACTTCAAAGGCGGTTGCTAGTTCTTGGGCAGTGACCCCATCTACTGCATTTTTTGCTTGTGGTCGATTGATAAGAATAGTGGTGATGTGTTGGTCTTTTTCTATTAGAATATTTTGCATGATTAGGGTTGTTTATTTGTTTAATGATGTTTATTTGTTTAGGTTAAAGCACAACTACTGGAACTTATTCTGAAAGTGTTAGTTCGCCTCCAGAAAAAAACTTATATCACTAGTTTGCACTTAAAATCGTAATGTAGATTTCTCTGTTGAGAGAATTTTTTTAGATATTAATAAACAAAAGCTCTAGGTACTAAGACTTCCAGAGAACTCGGTTTTATTTGAAAGTTCAATTCTTTTTCTAAATAATAGCCTTCCCCATCTACATGCACAGGCATTATTTCTGGGCTAATGATTTGTATATTTTTTCCTGCAAACACTTTTACCAAACTACTTTTGTGAGAAGAGTGATTAAAGAAACGCCATAAACTAAATAAATATCTCCATTTTGGGGCTTTTTTTACGAATAGCACATCCAAAATTCCATCATTTATTTTTGCTTGTGGAGCAATGACAAAATTATACCCAAACATTTGAGCATTTGCCACTTCTACAACAAATCCAACTTCATTTAAAACTTCTTGTCCATCAATTATTATTTGGTACTGCTGCATAGGGTAAGACCAAGCCTCTAATGCAGCGAATTTAATGTATGCCCACAAACCTCTTAGCGTACTCGTTTTAGCTTTATAAGACACCAAGGCATCAAAACCAGTTCCTGCTAAATTGACAAAGGGGCGATCATTGAGTAAACAAGTATCAATTGTCATTGCCTGTGCGTCATTCAATAGCGTAATTGCTTTTCTGATATTACGCCCCAAACCTAGATGCATGGCAAATCCATTACCAGACCCTCCCGGCAAGATGCCTAATTTTACGTTGGTGTCAATCAAAGCAGTAGCCACTTCATTTACAGAGCCATCTCCGCCAACAGCAATGACCGCATCATAGTCCTTTTTTACAGCGGCAGCTGCTAATTCGGTTGCATGACCAGCATATTCGGTGTAAGCGATCTCATAGCTATATTTTTTCGCATTCAGGTATTGTTGTATTAAACTCGGTACCTTCTTTTTGCGACCTAAACCAGAAAAAGGATTAATGATAAAAAGGATTTTCTGTGCTGTCATCTTTAGAAATCTTTCTATTTAAATGAAGATAGTTTTGTAGAGCCTTCGGTATGGTGGAAGTAGGTACTTAATGGCAGCTATATAGATTTCAATCTACGGCTACAATATGCCCATGTTTTTTTGGCAGGAATAGGCTATAATTCTGGAAATGCTGTTCATCTAGAAGCAGGTGATTCTTAGAAATCATGAGCGCATGGATACGGCATTAAGGATAGGCTATGGTTTTAATCATGCTTTGCTAGGAAATTTTAAAGTGGCTTTTGGTAGTACTCGTGAATTGAACATAGGTTATGCTTTTGATTGGTGAGTACTCGAACTGTGGAAATATTAAGAAGCCTTTTTTTGAGGTACATCCTTACCGTTTTCTGCTTTCCATTTTTCCAAAGTCGCTTTCATCTCATCTAATTCGGCAAGCAGTAATGCTTTATCTTCTTTAGTAATACCTGTTTGTGCTACCTTATACAGGTCCTCAAAACTCTTTTTAAATTTATCTTGATTCATTGTCTAATGATTGAATAAGTTCTCTGTAATGATTGATAATGTCTAATGCTTCGTTGATAGCATCTTCCCGTGTTTGACCAACATGTAAGCCTAAGTCTTCATCATTAGGGTAATTAGTAAGGATAAACACCCACTGTTTTTGGGCTCTAATTTTTGCTAAATAAAATTCTTGCTTTGTCATTTGTTTTGCAATATAGGTAAAATTTGACACAAAAAAAAGGCAGGATGCCTTTTGAGCAATCCTGCCTTTTGTGAAATATAAACAGATGGGGAGGAGGGTCTTCCTCCATTAATAAACTAGCATTTTTTGATTTAGTCTTCATATTCATTAGTTAAACTGTTAGCAAAAGAAGACTGGTTTGTAAAACCGATAGCAGTTCTTTGACCTGTCACACCGCTACCTGCTACACCAGCAAACCGTTCTACTCTTCTACGAATCGTGTTGTTCGCTTTGGTCTGAATACCTTGCCATAAAAGGGCTAGGGTAGAAGGAACAGATTCTACTTCCTCGTATTCTACAGTAATACCACTTCCTCTACGAAAAACTTCCACCGTAATAATACAGAAATACGCCAAAACAATAGTAAAACCGACTAAGCCAGAAAATAAAGAACCCCAAAAACTAGCTACCTTTAATTGAGAAGCTGCTTTTTTAGTTTGAACAGCCGTTGCCGCCTCAATTTTAGAATCTACTCGATTTTGCTCAGAATCAATTGCTTTTAAACGACCTCTTTTCCATGCCTCCACTTGTTCGCCCTGTTTTTGGTTTAAGACGGATAATTTCTCCGCTTTTGTCGTTGCTAATTTAGCGGCAGTTTCTTGATGCT
>Ga0209831_1004913_pt1 | contig 10275 bp, 14 predicted proteins | sample Maine_Asex4_meta_FD_187451 | JGI IMG/M metagenome (GOLD analysis project Ga0209831, IMG submission 187451) | Marine algal microbial communities from Maine, USA - Maine_Asex4_metaG (SPAdes) (version 2) | ecosystem: Host-associated > Algae > Red algae > Unclassified | place: Maine, USA | collected...
GGGGGGGGGGGGGGGGGGGGGGGGTGGCAGTTGTGGCCGGCACCCGGCCAGGGGGCCGGGCCGGAACCCTCTCCTCCGGGGGTCGTCGCGGGACGGGCAGGGACGCCACGTCACGCGACGAGGGGGCTGTGTGGCGGTCGGGGGTCCCACAGTTGGAAGGGGCGTGGCCCCTCAGCTGTGGACAGCACACCCCAGAGGGCCGTCCCAAAATATCCCGATTCGGGCCAGCAAGGGAATGGCCTGTCCAGATCTCGGGGAGATTGGATTCGGTCGGGGGCGGGGCTTTTCCCCTGTGGTTTTTCCATCCCCCCTACTACTTGTTTGAACTTTTCGCTTTGGAGGGATTTATCTGTTTGGCGCATTTGGGGCGGCTACTTTGGCTGCCGGCGTTCGGGTTTGGGAGGGGTTATTGACCGTGGGGACGCCGTCCCCGTCGCCGTTTGATAGAACCAACTGTGCTTTGGACTACGATTCCCCCCTGGGCTTTGCCGTGATCCTCTCCTCCCATTGGGGGAAGGCTGGGCTGTGGGTCGATTTCCGGGGCAGTTCCTTCGACGGACCGAGCTGATCAAGAGGTCACTTCGGCAAGTCGACAAACCAGCGTGGTGGTGCCTAGAACCGCTACAGAAAGGCTGCCCCCGCGGCGTTTGTGGACCTCATGGCGCCAGTGGCGCTGGCCGGCCTCGGCGCCCGCGTGGCGGCAACCACCGTGATTCTGAGTGTCGGCGGCGAGACGCGAGTGGCGGGTGTCAGCGGCCTCCTCTTTGACACCCCATGGATCCGCAACGACGTCATCAAGGGCGGCAACGTCGGTGAGGACGGCGTCGGCGAAGAGAAGGCGCCGGGGGACGGGGGCATGTCGACGACGACGACCCGCAACGCCGTTGCCCGACCTGCGCGCCCTCCCTCATTTGGCATGAAAGAAGAGGAGCGCGCTCCCCCCGTCCCCAGTGACGCGCAGACAGAACGCGTTCTGTGCGGGAGGCGGCATGGCGGCAACCATTTGCCAAGAGTCGTTCATGGTGTCAAGAGACTACGGGGCTGAGTCTGTCTGTTTTTTCGCACCTTACTGAGAGCGGGTGTGATGAGTTGCCTGCTGATGGCAACTCCGAGACCCGCCACTCAAATAGGCGGGTCCCCCCCGAGGAGCTGGCGAGGGTAGGGCCCGCGATCTACGAGAAATATCAAATTCCAATGTTGTCTACTTTGGATAGCACACTGGAGCATCTCAACGCTCCGGAAGACGCAGCTCGTGGCGCGGGCGTTTCTCCGGAATGTGGTGCCGGTGGGTCCGAGGGTGCCTCGGCTGGGCCCGGTGGTGGGGGGCGGGGGGGGGGCAGCGCGGGAGACTCGGCCAATGGGGAAAGAGCTCCATATGTGTGGTCGCGTGCAGCCTTGCACCGCGCGATGCAAGATATCGGCTATTCCTTCAGTCGTGGACCAGACCAATATGACGTGGCTCGCGAAAAGCCGTCGGTGCGGAAGCAGTGGAACAAATTCATCGACACGGTACGTAAGTATCGAGAGGCGGATCGGACCATCTACTACACGGACGAAACCTGGCTCAACAAGAACATGTCGACTTACCGCAGCTGGAATGACGGAAGGACCGACGCTTCACGTAAGGTGCCATCTGGCAAGGGGGCAAGAATCATTGTCGCGCACGTCGGATCGCGTAAGGTCGGACTTGTCGACGGCGCTTCGTGGGTCTTCCTTGTCAGCGAGAAGTCGTCTGACTGCCACTCCGAAATGATGTCTACCTCATGGCTGCAGTGACTCGAGGATTCAGTACTACCAAATATCCGGGGCGGTGTCCTCGTCATCGATCGGGCACCTTACCATCTCGTGCGTAATGAAGCTACTCGGCCGGCAGCAAGTAAGTTCCGCAAGGCGGAGTTCACCGATTGACTCGAGAAGCACAACCTCGTATTACCCGCGTGGGGACCCAACTGGCGGACTACTTGTACGCTGGCGGTGCTGAAGCAGCGAGCGGACCAGAACAGACCTACCTCGCGCTACCTCGTCCAGGACTTGGCCGCCCGGTTTGGTGTCACGATCCTGATTTCACCGGTGGTGCATCCAGAGCTCAACCCCATCGAGATGGTGTGACCAACGGTCAAGATGTCGCTGAAGCGGGCCAACGTGACATTCTCCATCGCGACGCTTCGGAGCATGGCGGAGGTTGAGTTCGTGAAAATTGCCGGTGAGGTCTGGGCCCGGTATGACGAACACGCGATCAAGGCAGAGACCTACTATTGGGCTGTCGACGGCGTGTGTGCCGAGGTAGAGGCCGCAAGGGGAAAGCGAAGGCGAGGGGGGTGACATGTCTGAGTAGGCGCATTGTAGCCTGCACGTCAGCTGGACGTTGTGTTCTTGTCGGTCTGGCTCGCATGTGAGGTGAACAATGAATGCGACAGGTCCTCCGATACGGTTCCCAAAATCAAGCCGTGATCCCATAGTAGCACCCTATCAATTTGAATGGACTGTGAATATTATCATCTGGATCATTATTGCAACGGCTATTGCTGAGCTGGAAACTGGACGTAGCGCTTCACCAGTGTCGCGCGACCCACGCGCATTCAGGCGCTTCTCGCATTCACAGCCCCTTTTGTCGGAGTACCGCCGGAACTCCCGTATCCGTCATCTGAGACTTTGGCTCCTGGAGGTTCATTTCCGACGCTCCCACATCGATTTTGTGACAGGTTTTAGTGCATGAGATATACCTTTAGTATCCGACGGCCCGCCTAACACGACAACCTGATTGGCAAATTTAAAGCAATAGCTAAGTTAGGGCACTCGGTGCAAGTCTCTTGCCCGCTTTTTAATTCCGTTTCGAGCTCTAGGTTAGTTTTTTCTCGGGCTCTGAGGTGCCTCCGTCGGCCTGTTCGGATCCACTGCGGATATATGCGGAACGGAGTTAACCGAATAATGACTATAAACCGCCGCCGAGTTCACCACCGCCACCACCACCCGCGCAATCCGGCCTCGATCGGCCCCCCTAGCACAATCACGCGGTGAAGCCGAGCAGCAGGTGCGCCTCAAACAGCGCCATTACCAGCTGCAAGCGGTCGCCAAGGGCGCCCAACGCGACCTCCCGCACTCCTATAGCCACCGGTCATGTGGCGAGAACGCTGTCGATGCCCATTGTGTTCCAGGGCGTGACGCGGAGCATGCCGCGGGGGGACACGGCGAGCACTCCAACTCATTGTCGCCCCTGTAGCCGCCGCCGCCGCCACCGCCGTCGCCGCCACCGCCGCAGTCCCATCCACGCTCCTGCCAGGCGCCGATGCCCGCGCTGTTCGGTCGTTGGCTCGGCGCGCCGGGTGCCGCCCGCCGCAGCCCAACGCTGGCTCTGGCGATGTCGCCGCTGACACAAATGGAGCAGAGGTGGCCGGGGGTGGCCCCGGGCGGCGAGCATCACAGGCGCCGGGGGACGGGCCGGGCGGGCGCCGGCAAGAAACGGATGGCAGGCTTCTCCCCCCGCGACCATGGATATACGGCGCAGCTCGTGAAGGATGGCAACCGGGCGGGTGCCGGCCGTCGGGCGGGGGTCGCAGCTGTCAGCATCTGGGGCCCACCTGGACACTGTAGCGGTGGCAATAATGGCACACTGTGTCTGTGTGCCTATCTTTTTTCGCTCGCCCTCTCCCCGTCCACACCCCCCATCCGTGGGAGCTGCAGCGACACGTGCCATCCGCCGGCGCTACTGCTGACGTTGAGAGGTAGTGCACGTCACGAAAGACCGGCAACGCCTCCCCACGCCGGCTGATGCGTTCACCCAGCCCGTGTGGTTGGGGGGCGCAGGGTTTGGACCCCCGCCGCCGCCCCCGCTTTAACGGCGGGGAAAACAGCACCCGCTGCCACAGCCGGCCCGATTCAGAGAGCTGTTGGGTGGGGCCAGGCCGTGGATCACCCACAAGCCCTCGTCCGACGCGGAGACGATGACCTCAGGGACTAAAGCAGGGTCCGCTCAAGCGCAACCGGTCCGAGCCACGCCTGGATTAAGGCGCGCCCTTTGCGAGTCAGCACGCCGACGCGGCCACCACGCGCGACGATGACACCTTGCCTCCCGCAAGAATGGGGGCAGACCAGCCAGCTGGTCTCTTGGTTGGGAGGGAGCGGTGCGCCGGCGACGTGCGTGGGTGTGGAGAGCAGCGGGGCACGGCGGGTGGGGCGGGTATCAGTGCCCCCTGCGGAGGGGCGCTTCCGCCACGAAAATTGCTGCAGGCCTCACCGCCGCCGTCAAAGTGACCGCCGACGCTGCCGCTGCCGCCACTACCACCTTCACCAGAGTTCACGGTCGCCGGCGCCGCTGAATTTTTGTTTTTTATTTGACATCATATCCCATCGCGGCCGCCCTGTCACCTTCGGAGGCCCTCCCCCTGCCTCCGCGCTCCCAGCTGGGGTCCCGCCGCGACAACGCCGGGGGCGTGCTCAACAGTCACGGCACGTTGGACACGGGCGCATGTGCGGCGGCTTTTCAGCTTGGCAGCGCCACTCGTCGGGAAACAGTTGTCAGGTGCTTTGCATTTCGGGTGGCAGCGGTAGCGACTGCCCCCCGCGAGGGTAGCAGGGGACGAAAGAATTTTCTCGGGAGGGGGCTGCGGTGTCGGCCGCCGTGGGCAAGACAATGTCCGCAGCCTATGCCAAAGCGAGTTTTACAGCCTCTGCCAGACACTGGCTGCCGAAATGCCGCCCGGCTTCGACTTCTTCGAAGAGGCGGGTGGTCGCGATGGCGCCCGTCTGGGGCGTCGCTGCTGCCGCCGTCGCACCGCCCTCAGCCGTCATCACAGTCCACTGAATGGGCATTGCGTGGGATTTCTGATATCTTGCGTGTGCCCAAGACCATTTTGGTCCCATCAAGGGGAGAAGTTCATTGTCAAAAGTTACAGTGAGGTGGCGCTCAAGTAGCGCCGTGCTATCCGCCTGCAGCTCCATCCCGCAGTCGCCATCGTCTTCGTCGCGGTCCCATCTTAGATCGGTCCGCCGCACCCGTTGTGTCGCACGACTCGTGGAGCAACACGTCGCTCGTGGAGTGCCGCGCTCATCGTGCGTCGGTGCATTGCTTGGGATGTGACACGAGGTCGTCGCGGCGTCGAGCGCCTCGTGTCGCGTACCGCCGCTCGTGTTCCAGGGCGCCGCGCCTGCTCCGTCACGGTGACGCTGATCCGTCGCACAGCCCCTGCTCTTTCACGCCTTCCCGGCACCTTGGCGCCGCTTCTGCGCGGTCGCGCCACGCCTGCTTCGTCGTGCCGCTCCTGGTCTGCCGCGGCGTTGTAGACGCTGGACGGTACGGTACAGCGGCACGCCTACATCGCCTATACCCCCTGACTCAACGCCCCAACCGTGGACCGGCTGTATGAAATGTGTGGACTCATTTGGTGAGAGTATGACAGGGATGCTCTTTATTCCTTTCTGCTGCTCGGCAAATGACGCGGTGGTAGCACACTGTCCACTAGGGCCTTTGTCGCAGTATTTTTAAGCGTCGTGGTGGTCCTTTCTTCTCTTTCCGCTCTGCTTTTGCTTGTTTTCCTACTTTCACCTGCATCAAAGGGAACATCAGGGCCGCCGCCCTTCGATTGGGTATACTCTCTCTTCGAGAAAGATCTGGAGTACCCAACCAACACCTGCAGACCGCGTGTTGTTCCGCTGCACCCCCTGCAGCGTCACGAATTTTCCTCCAAGCTGCCGATGTCGACCTTCCCGTCCCTCGCTGGACTTTGTATCTGCGGAGGAAGCGCTCAATGGGGATGATCCCGTTGCCCTTGGCTCCCACAGTGACGACGGATCCTCTGTGCAGTGGCCCGACTCGCATAGCTGTGGCGTACTCGCGTTTTTTGCGTCAGTGGCTGCTGATGCGGTTCCTTCCGTGATTCTGCCCGACGGCGCGGACGATGAAGGTTGGTCGGGGGGGGAAGGGTACGAGTCAGTTCCCGCTGCAAGCCAGCCCGACGCCAACAAGCGTCGTGGCAGTGCAAGGCAGGAATGGGCGGGCGGCCCGGAGGTACTGGCGCACGAGCTCGCAAAAACTTCCCTCGTGGCTCGTTGCGCGTCCTGTCTGAGGCCCTTTCTCTCTGCGGATTGCCCATCCTGCTTGACTACCCGGCGCTTGGAGACGTCTCTCTCGATGACCACTGGGCCTTCACAGAGCTCGTGGCATCCTGGAGGAACGCTGTCGGCAAGGGGGAGGGGTGGGCAATGCCGTACTTGTTTGTGGTGGTGGCGCGGTTCTCAGTGTGGGGGAAGACGGACCAAGGTATGAGGAGCAGCTGCTGCACTTGGATCTCACCGGACGCCTCTGTCAGGTACGCGTGCGTGGGCAGTGATGTGTGCAACACGGACGTCATCCTCAACCGATCAAGTGGCTGCGAGAACACGGACGTGTTTGCCGCCGCGATCGAGCAGATGGCCTCGACGCTCACGCGGCCGGTTTCCATCGTGCATTCGTGGCTCCAGTCCTCCATGGCGGCAAACACCCACGCCGTCCCCAACGACGTCGACGTGTTCGACGACGAGTCGCCTGTGTGGCGAATTCACAAGGACATCGTCGTTGTCGTGTCCTTGCACCGTGGTGTGCCGGTGCCAGTGCCGATGCATTTTCCCAAGAGGGGCGTGTCCTGCAGCTTCTGCCCGCTCTCGGGCGTGCGGGGGTGCTCCCACACGAAGCTGGCGGAGCAGTACCGCGTCGCCCACGGCAACACGCTAACGCCGTTGACGACCACTGGCTGCGTTCGCTCAACGGTCTCCTGCAAGTCGCTGTCGCTTTTCAACTGCCCGACGGCGATTGCGCTTGATAGGCGGGTTGGTGAGCTCGCGCGCTGGGGCTGTCTGTTTGAGCTTGTGGCACCCACCGTCTGCTCCAATTGCGATGCGGGGATCGGGGGCGTGTCTATCAAGACCGCCTTGGCGCTCCCTGGCATTATCCACTCGACATTGGGGCCGTGCAGTATGCGTGTGATGCGACGCCGGTGCACCAACTGCGGTGAAATTTGCGCACGAGACGGCCGGGAGGATAGTGTCGTGCTATTTTCCTGGACGTCGGCGAGCACGGTGGCGTGGGCTCGAAAGTGCTCTGAGATTCTGTGGTCGGGGACCCACATCTCAGATGTCCTGTCGCAGTGCCTCAGCGACTGGGCGGGCCTCAAGTCGGCCGGGCTGCTCCCACCATTGGCCAAGTCGCGCGGTTCCGACACTTTGCGGGCAATCATTCTGGCCTTCATGCGCTTGTCGGTCACTGACCCCGACAGGAGTTCGTACGATTGCTCTACATGCAAGCTTCCGTCCAGGCGCTACCTCGTGGTCACGTCGGATTGCGTCTGCCTCGGGTTTGACGCCGACTCCCAGCCGTTCTCGTTCGAGCATGTGTGCGAGGCGGTACCCGCCGTCAACGTGAAGCGCCGCGAGGGGTGCTTGGTCGTGGGCGAGCAGGCACGGTGTATGATGCGCCACGCCCTTGTCCCTGACGACCCCGTCGCGGTGTCTGACCGGACGCTGCGATCCGCGAAGCTGGCCCTGTCCTGTCTTTTTCCCGTGGGTGACAATGCCGACAGCGACGGGGCTGTCTCCGAGGCGTCGGCAACGATCAGCATCTGCATACTTTTGGAATTGGTTTGGTGCGTGGACGCCGCGGCCCTCCCTCTGGCCGAATCGTTACTAGAGGCGTACCGTACAACCCAAGTCAAACCCATCAAGGAGCGGCAGCGTCGCGCCCCCTGTGCTGTGCGATTGACCAAGTCCATCAACACCTGGCGCGCCGCAAACCCCTACGCGGATTCCCTGTACGAGGCGTGCAAGCTGGAAGTGGAGAAGGAGGAGTTGAGGCACATCATGGTCGCCCTGCAACGGCCACGCTCCTGTTTGACACCAAGCCCGCCTTCGCAGGTGCCATTGCCGATGTGTTATATGACGCCGTCTCGGGTGCCCGCTCGTTCTACTCTGACTTTGCAGGTGAGGTTACAGACCGCAATGAGTACATGGCCCGATACCTCGACAACGATAATGCAACGGACGAGCAGATGGTCGCTTACTTCAAGGAGCGCGACCCTGGCGCGTCGACGAGCACGAGCGCGACGGGCGTGTACACGCCCGGGAGGGACAAGTGCCGTGCCGAGCCCTTCGATAAGGGCAGGAAGACCTCCTGTGGCACCTGAAAAAAGGGTTACAACTCGTCCGAAAAGTACTCGGACGGGGCGTTGACGCTGTGCTGCGCGTGTGCGCACACCAAGATCCTGGGCATCGTTGTTCTCGATCGAAGGGAGACTCCACAGGTGCTGATAAACGCGCTCCTCACCCGCTTCCCTTGGTTGCCGCGGTACCTCTTTTACGACTGTGTCTGTGGCGTCGTCCGGTGCGCGATGGCCAAGCTCCCGTGGATGCTCCGCGACCCGTCGGTCGTGTCGGATCGCTTGCACGTCTGCAACCATAAGTGCTCGCATTTTTACAACGGAAACTCGTACGGCGACTTGGACTTCAAGAACACCCTGACACATGAGCAGCGGAACGCGTCGATCCGAAGGATGGAGGAGATTCTGCGGGGAGGGGGTAGGTACGTCTACCTGGCCGTCTTGTGCTACCAGAAGAGCGTCTTGAACTCCTTTGCCGAGTCGCGCTCTTTCTTCCACCAGGAGGCACTGGCGGTGGCAGCGGCCATCGATACCGCGCGGGCGACGCAACCGGGCGGTGCCGCTCTCAACAAGGAGGCCACCACCAAGCCCCGCGTCACCCTGCCGACCAATTTTGACCTGCGCGCGGGCTACTTTCGCCGACACCCGTGCCGCTGTTGTGGGCACAAAGCCCCATTCCTTCCACCGAGTGCGCGTGTGTAATGTGTTTTGGGTTGGTGTGTCCTTTCTTTTCTTTGGTGCGCGTGCTGCTTCACTCTCACGCTCCTCTTGTGTGTACGAAATATAATTGGAGCTTTCTCTCCTCTTCATACACCAGGGGCTATTAACGGCGGATGGTGCAGTTAGCGGCCATTCGAAGAGCATACGAGGAAAGAGCGGGGGGGGGGCGGCGGTCGCTGCGCGCGACAAGCAGAAATCGGTGGTCAGTCGGGGGCAGGCGCAATGGTAGGGATCCCATCACGAACGTGGGTTGCACAGAAACAAAGACACCTACTGCGTTGGGCGCGGAGGTCAGACATTGGCTTCCAGACACAGGCTGTTGTCTGGGGTCGCTTCCAGACAAAGGTCCTTGTCTGGGGTCGCTTCCAGACAAGGGCTTCTTGTCTGGGGGGCTTACATCTCTTCGGGCGGATGTGCAATGAGTAAGCTTCCGCTTTACCGGTCGATCCGACCTGCCGGATGTACAACCTTGAGCCCTTGAACGAGCGTTGGTATTCTGCATGTACAGCCGTTCTCTCAAAAACCTCGCACGCCAACTGTTGCACCACTCTGACAAATCGGCCTTCACGGGGTCGCATCGGCCTTCACGGGGTCGCAGAGGCCGATTTGTCAGAGTGGTGCAACAGTTGGCGTGCGAGGTTTTTGAGAGAACGGCTGTACGTGGGTGCGACGACGGTGGGAGCGCCCCTGGCGCCTTTACATATGACAATTGTCGGAAATGTACTAGCCCATTTTTTTCAGTAAATGCATTCCAGTCGACTGGAGAACGATCGTAGTCGCTGGTCGATCCTTCGCGGTCGATCGGCATTTGTTACTCTAGAAATTAGGCACCGTGCTCAAGAAAGGATGGCACAGAAATGGAGAAAGACTGTACAGTCATTATTCGGTTAAATCCGTCCCGGTTATATCCACAGTGGATATAACCGGGCCGAAGAACGCACCACAGGCGCCGAGAGAACGGGTAATGTGGCCTGCAATCACATTTATGGTCGACCTTTTGAACTTATTCTCAAGTAGGATCAACTTACACAAATCCGAGCTCATCCTGCAGGAATGGAACGCAATGTTGCCCGCGCAGATTGCCCGCCTGTCTGCCTGAAGGCGGACTGCCTGCCCAACAGGGCCAACACTGAGCTCAGACGCCAGCCTGATGACGCTCAGCCTGTTGCTGACAACGAAAACTTGGACGTGTCTTCTCTAGTAGCCATGATGGCCAACACGACGCTGTAATGCCAGTTCGAGAGCGTAAGCGGTGAAGACCATGCGCAGGTGATGCGTCGCTGGGTGGTGGCTGAGACCAATGTTGAGGCCATCGATGTGAAGGTTGACGTGGTTTTGGCTGGTGCGGACGATAAAGAGTGATGGGGCATGGTGGGTCGGTACGAGGCACACTCTTGCATGATCAGGTTCTGCGAAGGCAAGTAAAATTGGA